>WNEQ01001401.1_pt1 | contig 12792 bp, 9 predicted proteins | sample 5399971 | NCBI WGS metagenome assembly WNEQ01 (sample SAMN13153330, study PRJNA577476) | soil metagenome | isolation source: 20 cm grassland meadow soil 2 days after 1st rain plot 5 | place: USA:California | collected 2015-09-18
CCGATAGGGCCCGGCCGGCGTCGGGATGGCCGGTCGCACCAGCTCGATCCGCAGCGTGTCGCCGGAGACGTTCGAGCCCAGGGCGGCGAGCTCCCAGAACAAGTGCCCGAACAGCTGCGTCGTGTCCGTCGTGTTGACGAGCCTCTCCATGCGCAGCGTAGCCTTGCCGTTGAACGGCGACGAGCTGCTCGCCGTCGGCGTGGTCGAGTACAGGGCGTAGATCGAATCGGCGCGGCACGCGGTGCCACCGGTCGCCGGCCGACACACGGTCCCCAGGTACTGGGGCCGGTCCGACACGTCGTGCACGGTGATCACCGGGTGGATGAAGCCGTTCTGGTTGACGACCGAGTACTTCTCGATCAGGAAGTTGGGCAGCGCCTGCCGCCACAGCAGCAGGCGGGTGCTGGCGTTGAGGATCGACAGCTCCGTGCCGCCCGCGTCCGCCACGACGATCGTGTCGGGGGCGTAGTTCCCCAGAGTGTCCCTGGGCCAGAGGGCGATGCCCCACGGCACGGGTCCCGCCGTGGCGATGCCGTTCGGGTCGAAGGTCTTGGTCACGAGGTTGTAGATCTCGACCCGGCCCAGCGCGTCGTTCGTGAGATAGAGCTCGCGCCGGTTCGTGTTGTAGATCGCGTCCACGATGTGCCCGCCCTTGGGCAGGGGGGACGTGACCCCCGCGACCACGCTCGCCGAGTCGGCCTTCGGGGCGCCCAGCACGATCCCGTTGACGGTGGAGAAGGCGCAGTTCCGCGCGACCGCTGCGTCGCACGCGTAGCCGTCCACCAAGATGCTCGTCGGGTACGACGTGAGGATCGCGGCGAGGTTCAAGCTGAAGCGCCGCACCACGTCGGTCAGGTTGCCGCCCACCGCGACGCTGTCGAACCGCAGCAGCGAGCTGTCGGAGGCGAGCCGGACCCGCATCCCGATCCAGCTGATGGCGCTCGGGTCGGTGGCGTGCACCGTGACGCTGTCGGTCACCTCCACGCGCTTGCCGAGCGAGTCCGTCACCGATGGGGGAATCGTGTCGTTGGCCGCGGACAGCACGCTCACCGTCACGCTGTTGCTCGTCACCCGCCGGCCGCTCGAGTCCTCCGCGAACCCGGTGATCGTGAACGTCCCCGTCGTGGCGACGACGGTCAGCGTGTCCACGTAGTCCACCGAATCCGGGTAGGGCAGGGGGTACGAGATCGAATCGTTCGGCGGCGTCGTGGGGTTGGTCGTCGCCGTGGGCGGCACGACGAGGAACCCGACCTTGCGGACGCCCGAGATCTGGGCGGCGCTGACTTCGACCGGGATGTTGCGGCCGGTGGACGCCACCGCGCCGGTCACGGGGGCGAGGAGCACCACGCGCAGCGCCGCCACGTTCACGAGGAAGATCACCAGGGTGTCTTCCGTGAAGTTGCCGGCGCCGTCCGTGGCGCGTCCGATGATGGTGATCAGCCCGCCGGCGCCCGAGGTCGGCGGGAACGTCACGGTCACGCCGCGCCCGAACGACGTGACGGTCGTGTTGAAGATGGTGTCCGTCACGGCGAGGTAGCCGCCGGTGAACGTGAGCCGCACTTCCTTCAGGCCGAGGTTGTCGCCTGCCGAGACGCTGAACGACAGGCCGCTCGCGATCTGCTGCGTATCGGCGGACGTCGTCAGCACCATGGTGGGAGGAATGAGGTCGCGCTGAATGCCGCCTGGATTGCGGGCGGTTTCGCACGCCCACCCCGTCGCCACGAGCACACCCAGCCCCCAGAAGAGCCGCTTCCCGCGAACGCGCCGCATATGAACGCTCCTGGCTACTTCCCGGTGCTGGGCGTCACCAGGTCGTCGATGATATGCGGCGTGACGAGAATCAGCAGGTCACGCCGCTCTTCCGTCTGGGACGTGAAGCCGAACAGCTTTCCCAGAATCGGCAGATCTACAAGAAAGGGGATTCCGGACTTTGTTACCGTGACCTCGGTCACCGTAAGTCCGCCAACTACAGCCGTTTCGCCATCGTTGACCAGGATCTGGTTGTCCGCCTGCTGGGTCTGGAACGTGAACCCGATGTCCACCGACGCCGGCTTCACGCTGGACCGCTCGGCGTGCACTTCCATCAGGACCTGGCGGTTCGCCGTCACGTGCGGCGTCACCCGTAGGTTGATGCCGGTCTGCTGGAAGCTCACCGTGGCGCGCGGCACGTTGCTGCCGCCCGCGCTCGCGGCGCTCACGTCGATCACGCGGATCGGCACCCGGTCGCCGACGAGGATCTCGGCCGGCCGGTTGTCGAGCGTGGTGATCGAGGGCTCGGCCTGGACGTCCGCCAGGTCCACCCGCTGCAGCGCCTGCAGGAAGGTCGTCAGATCGAAGTTGCCGATCGCCGTCGAGAAGATGAGGTTCAGCGCCGGGTTCACGACCGCCTGGTTCGCGTTGGCGATGGCTGCCAGCGAGTTGCCGCCCAGATCGACGATCACCTGGTCGGGGCTGAAGTTGGACTGCGGCACGAGCGCGTCGGGCACGCCGTCGCCGTTCGTGTCCACCGGCTTCGCCGTCCGCGGGTCGGGCCGCGTGACCAGCTGGTTGAAGAATTGCGTGGGCGAGCCGAGATCGTACTTGATGCCCAGCTCCTCCACGTCGGTGCGGTCCACGAAGATGATCTTGGCCTGGATCGACACCTGCGGCGTGCGGATGTCCAACCCCCGGACGAACTGCTCGACCCGCTCGATGCGGCTCGTAATCTCGGTGACGACGAGCGCGTTGGTCGTCGAGTCGGCGACGACCTTGCCGATCCGCGTGAGGATCGATTGCACCGACGGCACGAGCGCCGCCGCCCGGGCGTAGTTGATCCGCACGAGTCGCGTCTCGACGGGCACGGTCGAGTCGGCGCGCGCCAGCTCTTTCTTGTCGATGACCCGGTAGATGCCGCCCTCGAGGACGACGACGTCGAGGCCCTGCGACTCGAGCACGGCGTGGAACGCGAGATCCCACGGCTGGTTCTTGATCTCGGCGCTGACGCTGCCCCGCAAATCCTTCGAGAGGACGATGGTGCGACCGCTGAACGCGGCGAACCCGGCCACGACCTCGCGCAGGTCCGCGTTGTCCCACGTGACCGTGATCCGCGCCGCCTGTGACTGCGCGCTCTCGCGCGCGTGCGTCGCCAGGTACTCGTCGATCGAGACGGTCGCGCCGCTCGCCGCGGACGTCACGACTCGGGCCGCCTCGGTCCCCGCGCTCCGCGCGGCCGCGGGCGCCGCCGCCGGCGTCACCGGCGGCACGCTCGCCGCCACCTGGCTCGACCACGCGGCGAACGCGGTGCGCTCGGTGCCGATCTTCACCCGGACCTGGCCGTCGCCCCGCTCGATCTGGTAGTCTTTCAGCGCGTCGAGGTCGATCACGACCCGCACCACGCCGGCCCGGAACTGCGCGTAGCGGAGGTTCTTCACGCCGCCGCGGTTCTGCCCGTCGTACAGCACCACCGGCGCGACGAGCCGCGCGCCCTGCAGGTCGATCACGAGCCGGGCAGGATTGGCCAGCGTGAAGTCCTGGACGTCGACCGCGCCTCGGAGCTCGATCACGACCTCCACGCGGCCGGCCGCCGGGAGCACGCTGACGGCCCGGACCTCGCCGTCTCGCGCCCCCCCCCCGCCCCCCCCGCCCCCCCCGCCTGACCCCGCAAGGGCTCGGGGTGCCGCCGCGACGCACAACCACGCGGCGAGGGCTGCGATGCGCTTCATGGCGTTACCTCCTGCTTGGCGAGCTGCAGGCTCTCCTGCCGCTCGAACCCGAACTCCTGCACCGTAAACACGATCTCCCGCGGCCGGATCGTCGTGACCTTGAGGCGCCCCAGGATCTCGCCGGTCCTCGCCCGGTACACCTTGTTGTTCGTCACGTCCCGCAGTATCGCCACGCTGCGCGCCGGGTAGCGCCCGTCGTAGTAGATGCCCACGAGCTTCAAGTCCGTGAGCAGCGGGCGGATGTCCCCCGACTTGAGGAGCGACAGGAACGGGTCCCGCCCCCCGCCTTCGTACCCGAACGTTTCGCGCACCAGCCGCGGCGACGCCGAGTCCGCGCGCGTCGTGTCGCGCGGGGCGGCGGTGGCCGGCTTCGCCGCCGGGGCGGGCGACACCGCCTTGGGTGCGGGCTTGGCCTGAGGCTTGGCCTGCGCCGCGAGCGGGCCGGCGACGAGCAGCGCCACGACGACTCCCGTGAGCTTTGCGCTCATGGGCTGGCCCCCCCGACCTTCGCCGGCTTCTGGCCCGGCGGCGGCGGGGGCGGCGCGGCCGCCTTGACGAAGGTGCGGATCGCGAACTGCGCCTCGAGCAGCGCCCCCAGCGTGTCGCTCAGGAACCGCATCGCCTGCTGCTGCGCCGGCTTGAGGCTCAAGTCCTGCGGCACGATGATGCGCCGCAGGCTGGCGATGTCGGACAGGAACTCGCCGAGCTGGTCGTAGTGGCCGATGATCTCGAGGCGGTACTTGTAGGTGTCGAACGGCTGCCCCGGCTCGACCGGCTGCGGCTCGATGCGGCCGATGGTGACGCCGCGTACTTTGGCTTTGGTCGAGATGTCGTCGATCAACGCCGGCACCTCGTTCTTCTCGGGCACGAGGCGGCGCATCACGCCGAGCAGCGCGCGGTAGGCCTCGACCTTGCGGCGCAGGTCCTCCACGGTGCCGCTCGTCAGATCCTGCTTCGCCTTGTCGATGATGGCCTGCAGGCTGTCCGTCTCGGTCTGCACAGCCGTGATCTGCTGGCTCGTCGGCTGCTCCCAGTAGTTCCAGAAGACGTAGCCGAGCGCGAGCATCCCCAGGGTGATGAGGAGCATCACCTGGCTCTGCCGGTCCTGGGGGAGCAGGGCCACGGCGTTACCTCACCGGCTGGGTGAAGGGGACGGTGCGGATGTACACGGAGTCCGCGACCCGGTAGCGCACGGCGATGTTGAAGGCCGTCACCGGTCGATCGGCCTCGATGATCGTGGACGACGTCGCCGGCGTCACGTCGGTGAGCCACGGCGACGCGGCGAGCTGCCGCAGGAAGGTCGTATACGCCTGGATATCCACCGTACTCCCCGTGATCCAGGCGCGCACGATCGGGACCCCCACGGAGTCCACTGCCCCGCCGGCGGCCGTGGCGCCCGGGCTGCCCGGGGCCACGTTCGAGCCGCCCGCGACCGCGATGCTCGTGAGCCACGTGTAGGGCGGGAGCGCCTTGGTGATCTGATCGAGCATGTGCGGCCAGATGTAGCGGTCGGCGTCGATCCCCCGGATGATGCCGATCTCCGCGACGAGTGAGTCGCGGATCCGCTCCGACTGCCGCTTCTGGGCGATCACCGCGTCGAACCGCCGCTTCTCGATCCGCACCGCATCGAGGTTCGACTGGAGCACCCGGAGCCGCGTGCTCAGCGTGATGAAAAGCAGCAGACCGCCGCCGATCACCACCACCGCCGAGGCGCTCGCGGCGATGAGCCACGGGTTCTTGATGCTGGCGATCAGCCCCCGGAAATCGGGCAGCGAGAGCTTGAGGCCCAGGCCCTTGCCGCGGGCCGCCTTCTGCTTTTTCCCGGGAATGAGGTTGATTTCGATCATGCGGCACGCCTCAGCGCCAGCCCGACCGACAGCATCAACAGCGGCGCCACCTCGTCCACCGCCACCGACTCGAAGACCGAGTCACGCACCTTGAGCCGCTGCACCGGGCTCGCCATCTCCACCGGCACCCGCAGCCGCGCGGAGAGCGCTTCGTTGAGGCCGGGGATCCGTGCGCCGCCGCCGATCGTGTACACCCGCCCCAGCCCGCCCGCGGAGCGAGACGCGGTCTGGAGGAACGCCGCCGCCCGCTCCACCCCCACCGCCAGCTCCTCGGCCCGCGCCTCCACGTAGGGCGCGAGATCCGCGCTCTGCGCCAAGCCCTGGATCAGCCGCTCCGAATCCTCGGCGGAGAGCCCCTTCTCCCGCTGCAGGTCCTCGCGGAAGCGCCGCGTGCCCACCGACAGGTCCCGCGTCAGGACCGGCACGCCGTCCTCCACGATGTTCACGTTGGTCACTTCGTGCCCGATGTTGACGAGACCCACCACCCCCTGCATCGCATCGGGGTGGTTCAGCTCAAAGGCGTTGTGAATCGCGAAGGCGTCCACGTCGATGACGGACGCGTTCAGGCCGGCCTCGCCGAGCAGCGATGTGCGGCTCTCCACCAGCTCCCGCTTGGCCGCGACGAGCAGCACGTTCATCTGCAGCCCCTCGGCGTCCGGGTCGAGGATCTGGAAGTCGAGCTCCACGTTGGCCATGTCGAACGGCACGTGCTGCTCCGCCTCCCAGCGGATCACCTCCCGGGCATCACCTTCCTTCATCCGGTCCATCTGGATTTTCTTGACGATCACGTCCCGGCCGCCCACGGCCGTGACGACGGACTTCTGCTTGACCCCGGCGGTGGCGAACAGCCCCCGGATCGCTTCGGCCACGATCCCGGGGTCCATGACCTCGCCCTCGACGATGGCGTCGGCCGCCACTTCGGTCGTGGCCACCTTGACCAGCTCGGGCTCGCTCCCGGAATGGTCGACCACGGCGACCTTGATAATGCCGGAGCCGATATCCAACCCGACCGAGGTTTTCTTGCCGCCCAGCAACCCGAACAGGGCCATACGTGCCTAGGGGTTAAAGACAAGAGGGGGCGAGGGCAAACTACAGTAAGCCCCGCCCCTTATCCTGTCAAGCCTCGAACCTACTTGAGCCCGAACCAGCAACTACTTTAGTCGCTGGTACTTAGGCCTATTGGAACAGCTGTACCCACCCCCGCGACCGCATCTGCGCCCCCACGCCGGTCATGTCTAACGCCTTGAGAATAGCGCACTTAGAGTAGAGGAGGTTGGCGCCACCCGTAATCGACTGCGTCTGGCCGAGCGCCACGCTGTCCTGGGCCATGGTCGCGCCCCAGAAGTGCGCCGGCTGGCCACCACCACCTGCCGTCGTGAGAGACCCCTTGATGATCGCGATGCCGAACCACTGGAATCCCCCGTTGACGGACAAGCTGCCGTCGACGAGGAGGATGCCCTGTCCCTCCTGGCCGTTGATGTTCGCGTCCCCGGTGATGTGGATGATCGGGAAGTAGGTGCCGCAGGGGGCGGTTGGGTTGAGCGGGTCGCCCCAGTTGGTCAGCACCGACCAGTCGCACTGCCCGTTCGTGACGACGGGCGCGATCGAGGTGGAGAAGTTCTGCCCGGGCAGCGTGATGCTCGCCCGCGCCGCCAGGTCGGCGTAGGTCACATCGCCGTACTTCGAGAAGGTGCTGTCGGTCACCGTCGGGTCGATCTTGACCGGCGGGGTGCCCAGGACCGTGCCGCCACCGTTCTGCGTGATCGAGCTGCCCGAATCGGCCCGAATCCCGGCCATCGAGCTGTCCACCGGACCGCACGACGTCCAGCCGACTGGGGTGTGGTCGAACCCGTCGACGGTCGAACTGCCCGAGACCTTGTCGCCGTTCGTCGTGGTGAGGGACGCCTGGATGTCCATCACCAGCGGACGAATGGTGGTGAGCAAGCCGACGCGCTGGCTCGCCCCGCCGCCGCGGATGCCGCCGGCCAAGCTCTGGTTGTCCTGGCCGGTCACGTCGACGAAGTAGATCTCGTCGTTCATCTTGTAGAGCGACCCGTTGTACTTCCCCGTGTTGCTCCTGGACTGGGTGGCGACGATCGTGCGCTCGCTCGTCGGCGCCGTGGCGGGGTATCCGGCCATGCCGTTCCACACGGTCGTGCTGTTGGGCCACACCCGGATGAGGGAGTTCACGCCTTCCTCGGCGACGCCGAAGGAGGCCTGCACGCGCCGGGTGTTCTCGGCGACGCGCTGCTCCTGCGTGCCGGAGAACAGGGCCCCCGCGACCAGCGCGCCCACGATCACCAGCGCGACGATCGCGACCGCGAGCGCCATGCCGCGCTCGTTCTTCAGAACCTGCTTCATAGACCGCTCCTTGATGTGCACGAGTGACCCGCTCCCTTCCGTTAACACTTGACGAAGGGCGCGGAGCCCGGTCCGCAGCGCGGGTTGTTGCGCAGCGCCACCCGCGTGCTGATGCTGTCCACCTTGTTCGCCAGCGTCCCCAGCGCGCCGCCCGAGCGCACCGGCTGCGCCGTCTGGGCGCGCACGTGGATCTCGATCAGCGCCACCTGGGAAGAGTCCGTCGTGACGGCGCCGTTGACGTCGAAATAGTCGAGCTCCAACCCGTCGCTCCCCGTCAGCGGCCCGATCAGCGGCTGGACCGAGGAGCCCTTCGAGATATTCTGGTAGCCGACGTACCACATCCCGTCCGACGACGACTGGTACAGCTGGTACTTGATGATCGAGAAGGCGCGCACCGGCGCCCCCTTGGGGATCGCGCCGTTCACGGCCAGGCCGGGGATGTTCATCCACGCCGGGGGCGACGTCGACAGCTGATAGCCCGGCGTGCCACCCGCCGGTTGCGCATCCGGACAGGTGAAGAAGGGGCTCGCTCCCGTGATCTTGACCGGGAGCCATTGGTCGTCGTCGCGCCTCGCGGCGTTGCCCCCCCAGAACACCAGCACCGAATCGCCGGCGGCGAACGGGAGGTTGCGGCCGTACATCGGGCTCACCCACACGTTCATCGTGAAGTTGCCGAGCCCGACGGCCAGCGCGGGCGCGGTGCACAGGAAGCCCAGCTTGCGCATCGCCCGGATCTGAATCGACGTGGGCGTCATCGACTGAATGTCCCCGTCCACCGCGTCCAACTCGCGGAACTCGGCGGGCAGGACGGTCGTCGCGGCGCGCAGGTTCTCCTGCAGGTCGATCTGCTGGGTCTGCGCCTGGTACACCCGCTGGTTGTTGACCAGCACCTGGTAGATCGCACCGGACACGATCCCCAGCAGCACCAAGGCGATGATCAGCTCCACCAGCGTGTAGCCGCGGCGGCCTAGCGCAGACATGAGACCTCCGTTTCCACGACCTCGGTGCGCCACTGCCCCAGGGCGGTCGGGTACTTGTTGTTCAGCACGATCTGCCATCCTTGGTTCGCGAGCGGGGTGAACGACCAGCTCACCGAGTCCACGGGGTTCCCGCCCCGCAGCAGCACCTCGCTGCCCGCGGTCTGCGACGCGCAGGCGCTCACCCGCAGCATCTCGAGCCGCCGCCCGGCGTACGCCGCCGCCACGGCGGAGCGCTGCCCCCGCCCGATCATGCGCGTGACCAGCGCAGCCGAGGTCACGAGGCCGAGCAGGCCGACCGTGAGCACCAGCATCGCCACGATGACTTCGACGATGGTGAAGCCGCGTTCCTGTTTCATTACCGCACCACCTTGCCGGTGTAGCCGGCGATGATCACTGAATCCGTATTCGCCGAGACGTTGCCCGTGAAGCGCACGATGGTGTTGAGGGTCTCGAGGCTCAGGCCGCGCGGATCGAACTGCACCGAGTCCTGCGTGGCGCTGAGCGTGACGTTGAAGTCCTGGTACACGTTCTTGACTTGGCCCACGGTGTCGATCGTTACCTGCCCGGGCCGGCAGGACGTCACCCACACCCCGGACGATGCACCGTAGGCGAAGTGGACCGCCGCACGGCAGCCCCGCTGGATCGCGAGCGAGCGCGCGGTCACGACGTAGGTCCCGACCGCCACGCGCGCCGAGCGCACGTTCGTCTTGTCGAGCACGCCGTGAATCTTGGGAAACCCCACCGCCGCGATCAGCCCGATCAGGATGATCACGATCATCAATTCGACCGCCGAAAAGCCTGAGCGCGTCATGCGCACGCCTCCCGTTGGGGGGAGATCCTATCAGACTTCGTGCCGGAGGCTAATATGTTGTATTTGTTAGCGTTACGACATAGAGTGGGGACCGGCGCGAGCTGCAAAATGCTGCATACGTGCAAAATACTGCACTAGTCCAGCCCGTACCGATCCATCTTGTAGAACAGGGTCCGCAAGCTCACCCCCAGCCGCTTGGCCGCGTCACGCCGATTGCCCCGGGTTGCCTCGAGCGCACCGCGGATGGCTCGTCGCTCCGCCTCCTCGACGGTCTCACGGAGCGTGACCTCACCCCCTGGCTCCCCCTCTCCACGTTGTGGAGAGGGGGAAGGGGGGCGAGGTCCGAAGTCCGCTGGCTCCAGGATCTCTTTGTCCGACAGCACCGCGGCGCGCTCGATCGCGTGCTCGAGCTCGCGTGCGTTGCCCGGCCAGCGCTCGGCGACGAGCCACGTAAGCCCCTCGTCGCTCACGGCCAGCGGGCGCCCCAGGCGACGCCCGACTTGCACGGCGAAGTGGCGGGCCAGGGGCGCGATGTCCTCCCGCCGCTCGGCGAGCGGAGGGAGGTGGATGGCGACCACGTTGAGGCGATCGAACAGATCCACCCGGAACCGGCCCGCGGCCGCCTCCCCCGCGAGGTCCTTGGCCGTGGCGGCGAGCAGGCGCACGTCCACGCGCCGGGTCCGCCGGTCGCCGACGCGGCGGATCTCGCTCTCCTGCAGCACGCGCAGCAGCTTCGCCTGGAGCGGCAGCGGCAGCTCGCCGATCTCGTCGAGCAGCAGCGTGCCGCCGTCCGCCTGCTCGAACAAGCCCGGCCGGTCTCCCGCGGCGCCCGTGAACGCCCCCTTCACGTAGCCGAACAGCTCGGACTCGAGCAGCGTGTCGGGGATCGCGGCGCAGTTCACCGCGACGAACGCCTGCGCCGCGCGCGGGCTCGCCCGATGGATCGCTTGCGCGATGACCTCCTTACCGGTGCCGCGCTCGCCGGTGATGAGCACCGTGGTCTTGTGCTCCGCCACGCGGGCGACGAGCTCCAAGGCCTGACGCATCGCCCGGCTCTCGGCGATGAGGGCGCGGGACGCAGGGCTGCTGTCGAGCTGTGCCCTTAGTGTCGCGATGGTGCGTCCAAGCCGCTCGCGCTCCTCGGCCTTGCGCAGCGTCAGCACGACCTCGTCGGGCCGAAACGGCTTGGGGATGTAGTCGTAAGCGCCCTCCTTCATGGCAGCGAGGGCGGCCTCCTCGCCCCCGTAGGCGCTCATCATGATGACGAGGGCCGAGCCGCCGCCACTCACGTAGCCCCGCAGGAACGCGAGCCCGTCCATGTCGGGCATGCGCACGTCGCACAGGACGAGGTCGAACGGCTCGGCCAACGCGCGCGCGAGCGCCTTCGCGCCATTGCCCTCGGCGGCCACGTCGTAGCCCGCGTCAGCCAACAGCAGGCCGAGGGATTGGCGCAGCCCGGGCTCGTCGTCGACCACGAGGACGCGACTCATACCTCACCCCCTGACCCCCTCTCCGCGTTGCGGAGAGGGGGAACGTGAGGCGCCGCCGGAAAGAACATTTTGAACGCGGCCCCGCCTTCGCGGGCAGGGTCCACCCACACGACGCCGCCCATGTCGTGCACGGCGCGTGCGACGATGGCGAGGCCGAGCCCGGTGCCGCGCCCGGGCTCCTTGGTCGTGTAGAACGGCTCGAAGATCTTGTCGCGATCTTCCGCGGCGACGCCCGGACCGGAGTCGGCGACGAGCAGCAGGGCCCCTGCCTGCCCGGCCGCGAACTCCACCCGTGCGGGTCGCCGCTCGTATCCCCGCGGGAACGCGGTCCGGCCCGCATCCGTCGCCCGCTTCGGCGCGGCGCGCCCTGGCTCGTACGCCCACGGGCGGGCCCCGAGCACGACGAGGCCACCGGACGCGGCATCTACGGCATTCAGGACCAGGTTCACGATGACCTGCTCCAGCAGGTAGGCGCGACCGAGAATGTGCGGCACGCCCGCGGCGATTTCGAGGTCGGCGCGCACCGCTTTCAGGGCGCCCTGGGCCTCCAGCAGCGCGTGCGCGCCGCGCAGCACCGCGACCGGATCGAGCGGCGCCAGGGGCTCCTCCTGAGGCCGCGCGTAGTCGAGCAGGCCCCGGACGATCTGATCGATGCGGTCGAGCTCGCGCGTCAAGCCGGCGACCACCTCGCCGTCGGCCCCGCGGCGGCGCAGCACCTCCACGTAGGTCCCGATCGCTCCCAACGGGTTCCCGACCTCGTGGGCGATCCCGGCCGCGAGCCGTCCGATGCTCGCCAGTTTCTCCGAGCGGACGAGCTGGCTCTGGGCATCGAGCAGGTGATCGGTCATGCGGTTCAGCCGCTCGGCCAGGACCTGGAAGTCCCGGGTCTCGGCCGCCGGAGCCCGGGCCGCGAAATCGCCGGCGGCTACCGCGTCGGCGACCGCGACAAGCCGTTCCACGGGGCGCAAGACGAGCCGGCTCACCAGATAGCGACCGAAGAAGATGAACACCACCACGTCGAGCGCGACGGTGGTGAGGATGAAGGGGAGCGCCCGATCGGGGGCGAGCGCGGCCACGAGCAGCACCGTGCCCACCCCGAGCAGCAGCGCCGCCGCTGCCAGAAAGGCGAGGTTGAAGAGCAGCTCGGTGCGGAGCGACGGCCGTGCGCCCATGGACGGATACAAAGTACAAAAAACGAGCGGCGGGGAGGTCCCCCGCCGCTCAGTACGTCCGTTACCCCTGCAGCGAGCTTACCGGCAAACCGGCGCGCCCTCCGCATCAGCCGTCGTGGCCGGCGCCGTGGGCGTCACTGCACCCACGTAAATCGCGCAGCTCTTCGCCGTGTTGATGTTCGTGAGGCTGACACTCCACCCCGCCGCCGTGCCGGTGCCGACCGTGATCGTGCCGCGCCCGTTACCGACGGTGGCACACCACGCCGCGTTGCCTGCAGGCGCTGGGTTGACGCAGCTGGTGCTGGTCGTGTACTTGACGGAGTCAGCGAAGTACGCCTCTTCCGCCGTCACCATGTTCCGAAGGTCCGACTTCATCGAGGAGATGTACGCCTTCTCCTTCGTGTTGGCGAACTTCGGGATCGCGATGGCG
>WNEQ01001416.1_pt1 | contig 12737 bp, 6 predicted proteins | sample 5399971 | NCBI WGS metagenome assembly WNEQ01 (sample SAMN13153330, study PRJNA577476) | soil metagenome | isolation source: 20 cm grassland meadow soil 2 days after 1st rain plot 5 | place: USA:California | collected 2015-09-18
CCGATCGGAACGTTCGGCGCCGTGATTCGAATCCGCTCTCCCTTCACGAGCCGTCGCGCCCTTTTCGACGTGGGCGTCGCCGGTCCGGTCGCCGGGTTCGTGGTTTCGCTACCGGTCCTTTGGTGGGGCCTGGCGCACTCGCGCGTCGTCCCCTATCACCCGAGGCCCGGGGATATCGCCTGGCCCTCCTGTCTCCTGCTTGACCTGGCCTACTCCTTTTTTTTCCCCGATGTCGGGGCGGGCGAGACACTTTCGTTGCATCCGGTCCTGGTCGCAACATGGGTGGGGCTTCTGGCCACGTTCCTCAACCTGCTTCCGGTCGGGCAGCTCGACGGCGGACACGTGCTCTATGCCCTTTCGCGCCGCGCCCACCGGCCGGTTTCGATGGCGGTCATCGTCATGCTGATCTCGGCCGGGATGCTCTTCGGCGGATACCACTTGATCCTGTTCGGCGTCCTCTGGGCGATCCTCGGCCCGCGGCATCCACCCGTCATGGATGAATCGGAGAGCCTCGGACCGGGACGGGTTCTGATCGCCGTCGTGGCCCTGGCCATCTTCGTCCTCAGTTTCATTCCGTTCTCTCCTCAATTCTTCTGAGTCCGACCGTGGTCCATGTCTCGTCCTGGGTGAGCCGGAGGGGGCGCCAGGGAGAGACTCCGTTGGTCGTGAAGCGAACGGCGCCATCCCTGTCGGTGCGATAGACCTCGACGCCCGCGTCGATCAGCCTGTCCACGACCTCCGCGCTCGGATGACCCCAGGGGTTCGACGACCCCACTGAAATGACTCCGAGTCTCGGTCGTACCTGCCGCAGGAACGGCTCGCTCGTCGAAGTCCGACTACCGTGGTGACCGACCTTGAGGAGATCGGCCCGGAGGTCGCGACCCTCGCGGACCAGCAGAGCCTCGAGACCGGACTCGAGATCCCCCGTCAGGAGGACGCTGCGGCCGGCGAATGACAGGCGCAGGACCAGCGAATCGTCGTTACGCGCCGGGCCGCCGCTTTCGACTCCGGGTCCGGGGTTGAGCACTTCCACACGGGCGCCGCCGAGGGCGATCCTCGCCCCGCGCCGCGGGAAGACGACGGAGATTCCACGCTCCTCGGCCGCTCGCTCCAAAGACGCCACGGCCGCGTCATCACCGGGCATCCTGCCCAGCCACACCGCGCCCGGTGAGAAGGAGCGAAGGACCGCACCCGCCCCCCCGAGGTGGTCGCGGTGCGCATGGGTGATCGCCAGGATGTCGATGGTGAGAAGCCCGAGCGCCCGCAGCGCCGGAGCCACCACTCTTGCGCCTACGTCGAAGCGGGAGCGGGCGAAGCCGCCCGCGTCGATGAGCATCGTAGGCCCTCCGGGGAAGCGGACGAGAAGCGCGTCCCCCTGACCGACGTCGAGGGCGATGACCTCCAGGCGGCCGGCGGACGAAGGCGCGCGGCCGGCGACCGTGGTCACCGCGACCGCGAGGGCCAGGAAGAGAAGGGCCGAGCGTCGGAGCCGCGCCCCGCCGAAGCCGGCGAGGACGACGGCACCTTGTCCCAGGAGGACCAGCCAGACGGGCGGCGGCAGGACCGAGAACGAGCACCACAAAGGAGCCGCGACCGCGGCGGTCATGCGATCGAGCGTGTCGACCAGGACCCGCGCCAGGCTGATCAGGGCGCCGGCCGCCGGATGCAGGAGCGGCTCGAGGAGGCAGGCGAGCAGACCCAGGATGAGGAGCAGGCCGGCCATCGGAACGGCGAACGTGTTGGCGACGAGGGCGACGGGCGTCAGTGTCTGGAAGTGCCGCGCCGAGACGAGCGAGGTCGAAAGAAGCGCCGCCGCCGACACCCCCAGCGAGCCGAGGAGCCACGTCCGCATCCATCGAAGGACGGTACACAAAGGCCGGTCGCGACGCACCGAGGTGGCCCGACCGGCCCGGTCGTTCACCCGGGGAACGAGGAGGAGCAGACCGAGCGTGGCTGCAAAGCTCAGCTGGAAGCCGGCGTCGCGGCTCCAGGCCGGGTTGGCGGCGAGTATCAGCACGGAAGCCGAGGCGATGGCGCCCGTCCCCGGGATCCGTCGACCCAAGAGCGCTCCGCAAAGGAACAGAAGCGCCATCAGCACGGCGCGGGCGATCGAACCACTCGGCCGTGCCACGCCCCAGTACAGGAGGAGGCAGATCGCCAGAAGCGCGCGCCTGGCCCGCGGGCCGAGTGGCGGGATCCGCAGCAGGACGGACGCCAGGCCGGCGATCAGAGCGACATTGAATCCCGACAACGCGACGATGTGGTACACGCCGGCGCGGATCAAATGATCCTCAAACGCGGGAGGGAGGTCGTCCCTCTCACCGACCAGGAGGGCCGCGAGGAACGAGACGGTCGCTTCCTCCCGGCCGCCCGCCGCGCGTTCGAGCGTCGAGATCAGGAGGTGGCGCGCCCGCGCGGGAAGAGCGCTGAACGTCCCTCTCCTTCCGGGGATGGCCCGAATCAGCCGGGCGCTCTTGACCGTGCCGACAAGCGAGATGCCACGCGCCTCGAGGTACGAGGAGTAGTCGAACGCCCCGGGGTTACGGAAGGTCCGAGGCGGACCGATTCGGGCGATGAGCTCGACCAGGTCTCCCGGCCGCGGCAGGGGAATGTCCGGATCCTCGGGGGTCGGGGCGGTGAGCCGCAGAACAATCGGTCGTGCCGGCCGCAGCCGTGACGAGCCCCGACCCGGGAGCTCGAATCGGCGCATACGCACAAGAAATGCGGTGCGCCCTTCGGCGACCCTTTCGGCGTCCAGAAGCCGCCCTTCGATCACGACCGGCGTGGCACCCGCATGGAACCCGTGCCCCTCCCACGCTGCCAGGAGATCCGGGAGCGGATCGGCGAGACGCTGCCCCACCCCCAGCGCCACGCCGCAGACGAGCGGAAGGAGAAACAGGCCGGCCCGCCGGCATTCCGGAAGAAGACCCAGGATGGCCAGTGGCGCGAGGACGACGGGCCACTGTCCCGGGACGAGCGACGGCAGGGCGATGCCCGCCGCGAAGGCAGAGGCCCTCACGAGGGCGTTCCGGCCTGATGAGGAGGTGTGCGCGAACCGCACGCGAACTGATCCCCGTCGTGCGACTCTCCCCGGAGAGGAACGATTCTATCGTTCCGACGGGACCGGCACAAGGGACCGCCTCGGGCCCCTGGGGCGTGGCCGGCGGCTCAGTCGAACAGCGTGAGACGCGGAAGACCCGTGATCTCCCGCAGGAGGCGGGCCTGATGGGCGCGGCGCGTGCGGTCGCGTGCCACCGGGGTCATGCGCTCTGCGGCACGCCCCAACAGACGGTCGGCGGCCGCTTCGAGCGACGCCACCTCACCCGCAGGCAGGGAGGCGCGAGCCGCCTCGAGCAGGTCCTGGTCAAAAAGGCGCAGGCGGTCCTCGAGAAGACGCGGCTCCAGGAGTCCCCCCTGGATTTCCTTGCGCATATGCTTCAGCTCCGCGGCCACGCGCGCCAGGCACGCCACCAGCGGATCGCGACGCTCCTTCGAGGCCAGGGCCATGGAAGCGCGAACGCGGCGCGCCAGACGACCGATGTGCCGCGCCGCTGCGGTGATCCCCGCGGTGTCTTCGGGCGACTGCGGCCGTCCCGCCTCGACCGCGTGCAGGGTGCGGTACAGATCGTTCAGGGCCAGGACCTCCTGTCGACAATAGGACAGCGAGTTGATCCTGCGGCCCGCGGGCGCGCGCCGCTCGAAGGCGTCGAAGATGTTGTTGATGGCCTGCAGGACGACGCGCAGCGGTACGCCGGCCGCCTTCCACTCGCCGATCAGGCTCCAGTCGCGCGGCGAAAGCAGCATCGCCGCTCCGCGACGCCGCACGAATTCCTCTTCGGCCGCGCGGAAATACTCATCATCCGGATCGCCGGCCTTCATCGATTCCGTTCGTGGATGATGCGCAGCCCCTCGAGGGTCAGGTTGGGATCCAGGTCGTCGAGCACGGCGCGCAGATCCGCCTCCAGCGCCGAGACCAGCCCGCCTGTCCCGATCGTCCTGACTTTCTCTCCCATCTCCTGGCGCATTCGCTCGAGGATCCCCTGCACCAGCGCGATGTAGCCGTAGAACAGACCGGCCTGCAGGCTGTGGGTGGTGTTGCGCCCGATCACCTTCGGCGGGCGGCGGATGTCCACCCGCGGCAGCCTCGCGGCGCGCTCGAACAGAGCCTCCGCAGAAATCGCCAGACCCGGAGCGATGGCGCCGCCCATGTACTCACCCTTCGAGGAAATCGCATCAAATGTCGTCGCCGTTCCGAAGTCGACCACGATGGCCGCGCTCTTGAACCGCTCGTAGGCGGCGACCCCGTTGACGATCCGGTCCGCGCCGACCTCCTGGGGGTTCTCGTAGAGGATCGGCATACCGGTCTTGACGCCCGGCTCGACGAACAACGGTCTGAGCCCGAAGTAGCCGCGCGCCATGGCCTCGAGCACGCTGTTGAGCGGCGGAACGACCGAGGCCACGATCAGGGCGTCGATGGCCGAGGCCTCGATCCCCGCCAGGGACAGAAGGTTGCGCGCCAGAATCCCGTACTCATCCACGGTCCGGTCGCGCACCGTCGTAAGCCGCCAGTGGGCCACGAGCCGCGTCGCCTCGTACACCCCGAGAACCGTGTTGGTGTTCCCGACGTCCATCACCAGGAGCATGCCGTACCCTCCCCGCCTTCGTGCTGCGCCTTCAACACGCGTCCGGGCGCGGCGGCCGCGCGGCGCTCACGTCCAGCTGGACTCGACGATCTCCCCGAACGGGACACGCAGGATTCGGCCGTCCGGCAGCCGCAGCAGCAGGGCTCCCTCCTCGTCCACGCCGTCCATGCTCCCCTCGGATCGTCCCGAGGGTCCCGCCACGACGACTGTGCGTCCGCGCGGCAGCGCCGAGAGCGACACCCATTCGCGCAGGAGATCGGCTGGCTGGCCGCGCACCAGGCGGGCGTACCGCCGCTCGAAGCCCTCCAGGATGGCCGCCAGGAGGGATGCCCGGTCGGCGACGGCACCCGTCTCGATCAGGACCGACGTCGCCCGCTCCAGGACCTCGCGGCTGAAGTCCTCCCGCCGGTGATTCACATTGATTCCGACTCCCAGCACCATCTCCCGGATGAGCGGGTCCGACCCGCGTGTCTCCCCCAGGATTCCTGCGATCTTGCGGCGGGCGACCACCACATCATTGGGCCACTTGATGGAGGCCTGCAAGCCGAGGGATTCGCGCAGCGCCTCGGCCGTCGCGACCGCCGCCGTGAGCGTGAAGAGCGGCGCCCGCGTGGCCGGAACGAGCGGCCGCAGGATCAAGGACACATAGATCCCCAGTCGCGCCGGGGAGTGCCAGGTGCGCTCCCGCCGCCCCCGCCCGCCGGTTTGCTCTTCGGCCAGGACGACGGCGCCCTCCGGCTCGCCGGCGGCCGCCAGGTCCAGCGCCCGGTCGTTCGTCGATCCGATGGTCGGATAGTAGAAGACCCGGTGACCGAAAACGGCCGTGCGGAGACGACTCTGAAGCGCCGCCGGCGCGAGCGGCTCCTCGGGACTCCTGTCCGGGCTCATGGGGGCGCCATCTCGAGCGCCAGGTCGGCGGCCCGGACCGAATGGGTCAGCGCTCCGAGCGAAATCCGGTCGACGCCGAGCGCCGCAAGTCGAGGGATGTCCTCTTCCCTCACCGCTCCCGAGACTTCCAGGAAGGCCCGGCCGCGGGCGGCCGCGACCGCGCGACCCAGCACGGTGTGGTCCATGTTGTCGAGCAGAATCGTATCGGCACCCGCGCCCAGGGCCTCCTCGACTTCTTCGATCGTCCCCACTTCCACTTCGATCGGCTCTTGCCGTCCTTCCCGCGCCATCTCACGGCGCGCGCGCCGGATCGCCTCTCCGACCCCGCCCGCCAGCCGCCAGTGATTGTCCTTGATGAGGACGGCATCGAACAGGCCGAGCCGGTGGTTGACGCCGCCCCCCATGCGCACGGCGTACTTGTCCAGGACCCGCAGGCCAGGAGCGGTCTTGCGGGTCTCGGAGATCTGCACGCGTGCGCCATCCAGGTGTGACACAGCCCGCCGCGTCGCGGTGGCGATCCCGGACATCCTTTGCAGGAAATTGAGGGCGGTGCGCTCCGCGGCCAGGATCGACCGCGCGACCCCTTCGACCATGGCACAACACTCGCCGGCCGATCGCGCGGCCCCGTCGGCGCACTCAGGGTGGTAGACGATCGAGGCGTCGACCTGCCGGAAGACTTCCTCCGCCACCTGGAGCCCTGCGACCGTCAGGCTCTCGCGGGCCACGATCCGCCCGCGGGCGCGCGTCGATCCGTCGACGACCAGACGGGACGTCAGGTCGCCGGAACCGACGTCCTCGTCCAGAGCCGCCCGGACGATGCGACGCAGCACGTCTGGTTCGATCATGGATTCGCGAATTCTCCCACACGCTCCGGGGGCGGTCAACAGAGGCGCGCGTCCCCATCCCGGGAATTCATTGTCCCGGAACGCCTCGTCCGTGGCGGATTTCCACGCCCCGTGTCCCGTCACGCTTGCTGCAAACGCTCCGCGCCGATGCTGCAAAAGCAATTGCCGGAGCCCCTTTCGAACCGTAATCTCAAGAGTAAGAATTTTCGCCTGCGCCGACTCCGCGCCGCCATCGGAGCAGGGAGACCCTGGCACGACAGTTGCTCCCAAGTCTGTCCTGGGTTGTGCGGCTGCAGCCACGGGCTTCCGGTCTCCGGGTGCCGCGAGGGCGTGCGCCGGCGAGTCGCTGGGCCGAAGTGGTTTTCGAGACCCCCTCTGTGGCGGGGGAAATCAGTTGGGGCCTTCACCCGTACGACCTGACGCGACGCGTGTTTGGACATGTCGTCCAGGGGAGGGCTCCGCCCATGAAATCGTTCTCGACCTGCCTGCTCGTTCTCGTGTTCCTCGCTCTCTCTCTCGTCCCCGCGGCCGCCCAGGAACTCACGACCGGCACGATCACCGGTCAAGTGACCGACCTGGTCGGGCGGCCGATCGCGGAGGCGGTGGTGATCGTCGTGTCGGAGTCCGGCACTCGAACCGCCACGACGGATGCGAACGGCAGGTACATCGTACCGTTCCTCCGGCCGGGGACCTACACCGTGCGCGTCGAGGCGTCCGCGGGCTTCACGACGGTGATCAAGAGCGACATCGCCGTCGCCTTGAACCAGCGCGTCACGCTCAATTTCACCCTTGAGCCCGGCAAGACCGAGACCGTCACGGTCACGGGGGCGACGCCGCTCATCGACGTCACTTCGACCGCGACCGGGACCAGCCTGAAATACGACGACTTCGCGAACTCCGTGCCGCTCGGACGGTCGTTCACCGACACGTACGCCGTCGCTCCGGGCGTGGTCGGCGGGCTGGGGACCGGCCAGGGCAACTACTCGATCAGCGGGGCGACCGGTCTCGAGAATTCCTACCTGATCGACGGTGTCAACATCACCAACACCGGCTTCGGGGGGATCGGCGCGTACAACATCGTCTACGGCTCCCTCGGGACGGGGGTGACCAGCGAATTCCTGGACCAGGTTCAGATCAAGACCGGCGGTTTCGAGGCCGAGTATGGACAGGCCCTGGGCGGGATCATCAACACCATCGTCAAGTCGGGCACCAACGATTTCAAGGGGAACGTCGCCTGGTACGCCACGCCGCGCGGGTGGCGCAGCGGGTACACGCCCGTGCAGCTCGAGACCGGCACCTCCAACACCCTGGCGGAAAACGTCAACGACTTCGCCTTCTCGGTCGGCGGGCCGATCAAGAAGGACAAGCTGTTCTACTTCTTCGCCTACAACCCGGTGATCACCCTCGACAGCCGGCGAGCGAACGTGCTTGGAAACCCGGCCTTCATCCCCGCCCGGGCCGGGGTGTCGGTGTTCGACGAGAGCCAGACGACAGGATTCGGCGGGACGACCTACGCCACCGATCCGCTGGCTTTCCCGTCCGCCACGCGTGACCTCGACCGGACGCGACGGGCCGACAACTACGCCTTCAAGCTTTCGTGGCAGGTTGCGCCCAGTCACCAGCTCGAGCTGACCCTGTTCGGGGACCCCGCCAACGGGACCAACGGGCCCCAGCGCGACACGGCGCCCGAGTTCTCCGACTTCGCGTCGGGCGGCGGCGGGAGCAAGATCCGCTACGGCTCCAACAATCAGTCTCTCAAGTGGAGCGCGGTCTTCTCGCCGAAGTTCTTCATGGAGGCGCAGATCGCCAGGCACGCCGGGGAGTTCAGGGAAACCTCGGCGGTCAATGACTATCTGTACCGGGACCTGCGCAACCTCCTCGAGTTCACCCGGGGCGCGAACAGCTACAACGACCCGACGCTCGGCCTCCAGCCGCTGCAAGTCACGCCGGTGGCGCCGCGCCAGGGCGGCGTCGGCTTCATCACGAACCAGAACGACACCAACACGGTCGAGACGCTCAAGTTCACCACGATCCTGGGCCGACACGAGCTCAAGTACGGCGTCGAGTACGACGACATCAGCTACCAGGAGTCGCCGACCTATACGGGCCCGTCCTTCAACGTCCAGCTGCCGATCAGCGACATCAACGGCCTGCCGGTGGACGCCAACAAGGATGGAGTGCAGGACACGATCTCGATCCCGACGCGCGGCGGGGGCACCGTCGATGTGCGCAACGGCGTGGGCGGCGACCCGACGGTGGCCTTCGACAGCGCCAATCGCTTCCGGGTGACCCGCGCCCGTCTCGGGCCGGAGATCCCCCCGACCCCGTCCAAGGAATCCAACTTGTTCGTTCAGGACACCTGGTCGGTCCACCCGCGGGTCACGATCAAGGCCGGTCTTCGCCTGACCGAGGAGAAGGTCGAAGGGGCGGGAGCGTTCACGCTGCCGTTCGCCACCGAGACCGTGCAGAAAGAGACCTTCCCGGGATCGGGCTTCTTCGTCCCGACCAGGATTTTCACGCCCGGGACCTCGAGCTACTCGCCGAACAGCTACTCGTTCGCCGGGAACCTGGCGCCCCGGATCGGCGTCTCCTGGGACGTCTTGGGCGACGGGAAGAGCCACGCGTATCTCAACTTCGGGCGCTACTACGAGAGAGTGCCGAACGACCTGGCGGTGCGCGCCTTCAGCAACGAGGTCGGGATCAGCCTGGAAGAGTTCAGGGACCGGAACCTCACAATGCCGCGCACCGTCGCCGGCGGCGCCTCGACGTGCGTCGACAGCAGCGGGGCCGACACCGGGCTGGGCGGGTGCGACACGATCGTCCCGGTCTTCACTCAGGGGATCGATCAGACATCCGTCGTGAGCGGCGTGAAGCTGCCCTATGAGGACGAGCTGTCCGGCGGGTACTCCTTCGAAGTCACGCCGAACTCCTCCTTCGAGGTCCGGGGAATCTACCGGACCCAGGGGCGCGTTCTCGAGGACGTGCAGGTCAACACCATCGAACAGACCCAGAACTTCTACAACGGCGTCGCCTACGGTTACCCGTACGACCCGTTCGGCGGTGTCAAGAACGTGAACGGAGGGAAGAGCACCACCTTCCCGGCCACCCCGTTCGGCGCTTACTTCCTGGCCAACCCGGGGACCCGACAGGTCCCGCCGGGTGGACTGGCAAGTTTCCCGAAGCCGGAGCGCGTTTACAAGGCGCTCGAGCTCATCTACACCCGGCGGCTGGCGGACCGCTGGTCGCTGTTCGCCAACTACCGCCTCTCCAGCCTGGAGGGGAACTACGAGGGCCTGTTCCGCAACGATAATGGACAGAGCGACCCGAACATCACGTCGCTGTACGATTTTCCCAACTCGCCCTTGATGTCCGGGCAGTTCCTGAAGGGTCCCCTGCCCGCGGACGCGCGGCACGTCGTGCACGTCTATCCGTCGTACCAATTCGCGAACACGCTGCGCGTCGGAGCGAATTTCAGCTATACGAGCGGCGTGCCCCGGACCTCGCTCCTGGCGCACCCGAGCTACCAGAACGCCGGCGAGATCCCGGGGATCGACCCGGTGTACGCCTATTGGGCCGATCCGGTCGGCAATGCTAATCCGAGCGATTACGTCCTGCGCACGACTCCCAGCCTGCAGGCGGCCCTGTCGGACCTGGAAAACGTGACTCAATCGGTGTTCCTGAAATCGTACACGCCGGTCAGGAGGGGCAACCTCGGGAGGACGCCCGGGCAAACGAACATCGATCTGCACGCCGACTACCCGGTGCAGTTCAGCAAGAGCAATTTGAGGTTAATGCTGGACGTGTTCAACGTTCTGGACCGGCAGACGGTCGTCTCCTTCGACGACGACATCGAGCTGCGCGCCGGCGTCACGGATCCGGACTTCGGACAGCCGATCGCCTACATGTCGCCGAGGGCGTGGAGGCTGGCGGCCCGCTGGGAGTTCTGAGGCGCGGCGGGATTCGGGACGCCTGCGGAACGTGTGCGCGTCTAGCGCAGCGACTCGACGGTGCGCGACAACCGCTCGATCTTCTCCTGCAGCTCCTGATCGATGCGCCGCACCTTCTCGACGATCTCGGGTCTTGCCCTGCCGAGGAAGTCTGCGTTCTGCAGCTTCAGCGAGTGACCCTGGCGTTCCCTGGCGAGCTTGTCGATCTCTCGCTCGAGCCTGCGCCTTTCGGCCGCGAGGTCGAGGATTCCCTCGAGCGGCACGGCGAGGTCGACACCCGGTGCCACGGCGCGGGCCGCGGGTCCGGACGCCGAGAGGTCGGGGATCTCGCGCACGCTCTCTAGGCGCGCGAGCGTCGTGATCGTGGAGGCGTTGGCCCTGATGGCCCGTGCCGTTTCCGCGTCACGCGCGTGCACCAGAAGCGGCAGACGGCGGGCGGGGTCGATAGTCAGCTCGGCCCGGATGTTCCGAACCCTGGCCACGACCTCCATCACCAGCGCGATCTCGCTCTCCGCCGCATCGTCCAGGAGGTCGGCATCGTGGGCCGGGTAGGTGGCCAGCGCGATCGTCTCCCCCCGGTGCGGGATCCTCTGCCAGAGATCCTCCGTGATGAACGGCATCACGGGGTGCAGCAATCGCAGCACCGCGTCCAGGACGTGCAGCAGCACGGCCCGGGCGCGGGCCCCCTCCTCCGGGGGCGCGCCGGGCAGAAGGTGCGGCTTGGCCATTTCCAGGTACCAGTCACAGAATTCGTGCCAGAGGAATTGATACAGGACGTTGGCCGTTTCGTCGAAGCGGTATTCGGCCAGCCGCTCCTCGACTGTCTTCACAACGCGTGAGAGGCGGCTCAGGATCCAGCGATCCTCGACACGCATGCGTCCGCGTCGTGGCAGGGGCGGTGGCGACGCCCCTTGCCCCGCCTCCCCGAGATTCAGGAGGACGAAGCGGGCCGCGTTCCAGATCTTATTGGCGAACGCCCGGTAGCCCACCATCCGCTCTTCGGCCAGCGGCAGGTCGGAGCCCGGCGTCGCCATGGCCGCCAGGGTGAAGCGCAGCGCGTCGGCGCCGTAGCGCTCGATGAGATCGAGGGGATCGATGACATTGCCGCGGGTCTTGGACATTTTCTGCCCCTCGGCGTCGCGCACGAGCCCGGTGATGTAGACGCGGTGGAACGGCACCTCCTGCATGAAGCGCAGCCCCATCATGATCATCCGGCACACCCAGAAGAACAGGATGTCGAATCCGGTCACCAGCACCGAGGTGGGGTAGTAGCGCCGCAGGTCGGGCGTCTCGTCCGGCCAGCCGAGAGTCGAGAAGGGCCACAAGGCGGAGGAGAACCACGTGTCGAGAACGTCCGGGTCCTGCCGGAGCCCCCGGCCTCCGCAACGCCGGCACGCGGCGGGCGCCTCGCGCGCCACGTTGACCTCACTGCAACTCTCGCAGTGCCAGGCCGGTATCTGGTGCCCCCACCAGAGCTGTCGCGAGATGCACCAGTCGTGGATCTTTCCCATCCACTCGTTGTAGCTGTTCACCCAATGGGGGGGAGTGAAACGCACGCGACCGTCGGCGACCGCCCGGATGGCCTCGTCGGCCAGGGGCTTCACGCGCACGAACCACTGTGTCGACAGGTACGGCTCGATGACAGTATGGCAGCGCTGGCAGCGTCCGACACTGTGCACATGCTCCTTCACGGACACCAGGAGGCCCTGCGCCCGGAGGTCCTCCACGATGCGGCCGCGCGCCTCGAATCGGTCCAGGCCGCGGTACCTCTCGGGCACGTTGTCGTTCATGCGTCCCTGCCCGTCCATCACGACGATCGACGCAAGACCGTAGCGGCGCGCCGCCTCGAAGTCGTTCGGGTCGTGCGCGGGGGTGATCTTCACGGCGCCCGTGCCGAATTCCTTCTCCACGAACGGGTCGGCGACGATCGGCAGGGTACGGCCGACGAGCGGCAGGACGACCGTCTTGCCGACGAGGGCGCGGTAGCGCTCGTCCTCGGGGTGGACGGCGACGCCGGTGTCTCCGAGCATCGTCTCCGGCCGGGTCGTGGCCACCTCGATCCCGCCATGGCCGTCGGGGAATGGATAGCGGATGGTCCACAGGCTTCCCTGCGTCTCCTGCGGGATCACTTCGAGGTCGGAGATCGCCGTGCGGCACGCCGGGCACCAGTTGACGATGAACTTGTCACGGTAGATGAGACCGGCCTCGTGCAGGCGCACGAAGGCCTCGCGCACCGCGCGCGAGAGCTGCGGATCCATCGTGAAGCGCGCGCGCGTCCAATCGCACGAGCAGCCGAGCCTCTTGAGCTGGCCGATGATGGCGCCCCCGTACTCTTCCTTCCACTGCCAGACCCTGCGCACGAACGCCTCGCGCCCGAGTGCCTCGCGGCTGGTCCCCTCCTTCGCGAGCTGCCG
>WNEQ01001418.1_pt1 | contig 12724 bp, 9 predicted proteins | sample 5399971 | NCBI WGS metagenome assembly WNEQ01 (sample SAMN13153330, study PRJNA577476) | soil metagenome | isolation source: 20 cm grassland meadow soil 2 days after 1st rain plot 5 | place: USA:California | collected 2015-09-18
CGTCGTCCGGCCTCAGCAAGGACGAGATCGACAAGATGGTGAAGGAGGCCGAGGCCAACGCCGCCGACGACGCGCGGCACAAGCAGGAGATCGAGGTCCGCAACCAGACGGACTCGCTGATCTACTCGACCGAGCGCACGCTCTCGGAGCACGGGAGCAAGCTCGCCGAGGCGGACCGCAAGGCGATCGACGACGCGCTCGCCGAGGCCAAGGAGGCGCTCAAGACGGACGACCTCGAGCGCATGAAGCGAGCGCAGGAGACGCTGTCGAAGGCGGCGCACAAGCTCGGCGAGGTCATGTACCGCGAGGCGCAGGCCCAGGCGGGGCAGCAGCCGCCCGGTCCGGGCGCGGGTTCGCAGGCCGGCGGCGCCGCCGGACGTCCCTCCGGTCCGAAGGAGGGCGAGGTCGTCGACGCGGAGTTCGAGGACCTCGGAGAGAAGAAGTAGGGCATGAGGCGCGACTACTACGCGGTGCTCGGCGTCGCCGCCACCGCGCCGCCGCGCGAGATCCGGCAGGCGTACCGCCGGCTCGCGCGGCAGTATTCGCCCGACGTCAATTTCTGGGACACGACCGCGCGTACGCTGTTCGAGGAGATCGCCGAGGCCTACCGGATCCTGAGTGACCCGGACGCGCGCACCCTCTACGACCGCTTCGGCGCGCGACCCGACGCGCTCGCCGCCGGCCGCCGCGGCGAAGACGTCCACGTCGCGGTCGAGCTCGGCTTCTCCGACGTGGTGCGCGGCACGACCGTCGAGCTGGCGGTCGCCCGCTTCTCCCCGTGCGCCGTCTGCGACGCGCGCGGGCGCGCGGACGGGGACGTGTGCGACGCCTGCGTCGGCCGCGGCGTCCGCCGGGGGCTGGACCGCATCAGGGTCGCGATTCCCGCCGGCGTCGACTCCGGCATGCAGGTTCGCGTGGCGGGCCAGGGGAGTGCCGGACCGTTCGGCGGACCGCGCGGCGATCTGCTCGTCAGCACGCGCGTGATCGAGCATCCGTTCTTCATCCGCAAAGGCGAAGGCATTCACTGCGAGCTGCCCATCAGCGTGTGGGAGGCGCTGCGCGGCGCCCGCATCCGGGTGCCGACGCCCCAGGGCGAGGCGGTGCTCGTCGTGCCGCCCGCGACGCAGGCCGGCCAGGTGTTCCGGCTGCGCGGCCAGGGCGTGCCGCGACCGGGCGACGATGCGCCGGGCGATCTCTTCGTCACGGTGAGGGTCGACGTGCCGGGCGGGCTCGACGCACGCAGCGACGAGCTCGTGCGGGAGCTCGAGCGGCTGCTGCCGCTCACCGCGCGTGGGGACCTCGAGCGGTACCGCGGGGGGACGGCATGACGACCGACCGGGGCAAGCCGCTCTACATGATCGGCGTCGTCGCCGAGATGCTCAAGGTGCACCCGCAGACCCTGCGGTTCTACGAGAAGAAGGGGCTCGTGCGGCCCAGCCGCACGGAGGGGCAGACGCGCATGTACTCGGCGGAGGACGTCGAGGAGATCGCGCGCCTGCTCCGGCTCACGCGCGACCTCGGCGTGAATCTGGCCGGCGTGGAAATCATCCTAAAGATGAGACGCCGGATGCTCGATATGCAGAAGCAGATCGAAGACCTCGTCGCCTACGTCCGCGACAGCGGCGCGGGCGAGGCGCGCCCCGAGCGCGGTGGCGCGCCCCGCGAGGCGCTCGTGCGCGCGGCCTCGGGGCAGCTCGGCCCCGTCGATCTCTTCTGAGAAAGCTGGTTTCCCGATGACAGACCTCAAGCGCGATGCCGATCGACCGATGCCGGACGTGGTGGGAATCCTCCCGCTCCGCGGTACGGTCCTCTTCCCGCAGGCGGTGGTGCCACTCGGCGCCGGCCGCGCGTCCTCGGTCCGCCTGATCGAGGAGGCACTGCAGGGCGGCCGTCTCGTCGGCGCCGTGACCCAGAAGGACCCGGCCGACGACGCGCCGGGCGCGGACGGGCTGCACTCGATCGGCACCCTGACCGTGATCCACAAGGCGCTCAAGCAGCCCGACGGCACGCTGCGCCTCGTCGCGCAGGGCGTCGGACGCTTCCGCCTCCTCGAGATCATCCAGACCGAGCCCTATCTGAAGGCGCGGATCGAGGCCATCGAGGAGCGGGCGCCCGCCGAGGACGTCGAGCTGGAGGCGCTCGTGCGCAGCGTGACCTCGCTCTTTTCGAAGGTCGTCTCGCTGTCGCCGGCGCTGCCGGACGAGCTGGTCGGCGTGCTCGCGAACGTGGAGGGCGCCGGCGCGATCGCCGACATGGTGGCCGCCTCGTTCCCGAGCCTGCCCAGCGCGCTCAAGCAGGAGCTGCTCGAGACGGTGAACGTGCGCGAGCGGCTGACGAAGCTCGCGGCCGCCCTCGGCAAGGAGGCGGAGGTCCTCGAGCTCGGCAGCAAGATCCAGTCCGAGATCCAGTCGGAGATGACCAGGACGCAGCGCGACTACTACCTGCGCGAGCAGATGAAGGCCATCCAGAAGGAGCTCGGCGAGGGCGACGAGCGCACGCAGGAGATCGACGCGCTCCGCGCGAAGATCGAGGCGGCGGGCATGTCGGACGAGGCGAAGGCCGAGGCGCTGCGCGAGCTGGACCGGCTCGCCAAGATGCCACCGGCCGCCGCCGAGTACACGGTGGCCCGAACGTACATCGACTGGCTCGTGGCCATGCCCTGGCAGCAGGAGACGACCGATGCCGTCGACATCGCGCCCGCGCGGGTGATCCTCGACGAGGACCACGAGGGGCTGGAGAAGGTCAAGGACCGCATCCTCGAGTACCTCGCGGTGAAGAAGATCCGCCCGAGCGGCAAGGACCCGATCCTCTGCTTCGTGGGCCCGCCCGGTGTCGGCAAGACGTCGCTGGGCAAGTCGATCGCGCGGACGCTCGGCCGCAAGTTCCACCGCATCTCGCTCGGCGGCATGCGTGACGAGGCGGAGATCCGCGGGCACCGGCGCACGTACATCGGCGCGCTGCCCGGCCAGATCGTGCAGGGACTGCGGCGCGCAGGCACGAAGAACCCCGTGCTCATGCTCGACGAGGTCGACAAGCTCGGCATGGACTTCCGCGGCGATCCTGCGTCGGCCCTGCTCGAGGTGCTCGACCCGGAGCAGAACGCGACGTTCCGGGACCACTATCTCGACGTGCCGTTCGACCTCTCGCGGGTGCTCTTCATCACCACCGCGAACGTGATGGACACGGTGCCGGCCCCGCTGCGCGACCGGATGGAGATCATCAACCTCGCCGGCTACACGGAGGAGGAGAAGGTCGCGATCGCGCAGCGGCACCTGGTGCCGAAGCAGGGGCGCGAGCACGGCCTGGACGCCGGCGCCGCCATCGTCTTCGAGCCGGAGGCGCTGCGGCTGCTGGCGCGCGGCTACACGCGCGAGGCCGGCGTGCGAAACCTCGAGCGCGAGATCGCGTCGTTGTGCCGGAAAGTGGCGCGGCGGCGCGCGGAGGGCAACGCCGAGCCCGTGCGCGTCACCCCGGACGTCGTCGTCTCGTTTCTCGGCGTGCCGCGCTTCGAGCTCGAGGAGGTCGAGCAGCGCACGCGCGTGCCGGGTGTCGTCACGGGCCTCGCCTGGACGCCGGCGGGCGGCGACGTGCTGTTCGTCGAGGCCACGCGGATGCGCGGGGCGCGCACGCTGACGCTGACCGGGCAGCTCGGCGACGTCATGAAGGAGTCCGTGCAGGCGGCGCTGTCGTGGGTGCGCTCGCACGCGGGCGAGCTCGGGATCGACCCGGAATTCTGGGAGCGCTCGGACGTGCACGTCCACGTGCCGGCGGGCGCGATTCCGAAGGACGGACCCTCGGCCGGCGTCACGATGGCCACGGCGCTCGTGTCGCTCCTCACCGGGCGACCCGTCCGCTCGGACCTCGCGATGACCGGCGAGATCAGCCTGTCGGGCCGGGTCCTGCCCGTGGGCGGCATCAAGGAGAAGGTCCTGGCCGCGCACCGCGCCGGGCTCCGCACCGTGGTGCTGCCGCGGCGCAACGAGAAGAACCTCCTCGAGGACGTTCCGGTGGTGGTGAGACAGAGTCTGACCGTTCATCTGGCTGACACGATCGGTGACGTCCTGACGGTGGCGCTCGAGCCCGTCCCGGTCGACCGGGGCGGGGTGTTCGCCGGGCGCTAAACCACCGCCGTTCAGCGCCGCTCTCGCTTGGCCGCGACAGCGCCAGGGCGATTCGGCTAAGATTGGGTCAACGTGACTCGATCCCTTGGCCTGATTGCCCTCACGGCCGCCATCGTGGCGGCGGCCCCGGCCAGCGCCGAGATGTACAAGTTCAAGGCGCCGGACGGCAGCACCCATTTCACGAACGCGCCCGCCGATCCCAGGTATCAGCGGATGGGCTTCACCAGCGGCACCGAGGCCGGCTGGCTGCGGCTGCCGCAGGGCGACCCCGAGCCGTACGCGCGCGAGATCACCGAGGCGGCCAACCGATACGGCATTCCCGAGCGGCTCGTCACGGCCATGATCCGCGCGGAATCCGGGTTCAATCCGCGCGCCGTGTCGCGCAAGGGCGCCCAGGGGCTCATGCAGCTGATGCCGTCGACGGCGTCCGTCCTCGGCGTGCGCAACTCCTTCGATCCGCGCGAGAACATCGACGGCGGCGTCCGTCACCTGCGCGGCCTGCTCGACCGTTTCCCCGGCAACCTGCCGTTCGCGATCGCCGCCTACAACGCGGGCGAGAAGGCGGTGACCGCCTACGGCGGCATCCCGCCGTATCCCGAGACGCAGGACTACGTGGTGAGGGTGCTGCGCTTGTATGGCATCGAGGGCATCAGCACGCCGCAGACGCGCATCTACCAGACGATCTCGCGCGACGGCACGGTCACCTACACGAACATCCCGCCGCGCGGGCGGCCGTAGTAATGGGGGGCCTCGAAGGGCCCCCCAAACCCCCCGAACGTTCGTCGCGCCCCGGCGGAGGCGTGGCGCTCCTCGACAATTCGCTCAGCGCAGGAGCTTGCTGATCTCCCGGAAGGCTTCGGTGTCCGAGCTGCCGAGGAGCTGGAAGACGACGGTCTCCGTCGAGGTGATCACGGCGCCCGCCTGACGCGCCTGCGCCAGGCCGAGATCCATGCTCGCCGCGCGCCGCGAGCAGACCGCGTCGGCCACGATCGAGACGCGGACACCGCGGCCGAGCAGGTCCAGCGCCGTGAGCAGCACGCACACGTGCGCCTCCACGCCGGTGAGGATCACCGGCGCCGCGTCGAGCTCGCGAAGCCGCTCGGCGAAGCCGGCGGCGCCGCACGCGGAGAACGCGGTCTTCTCGAGGGCGGGCGCGTCGTCCAGGAGCACGCGGAGCTCGGGCAGCGTGCGGCCCAATCCCTTGGGGTACTGCTCGGTGACGACGACGGGAGCGGCGAGGCGCCGCGCGGTCGCGAGCAGGATCTTCAGATTGCGGACCATCTCGTCACGCCGCTCGGCATCCATCGCGCCGAACAGGCGCTCCTGCACATCGGTGACGACGACGACGGGCTGTGGCATGGCCGGACCCCCGGGAGCGGAGACTGCCGCGTATTGTGCCACGACGCGGCGCCGATTGCGGCGTCGCCCCGCGGTGAAGCCTGGGTCGCGACGCCTAGGCCGCGGCCCCTCGGTCCTTGCTCACGAGCCTGGCGATGGCGGCGACGAAATCGGCCGGCTCGAGCGGTTTGGCCACGTGCAACTGGAACCCTGCCGAGAGGGCTCGCGTTCGGTCTTCGGCCCGCGCGTAGGCAGTCACGGCAAGGGCCGGCATCGAGCGCCCGTAGTCCCCCTGCCGCTGCCTGAGTTTTTGAATGAGTACGTAGCCGTCGTCACCCGGAAGGCCGATGTCGCTGACCAGAATGTCGGGATGCCATTGTTCCACCTGCTCGAGGGCCTCCTCCGCGCAGGCGGCCGCCATCACGTCGGCGCCTGAGGAACGCAGGATCATGCGCATCAGCTCGCGCGCGTCGGCCTCGTCATCGACGACGAGGACGCGGACGCCCCGCAGGCTGACCGGCCGAACGTCGGCCGCGCTATCGTCTCGGTGGCGCGCCGGCACCGGCGCGACCTCGCCGCTCACGGTCGGGGCGACCGGCAGGTCGACCATGAAGATCGCCCCGCGACTCTCCCCCGCGCTTTCGGCCCGCACGACACCGCCGTGGAGCTCGACGATGTGGCGCACGATCGCGAGGCCGAGCCCGAGGCCGCCGTATCGGCGCCCGATCGACGTCTCGCCTTGCCGGAAGCGATCGAACACGAACGGGAGGAGCTCCGGTCGAATGCCCTGGCCGGTATCGCTGACCGTGATCCGCGCGGTCGAGCCGGCGCGCTCCAGTCGGATATCGACGCGCCCGCCCGTCGCCGTGAACTTGATCGCGTTGGTGAGGAGGTTCCAGACCACCTGCTGAAGACGATTGGGATCGGCAGAGATGGGGCCGAGGGCCGCATCCAGGCTCGTCTCCAGCCGGATTCCTTTTGCCTCGGCGGCTGTCTGAACCGCCTCCATCGCCGCCACGATGACGGAGACCAGATCGACCGATCGGGCCTCCAGGCGGAGCTTCCCCGTGACGATGCGGGACACGTCGAGGAGGTCTTCGATCAACTGAGCCAGGAGACGGCTGTTGCGCTCGATGACCTCGGGACCCCGGCTGGCGCTGGCGGCGTCGAGCGTCCCCGAGCGCAGAAGGCCCACCCATCCCAGGATGGCGTTGAGCGGCGTGCGGAGCTCGTGCGACAGCGTCGCCAGAAACTCGTCCTTGGCGCGGTTGGCCTCGTCCAGCTTCCGCCGCGACTCCTCGAGGTCGCGGACGACGATCTCGTAGGCACGCATGTCGCGCAGGACGCCGATGGCGCCGATCACGGTCCCGTCGACGTCGCGCAGCGCCGATGCGTTCAGCGTCGTGGGGATGATTTCCCCGGACGCGCTCCGCGGGTTCAGCCGCGCATTGCGGGTGACGCCGCGGGCCACGACCTCGCGGAGCGCGGCCATGAATTCCCGCGCTTCATCGACGCTGATGAAGCGCGACAGCGACTGCTCGACGACCTCGGCCGTCCGAAATCCCAGGAGCGTGTAGACCGCGTCGTTGGCCTGGAGGATCTTGCCCTGCAGGTCGGAGACGAAGACGGGATCGGGCGCGTTCTTGATCAGGCTCTCGGCGTAGGCGCGCGCTTTGTCGAGCTCGCGCATGTCGCGCAGGATGCCGATGACGCCGATGACCTCGCCCTGGGGTCCCCGGAGGGCGGAGGCGTTGAGAGTGGTGGGGATCACCTCGCCGGAGGCGCTGCGGGGATTGAGGCGGACGTTGCGAGTGACGCCGCGGTCGACGACCTCGCGCAGGGCGACCATCAGTTCGTGCGCTTCGGCCAGGCTGACGAGGCGCGACAGCGATTGCTCCAGGACCTCGTCCTTGCGGAATCCGAGCAGCTCGGAGACGGCATCGTTGGCCTGGAGGATTTTGCCCTGCAGGTCGGAGACGAAGACGGGGTCAGGGGCGTTCTTGATCAGGCTTTCGGCGTAGGCGCGGGCCTTGTCGAGCTCACGCATGTCGCGCAGGATGCCGATGACGCCGATCACTTCACCCGCCGGGCCCCGCAGAGCGGAAGCGTTGAGGGTGGTGGGGATCACCGCGCCGGAGGCGCTGTGGGGATTGAGGCGGACGTTGCGGGTGACGCCGCGCTCGACGACCTCGCGAAGGGCGACCATCAGTTCGCGCGCCTCGTCCAGGCTGACGAAGCGTGAGAGCGACTGCTCCAGAACCTCGTCCTTGCGGAATCCCAGGAGCTCAGAGACCGCCTCGTTCGCGAGCAGGATCTTGCCCCGCAGGTCGGACACGAAGACGGGGTCAGGGGCGTTGGCGATGATCAGGTTGGCATCCAGCTCTTTCATCGCTCGCTCCGGTCAGGACCGGTGCGCCGGCCGGTCGAGGGCGGACGGTGCTGCTTGCCCGAAGGCCCCAGACGCTCGGCGTCCACCGCGAGCCCGAGCCTGAGGCCCAGAATATCGATCGCGAGTCCGAAGCGGCGCGAGCTGGTCCCGGCTCGCCCTTCTCGTTCGAGGCGCCGAACCCCGGCCCCCCGCGGTCGGGGTGCCGGCCTCCGAGCGCGATAGACGCGGTCGTATTGCCGGCGCTTTTCCGGATCCGACAACGCTTCGTACGCCTCGAGCATCTCCGGGAACCGGCGTGCGCGACGCGCGTCCCTGGCCACGTCCGGGTGGTATCGGTGCGCGAGACGCCGGAAGGCCGTCTTTCATCAGGGTATCGTACCTCGTCGCGAGCATAGTCTCGACGGAAGTAAACTGCACGCCATCGGGTCGGCCGGATGGCGTGCGAGCCGGCGACGACGAGCCGATCAAGCCCGCCAGCGCCGGTCGAGGCCCCGGTACTGCAGCGCCTCCGCGCAGTGCTCGGAGGCGATGGCCTCGGCGCCGGCGAGGTCGGCGATCGTCCGCGCGACACGGACGATGCGGTCGTGGCCGCGTGCGGAGAGCCCCAGGCGTGTCATCGCGGCGGCGAGCAGTCGCTGCGCGTCGGCCGGGATCGGACACAGCCGGCGCAGGAGCCGGCCGGCGATCTCCGCGTTCAGACGCGCGCCGGCGGAGGCGCCGCGTTTTCGCTGAGATTCGCGCGCGTGTGTCACCCGCGCGCGGACGGTGGCCGAGTCGTCGCCGGCGGGCGCGCCGGCGTACTCCTCGCCCTCCAGCGCCGGCAGCTCCACGTGCAGGTCGATGCGGTCGAGCAGCGGACCCGACAGCCGTCCCAGGTATCGGTCGCGCTCGGCGGGTGTGCACAGGCACCGATCGAGCGCCGGACAGCCGCGGCGACAGGGGTTGGCCGCGGCGACGAGCTGGAAGCGCGAGGGGAAATCCGCGATGCCGCTGGCGCGCGCGATGGCGACGCGGCCGTCCTCGAGCGGCTGGCGCAGCGACTCGAGCACGTGCTGCTGGAACTCCGGCAGCTCGTCCAGGAACAGCACCCCGCGGTGGGCGAGCGTCACCTCGCCCGGCCGCGGCGGGCTGCCGCCGCCGATCAGGCCGGCGACCGAGACGGTGTGATGGGGCGCGCGGAACGGGCGCGTGTCGACGAGCGCGCCGCGGCGCCGCAGGAGTCCGGCCACCGACCAGATCGACGACACCTCGAGGATCTCGTCGCGCGAGAGCGGCGGCAGCACCGCGGCGAGGCGCCGTGCGAGCATCGTCTTGCCGGTCCCGGGCGGTCCCACCAGCAGCACGTTGTGGCCGCCGGCCGCGGCGATCTCCAGCGCGCGCTTGGCGTGCGCCTGGCCGCGCACGTCAGCGAGATCGGTGTCGTCGACGACGCGTTCGATCTCCGGGGCCGGCGGGGCCACCGCGGGCGTCTCACCGTTGAGCAGCGCCACCGCGTCGCGCAGCGTGCCCGCGGCCAGCACACGCACGCCGTCCACGGCATGCGCCTCGGCCGCATTGTCGAGCGGGACGAGCAGCGTCGCGATACCGCCGCTGCGGCACGCGAGACCGACCGCGAGCGCGCCGCGCACCGGCTGGATCTGGCCGTCGAGCGCCAGCTCGCCGACGACCGCGAAGACGCCGAGACCGTCGCGGCGCACGGAGCCGATCGCGGTCAGGATCCCGAGCGCGATCGGCAGGTCGAACGCCGCGCCCTCCTTGCGGAGGTCGGCCGGCGCGAGATTCACCGTGATGCGCTCGTTGGGGAAGGCGAAGCCCGCGTTGCGGATGGCCGTGCGCACGCGCTCGCGGCTCTCGCGCACCGCGGAGTCCGGCAAGCCCACCGTCGCGAACAACGGCAGGCCGCCCGTCACGTCGACCTCCACGCGGACGAGCACGGCTTCCACACCGAGCAGCGCCGCCGAGAGCACGTGCGCGAGCATGCCGGGATTGTTCGGGCCACGCCCCGCGCCGTCAATGTCCTGGATCCAATACGGCGAGCGCCCTGCCGGCGGTCGGCCACCGATGGCGGGCGGGCCCGAGTTCCCCGCCGCGGACGATCTCTGATAGAGTGCTCGGGCGCATGAGCGCCGATGACGTGCTCCGGCCCGTGGCCCTCGTGGTGGACGACGAGGAGAGCGTTCGGGAGTCCTTCCGCCTGGTGCTCGACCAGGACTACGACGTCCTCGACGCGCCCGACGGCGCGCGGGCGCTGGAGATCGTCCGGGCCCACCACGTCGACGTGGTCCTGCTCGACATCCGCCTGCCCGAGATGGACGGCATCGAGGTGCTCGAGCGCCTCAAGGCGCTGGACGACAGCCTCGAGGTGATTCTCGTCACCGCGGTGAAGACGGTGCGCACGGCCGTCGCCGCCATGAAGCTCGGCGCTTTCGACTACGTCACCAAGCCGTTCGAGGACGAGGAGCTTCTGGCGCTGGTGCGGCGCGCGGTGGAGAAGCGCTCTCTCGAGCGCGAGGTGACCTTCCTGCGCGGCGAGCTGGCGCGGCGCCACGACCGCGACGAGATCATCGGCGAGCACCCCGAGATGCAGAAGCTCGCGCGGCTCGTCACCCAGGTGGCGCGCACCACCACCACCGTGCTGATCACCGGCGAGAGCGGCACCGGCAAGGAGCTGATCGCGCGCGCCATCCACCACCGCGGCCCGCGACGCGACAAGCCGTTCGTGCCGGTGAATCCGGCGGCGATGCCCGAGGCGCTCGTCGAGTCCGAGCTGTTCGGTCACGAGAAGGGCGCGTTCACGGGCGCGCACCAGCGCAAGCTCGGCCGCTTCGAGCTGGCGCAGGGCGGCACCCTGTTCCTCGACGAGATCGGTCTGCTGCGCTCGGAGGTGCAGGCCAAGCTCCTGCGCGTGATCCAGGAGCGCGAGATCGAGCGCGTGGGCGGCACGCGCTCGATCAAGATCGACGTGCGCATCGTGGCGGCCACCAACACGGACCTCAAGCGCGCGGTGGCCGCCGGCACGTTCCGGGAGGACCTCTACTACCGCCTCAACGTCGTGCCGATCGCGGTGCCGCCGCTGCGCGCCCGGATCGAGGACCTGCCACGGCTCGTGGATCACTTCGTGCGCCGCTACAACCACGAGCTCAACAAGCACATCCAGGGCTTCACCCCGGAGGCGCTCACGCTCCTCGCGTCCTACGCGTGGCCCGGCAACGTGCGCGAGCTGCAGAACATCGTCGAGCGGACGATGGTGCTCGTCGAAGGGCTGTTCATCGGCCCCGCGGACCTGCCCCTCGATCTCACGGTCGCGCCGGGGCGGTCCGGCCCCGGGCAGGCGCCGGAGTCGTTGCGCATGGACCTCAACCAGGCGAGCGACCGCTTCGAGCGGATCATCGTCCAGCGCGTGCTGGAAGAGGTGGGTGGCAACGTCAGCGAGGCGGCGCGGGTGCTCGGCCTGCATCGCAACTCGCTCAAGATGAAGCTCTCCCGCTGGAAGCTCGCCGGCAGCGAGCCCGAGGTGCCGGGCGCCCAGTAACGGGCCAGCCCGCCAGCGTCGTATGCCCAGTCACGGGCCAGCAGCGGCGGCGAACGCCGCCGCGCACCATCGAGAATTCGCGGACTTCGCTTCGCCCTATCGAACGTCCCCGTTTGGCGGTGCATTTGCCTATGCTTTGTCCCCTAAGGCGGAGCGGCGCTCCCATGGTGGGAGCGACCAACCGCCGCAAGGGGGACACATCCATGACGAAGTTCATCGCCATCACGCTCGCCCTCGTATCGCTCCTGCTGGTCGCGCCGGTCATCGAGTCCGGGACGTCGGGGTCCACTCAGCTGTTCGTCGCGGTAGGCAACGCGGATGGCGGCGGCGGCGACTAATCCGTCTCTGGCATGCACTGACGTCGGGGGCGAGGGGCGCGCGCGTCGCGTTCCTCGCACTCGTCTGTCTGCTCACGGCCGCCGGTCAGGCGCTCGCCGAGGAGCGCGTCTACCGGCGGCCGATCGGCAACGATCCCGCCACGCTCGATCCCGCGCTCATCAACGACATCTACGGCCGGTCGGTCGCGCAGCAGATCTTCGACGGTCTCGTGTCGTTCGATCAGACGCTGGCCATCACTCCGTCGCTCGCCCAGTTCTGGCGCGCCTCGCGCGACGGGCTCACGTGGACGTTCACCCTGCGCAAGGGTGTTCACTTCCACCACGGCCGCGAGGTCACGGCCGACGACGTCGTGTACTCGCTGACGCGCTTGCTCGACCCGCGCCTGAAATCGGGGACGACCGACCTCTTCGGCAACATCCGCGGCGCCGCCGAGTTCCGCAGCGGGCAGGCGCCCGGCGTGGTCGGCCTCGAGGCGCTCGACCGTTACACCGTGCAGATCTCGCTCACCGAGGCGCCGTTCCCGTTCGTCACCGTGCTCGCCGTCGGCCAGGCCAAGATCGTGCCGCGTGACGTCGCCGAGCGCGACCCGGTGGCCTTCGGCCTCCGGCCCATCGGCACCGGCGCGTTCCGCTTCGAGCGCTGGCAGCGCGGGCGAGAGATCGTCCTGACGGCGAACCCCGCCTACTTCGACGGTCCGCCGCGGCTCTCGCGTCTCGTCTACCGGATCTTCCCGGGCGGCCAGCTCGACCACGTGTACGAGGAATTCCAGAAGGGCGAGCTCGAGGACACGTCGCCACCGACGCGCGACTACCGCCGGGCCGTGATGGGCGGCCGTCACGTCTACGTACGGCGTCCGCAGTTCAGCGTGCGGTTCTACGGCTTCAACACTCGGATCAAGCCGCTCGACGACCGCCGCGTTCGCCAGGCGATCCTCGCCGCCATTGATCGCGAGGCGATCATCGAGGAGATCCACCTCGGCAGGCACACGGCGGCGCGCGGGGTGGT
>WNEQ01001419.1_pt1 | contig 12723 bp, 12 predicted proteins | sample 5399971 | NCBI WGS metagenome assembly WNEQ01 (sample SAMN13153330, study PRJNA577476) | soil metagenome | isolation source: 20 cm grassland meadow soil 2 days after 1st rain plot 5 | place: USA:California | collected 2015-09-18
GCAGTAGCCGGGAGGCGAATCGCCATGCGTCGCGCTCCCCTCATGTCCCTGCTCGCATTCTTCCTGATGGTGCCCGCCGGCGGCTGCGCCGCGCACGAGGAGTCCGTGACCAAAACCGATTTCGAGACCCGCCTCGTGCTGAAGAGCGCCGCCGGCGACGAGGCGCGCGAGTTCCCGACCGGCGAGACGATCACCTTCGTCGTGACGTTCCGCAACCGCGCGGCGACCCCCCGGACCCTCACCCTCCCCACGAGCCAGACGCTCGACTGCCTCGTCTATGCCGCGGACCACAAGGAAGTCTGGCGTCATTCCTCCGGCCGGATGTTCGCCCAGGTGATCACCGAGCTGACCCTGAAGCCCGGCGAGTCGCGCACCTTCACGGCGACCTGGAACCAGGCGGACTCGAAGGGGAAGCCCGTGCCTCCGGGCGAGTACGAGGCCGTCGGCCTGGTGCCCGGCAACGCCCCGGGCTGCCGTTCCGACGCCGTGAAATTCACGATCCGTCCATCCGCCGCCGGCAAACCGTCCGGTCCCTGAGCGGCGCGCCTGAAGTCCGCCGGGCGGTACAATCTCCCCCGGGGGCCCGGATGACGATCGCATGACGGACACAACCGAACGCCCGCAGACGTCCGCCGGCGTGCCTGCGTCTCGCCTCGCCTCCCTCCGTCGCCGCGAGGACGCGACGTTCACCGAGAGCCGCCCGCGCTCGCGCGCGCTCCTCGAGCGCGCCCGGCGCTCGATGCCGAACGGCGTGCCGATGTCCTGGATGGCGGAGCTGTACGAGCACCCGCCGATCTTCGTCGCATCGGGGGAGGGGGCGACGTTCACCGACGTGGACGGGCACCGCTACTTCGACACGAACATCGGCGACATGAGCACGTTCTGCGGCATCAACCCGCCGGCCGTCGTGGAGGCCGTCGCCCGCCAGGCGGGCCGCGGCCTGCAGTACCTCCTGCCGATCGAGGACGCGCTATGGGTGGCGGAGGATCTGACCCGGCGCTTCCGCCTGCCGCAGTGGCAGTTCACGCTGTCGGCGACGCTCGCCAACGTCGAGGCGATCCGCCTGTGCCGCTTCGTCACCGGCCGCCCGGTCGTCCTGATGTTCGAGGGGAAGTATCACGGTCACGCCGAGGAGTGGCTGGTCGATCCGAAGGACGGGGCGTTGAGGCCGGCCTACCCGGGGGTGCCGCCGTCCGCCGGTGCTTGGGTCCGTCACGTGCCGTTCAACGACCCCGAGGCGCTCGAGCGCGCGCTCCAGCCGGGCGACGTGGCGTGTGTCGTGACCGAGCCGGCCCTCACCAACTGCGGCGTGATCGAACCCGACCCGGGCTTTCATCAGGCGCTCCGCGCCCTGACGCGACGGCGGGGGACTCTCCTCGTCATCGACGAGGCGCACACGCTGGTGTGCGGGCCCGGCGGCCTGACGGCGCGCCTCGGCCTCGAGCCTGACGTCATCACCCTCGGGAAATTCATCGCCGGGAGCGTGCCGCTCGGCGCCTACGGCATGACGGCCGGGCTGGCGCAGCGTTTCGCGCGCCCCGATCCCGCGAGCCCGCGCGCGGCCTTTGCTTCGGGAGGGACGCTGTTCGCCAACGCCCTGTCGATGACCGCCGCCCGGGCCGCGCTCGAGCACGTCCTCACCGAGGAAGCCTACGCCCGCACCGCCGAGCTGGGCGCGCGCCTGGCCGACGGCATCGAGGAGCGCTGCCGCCGCCGCGGTTTCGACTGGCGCGCCCACCGTCTGTTCGCCCGCTCCGGGTACTGCTACGGCCCGGCCCTGCCGCGCAACGCCTCTGACTACCACGCCACGATGCGCCCCGACCTCTACCACCTGATGCGCGTTTACTTCGCCAATCGCGGCGTCTGGGAAGCGATCGGCACCGCCGGCCCCACAGTCTCCGTCGCCGCCGCACCCGCCGACATCGACCACTACCTCGCCTGCCTCGACGAATTCCTCGGCGAGCTTTCAGCCTGAGGGTCGGGGACGATCAGGCCGGGCGACGGGCGCCCCGCCCCCTCCAACCCGAGCCGCGCGGTCGGTACGGCACGATCGGGGCGGGCGGCCGGCTCTGGCCGCCGGCCGGCCGCAGGTGGGCGCCTGCGGGCCGCATGTGCGCGCCCGCGGGCCGCATCCGCGCGCCGGCCACGGGGCCGGACGAAGGCGCGGCGTTCTCCGCGAATCCCTGCACGATCCGGCGCTCGATGGCGTGCCCGATCAGGGCCTCGATCCCGCGCACGTGCGGGTGGTCCTCCGGCGAAACGAGCGACAGGGCGTCGCCGGTGGCGCCGGCGCGCGCCGTACGGCCGATGCGGTGCACGTAGTCCTCGGGGACGTTCGGCAGGTCGTAGTTCACCACGTGGCTGATATCTTCGACGTCGATACCGCGGCCGGCGATGTCGGTGGCGACCATGACCCGGCTGCGCTTGCCGCGGAACGCGTCGAGCGCCTTGGTGCGCTGAGCCTGGCTGCGATTGCCGTGCAGAACCGCCACGGTGTGGCCGCGCCCCTCGAGATGGCGCGCCAGCTTGTTGGCGCCGTGCTTGGTGCGGGTGAACACGAGGGTCAGACCGCGAGCCTCGGTCTCGAGAAGATGCGCCATCAGCTCGCGCTTGCGCACGCTCGCCACGGGCAAGAGCGTCTGCCGCACGCCCCCGGCGGGCGCCGAGCGGCGCGGTGCCACCTCGACGTTGACCGGATCGCGCAGAATCTCGCGTGCCAGACGGCGAATCTCGTCGGGCATCGTGGCCGAGAACAGAAGCGTCTGGCGCCGGGACGGGAGGGCGGCGACGATGCGGCGCACGTCGCGGATGAACCCCATGTCGAGCATGCGGTCGGCCTCGTCCAGGACCAGGACCTCCAGGCACCTGAAATCGACGTTGCCCCGCTGCATGAGATCGAGAAGCCGCCCCGGCGTGGCCACGAGAATATCGACACCGCGGCGCAGCCTCTGTTGCTGCGGCTCGAGGCCGACCCCGCCGTGGACGACCGCCGAGTCGAGCCGCAGGTGGCGGCCGTAGACCCGCAGCGCCTCGCGGACTTGAAGAGCCAGCTCGCGCGTGGGCGTCAGGATCAGGGCCCGCAGCCGGCCGCGCGTTCCCGTGCGCAAGCGGTGCAGGATCGGCAGGGTGAAGGCGGCGGTCTTGCCGGTTCCCGTCTGGGCGCAGCCGATCAGGTCGCGCCCGGCGAGGATGCCGGGGATGGCGCCTTCCTGGATGGGTGTGGGCGTCTCGTACCCCTCGTCGCGCACGGCGCGCTCGATCTCAGGCGCGAGGCCCAATGGTGTGAATGACACGATAGTGGTTCTCCTTTCGCCGGGGCGCGTGGCGCCCGGCGGTTCGTGACCACCCGCCGATCCCTGTGACCCGCGGTGGTCTGTGACCGCGGCCACGCGGCCGCGGACGTGCTCACGTGTTTGAACCTTGCGGAAACGTTACGGTTCTAGCGTTTTAGGCTGGAACCCGCTCCTGAGCGGGTCGACTCCGGTAGGCGAAGGCTGCCTGCTCGCGGTTCAGTGACGGGGGGATGATAGGTGCAATCGGGCGGGAAGTCCAGAACTATCTGGCGGCGGTCCCTCTTCTCCCCAGCACGATCGTCTTCCCGATGGTGATCGTCATGAGGTCATGGCCGACGGCCAGGCGGCCCTTGTACTCCTTCCGGGTCGGCGGGACGAGGTCGGCGGCGGTCGCCATCGATGGGACGATGTGGCTGTAGACCGCCAGCCGCGGGCGCGCCAGGGCGAAGATGCGTCCGGCCTCCTCGGGCGACGTATGGCGGGCGATGATGCGCTCGACCGCCTCCTCATCGGAGACGAGCGAATGGCGGCGCAGGAGCGCCGGGCTGACCACCTCGTGCACCAGGACGTCGGCGCCGTGCGCCTGCACGACCAGGCCGGGGGTTGGCCGGCAGTCGCCGGAGAACACCGCCGCGCGGCCGGCGTATTCGAAGCGGTAGCCGTAGGCGGGCGTTTCGGGGCCGTGGTCCACCGCGAAGGCGAGGATCTTGAGGCCGTCGCGGTCGAAGACGACGCGCGCCGCGGCGCCCTCCTTGTCGATCTCGACCTCCGTGGCCAGAAGCTCCGCACCAGCCGGGGGGAGCTTTTCGACGACGTCCCGGCGGTTCTCGACATCGAACTCGTAGGCGCGCTGCAAGTGGTGGACCATCGACTCGGTGCCGGGAGGGCCGTACACGGCGAGCGGGCGGTCGCGCCCGGCGATCCACCCGGTCAGCCACAGATCGGGAAGCCCGACGGTGTGATCCGAGTGCAGGTGCGTGAGCAGGACGAAGTCGATGCCGCCCAGAAGGTCGCGCCCTCCGGCCTGGAGGAGCCTTATCGTCGCCCCCCGCCCGGCGTCCACCAGGACCCGGTACGGCCCGGCCTCGACCAGGCTGCTCGGCCCGAAACGGTCCGCGGCGGGCCGGGGGTTTCCGGTGCCGAGCAGGGTGATCCGGAAGAGCGAGTCCCCGACACCCGGCCGCACCGCGGCGCCCTCGGTACCCGGCTTCGGCGGAGCGGTCCGGGCCGTCGCAACACCGGTGCAGAGCGCGAGCGCTATCAGCGGTGCCGTGAGCGCCGCGCGCGCGGTCATCGTTCGTCGCGCTTCGTTCGGTCCTGCACCCTTGCCCATCAGTGGCCTCCCGCGTCGGGCGCGCCGTTCACCAGGATCGAACGACGACGCGATTGAACGCTCCTTGAAGCCGCAGGCGGTAGCCCGGCGCGCCGCCCGGCCCGCCGAGAGCACTCCCGCCCCGCGCCCCGCGGTCCTGGCTTCTCTCGTCGACGTAATTCAGGAACCCCTCGCTGCTCGCCCCGACGGGCGTCGCCGCGGGAACCTCGATCACCACCTGGTTGAAGGACCCCTCGAAGCCGAGACGGACGTCGGACGCCGGCTCGCCGAGACGCAGGCTCAAATCGTTGAACGCTCCGTCGACCGCGACCGCCGATACGGGGCTCGCGGCAACGTCCAGCCGCGTCGTGGTGAACACGAGGTCGAGGTCGAGCGCGACCGGCAGGGCCGTCGACATCCCGAGCTCGCAGCGGGCGCGCGCGCCGCCCGGCAGGAAGAAGAAGGACCGGTCGGTCCACGAGTTGGTGACCCGCACGCGGCCGGTCGCGGCGTCCTCCGTGACCCGCACGGCACGGCGGCCGGCTTCCGTCCCGCGACCCTCGACGAGGACGCCCTTCGGCAGGCGCCGCGAGGTGACGTCGAGGCTCGCCATCGCCAGCCGCCCTTCGAGGGTCCAGGCGGAGACGTCGGAGGCGCGCGCGGCGCGCAGCGGCACCCAGTCCCGTCCGCTGTCCGTGCGGGCGGGTCCGCGCGTCGCCACGTACATCATCATGCCGAGGACAAGGATCGGTCCCAGGAGGACGAGCGCCGGGGCCGGGCTGCGCTCGAACACGAGCCGGATGCCGATCGCCACCAGGAACACCGGCCAGTACGCCAGCACGTCGCCCCAGAATGACCAGGGCAGGACGTCCTGGGTCGTGAGCAGCAGGAACGTGCCGAACCCGAGCAGGTAGAACCCCCTGGCGACGCGCCCCCAGCGGATCCCTTCGTCGCTCATGCGACGTGCCTGGTCACGACGTCTTCCCGCTCCGGCCGCGCGCCGCTTCCAGGATGATCGATACCCCGACCGCGATGAGGATCAGCGGCCACAGGTTCGACAGCCGCGCCCACTGCGGCCAGTGCCACCACGAGAGCCGGTCGAGGAGAAACAGCACGCCGAGGACGATCAGGATCGTCCCCGCGACCATGCGGCCCCGGCCCGCGTCCGCGGGCATCCGCCGGACCTCTTCCACGGCGCGCTCGCCGGCCTCGCGCACCTTCTCCACCAGGCGATCGGCTGGTGTCGGCCCCGATCCGCCTCCGGTCGCCGCGGGTCCGCCGGTCTCCGCGACCCGGTCATCCCGCGGCATGATGATCCACCCGACGACGTACGCCACGACACCGAACCCGTTCAGGAAGCAAAGCGCGATGAACACGATCCGCGCCAGCACCGGGTCGACTCCGAAGTAGTTCGCGAATCCGGCCGCCACGCCGCCCAGAACGGCGTTCTTCGTGTCCCGCGTCAGCCGTCGATTCATCTGTCTCACCTCCGTCGCGCCCGCGTGCGTCCTTTGACCTCGGCCGTGACAGGACGCAGGATACGCCAGAGTGGCGCCCGCGGATCCTCCCAAGCTCCCCCCGGGCCCGGGCGAGCCTCCCGGTCCCGCGCTCCGGCCGCGTCGCCCGCTTGTGGGAGGCCTCTTTCGTGGCCGCCCCCGCTCGTCGCGGCCCTCCTGATCGGCTATGCTCTGCCCTTCGGATCGGGCACGCGCGTCGCGAACCGGAAACCGAACGCTCCACCATGAAGAAGCCGCTCGCTCTCACCCTTCTGCTCGCGGGGCTTCCGGTGATCCTCCTGATCCCCGGCGTCGTCAAGCTCGTCGGCGGCGCGGGCGTCTACCGCCCCATCATGCTTTGGGGGCTTCCGGTGTCGGCGGCCCTGGTCGCTGCGGCGCTCACAACGGGTCGGCGCAGGGGCTTCCTGTTCGGCGGCTCACCCGCGACGCTGTTGCGGCTCGCCCCGTGGTGTGTCACAGCGCTCGTCGTCGATTACAGCTTCCTCGGCATCGGTCACCTGCTCGGCTTCATCACCTTCACCTACGGAGACCAGGGCCTCAGCGGTCACCCGTTCCGCGCGATGGCGTGGGGGCTGCCTCTGTGCCTGGGCCTGGGGGTGTTCGGATGGGAATGGACGCTGCGCAGGACGCTCTACGTCTCCTGGATCGGGCACGTGGCGAGGCCCGCGGCGCTCCTCATTTCGTGCGCGGTCGGTGTGGCGCTCATGGCGCCGTCGATCACGCCGGGGCTCGAGATCCCCGACGGATCCTACGTTGCGGCGTCTTTTCTGGTCGTCGCCTGCCGCGAACTGTCCTTCGGCCTGATCTTCGCGTCGGGGGCGGGCCTGCCGGCGGCGGGTCTCTACCGCGGTCTGATCATCTATATGGAGGCGTTTCTCATCGCCGACTGGTACAGCGTCTTTTTCCCGATGGCGAACTTCACCACCAGCGAGCCCGCCTTTTATCTGGTGCGCGGGGCGACCGCGATCCTGGCCGCCGGCGTCATCGTGACCGGCCTGAGGTGGAACGCGCGGCGCCAGGCGACGGCCGGCGCGCCCGCCCGGGCCGGCGCCTCGCCGGCCGCACCGGCGCCGTCATGAGCGGCGGGCGCTCCGAAGCGAAAATGAGCGCGCCACGCGCGGCAGCCGCCGACCGGAACCCGAAATGCAATCATGACGGCTTGATCGCCTTCGCCGTCTTCGGGCTCGTGGTGATGGCGGCCTGGACCCTGGTCATCAAGTACCTGGCACCGATCCTCTACGTCGTCTCCGAGCGCGCGGCCGGGCGCAGCCCCGGCCCGGCGCCGGTGATGTGGGACTTCTGGTGGGTGGCGCATCTCGCACTGGCATGGCTCCTGTGGCGCCGCCACGCCTGGGCCCGGGCCGCCGGAATGGCGATCGCCGCCGCCGAAATCGCGGTCGTCACGGTCAAATTCATCGCCTACATGCGCCGGCCCGATCTTTCTTTCTGGCGGCTCCTGTGGTTCACTAACAAGGTCTACGTTCTGGCATTCTTCGTCGTGCTCCTGATCGTCTTTCTGAGGAGGAAGGGATGGCCCGCTCCGGCCGCAGACCCCGGCCCCGCGCCAGGCGCCCTCTCAGCCGGCGCGCGTTCCTGAAGCGGACGGCTGCCGCTTCCGGCGCGCTGGTGACGGGCGCTCTCGCCACGGCCGGCGCTCCCCCGACGACAGGTTCCGTGGCCGACCCCGGTGCCGTGGCCGGCCCCGGCCCGACGATGCGTCACCGCACCCTCGGCCGGACGGACCTGAAGGTCTCCGAGATCGGCTTCGGAGGCTTCCCGATCGACGACCCGCAGATCGTCCGCTACGCGATCGAACGGGGCATCAACTACATCGACACCGCGCACTGCTACCGCGGCGGCCGGAGCGAGGAGATCATCGGCGAGGCGCTCGCGGGGCGCCGCGATCGGGTGACTCTCACCACCAAGTGGTGCCCGCATCACGTCGGCAAACCGGCGAAGAAGCAGGTCTTCCTCGACATGCTCGATGCGAGCCTCAGGCGCCTGCGGACCGACCACGTGGACATCATCCTGAACCACGAAGTCGGCAGGAACTCGGACGGCGTCGGCGTCGAAAGGCTCAAGAACCCCGAGATGTTCGAGGCCTTCGAGGCGGCCCGCCGGGCGGGCAAGGCGCGCTTCCTGGGCGCCAGCGGGCACGACCCCGACCTCATGGGGGTGATGCACCACGCGGTCGACTCGGGGACATTCGACGTCCTCCTTTGTCGCTACTCGTTCCTCGACTACCCGGAGCAGGATCGGCTGATCGAGAAGGCGAACGCGAAGGGAGTCGGCTTCATCGCGATGAAGACACTCGCCGGCGCGAAGGGTGCGGACCTCGACAAGTTCCGCGACCGCTACAGCACCTTCAAGCAGGCGGCGCTGAAGTGGGTCCTGTCCAACCCGAAGGTCTCGAACCTGATCATCTCGATCAACAGCACGCGGCAGGTGGACGAATACGTCCCTGCCTCCGGCCGGCCGCTCGAGAAGGCCGATCTGCAGATCTTGAAGGAATACGAGGAGACCTTCTCCACCGAGGTCTGCCGGTTCTCCGGCGCCTGCCTCCCGGCCTGCCCCCAGGATGTCCGGATCGCCGACATCCTGCGATTCTCGATGTACTACCACGAGTACCACCAGGAGAACCGCGCCCTCGAGTCGTACGCGAACCTCGTCAAAACCGAGCGCGCCGCCCACTGCGCCCACTGCGCGGGCTTCTGTGAAAAGGCCTGCGCCTACGACCTGCCGATCAAAACACTTCTCATCCGGGCGCACGATGCCCTGGCTCCCGAGGACGAAGCCTGAGATCGGCTTGACACAGGGCGCGATTCTTTCTATCGTCCGCCCGCGCCGTCCGCCGCGCACCGGTGCGTGGCGCGGGAGCGACCCATGCGAACACCACTGACTATCGCCGTGGCATTCCTGTCCGCCCTGGCCTTGGCGTGCGCCGACAAGACCCCCGCAACATTCAAATACGACCCGCCGCCGGCCGCCGTGACGAACACGAACTACTTCTCCTTGCACGTCTCGGTCGTCAACAAGAAGGGAGAGACGATTGCGAGCCAGTCGCCGACCTACTCCGGCGGCCCGGCCGACGTCCTGGAAGTCTCGGCCAGCGGGAACCTGCGCTGCGCGAAGACGGGGGATGCGACGCTCACCCTGTCGGCGGGCGGCCTCAGCGAGCCGGTCGCCCTGAAGTGCCGGGTCCCGACGGAGATCACCGTGCCGGCGGAGCTGCACGTCGTCATCGGCGCGCCCCCCACGGCGCTCAATCCCCGGGCGCTGGGCGAGGGCGGCAAGCCGCTCGACGGCGTGACCGTCGAGGTGACCTCGTCGGATCCCTCGATCGCCACGGTGGACGGGGACAAGGTCAAGGGCGTCGCCGTCGGGAAAGCGCGCCTGCAGTCGTCGCTCGGCGGCATCACGTCCGTCACGCCGGTCGAGGTGCTCGAGAAGGTCGTCTCCGAGCCGGTGACGCTGCGCGAAGGCGCCAGCCGCTCGTTCACGCTGCAGCCGGCGTACTACCTCGTCGTCATCGAGACCAAGGTCGACCCGCGTCTCAAGCAGGGCGTCACGGTCGGATGGTCCGGTGCCGGCTGCCCGAACCAGCTCGAAAATACGTCGCACCGCTTCAACTGCCGGGTCGATGAGACCGCGACGATGATCGTCACCAATCCGAAGCTGATCGGTATCGGCGCGACGGTCACGGGCACCGTGAACGTCTTTCGCGCTCCGGACTAGGAATCTCGGGATATCCGAGGAGTCGACCGGGATCGGACCACCGCAGTCGTGCTAGACCGTGGCCGTGGGCTCCGGACCTCTCCGGTCCGGCGTCCCCGGGACGATCGGGGGGCGGACGGCGGTTCTCGGGGCTGCTTCGGCGCGGCCCTCCAGCCAGTCTCCCACCTTGAGGACCAGAAGCGTCGCGTCGTCGGCGGCGTCCATCGCGCCGCGGTGCTCCTGGTAGGCGCGCTCGACGCGCGCCAGGAGGGCGGCCGGTTCGGCGGCGCCCTCGCCCGCCAGGAGCGTCTCGAGACGGTCCGGGCCGAACGCGGCGCCTGCCTCGTTCTCGGCGTCGACCAGGCCGTCGGTGTACATGAACAGACGATCCCCCGTCGCCAGAGCCACGCGGCGCTCGGCGAAGCCGCCCCCGGACATCAGTCCGATCGGCCGGCCGGTTGCATCCAGCCGTTCGAGACGACCGTCACGGCGCAGCAGGAAGGGACTCTCGTGGCCGGCGTTCACATAGCGCAGCTCGCCGCGCCGCGGATCGAGGATGCCCAGGAACAGCGTCAGGTAGACCTCGGGCGGCGTGCTCCCCTCGACCTCGCGGTCGAGCTCGACGGCGAAAGCCGCCAGGTCCGGCTCGAGCGGAATGCGCGCCCGCAGCGTCGCCTGAAGATTCGCCATCAAAAGTGCCGCCGGCACGCCCTTGCCGGAGACGTCTCCCATGAACAGCGCCACTTCGTCTCCAGGGAGAATGAAATAGTTGAAGAAGTCGCCACCCAGCTCGTGGGCCGGGATCGACACGCCCTGCACCTCGGCGAACGGGTACGAGAGCGGCTTCTTCGGCAGGAGCTCGGTCTGAATTCTGCGGCACAGCTCCAGCTCCTTGCGCAGCCGTTCCTGCTCCACCAGGCGCTCCTGGTTCGAGGCGAGCTCGCGCGCCATCCGGTTGAACGCCAGCGCGAGCTGACCCAGCTCGTCCTGCGAGCGCACCGGCACCTGGGTGTCGAGGCGCCCGGCCGCCAGCTCGCCGGCGGCGCGCGTCAGGTCGGAGAGATTGTGGGTCATGCGCCGCGAGATCGGCACGATCCCGAAGAGCGCCAGCGCCGCCAGCGCCAGACCGGCGCCGAGGTTGCGCGCGGAGGCGCGGCGGATCTCGCCCAGCGCCTCCCCGACCGGACGGGCGATGCCGAAGACCAGGCCGGTGGTCGGATCCTCGCGCGTCACCACCACCCAGTTATCGTCCGGCTTGACGTCCACGCGGACTCTCTGATCGCCGCTGTGCGGATTCTCCTCCGCCACGCGGCCATCCGGGCTCGAGGCTTTCGACTCGTTGCGCGCCGCTTCCGTTCCCGGCGATGCCCCGCCCGGTCGCTTCACGTCCGCTGCCTCGGCGCCCGGCGCTCCCTGACCCAGCGTTCCGGCCCGCCCCGACGCCGCCGCCCGCTCCAGGCCGCGCAGCCTCGGCTCGTCGGCCGGGTCGGGCGTGAACAGGCTGCCCGACGCGTCCAGGGCGAACGGGATCTCTCCCTGCTCGCGCCTGGTCTGCGACAGGACCTCGCGCAGCAACCGGTCGGCGCTGACCTTCGCCTTGAGGTGACCGACGGTCTGGCCGTTGCGCTTCAGCGGGCAGCCGAACTCCTGTTTGAGGGCCATGACCACCGCCGGCTTCTCCTGCTTCGCCGCGGCCGCGCGGCTGGCCCTCGCCTCCGCCTCAGCCCGGACTTTGTCCTTCACGGCGCGCACGAAGTCCTGCGCGCCGTCGCCGAGATTTTCCTCAAGTTCCTTCCTGACCCGCTCGACGTCCTCGGGCGGTATGAACGCCGATGCCATCTTGAGGACCGGAGCCAGCTTCGGATCCTTCGCCAGGTCCCCGACGAATTTCGGCAGGGTGATGACGACCGGCGACGCAGCCACAGGTACGCCTGCGGGATGCATGACGACCGGATGCCGGCCGGGCGCGCTGCCGCCTGCCGGAGGCCTTCCGGGCACCGCCGGTCCTCCGCCCACGGCACCCGCCCCCCGCGGTGCGGGTGCGGTGGGCGTAAACTCAAAGGCGTCGACGAAGTGGGCCGCCTCCCCCAGGGCCTCCATCAACCGGCCTACCAGGACTGCGTCCGCTGACTCTCCCCGGGCCTCCGAGCCCTTGCGCGCCTCGGGGAACGGCATCGTCTCGAGCATGTCGATGCGACGGCTCAGGTTGGCGGTGACCACGCTCATGCGCTCGTTCATCTCGTCGGCCAGGCGCGTCGCCTCGGCCTCGACCGTCCGGCGAAGCGCCCGCGCGGACGAGTAGTACGCGTACAGGGTGATGGCGCCCAGGGGCACCACCGCCAGGAGCAGGAACGCCAGGATCAACTGGGTCCGGAGTCTCATGCCGAGAGGATACCACCCCCACGGCGCGCGTGGCGAGCGACACGGTGTAAAGGCGTGTAAAAAAAAGACGACGGGCGCGGCCGCCGGTCGCTCCGGCTCGCCGCGCCCGTAATTTCAGTGGCGCTCTTCAGGCCAGATTTCTTATCCCTTCTTGATCGCCGTCACGCCTTCGTGCTCACCCTTGTCGTTATCGTGGCAGGTGAGCGTGACCTTGTCGCCAGCCTTCAGGGTCTTGAGCTCTTCGATGGCCTTGTCCATCACGGGAGCGGTCTTCTCTTCCCCCTTCTCGTCCTTGATCGTGATCTGATTGTGCTCCGTGTCGATGGCCACGACGGTCGCCTTCACTTGATGCGTCTTGCCCGCCGCAATCGCAGGAGTCACCACTCCCAGGATCAGGCCGGCGACGAACAGAGCGCATATCACAGCAGCCAGATTCCGCATGGTCCCTCCTCTTGGGTGAAAACCGGTTAATCGCGCAACGCGGGATTATAGTACAAGCCCTCCC
>WNEQ01001991.1_pt1 | contig 12710 bp, 10 predicted proteins | sample 5399971 | NCBI WGS metagenome assembly WNEQ01 (sample SAMN13153330, study PRJNA577476) | soil metagenome | isolation source: 20 cm grassland meadow soil 2 days after 1st rain plot 5 | place: USA:California | collected 2015-09-18
AGGGGGCTTATGCCGCCGCCATCGGGACAATTCTTGGTGCCGGCGCGCTGCTCTCCAGGATCGCTATCGGCGACTGGTTGACCATCCTCATCGCCCTGCTCAGTCTCGGAGCCCTGGCGCGATGGAAACTGAGCACGTACAAGCTCGTCGCCATCACTGCTGCTATCGGCCTCGTCGCTTTTCCCCTCCTGCGGCCCGGCTGGGTCCTGATCAAATAGAATCTCACTCTGCCGACGCCTCCCAGGGTGCCCCGAATCCGCTCACTCGGCGGTTTTCTCCCATCGTCGTGCCTAGCCGCCAGTTGGCGGCGGAACTCCTTGAAGGAGGGGACAGTCCCCTCCTTCTTTTTCAAGGCCGGGCATGGTACCATGGCTTGTGCTCGGTTTTGAGCGAACGTTGCTTGGAGGTGGCGGGTGAGCACCGCGATTCTCATTACCCACTTCGTGCTGGCGTTCTCCGTTATCGGCGTCATTCTGTTGCAGGGGCCGAAGGGCGAAGGGCTGGGCGCGATCGGTGGCAGCGCCCGGATGTTCCACGGGCCGCGGCCGCGGGAGACGTTCTTCACGCGCGTGACCGCCGTCGCCGCAGTGCTGTTCGTTATCACCTCGACGTACCTTACGTTTTTTAGGCAGTAATCGAGTAGCTGCTTTCTTTCATCCGCCTTGCTGCCCTCCTGACAGGCGCCCTATAATGGTCGCGGTAGCCCGTGCCGGGCTGGCGGAATTGGCAGACGCGTACGCTTGAGGGGCGTATGGGTTTCCCGTGGGGGTTCAAATCCCTCGCCCGGCACCAAGAAAACTCGGCAGGGTCTGTAGTTTGGGCCCTGCCGAGTTTTCTTGGTGTCTGGTGCATTGAACCCCCACGGGGGAGGGTGTGAGAGGGAGGGTACCTCCCTCTCCTAGTCAGGGGGTGACAGGGCAGCGCATTTTGCTGCCGTCCGAGGGGGCGGAGCCCCCTGAGGAGGAGCGAGGGCGCGACATTATTTTCCTCTGAGGGCCCCATCTGCTATAGGCAGATGGGGGTCGCGCCGAGCGACCCCGCGGCGGGTTCAAATCCCTCGCCCGGCACCAAGAAAATTCGGCAGGGTCTGTGGTTTGGGCCCTGCCGAATTTTCTTGGTGCCGGGTGCATTGAACCCCCACGGGAGAGGGAGCGCGAGGGAGAGTTATCGCCCTCGCCTAGTAGGGGGTGACATGGCAGCGTCGTGTGCTGCCGTCCGAGGGGCTCCCGCGTCCCTTACGTGGTGGAGTCCGCTAGTCCAGGCAATTCTCCAATGTTGTAGCGAAGCAATACATAACTGATACATGTCTCCCCCGACCGCAAGAACGAGTCGCGACTTTGGCTTCCCCTGCAAACGCCTGTGACACGTTCTGCTTCGCGGTATCGCCCGCTGCAATACTTGGACTAGCGGATCTGGACAAGTAAGCCACGCATGAGCCCATCTGCGATCGGCAGATGGGGGTCGCGACGAGCGACCCCGCGGCGGGTTCAAATCCCTCGCCGGCACACTTTTCCCCATCGCGACTTAGTAACACATACTGGCACGATTTGGGAATGAAACCTAAGTGTGCAATGATACCAGGAAGCTTTCTTAGAGCAGATTCGAGGGGTAGAAGGCCAGGGGTCGCTCCACACCAGACGGTTCGCGCCATATCGAACTCCCCTCGGTCTGATGCGATTGCAGTGGCTAGGGCCTCGACGGTAGCATCTACTGTAGTGGCTGAATTCCATATATGTTACCTCGTCCGCTGAAACACAGGACGTCATGCTTTCGCTATGACGAATGAAATCTTGATCGGCGTCTGCGGATTGGTTCTCTCCGTGCGCACTTATTTTGCCGGTGTATGGTGCACTGAACGCCGCCACGATAAGGAAGATCGTGAAGCTCGTGTCCTTTCACACCAGGCCAGTCGATGAAGTCATCCGCGACAGTAGCGCGAAGGCATAACCTCACAAATCCACTCAATCAACAGCATCGGGACCCGTATCACGCCATCGTGCTCAGGGCGTGCATCGAGGGACGGAGAGCCAGATAGAGATCGCGATAGACAGTGTAGAGCTTGTCATACACGGCCGCACGCTCGCGGTCTGGCGCCGCGCGATCTACGACCGCCACAGTGGTCCACCTCCACCGATGGAAAAATCCCCCTCCCCACCCCCGCCAGTAGCGCCGCGCCATATGCTGCACCTTCCGTCGTGGTTACTGTTGCCACGTCCGCGCGAAAGACATCGGCCAGGATGTGTCGCCACAGCGGGCTGCGCGCGCCGCCGCCAGACACGCGGATTTCTGTGACGGGCAGCCCCATCCCCCGGATCAACTCGAGCGAGTCTCGCAAGCCCAATGCCACGCCTTCCATGACTGCCCGGATGAGATGGCCGCGGTGGTGTCGCAGCGTCAACCCCACAAACGCCCCACGCGCGCGGGGATCGGCGTGAGGCGTGCGCTCGCCGGTGAGGTATGGAAGGAACACCAACCCTTCACATCCCGGTGAGACCTCCGCCGCCTCCGCGCTCATCGCATCGTAGGGGTCACCGCCCTTGAACCATGCATCGTGGCGCAGGCCGTCACGCAGCCAACGCAGCGCCCCGCCCGCTGACAGCATGACGCCCATAACGTGCCACCGGCTGGGGACAGCGTGGCAGAAACTGTGCAGGCGACCCTGGAGATCGACCGCCGGCTGATCTAGGTGCGCGAAGACGACACCGGAGGTTCCAATCGTTGCTGACACCAGCCCCGTTCGCACGATACCCGTGCCGACCGCCTGCGCCGCCTGGTCTCCCGCCCCGCCGACGACGGGCGTGCCTTCGTTCAGCCCGGTGAGCCTCGCCGCGAGTGCGCTCACCACTCCTGTTAGCTCGGGCGACTCGACAACCCGCGGGAGCCACGACGGAGGGATCTCTAACGCCGCCAGCATTGTCGCCGACCACCGGCGGCCGCGGACGTCAAACAGCGATGTCCCCGAAGCGTCGGCGGCGTCCACAGCATGTTTCCCAGTGAGGCAATAGCGTACATAATCCTTGGGCAAGAGGATGTGCGCGATCCGCGCGTAGAGGTCTGGTTCATGGCGCCGCATCCACACAATCTTCGGGGCGGTGAATCCGGTCAGGACGGGATTCCCGGTGAGCTCGATCACCCGTTCGGCACCGACCCGCTTGGTGATCCACGCGCACTCCTCGGCGGTGCGCTGGTCGTTCCACAGAATTGCGGGCCGGAGGACACTACCTCCCCCATCCAGCGGCACGAGCCCATGCATCTGCCCGGTCAGCCCTACGGCTGCGATGTGACGCTCCCGAACGCGTACCTCGTTCAGAACCCGACGTATGCTGGTGACCGCCGCCTCCCACCACGTGGTGGGATCCTGCTCGGTCCATCCTGGGCGGGGCGTGAGCAGAGGGTATTCGGTCGTGGCAACCGCTGCGACCTGCCCGGCCGAGTCGAGGAGCACGGCCTTCGCACCCGTGGTCCCGACGTCGATTCCCAACAGCAGGGGGCTGCCGGACGACCCCGGGCCCACCGCGGGTGCGCTCATAATCGAGGAAACTTGAGCAGGGGATAGTATCTGCCATAATCATTTACGAGCAAGTACAGCGGCGGTTCGTCCTCTTCGATTCGAGGGAAACGAGCCACAGGCTCGTAAAAGCGATTGTCGGTCTTGTCATCATTCACCAGCGACACCTCGCCCACGAGGACACGACTTCTCTTACCCCAGAACTTGTGATAGAGGCGCGATGGCAGCGTGATGCTCTCGCCCGGTGCCAACGAAACCGTGTCGCCCGCGGGTAGGACGCGCCGCACACCATCGAGACTCACGAGGACATCGCTACTATCCAGCCCATCGTCCGGCGTCGAATTGTACATCTGGATCACTAACTCGCCGCCGCCGCGATTGATAATATCCTCGACCTTGATCCAGTGAAAATGCATCGGCGTGACCTGATCCACATCTACTACCAGGATCTTTTCGCAATACATCTTGCCGCGCCCGGCTCGCAGTGCGTCGAGCGTGCCGTTGCGAATGGTAAAGATAAACAGACCAATTTTTCGATAATCCCCCTGGCCGAAATCGGTAATGTCCCATCCCAGCGCCCGCTCCACGATCTCGCTGACCTCTGTGCCTTTGGTTGACCAGTCGGCGGGGGTCCAATACGCAAACGGCGGGAGGTAGAAGCGTTGACTCTTCATGAACGCGTCGGCATCGCGCATGATCGTGTTGATCTCGGAGCGTTTCATGGATGTCCTTCTCGTCCGAAATTGACATAGTGAAACGCATCCAGGTAGAACTTCATCCGTGCGACGACAGCCTCTTGCCACACCTCGCGCCGGTGCTCCTCGCGCAAGCCCGATAGCTTAGGCGCAAGCACTCCGCCATAGAGCTGTGCGCGGTATTCGTGGCCGAAATAGCGTTCGCCCAGCCAACCCTCCTCGCGGAGCGATGCGAGCTCATCGACAGAAAAGACATTGCCCAACTGCTCCAAGATGAATCGCGCGACTGCTTGCCCGCCGATGCGCTCAAATATCGTCCAAACGTTGACCTTGATAATCCCATCATCTGCCAATGTATGAAGAGCCGTATCGGGTATGCTCGAGGCGCCGTGCAACACTAAGCGTTTTCCGACGCGTGCGCTGATCGCCCGCGCAACCTGAGGGTCGTAATGTGCGACGGGCGTAGTTGCCCGGTGTTCGGTGCCGAGATCGGGCACGAGGAGGGAGACACCCGTGGCCCGCCAGAATCGTTCTGCCTCGTCTGGTGTCGTCAACGCATCGCGCCGGGTTTGGCTCTCGGCCTGCACAATTTCTGTCACAGCGCCTTCGATCTGCACGCGGTCACCATACCGATCGACAAACTCGGCGGTGCGGCGAATATTTTCGGCGAGCGCGTAGCTCGACGCATCGTACATCACGGTTGCATATTTCTCGAGAATCTCAGGGATGAGCGCACGATCCCGTTCAGGCTGAACGTGGTCGAGGTGCAGCATCACACGCAAGTCGGCGTATGGACTGTCCTCTGAGAGGAGGAGCTCGACGTCGCGGATGAGGGCGCGCGCGCCGAACCGCGCGTCGCGAAGGGGCGTGTAACTAACGAGCTGCGACTCAATCGGATAGTTGGCCGTCGCGGAAACGATAATAGGAACGCTCGCGATGCCGTGTTCGCGCCCAAACTCCGATGCTGCGCGGAGAATGGCTTGCGTCGTGTACGAGTTGGAGGTGCCAAAGTTCGCGAGGCATACGCCGTGCTGGCGCGCCTCGGCGTAAATGTCTTCGACTTGGGCTGGATCAGTTATCAGGGGCATATGCCCGTTGACTCGCTTGAGTCATCCGCCATTCCGCGAGGCCCGCTCTCGATGAAACGCCTGCTCAATCCGCAAACTGGTCGCCCGAGCCGCATTGCAGCCGTCGCGGTAAATAGGGTACAGCTCATCGTAGCGCCGAGCTCGCGCGGGATCAGGTTCGATGTGGAGAACGGGCCGCTCGACGCGATTGACCGCATCAATCTCGTCACGATAGATGCCGCTCCCAATTCCCGCCAGCAGCGCCGCGCCCAGGCAAGTCGCCTCGTCCAAATCGGGGACCTGGATGCTGCGCCCCGTCACGTCGGCTTTGGTTTGCACCCAGAAGGCATTCTTTACCGCGCCGCCGACTGCGCGGAGTTGTGTGATGGGGCGGCCGAGCACCCGCTCAGAGAATTCGAGATTCTCGCGCAACCAATAGCATGTCGCTTCAAGAATCGCCTGTGTAAACTCGCCCTTGCCATGCCCGGTGGTTACTCCGAAGAATGCGCCGCGCGCGCGTGGCTCCCAATCGGGTGTGCCGCGGCCTTGCAGGTCGGGAATAAGCAAGACGCCGCCTGCCCCCGGCGTGCGCGGAATCTGCGCCATCACCAAATCATACACCGAGCGCCCACTGCTCGCCGCCTGTGCGCGGTCTTCACCGCAAAAGTGCTCGATGAACCACTCCAGCAGACCGCCCGACGTATTGAGCTGGCTCAGTAACACATACCGCTCGCGCGCGACGTGCGCATAGCAGGCGTAATGGGCGCGGCACAGTTCTTCGGTGAGCATCGGTTCGTCGAGAACGGTCAACGTAGTCTCCGCCGTGCCGGTTGAATCGAGCACTGTGCCTGGAGCATATACTCCCGCCGCCAGCGCGGCCACGAGATGATCGTGTCCGCCCGTGGCGGCCGCGGTCCCCACCGCCAGCCCCGTTTCACGCGCCGCCCGTTCCGACACGCGTCCGATCACGGTGCCACTGGGATACGCGCGCGGGAAAATCGCTCGGGTCAGTCCCGCCCGGGCCAATAATTCATCGGACCAGTCCCGGCGTGCCTGATCGAATGCCATCGTGCGCGAGGCAATAGTGTAATCAGTCGCGTATTCGCCGGTCAGGCGAAAGAGAACCCAATCCTCCATGCACAGCCAGCGGCGCATCTGCTTGAAAACTGTCCGCTCGTGCTCGCGCAGCCAGAGCAGTTTGACGAGCGTGAGGTACGGGTCTACGGTTTGACCCGTGATGCGATACGTTTCATACAGACCGACGTTGTCGATCCACCAGCGGCTCTGCGGTTCGGTGCGTGGGTCGAACCACGCGATCGCAGGATAGAGCGGTTGGTCGTGCGCGTCGAGTGGCACGCCGGCTTCGCCCATGCTGGCGACTGCCAGAGCGCGAATCGCCACAGGATCATTGAGCGCGCTGACTACCTCGCGGATCGCGCCGGCAATGCCCTGCCAGATCTCCTCCGGCTCGTACACTGCCCACTCGGGGCGTGGATGATGGGTGGGGGTGGAGCGCCGGGCAGTGGCGATTTGCCGCCCCGCCGCGTCGAACACCACGGCCTTGAGGTGTGTCGTGCCTAGGTCAAGCCCGAGGAGATAGTCCATGCTTCACGATGTGCAGTGCAGCCGTGAGGGGTTATCCTTTCACCGCGCCGAAGGTGAGGCCGCGCACAATCCAACGCTGGACGGTCAGCGCCAAGAGCGCGGGCGGCAGAATTGCGACGAGTAGCCGCGTGGCCACGAACTCAAACTGGATGCCCTGAGTGTGTTCCACGCCCGCGATGATGACAGACATCGGACGCGCTCTTTCATACGACAGGATGAGCGCGAATAGAAACTCGTTCCACGAGAAAGCGAAACTGATGATCCCTGCTGCCGCGATCGCGGGTGCCGCCAAAGGCAAGGCGATACGCCAAAAAGCGCTGAAGTGCGAACAACCGTCGACCAGTGCCGACTCCTCGAGTTCGATGGGCAGTTCCTTGAACGCGTCGCGCATAATCAGCACCGCGAATGGCATCGTGAACGTCGCGTTGGCAATGATGAGTGCGATAGGGTTATCCAACAGGCGCAAAAACTTCATCACCAGAAAGAAAGGAATGACAGTCACCATCGGAGGTAGAAAGCGCTGCGAGAGAAACCACAGCGTCACATCTTTGTTTTGCCAGCGGTGGAATCGAAAGCGTGCCAGTCCGTAGCCGGCCAGCGTGCCTAGGGCGCATGCGATGATCATCGCGCCGATGGCAATGATCCCGCTGTTGGTCAAGCCGCTCATGATCTCTGGGCCACGGTTCACAAATTCGCGCTCCCAATTGAGCAGGGTCGGCCGGAACTGCAACCACGGGATGAAGCCGGGCTGGCTGACAATTGCCAGGTGCTCTTTAAAGGAGGTCGTGATCGCCCAGTAAAACGGGAAGAACACCCACAGCGTGGCGACCACGATCAACACCCATATCATCCCATCGCCGATCTTGAGCGGCTTCCTGCGCTTCTCGGCCACCGGCGGCATGGCGGCAGCGTTGGGAACAACCCTCTCGGATCTCTCTCGGGAACTTATGGCGTTCTTGGTGGCCACAGATGTTGGTCCTCTCTAAAGCCTCCGAACACAGCCGTTAATGTACGGAGACTCAAGACACGCCCTAGTCATAAATCGCGCGCAGACGGTTGAAGAAGAACGAGCTGATGAACAACATGATCAACAAGAGGATATAGGCCAGCGCCGATGCGTAGCCCGCATTAAAGTTGCGCAGTCCGACCAGATACACATAGAAGGAGTATGTCTGCGTCGCTGCGCCTGGGCCGCCACTGGTCATGCTGAAGGGAATATCCAGCACTTTGAGCGTTTCGACTAGCCGGAGAATGGTTACAGTAAAGAGAACGGGCGCGAGCAATGGCAAGGTGATGTGACGGAATATCCCCCACCCCGAAGACGTATCTAACTGCGCTGCCTCGTAGAGTTCCTCGGGCAAATTCTGCAATCCCGCGAGGAGGACGAGAAAGCAAAAGGACGTCCACTGCCAGACATCTACCAGCGTGATGGCCAGGCGCGCGGCCCACACCTGATGGAACCAGCCGGGTGGATTCACAACCCCAAGCATGCGCAGCGCGACGTTCACCGCGCCGACATCTTCGTGAAAGATTGTGAGTCCTAGGTAGCCTAAGGCGATCGGCGCTGTGAAGATGGGAAGAACAAAACTCGACCGGAAAAAGCGCAGACCGCGTCGAGGGCGGTTAAAGAGCAGCGCCAACCCCAGCCCCAGCAGCACGGTGAGGCTTACACTCACCACCACAAAGAAGACGGTGATGCTCAACGAGTTCCAGAAACGATAGTCGGAGAATGCACCCTGAAAGTTCCCCATCCCGATAAAGGTCTGGTCTTGCCCAAGGCGGGCCTGGAAAAAACTCAGCCGGAGCGAGTACAGCAGTGGGAAAATTGTAAAGATGAGGACCCACAGAATACCTGGAATGACGAAGAAGAATTTGATCCGTTCCTTATGAGCCATGGCTTTCATGGTAAAGGGGAGAGGGGTTCATTCATGCAACCCCCCTCCCCACGTACTCGGTTCAGAATTGCACTATTTCGTATAGCCGATGGACTGTTGATACAGCTTGAGCAGCTTCGCACGCCCAATGTTATCAATGATCTTCTGCCAGTCCTGGTACGTGCGGTCCAGAGCCTCTTTGGGACTGACCTGACCGGTCACCGCCTCGGAGAGGTGGACATCCCATACTTCCATCATCTCCGGCGTACCGGGGATACGGATGTAGTTCTGGAAGATCGGGTATCGATAGAAGTTGTCCGTGAACGCCCCGATGAACGACTTGGCGTCGTCAGCCTTGTATCCCCCCGCCACATACTCATCGATCGTTGCCTTGCCGGCAGGCGGGAACCAGTCGTACGTCGTGCCCGGGTCTACCCCGGTCCAGCCCATGTACACATTCCAGTGGTTGATCGGCGGCGTCGCCTGCCACGCCATGAAGTAGTAGGCGAGGTCGGGATTCTTTGCGAACTTGGAGAGCACCGGATGCCACGAGCAGCCCACCTGGTTGCCGACCATGTTCGGCTTACTCAGATTTAGGAACTGCTTCTTCTCCAGGTCATACGGTTGCTTGGTGCCCGGGATCCCGCGTGCGCCCAGCTTGCCGGCAATCTTGGATTGCGTCGGATCTTCCGCCAGCGAACCGACATCACCCCACGAGAAGACCAACACCGACTTGCCCGATAGAAAATCAGCCCACGCCTCACCCAGACTCCAGCCCCACATCGCGGGTGAGCCCGCCTTTGAGAGCGCAATCAACGTCTCAAGTGCTCTGACATGGCCGGGCGAGTTGATCAATGGCTCCATCGTCTCGGGGTCGAACCAGTACACGTTGTGATACTTCGTCACCTTCGTGGGCGGCTGGCCCAGATATGGAGTCACAACATAGGGTGCGGACAGAGCCATGAAGTGGAAGAAGCCCTGACCGCCGACCTTGAGGTGAAGAGAGATGCCGTTATCCGGCTTACCGTCGCCGTTCCAATCCTTGCGGTTGAAGAACTTCGCGATCTCCAGCACGTCTTCCCATGTGTCCATGGCGACGGGCATGTCGCGCCCCATCTCCTGCTTGAACTGCGCCTGCCACTTGGGGTCGCTGAGAATGTCACGCCGGTAGTACAACACCTGGGCATCGTGGTCATTGTTTGTGCCGTACCAGTGCTCCCCCCACTTCATCAGGTTTGCGACCGCAGGCGCAATCGACGCGCGATCCCATTTGGGCATGCGCGGCTCGTTGAAGTACTTATCAATCGGCTGAATCCAGTCATTGGCAATGGCATCCCCGTACCAGTTGGAGCAGTTGATGATGACATCGTACTTATATGCACTCGTCGTGAAGTCGCTGTAGATTTTCTCGCGCAACTCGGCGAACGGGATTTCGACGATGTCATAGGTGGCGCCGGTGAGCTCTGTGAACTTGTTGCGCCAGAAATACAGGGGACCGGAAATTGCACCGCGCTGACCGGCCGAATACACGGCAATGGTAAACTTCTTGCCCTTCCACGCGGGGTCGGGCTTGCCTTTGTCCGCTGCGTTGAAAGCAGCTTGGGCAGTCTTGGCTTCTAGCTCGGTCGCTGCGGGAAAGCCCAAGATCGTGGGTGCTGCGGTTGCCCGCACGGGTCCCGCCTGATGCGTCGGTGCGGCGCCGCCGAACCACATTGTCGAGAGCAACGCAATCAAGCCCACCAGCGTCACGACTCGCTTGTCCATTTTCATCCTCCTCTTCAAACGGACATTCTACGAGCGCTTGTGCAGAACCATCTATCACTATGTTTGGCTTTCCATGTTTGCTTTCCTCGGTGAATCACTCCTTTCCAACCGGCACCGTCTCCATAGATCTCGCCTCTCAGCCATGCTGGCCAGTTTGTCGCTCCGCGAATGGTTCAGGGCTCTGGCATCTCGTCCAGCCCGATCCACCGACGCTCGCGTGCCGACCGGTAGCAGGCCTCGATCAGTTCATGCACCCTGACGGCATCCTCAAATGAGGGCGAGGCCGAGCGGTGATGCACGACGGCGTCGAGGAAGGAAAACTGCGAGTGCACATGTGAGCGGATCCAGCCCAGCGTGAACTTGGGCGACGGCATAGCCGCCGGGGGCGGATAATACTGGACGGTGGCCAGTTTCGTATACCCGCGACGGTCGGGCGGTGCCGTACGGTCGTAAGCCAGCAGCCAGTTTGGATCCATTAAATTGAATCCCAGCGCGCCGTTGCTGCCGTGCAGCTCCAGCCGCAATTCGTCCTCGGCGCCGGTGGCCACACGCGAGAGTTCGGCGGTACCCAGTGCGCCGCTGGTGAACCGCATCAGGACGATGATCGCATCCTCGACCTCGACCGGCAAACGTCGCGTGGGATCCTCTGGGGTACGGCGCTCGCGGATGAAGGTCTCGGTCAGCGCGCACACGCTCTCCACGTTTCCGGCCAGCCAGCGCATCAGGTCCAGCAGGTGCGGGCCCAGGTCCATCAGCACGCCGCCGCCGATGACCTCGCGCCGCAGCCGCCATTCCAGTGGCCGATCGGGGTCGACGTAGCCCGAGTGCAGGTACGCGCCGCGCACGTGAAAGATCCGACCCGCAAAGTTGTCGGCAATCAGTTCGCGGGCGCGTAGCATCGCGGGGAAGAACCGGTACTCGGATACAACCTGGTGCGTGACGCCCGCGCGCACGGCCAGCTGCGCTAGGCGCCGCGCCTCGGGCAGATCGAAGGCCAGCGGCTTCTCGCAGTACACATGCTTGCCAGCGCGAAGCGCCGCCTCCACCGCCTCGGCATGAAAGCGGTTCGGTGTGCACACGTCGATGACATGGATGTCGTCGTGCGCGACTAGGTCCTCCACGCGACGCGTCCCGAACGCAAACCCCGCCTCAGTCACACCCTCCTTCGCGCGAGTCGCGTCAACATCGCACACGCCTACAAGGCGGACCGGAGCCGGTTGGCCATGGTAGTAAACAGGAATTGCACGGTACGCATAGGCGTGGACGCGGCCCATCAGGCCATAACCAACGATCCCGATGCCGACCGGTCTATCGTCGGGGACCGACATGCGCGAGTTCGGCAGGACGGATGTATCGGTTCGTCGATGTGGCAGGGGGTTCCTACCTCAAGGGGAGAGAGGTCATGGTCCTCGCGATCGAGACCGCGGCGACCGTGAGGTCGTAGCGTTCACGGCCATGCAGATTCCCACCATCGCCACCGCCAGCATAACCCGAGTTGGCCGATACAGACTAACCCCCAGGGCGTCCGCATCCAGTAGCGTGTTAGGGCGCCGGTCCTGCCCTTGGAGCGTCAATGTCACAAAAATTCCTCCGCGGACCGCTATATACGCTCGCGTCTGGCGTCTTAGAGCGGCTGAGGAGGGCGTCGCCCGACCCGTGCTGTTACGAGTTTCGATAGAGGCAGAAACGCCCGCCCGGCACCAAGAAAATTCGGCAGGGTCTGTGGTTTGGGCCCTGCCGAATTTTCTTGGTGTCTGGTGCATTGAACCCCCACGGGAGAGGGAGTGCGAGGGAGAGTTATCGCCCTCGCGTAGTAGGGGGTGACATGGCAGCGTCGTGTGCTGCCGTCCGAGGGGGCTCCCGCGTACCTTACGTGGTAGAGTCCGCTAGTCCAGGCAATTCTCCAGCGTTGCAGCGAAACAATACGTAACTAATGTATGTCTCTCCCGACCACAGGAGGGAATGCGCGACTTTGGCTTCCACTGTAAATGCTTATGAGCGATCCTGCTTCGCTGCACCGTTGGTTGCAATACCTTGACTAGCGGATTTGTCCACGTAGGCCACGCATAAGCCCATCTGCTATAGGCAGATGGGGGTCGCGCCGAGCGACCCCGCGGCGGGTTCAAATCCTTCGCCCGGCAAATAATTTCCGCACGACTCCCGCCTGGTAGCACACCCCCTTCTACGAGTTTCCCTC
>WNEQ01001421.1_pt1 | contig 12702 bp, 10 predicted proteins | sample 5399971 | NCBI WGS metagenome assembly WNEQ01 (sample SAMN13153330, study PRJNA577476) | soil metagenome | isolation source: 20 cm grassland meadow soil 2 days after 1st rain plot 5 | place: USA:California | collected 2015-09-18
AAGGTCTACACGGTGGGCATCGGCACTCCTGAGGGCACGTTCCTTAATCTCGGCGGCCGAAGCATCTGGGTGCGGTTGGATGAAGACACGCTGCGTGAGATCGCCGAGATCACCGGCGGCGCGTACTATCACGCGACGTCGACGATGGAACTGCGCAGAGTGTACCGCCGTCTCAGTCGGGACATCGGGTGGGAATCCCGCCCCACAGAAGTCAGCGGTCTGCTTGCGGGGGCGGCGGCGATGATGCTGGTGGGCGCAGTCGGACTCTCACTGCTGCGGGTCCACCGGATCTAACGCTCTGCATTGATCTTGATCCTGTTCCGGCCGGCCTGCTTCGCTTCGTAGAGGGCTTGGTCGGCGCGGTGCAATAGCGCGGCGAGGCTGGAGGTCCCGTTCCCAGCCGCCACCCCGGCGCTGATGGAGATTTTCAACAGGTGCTCGCCGAACGCAAGTGGCGACTGCTGGATTGCCTCCAGCAGTCGTTGCGCGACGCCCGACGCCCCATGCAGGTCGGTCTCCGGCAGCAGGATGACCACCTCATCCCCGCCGTAGCGGGCCGCCAGATCGACCTTCCGCAGTTGCTTCCGGCAGTGCTCGGCGACCGTCTGGATCACAAGGTCGCCCGCCTGATGACCGTGGCGGTCGTTGATGGTCTTGAAGGTGTCGATATCCAGCATGATGGCCGCGAGCAAGCGGCGGTAGCGCTGGAATCGCTCAAACTCTCGTTCGGCGAGGCTGAAGAACTCCCGACGGTTCAACAGGCCGGTGAGGCTGTCGGTGGTCGCCAGTTGCCGCAGGTCGGTGAGCAGCTGGAGGTTTTCCGTCATCACGGTCAACTGCCGGATGAGGACGAATGCCGTCATGGCGATGGCGGCGTACAGCAGACCGCCCAGGGGATACGGTGCCGCGTGCCCGCCCGCGATAATGAGCAGCGCAAAGCCTAAGATCACCGCGGCGTAGGGAAGCGAACTGACGGCTCGCATCTCCTCCACAGCTGGCGTGTCGGTCACTGCCTTCTGCGACACCCACCACCCCTGGTACAGAGCGCTGGCGGCAAACAAGAACCACGCCAGCATCCAGAAGGCGTCCGGCCAGTTCCCGGACTGGTACATGTCCTTCAAGTCCTGATAGCCAAACCCGACATCGGCGACGAGAAAGCTGATGATCCCCGCGGCGAGGAAGCCCAGCGCGTAGCGGTTGCCCCCTTCCGGGTGGCGGAGCAACATCGCCGCCGTACCAAAGAGCAGGACAAGATCACCAATCGGATAGGCGGAGGACAGCAACGTACGCAGCCGGTCGGCATGCTCCGCAACGGCGAGGGGACCCAGGACAAAATACCAGATGACCATCCACCCACCCAGCAGTACGGTGCCTGCATCGAGCCAGAATTTGGTCTGCTGTCCTTTCGTCTGCGGGGCACAGGGGAAGCTCACCAGGCCGACCATGAACAAGGGATAGAAGAGCAGGTATCCGTCGTCCGCCAGCGATGGGAACGGGCTGGTGCCCAGCACCAGTTCATAGTAGGCCCAGAGCAGATCGCCGACCGCGTACGAGAACATCGCCAGGGCAATCGTCCGCCACGCGAAACGTGCGCGTGGTTTGAGCGACCGTTGTGAGCCCAACCGCCAGGTCAGCACCGCCGCAATGATTCCGAGCGGCGGGAACGCCAGATCGCCGATGGCTTCGCGATACGGGAGACGGGTGGCCCCAAAGGCCACCCAGAGGATGAAGAGTAGCGCGTAGATCCCCAGCGCCAGCGCCAGGCGCCCAGTGCGATGCCCAAGCCATTCCTTGATCAGGTTAACCGGCACCCGAGGCCCCCTACCTAAGCGTTTTGGCCTACTGCTCTTTGTACCCTTTCCGTCTGTTCTTCGGACTGCGTGCGCGGTGCTGCCGCCTCCCGCCGGTCCTTCTAGGAGTGAGTCTGTGAGAGAGCTGCGGCGAGTACAGGTCAGATATGCGGCGGCAAAGGATGGGAGGGTACGGCTGGAGGAGATTGACATCTTCGCTATTTTCTGCCCGGATACAAATGAGATATACTACGTTCTGCGGGACGAAATCCCGGCTGGCCTCAGGGCACATTTCGTTCTGAGACTGGTCCGTACCAGAAACGGTCAAATCAAAAACATCAGGCTGGCGAAAGACTTCGTCGGCGCAGCCAGAATCTTCGGGCCCGTAGCTCAAGTGGATAGAGCTCGCGGCTTCTAACCGCGAGGCTGGGGGTTCGAGTCCCTCCGGGCCCGCCAGCTATGGTGGGAGGCCGCCTTGAGGCGGCCTTATCCTTGTTTCCTTGTATATTCGAGGTGGAACCCAGCACGGTAGATCGATTGTTTCGTGGTCCTGGAAGACCGCGGGAGAGCGTGGGTCGCCGTGCTGGTTCCTCCAGTGGAGCCCGAATGGTTGATCGAGCCCGAGCTCGGATCCGCAAGGTAGGGCGGTGCTGGAGGGTGTTCCACAGCAGCCAGGGGAGGTGATGCCGTGTTTGTTGGTGTCGACATCTCCAAAGCCCGCTTTGATGTCGCGGTCCGCCCAACTGGCGAGCTCTTCTCACAGCCGAACTCGCCGGCAGGCATCACAGAGATGGTTCAGCATCTGCAGGGGCTTGGGCCCACCCTCGTCGTCGTGGAAGCCACTGGCGGCCTGGAGCAGCTGCTGGTGATCGCCTTAGCCGAGTGCGGTCTGCCTGTGGTGGTAGTCAATGCGCGCCAGGTGCGCGACTTCGCCCGGGCCACGGGCCGGCTGGCCAAGACGGACAAGCTCGATGCGATGGTCCTGGCGCTGTTTGCCGAGGCCGTGCGTCCGCAACTCCGCCCCCTTCCTGACGCCGCGCAGCGCGCCCTGGGCGCCTTAGTCGCCCGGCGCGCGCAGTTGGTGGAGATGACGGTGGCCGAACGTAACCGCCTGCACGCCAGCCACGACCCAGCGGTCCGGGAAGATATCCAGTCGCATCTCGCCTTCCTGGAGGGGCGGCTCTCCCAAATGGACCGCGAGCTGCTCGAGGCGATCGTCGCCAACAGCGCCCTGAAGACCCGCTTCGATCTGATGGTCAGTGCACCCGGGGTGGGCAAAGTGCTGGCGTTCACCCTGCTGAGCGATTTGCCCGAGTTGGGGAGGCTGAACCGTCGGCAGATCGCAGCACTAGTGGGGGTGGCGCCCCTGAATCGGGACAGCGGCCAACTACGAGGGCATCGGGGAATCTGGGGCGGTCGGGCGAGTGTCAGACGCGCGCTGTATATGGCCGCCGTCGCGGCCCTGCGCTGGAATCCTGTCGTGAGCCGATTGTACCGGCGATTGGTGGCGGCCGGGAAGCCGGCGAAAGTCGCCTTGGTGGCGTGCATGCGGAAGCTCTTGGTCATCTTGAATGCGATGCTCCGGTCAGGAACTCGCTGGATGCCAGAGCCGCGGTAGCCTGACAGACGCTACGGCCACCGCGTCTTGACAATGAAGATGGTTGCTCTCCATAGGGAGAGGGTGCAGGGTGAGGGCCCGTTACGGCTGGTTGACCAGGCCGAGCGCGGGAGCGAAGCTCAGGCCTGCGGCGACGCGACTGCATTCACTGGTGGCGGGATAGCCGCCGGTGGACAGGCTATAGTCCAGGCGCGGCCTGCTGATCGGCCGGTACACGTAGCTGGCATTCGTGCACGGTTCCAGGGGGATGGCGTTCAGATACTTGGGAACCAGTTCGGCCAGCCTCGCCGGATACTGCCCGTTATCTTTAAAGTAGTGCTCCAGCCCGGCCGCCAGCATGGACAGGTTGCTGCGGGAGAGTTCGATGCGGTCCCGGACCCGGCTGCGATCGACCTGGGCGCGAAGGTCGACCAGTTCCTGGTCCTGCCGGCTCACCATCTCCAGCAAGTTGATGACCTTGCTGTCCCGCGCTTGCAGCATTTCTTGCAGCTGGGCAACCTGGCGAGTCTGCCGGTAGGCCTGGTCTCGAAATGCGCCGAGCTGTGCGTCCCGGGCATTCATGAGAATCTGGACAGCAAACATCTGCCAGCCCGCGGAGGCGGACAGGAGCACCAGAACGGTCATCAGACCTCGAGGCAGCCTGCGCATATGATCAGCTCCCCACACCACTTATCGCGCCTCGGGCCGACCTCCTGCTGTCATACTGCCCAGGCGTCGCAGGTAGACGCGCGCGAAAGGGAAGCCTCGCATCACGTAGAAGGCACTGCTGCGTCGCTCCAGCGACATCGCTGATCGGGGGAGGTGGCACACGTGAAAGGGGAAACGAGAGTGCGCGGATCCATGTGCGCACCGGTGGTTCTGGCTGCGCTGGTTGTCGCCGCTCTGGTCGTGCTCGCAGACGGGGCAACGCAGGCCGCACCGCCGCAAACCCTAGAGATCTGGGTCCACGAGTTCCCTCCGCTGCAGGATGCGCTCTCCAAGAAATGGATTCCGGAGTTTGCAGCCGCACACCCGGGGGTCCGCGTGAAGGTCACCGCCATCCCCTTTGCTGGAGTCGTCGCGTATGACGCGAAGCTCCTCTCTGCACTCTCAGGCGGCGCCGGGCCGGACCTCTGGGACATGGGCGACTGGCACTACAAGGTCTTCACGGACAATAAGTTCGTCGCTCCGCTGGACCCGACAGTGTTCGGGTACGCGTCTACCAAGGAGATGATCGATGCCTACGTGCCGGGGACGACGTCGATCTTCGAGCGGGATGGAAAACTGTACGGACTGTTCAGCGAGTACAATACGCTGGCGCTCTTCTACAACCTCGACATGTTCAAGGCTGCTGGCGTCGCCTCGTTGCCAGCGGACAAACCGGTGTCCTGGCGGATGATTGCTGACATCGCGAAGAAGTTGACACAGCGCGATTCCGCGGGCAAGCTGACGCAGATCGGATACCGCTTCGGGTTCTTTGCTAATTTTCGCTCTCCTCAGTGGTACGCGCAGGATTTCTACGCCCTGATGCGTCAATACGGGCAGCCTGACCTGACGGTAAACGGACAGCCCGCGGTCACGACCAAGCCCGTCACCGACGCGTTCCAGTTGCTGTACGACTTCACCTGGACCGACAAGGTGTACGATCCGAGCTTCCCGGCCAACTGGTTTGCCGACCTGCCGCAGGGTCGGGTGGCCATGCTGCTGGCCGGCACGTGGTTCGTGCCGGCGATGACGCCCCACAATCCCAACGTCCGCTTCGGCGTTGCGCCCCATCCGGTGGTCGATCCAGAGAATCGCGCCACCTATCAAAACGTGCAATGGTCGTGGGGCTGGTCGGTCAACGCCAACAAGCCGCAGGCCGCGCAGCAGCTGGCGCAGCAGTTTCTCGCCGCGATGCTTGGGAAGAAGGGAGAAACGGAGCAGGCGGTGTGGTGGTTCAAGACCGTGGGCTACACGCACCCGAAGAAGGTCTTCTACCAATCGGCCGGATATAAGCAGGAACTGGCGAAGAATCCGTGGCTGAAAGCGTGGGAAAGTGCCTTCAGCACATACAAGATTGATTACGTGACGCACAACTTTGACGAGGTGGGGCAGGCCCTGATCCGCGCGATTGATCGCGTCGTCTACGACCAAATGCGACCTGCCGAGACTGCCCGCCTGCTCCAGGCGGAGTTAGGGCGATTGATGGGAACCAAGTAGCCTGCCCCGGCGGCCGTCGCGGAAAGCTCAGGGGGCGCGGGTTCCAGCGCCCCCTGAGTGTTGCAGAGGGTATGAGACGGATCCAGTTGGCCTATCAGACGAAATTCGGACTCCTGTTTATCTCGCCTGCCGCTCTGTATTTTGCCGGCTTTTGGGCTCTTCCGGTGGCATTGGCTGTGGTCGCCAGTGTGACGGACTGGCGAATTGGGCGCACCTCGCACTTCATCGGACTCTCGAACTATGCCGGCCTGGTGTCCGACCCGCAGTTTCACCATGCCCTGTTGGCGTCGTTGACGATGACAGGGATCGCGTTGGCCAGCATCGTGGCCCTGGCCCTCGCCTTGGCCGTGGCCTTGAACGACTCGGGCCTGGGCCTGTCGCGTTTCTACAAACTGGCGGTGTTTGCCCCCGTTGTCACCGATTGGGTGGCCACAGGCCTGGCCTGGCAGCTGATCTTCTTGCCGAACCAGGGCGTGCTGGCCGGCCTGTTTGAGGGGGTCGGTCTTTCTCAGTGGAGCAGCCTGCGATGGACCTCCACGCGCCAGCTGGCGCCCCTGGCGGTGGCCATCTTCGTCGTCTGGAAGATGACCGGTCTCTACACCATGGTCTTCCTGGCCGGGCTGCGAAGCGTGCCGCGCGAATTTCAGGAAGCGGCCCTGATGGATGGAGCCTCAGCCACGCAGGTGTTCTCGAGGATCACGATGCCGTTGCTCCGTCCCATCACCGTGTTCGTCGTGGTGAGTGGCTTCGTCACTGTGATCGGCCTGTTTGAACCCATCTTCATGCTCACCGGCGGCGGCCCGGCTGATGCCACCCGCGCACTCCCAATTTTCATGTATGAAACATTTTTCCAGTTTCAGCGCGCCGGTTACGCGAGCGCCGCCGGCATGGTCTTTCTGGCAATCTGTCTCGTGTTTGCGCTGCTGGCCGCGCGGCAGTTGCCGTACTCATTCTACGAGTGACATCCGGAGGCCATTCGCGGATGCCCGGCACGCACCACAGGTTGATCCGATTGAGTCAGCACGCATTGTTGTCGGCGTACTCGATCTTCTCCCTGCTGCCATTGCTGTGGATGGTGTCTGCGGCGCTCAAACGGCCGCAGGATGTCCTCACCGTGCCGATCCGGTGGATCCCCCCAGTCTGGCAGCCGCAGAACTTCCTGCGGGCGCTCCTGGAGCCCCGTTTTGCCGGAGAAAATCTGGCGCGATTCATGGCGAACAGCGTGATGGTCGCCGTCATCACGACGATGGCCTCAATTCTGCTCTCCACGATCGTCGGCTATGGCTTCGCCAAGTTCCAGTTTCGGTTCCGGGACACCCTGCTGTGGGTCATGCTGTCGACGACGCTCCTTCCATTTTCATCCGTGATCATTCCGCTGTTCTTGATCGTCCGCCGCCTGCACATGATCGACTCGCTGTGGGCGCTGGTGATTCCTTTCGCCCTGACCGGTCAGAGCATCTTTCTGGCCCGGCAGTTCATCATCACGGTTCCGGGAGAGTTGCTGGATGCCGGCCGGGTCGATGGGGCCGGCGAAATGCAGATCTTCCTCAGGTTGGTCTTCCCGCTGCTCGGACCGGCGATTGTGACGTTGGGCATCACCACATTTCTGACATCGTGGAACCTGTTTCTCTGGCCGCTCGTCGTCCTGTCCTCGCAGGAGAGGTTCACGTTGCCTCTGGGGCTCTCCCTGATGGGCCTGGGCTCGACCTTCTTGGTCGACTATCATCTCTGGATGGCGGCCGCCGCGCTGGCCGTCCTCCCGCCGCTGGCGGTGTTCTTCTTGCTCGAGCGCCAGTACATGCGAGGGCTTGAGGCCCTGTCAGGCCTCAAAGGGTAGGGCCGCGATGGCCGAGCGGATCGTAGGCGCCTTCTTTTTCGCCGACAAATTCTTGCAGCTTCAGGCCTCCGATGCGGGTGCTGGTCACGTGCTGGAACGACTGGCGGGATTCGGCGTCAACACGATCTTCACCGAGTCTGAGACGTACGATGAGGCGTGGATCCGCTTGGCCCATTCCCTTGGGCTGCGTTGGTTCGGAAGCATCGCCTGCTTTTCAGACCATGGGAACCGCAATAAAGCCGTCTTCGAGCATCCCGAGCTCTGGCCCGTGACAGCAACTGGAAGGCGTCGGGCCCCGATGGAATGGTACATTGGCATCACGCCGACCTACGAAGAGTATGCGCACCGCCAGTTGGACCTCGCGCTCCGGCTCGCTGAGGTGCACTCCTTTGACGGGTTGATGCTCGACTTCGTCCGCTGGCCCCTGCATTGGGAGCTGGAGTGCCGCCCGGGGGCTGACCCTCAGCACTGCAGTTTTGATGCCCACACGATCAGGCAATTCGAGCAGTTTGCCCAAGTGTCTGTCCCGGTACAGGCGGTGGCGGGCCGTGCCTCGTGGATTCTCACGAATGCGCTGGAGCAGTGGACGGATTTCAAGTGTGCAGTCATCACGGGATTTGTCCGCGAGATGGTCCGGCGCTTTCGGAGCGTGCGGCCTGATCTGCTGACGGGCCTGTTTGTGGTTCCGCTGGCACCTGCTCAGCGTGAGCTGCTCGTCGGGCAACGGATCGCCGACTTGGCTCCCCTCGTCCACTACGTTTTGCCGATGGCCTACCACGCCATCCTGCACCGGCCGGCCTCATGGGTGGCATCAACCGTCGGGGAGATCGCGTGCGCAGCGCCTGGCAAGGCGCTCCCGGTGCTGCAGGTGGATTCCCAGGAAGGGCCGGCCCTCGGCAGCGATTGGGGGTCACCGGTCGCCGCAGAGGAGTGGGAGAGGATTGCCAGGGACACGTTGGGCGTGCCGGGGGTCCGGGGCTGTGTGGCGTTTACAGGAACTGCGCTCGAGTTTGACAACCGCGGCGAGGCGCTGCGGCGTCTCCTCCAGCAGAACCATATGGCCGAGTAATCCGTTTTTGTTAGGGGTATGACAACGCTGAGGCTCATTGGACTCACGCCCATGGGAGGGACCGCTTGATGCGTGTGCTGATGCGTGTAATCGCGGTGCTTGTCCTGATGGCCGTCCCGGCACAGAAGGCCGGAGCAGCCGCGCAGTTCACGCTCTGGCCGGCGCAATTCGCCTACGGGACGCCGCCGGGCGATTTCGCGTGGAACTCGACGATGTTTGGCCTCCGCATCGATGAACCGCTCGGCCCGTTCGTGAGCCTGCAAAGCAACCTGCGCTACGGGTCCGCCGCAAACCTCACGTTCGCAGGCAGCGGCCTCTCAGGTTACAACGGAAACACGTGGCTGGCCGATTCGGCCGTGCGCGTGGGACTGCGCACGGGGCCGGTGGGGTTCGCCGCGTTCGGTGGGTACGGCGGGCTCTTCTTCAATGCGAAAGGCCCGTCGGCCTCGGACAACGTCGTGTTGCGGAATCTCGCCAGCCGCCTGGGTGTAGAGGCCACGGTGGCGACCTCTGGAGGCCTTACGTTGCGCGGAACCTACGCGTGGATCACATCGCTAACGGCCAACGCCGACCTATCAATATCTCCAAATCCCCCAGCGTCGCACAGCGGGACGGGCAGCGGCAACGAGTATGAAATTCTGCTACAGTTTTCCCCGGTGCCGGTGACGACTCTGTTTGCCGGGTATCGCGGCGGATCGTCACAGATCTCCTGGTCAGGCGGCCCCACGTCCAACAACACCTTCCAGGGCTACCTCGTCGGCGTCGAGCTGCATTTCTAACCGTCCGCCTACTGCCGAAGTCTTGTTTCCTGCTTCCCGTTTCCCGTGTCTGGTAGTTTCACTCTGGCAGGACGTATGCACCCGGACTGGAAGGTGAGAAGAGGTTGGGAGCCGCCTTATGCCTCGAGCCGACAATGTGTACGAGCTGCCCCCTGATCTGCCGGTTCCGGTCGATGACGGCGCGTGCGGCCACCTGCCAGGCATGCCACTGCCGACGGTGCCCCTCTCGTCGACGGCGGGCCGGCATGTCGATCTCGCCCGTCTGAGCGGTCGCACGGTCGTGTACTGCTACCCGGCTACGGGGAAGCCCGGTCAGCCGCTGCCGCCGGGCTGGGATGCCATCCCCGGGGCCCGCGGGTGCACCCCGCAGTCGTGCGCGTTTCGTGATCACCACGGGGATCTGGAGGCGCAGGGCGTGCGGGTGTTTGGGTTGAGCACGCAGAGCACGGCCGATCAGCAGGAGGCCGCCGGGCGCCTGCGGTTGCCCTACGACCTGCTGAGCGACGCGAACCTGGCGTTCATCCGGGCCCTGCGCCTGCCCACATTCGCGCTGGAAGGGCGGACGTATGTCAAACGGTTGACGCTGGTGATTCACGATGGAGTTATCGAGCACGTCTTCTATCCGGTCTTTCCGCCAGACGCGAACGCCGGCGAGGTGATCCGCTGGCTCTCCGCCCATCCCCTTCCGGCGTAGTGGATCCGTGGCCGAAGACGCCGGACGAGCTGGTGGAGGTGCAACTACGCCTCGCTGCCTTAGCGCCCCCGCTGTGGCGTCCGTCTGGTGCGGTCCGCGTCGGCGCATGCTTCGTGTGTTTCCCCAGGGGGTTCGAGGGGCCCGGAGCCCCCGGCGATCGGGCCTGGGCCGCCGCGGTCATCACCGTGGGGACGCGGGTCATCGCGCATGCCGTGAGCGAAGGCGAAGCAGCGGCGTCGTACCGTTCGGGATTCCTCGCGCTGCGTGAAGGGCCGTCGCTGGAACGCGCGGTCAGGGCGCTGCCGGAAATCCCCGACGTGCTGCTGGCGGACGCGACAGGACGCGACCATCCCCGGCGGGCCGGACTCGCTCTCCACCTCGGCGCTCGCCTCGATGTCCCGTCGATCGGCGTCACGGATCGCACGCTCGTGGCCGAGGGCACCTGGCCCCAAGACGAACCCGGTGCGACCAGCCCACTCCGCCTCGGAGCCGAGGTCGTGGGATTCTGGGTCCGCACGGTGCCGGGGGCGCGCCCGCTCGCCGTCCACGCGGCGTGGCGCACCGATCCGCAGAGCGCAGTGGAGGTCGTGCTTGCGGTGACGGCAGGCGTGAGAACTCCGGAGCCGTTGCGTCTGGCCCGCCGGATTGCGCGGCAGGAGAGGGCGCGGCAGCGCCCAGCCGCGATCTGACTGGCGATTTGCGGGAGTGCCGTACTAGGGGATGGGGGGAGGCGTGGGGAGGGGAGTGGGCGACGGCTCTGGGGTATACGGGCCGCCGCCGGTCAAGGGTACATTGAGGTCGGTTCGGCGGTCCGAGAAGAGCACCGGGAGCAGCAGGGCGGCGGGTGGAGTTCTGGAGCGCTTGTCAAACGTGAGCGTCCCTTCGACCTCCCCTTGAGGCTCCACTTCAGCGGGCAGCGTGGAGCGGAGAAAGCGCACGGGGAGATCGCCGTCTGGACCGGATAGCGCCGCCGACCCGGCGAAAATCGTAGCCGTCGTGTCGGCCGCGTTGTGTACGGTCAGCGCGAGGGCCCAGGCATCGGACACTTCAACCAGTTTTGCCGGTGTGACGATCACGCCGCCGGCCTCCTGCCGGTCTTTGAAGTACCAGACCCGCAGTGGTAACCTTTTCGCAGCGAATGCGGCGTAGGCGGCGTTGACCGCGTTGATGCGGTCGAGGAATCCAGGGTGGGTGCCCGCCCAGTGCGTCTGTTCCTGGCTGCGGCCCGTGGCGCTGTTGAGCCAGGCCAGGGTCTGCGCGGCTTTGGCCGGATCGAAACCCGCTTCCACCATCATGCGGAGCGCCCCGAGATCGGCTTCGGTCTCTTTGTCCCGCGAGAACCCCAGCGTGGCCAGGTCCAGCATCAGCCGCAATAGATCCACCGTCGTCCGGTTGCCGGTAACGATGGCGACAAAGATGGAGAGCAACGTCCCGGCGTTGGCCCGCTCGATGAACTGGGCAACGTGGCGCCTGGCCGTGTGTGTCATCTCATGGCCCAGCACGAACGCCCACTCCTCGGCGTCCAGACTCAGCCGGAGCATGCCGCGCGTGACAAGGATGTAGCCCGGTGTACTGATCGCGTTGGGAATCGGCGTATCGAGGATGATCACCTTGTACGGGATATTGGGCCTGCCAGAAAATGGCACCAGCCGGTCGCGGATCTGCGCGAGGAATCCTTGCCACTCCGCATCGGCGAACACGCCGTACCGGCTGATCAGGTCAGCGGCAACGGCGCGGCCGACCGCCAGTTCGTCGTCCTGGGAGATGGAGGACTGGGCGGTGACGGGGGCCGCCAGGACCAGGATGCCCAGGACGGCGGCGAGTACACGGATCGTTCTCCCCCTCACCGTGGCACTTCTAACTGGCCAGTTCTTCATGACTTGAACCTTCTCGCGTCACAAGGGCCTCTCCCCCAAGGGGGCGAGGGCAGAGGGTTCGGACTAGTTGATGTAATCGTTCTGCAACGCGAGGACGGCTTCCAGGTGGCTGTTGACGGCAGACAGCACCATCTTGGCGCCGGCTGCGGGGTCGTCGCCCGTGAGCTTCGCGATGCCCAGCAGAGTCTGCTCGCCGTCTGGCGAGAGGAAAAGCACCCTCACGCTGACCGCGCGGACGCCCTGCTCGGCTTCGGACGCCAGCGGCGCAATCTGGTCGAGCACGACCCCATACCCGTCGGGCAGGAGATGGGTGACCGCCTGGATCGTGGCTTCGGCCGCGACCGAGACGTACCGCGTCGAGTCGTTGCGCGTCACCGCCTTGCCGACGATGCGCTGACCGTTGAAGAGCAGCTCTACCGTGACAGTGGCGGAAAATCCTGCGGCGTCCAGGCTCACACCTTTGAGGATCACCCGCCGCCCGGCGGGCGTGCTGCGGATGATTTCCTCCACAGGCGAGGCGGCAGGCTGGGATCCGCTTCGCAGCGTCGGGATGGGATCGGCCTGCGGCGGCAGCGGCCGCTGCGCCCGGACAGGAGCTGTGGGGAGGCGGGGTGTGGGCGGCACTGGAGGGGCCGGCCGCACCGCTGGCGCGTGGGCGCCGGAGGGGGGATGGGCAGTCGTCTGAGACGGTTTGAGCGCCGGGCTCGCTGCGTTGGCCGGTGCCTTTGCAGGGGAGGCATGGCCGCCATGAGCCGGCGGCGCCGAGCCCCCGGTCGCGTGCAGTTTCACCAGCGTCCGCAGTTCCTCCCGGAGGTGTTCCACGTCGGACGATGGATTGATGACAAAGGCCACCAACG
>WNEQ01001424.1_pt1 | contig 12693 bp, 10 predicted proteins | sample 5399971 | NCBI WGS metagenome assembly WNEQ01 (sample SAMN13153330, study PRJNA577476) | soil metagenome | isolation source: 20 cm grassland meadow soil 2 days after 1st rain plot 5 | place: USA:California | collected 2015-09-18
TGAGGTCTTCGCCGCGCAGGCGCACACGGCCGCGCGCCGGGCGTGTCAGGCCCACGATCGAGCGCAGCGTGGTGGTCTTGCCGGCGCCGTTGCGGCCGATGAGGCTCACGACCTCGCCCTCGCCGACGGCGAGCGAGACGCCCTGCAGGATGTGCGCCTCGCCGTAATAGGTGTGGACGTCCTCGAGCTCGAGCAGCGCCATCTAGCGGATCGCGCCGAGGTAGGTCTGCTGCACGCGCTCGTTGGCGCGGATCGCCTCGGGCGTGCCCTCGGCCAGCACCTGCCCCTGGTGGAGCACGGTGATGCGGTCGGAGATCTTCATGACGACCTTCATCTTGTGCTCGACGAGGATGACCGTGCGCCCGGCCGTCAGCTCGCGGATCAGCCGCATGGTCTCGTCCGTCTCCTCGGGGCTCATGCCCGCCGTCGGCTCGTCGAGCAGCAAGAGCTGCGGCTCCGAGGCCAGGGCGATGGCGATCTCCAGGTGGCGCTTCTCGCCGTGGGCGAGGTGCGCGGCGAGCTGCCCGGCCTTGGCGGTGAGCCCCACCGTGCGCAGCAGCGCGTGCGCGCGCTCGGCGACGTCGGTGAGCGCGTCGGCGCGCGACCAGAAGTTGAACGAGCGCGTCCAGCCCTGCACGGCGACGCGCACGTTCTCGTGCACGCTCAGATGCGGAAACACGTTCGTGATCTGGTAGGACTTCGTGATGCCGAGCCGCGCCACGGCGTGCTGCGGCAGTCCGGTGATCTCCCGCTCGCCGAACCAGACGCGCCCGGACGTCGGCGTGGTCTCGCCCGAGATCAGCCGAAAGAACGTCGTCTTCCCCGCGCCGTTGGGACCGATGATCGAGCGCAGCTCGCCGCGCCGGACGGAGACGTCCACGCGGTCCACGGCGATGAGGCTGCCGAAGGCGCGCGTGAGCGCTTCGGTGCGCAGCAGGGGCGCCTCGGGCATAGGCGCAGATAGCACGGGCTCTTCCGGGGTGTCAAGGCGCGGCCCCTCGCCGGCGCGCGCCGCTGTGCTATCGTCCTCGCGAGATGGATGCGCTGCCGCTGCCGCCGCTCTCGGCCGAGCAGGCCGACCTCGTCGCGCGCATGACCGAGCTGGCCCGCACGCGCTTCGCGCCGCGCGCGGCGCGGTACGACGCCGAGTCCTCCTTCCCGCACGAGAACTATCGCGACCTGCAGGCGGCCGGCCTGCTGCCGCTGACGGTGCCGCGCGAGTACGGCGGCGTCGGCGCCGACCCCATCGCCTACGTCCACGCGCTGCGCGAAATGGCGCGCGGCTGCTCGGCCACCGCGCTCACCTTCAACATGCACAGCACGATCACCGGGTTCATCGACGCCCTCGGCACTCCGGCGCAGAAGCGGCGCTGGTTCGCCGACGTCGTCGAGCGCGGCCGCCTGATCGCGTCGATCACGAGCGAGCCCGAGCAGTCGTTCCGCGACAAGTTCGTGCTCAACACCGTCTTCCGTCGCGCCGACGGCGGCTGGCGCGTGGCGGGCGTCAAGCAGTTCTGCTCGATCGGCGACGCGGCGGATTACTACTTCGTCACCGGCGTGGTGGAGGGTACGACGAGCGCCGCCGAGGGCGTGATCTCGGCGATGATCCCGCGCACGGACGCCGGCGTGAAGATCGAAGGCATCTGGAACGCGACCGGCATGCGCGGCACGGTCAGTCACACGATCCGCTACGACTGTCTCGTGCCCGAGGCCGACATCGTCGGCACCCCGGGCAGCCTGCTCACCATCGACCTCTCCGGCTTCGCGCTCGGCTACGCCGCCGTCTATCTCGGCATCGGCGAGGCGGCCTTCGATTACATGCTCGAGTACGCGAAGACGAAGACGCTCAAGCCGGCCACCGAGCCCATGTCCCATCACCCGCTCGTGCAGCGCACGGTGGCGCAGGTGGGCACCGCGCTCCGCGCGGCGGGGCTGCTCGTCCACGACGCGGCGCGCCTGCGGATGACCGGCGACAAGCCCGCCACCATGCTCGCCGTCAACCAGGCGAAGGCCTACGCGGCCGAGGTGGGGCTGGACGCGACCACGCGCGCGCTGCAGATGGCCGGTGGCCGCGGCATCCTGAAGGAGCTGCCGCTCGAGCGCTGGCATCGCGACGCGCTGGCGGGCCCCGTGATGCCGCCGTCCAACGACCGCTGCCTGGAGACGGCCGGCAAGCTGCTGTGCGGCCTGCGCGCCGCCACGCTGGAGTTCCAGTGAGCGCGCCGCGCCCCGACGCGAGCGGTCCGGCGCCGGGCTTCGCGGCCCAGGACGGCATGCCGACGACGCGGGGCCTCAACTTCTACGTCGCCGATCCGAATCTCGCATTCGTCTGCTCCACGGTGATGGAGCCGGACGTGCTCGCGCGCGCGCGGCCGGTGCTGCTCGAGCTGGGCGCCGTCGCCGGCGACGAGCTCGACGCGCTCGCGGCGGAGGCCGATCGCCACCCGCCGACGCTGCGACCGTACGACGAGCGGGGCCGCCGCGTGGACGAGGTCGTGTTCCATCCCGCCTATCGCGCGATGGAGCGGCTGGCCTTCGAGCGCTTCGGGCTGGCCGCGATGTCGCACCGCGACGGCGTGCTCGGCTGGCCGGGCCGCATGCCGCACGTGGTGAAGTACGCGCTGTCCTACCTCTTTGCCCAGTCCGAGTTCGGCCTGCTCTGTCCCGTCAACATGACCGACGCGACGGCGCGGATGCTGAGCCGCTTCGGCGGCGACGACCTGCGCGCCCGATACCTGGCGCGACTGACCGCCACGACGCTCGAGGATCTGTGGCAGGGCACGCAGTGGATGACCGAGACGACCGGCGGCTCGGACGTCGGCGCGCTCACGACGATCGCGCGCCGCGACGCCGACGGCACCCGGCGGCTCTGGGGCGACAAGTGGTTCGCGTCGAATGCCAACGCGGACGTCGCGCTCACGCTCGCGCGCCCCGAGGGCGCGCCGGCCGGCACGCGCGGGCTCGGCCTGTTCCTGGTGCCCAAGCACCTGCCCGACGGCACGAAGAACGCGTGGACGATCAACCGGCTCAAGGACAAGCTCGGCTCGCGCTCGATGGCGACGGGCGAGGTCACCTACGCCGGCGCCGTCGCCTGGGTCGTCGGCGACGTGACCCGCGGGCTGCCCCAGATGATGGAGATGGTCAACGCCTCGCGGCTCTCCAACGCCATGCGCGCGGCGGCCATCATGCGGCGCGCGCTGCTGGAATCGGTCTTCCACGCGCGCGGCCGGGCGGCGTTCGGCGGCGCATTGTTCGACAAGCCGCTCATGCGCTGGACGCTGCTGGAGATGCTGCTCGACGTCGAGGCGGCGGCCTCGGTCGTGCTCAACGCGGCGGTGATGTTCGACGCCTGGGACGCCGGCGCCGACCCCGCCGGCCGCCTGCTGCGCATCGTCACGCCGGTCGCCAAGGCGTGGATCACGGCGCGGGCGCGCGTCGTGACGGGCGAGGCGATGAACGTGCGCGGCGGCAACGGCTACGTCGAGGAATGGGTGAACGCGCGGCTGCTCCGCGACGCGTATCTGGGCTCGATCTGGGAGGGCTCGACCAGCGTCGTCGCCCTCGACGTGCAGCGCGCGATCGTCAAGGACGGCGCGCTGGCGCCGCTGGCCGCGTTCGTGGGCGCGCGACTCGACGGCGTGCGCGAGCGTCACGCCAAGCCGGTGGTCGACGTCGTGCGCGGCGCGCTCGCCGAGGTCGAGCGGCGTGCCGCGGGCTGGGCGACGCTGCCGCCGGCCGCATACGAGCTGGAGGCGCGGCCGGTCGCCGAGACGCTCTATCACGCGCTGGCGGTCGCGCTCCTGCTCGACGAGGGCCAGGCGCTGAAGGCGCAGCGCGAGGACCAGCACAAGCTGCTCGTCGCCGCGCTCTACGCGCGCCGCTGGCTCGCGCCCGCGCCGCCCGGCGTCCCCGCCTTCTCGCCGCGCGCCCTCGACGCGCTGGAGCGGCTCGTGGACTGGCGCCCGATCGCCGCCGACATCCTGGCGGCCGAGGCTCCCGTCCGCGGCTGAGCGCCGGGAACTTCGCGGGGGCATGGCGGTCTAACCGATGCGCGAGGCCCTCGGCGCCGATCCGCCCGGTCTGCTGGCACGCCTGCGGGCCGGCGAGCCGCGCGCGTTCGAGGAGCTGGTGATCGCCTATCAGCACCGCGTCTTCGGCGTCGCGCTGCGCATGCTCGGCAGCCGCGCCGAGGCCGAGGAGATCGCGCAGGAGGTATTCTTGCGGGCGCACCGGGCGATCGCCGAGTTTCGTGGCGAGGCGCGGCTGGGCACGTGGCTCTACGCGATCGCGTCGCGGCTGTGTCTCAATCGCCTCGCGTCGCCGGAGCGTCGGGTGGCGCGCGGCGACACCGTTCTGGCCGACGTGCCGGCGTCGACGCCCGACGCCGCGGCGGCCGCCGAGCGGGCCGAGCTCGACGCGGCGCTGCGGGCGGCCATCGCCGAGCTGCCGGACGACCGGCGCCTCGTGTTGGTGTTGCGCGACGTCGAGGGGTTATCGTACGAGCAGATCGCCGAGGCCCTCGCCCTGGATCCCGGCACCGTGCGCTCGCGGCTGCACCGTGCGCGGATGCAGCTGAAGGAGAAGCTGGAGCGGTTCGCATGACCTGCGCCGAGACGCGCGACCTGTTTTCCGCCCTCGCCGACGACGCGCTGACGCCGACCGAGCGTGCGGCGCTCGATGCGCACGTGGCCGGCTGCGCCGAGTGCCGCCGCGAGCTGGCCGCCCTGCTGCGGACGGTGAAGCTCGTCCGCGCCATGGATCCCGTGCGGGCACCGGCGGGATTCGTCGATCGGGTGGTCGCGGCGGCCCAGCCGGCGCCGTGGCCGAGGCGTCTGGCGCGCCGACTCGCACGGCCGTGGCCGACACTGCCGCTGGGGGCCGCCGCGCTCCTGCTGATCGGCGGCCTCGCGGTGCTGCTCTTCCGCGCCTCGCCCGAGCAGCAGCGGGCCGCGCAGTCTCGACTGCAGTCTCCGCCCGGTCCCGCGGCGCCGCCGCGACCGGACCCCGCTCGCGGGCGGGTCGCGCCCGAGCCGAAGCAGCCGGCGCCTATGCCGCAGCAGCCCGCGGCGCCGGCGAGCGAGCCGCCGAAGAGCGCCGGTGAGCCGTCGAGCGCCGCCAGCAAACGGGCCGAGACGAGCGATGAGCCGAAAGCGAAGTTGGGCGAAACGAGGTCCGCGGCACGGGAGATGAGCGACCAGCGCAACGTGGCGCCGCCGCCTGATGTCCAGCATTTCACTCCCGGGCGCGAATCGTCCGAGCGCGCGCAGGACAGGAGCAAGCTCGAGCAGGCCAAGCGCCGCGACGCGGCGCCGTCCGTCGCGCAGGACGCGATCGACTCCGCCGCCCGCGGCCAGTCCGCTGCGGTGCCTCCCGCCGCCGACCCGCAGACGCCGCCCGCGCCCGCTCGCGACCGGCAGGCCGCGACGCCGCCGCGCGGCGCTATGAGCACGGCGCCGTCGATCGCGACCGCCAAGGCGCAACCGACGCCGCAGATCTCGCCGCTGTCACGCACGGGACCGATGACCGGCATTCCCGCCGCGCCGCCCGACGTCACCGCCCGGCTGCGCGTGGCCGACGTGAGCGCCGCCGAGCGCGCGCTGATCGCGCTCGCCGCGCGCGTCGGCGGGCGCCAGACGGGGCGCCGCATCGACGCGGGCCGGATCGTCGTCGAGCTGGCGGTGCCCCGCGACGCCTACGCCCGGTTCGTGCGCGAAGCGACGGCGCTCGGCGCGGTGTCGATCGAGAGCCAGGCGACCGAGCGGCCGACGCTGGCCGTCGCCGTCATGGTCTCGCTGTAGGGAAGGGGTTTTCCCGTCTCGGGAACTTCACCGCTCCTGCCCTGTCTAACCCGCCAGCAGCAGACATCCGAACGGCAGGAGGCGGGAGCATGAAACGGACGGTGGCGATCGCGCTGATGCTGACGACGTCGCTCGCGTCGGGCGCGGAGGCGGCGCAGGTCGCCGTCGGCCGCGACGCGCAGACCGACGTGATGGTGACGATCTACAACGGCAACCTCGGGCTCGTGAAGGACGTGCGCGAGACGCGGCTGCCGACGGGGCTGCACGAGACGGAGTTCACCGACGTCGCCGCGCAGATCGACCCGACCACGGTGCACCTGAAGTCGCTTACGTGATGGTCCTCGATGCCGCCGATGCGACGGCCGACCTCACCGGCTGGGTCACCATCGACAACCGCAGCGGCGCGACGTACGCCAACGCCGCGCTCAAGCTGGTGGCGGGCGACGTCAACCGCGCGCCGGAGGGCCGTCGCAGCCAGCGCGCGCTCGAGATGGCCGCCAAGGCGGCGTCGATGCAGGATGCCGCGCGCGATTTCACCTCCGAGGGCTTCTTCGAGTATCACCTCTACACGCTCGACGGCCGCACGACCGTCAAGGACAACCAGACCAAACAGCTCACGCTCATGTCGGCCGGCGACGTGCCGGTGGTCAAGGAGCTCATCTACTACGGCGCGCAGGATTACTACCGGACGTCGTACGGCATGCCGATGTCGAACCAGAAGGTCGGCGTGTACCTCGACATCAAGAACGCGAAGGAGCACCGGCTCGGCGTGCCGTTGCCGAAGGGCAAGATCCGCGTGTACAAGGCGGACGCGTCTGGCAGCCAGCAGTTCGTCGGCGAGGACTGGATCGACCATACGCCCAAGGACGAGCGCGTGAAGATCAAGATGGGCGACGCCTTCGACCTCGTGGGCGAGCGCACCCAGAAGGACTTCCGCAAGCTCGGCTCCAACATCTACGAGGTCGAATGGGAGATCGCGCTGCGCAACCACAAGAAGACCGACCAGACGGTCACCGTCATCGAGCCGGTGCCCGGTGACTGGCAGGTGATGGCCTCCACGCACGCGTGGGAGAAGCCCCAGGCGCACACGCTGAAGTTCCAGATCCCGGTGGCGAAGGAAGGCGCCTCCAGGCTGACGTATCGCGTGCGGCTGAAGTTCTGACTGGTCGATTCCTGGGCGCGCGGTGGCATTCGGCGCGGTCACACGCTGGCCATCGGGCGGGAGCGGTCCCTGCCCGATCCGAGCAACGACGCGCAGTTATCGCGCGTGCAGGTCTGGAGCCGCTCTTGCACCGGCAGTTCCGGCCAACGACTGTCGGGGGGCGCATGAGCGACGTGGCGACGTCGGCAGAACCTACGAATCCAGCGGCCCAGGAGGCCGCGGCCCCCGTCCGGCCGCAGCCGGTGCCGCGGGCCGACGAGACCGCGCGGCGCCGGCGGGCGCTCCGCCAGGAGCTGGCCGTCCGCGCCGGCGTGGCCCTCCTGATGCTGATCTTCAACGAGCTGCTCACGGTCGTGCCGGCCACGAAGGCCGTCATCCGCGTCGCCGCCGTGCTCGGGTTCTTCGTGAACGTGCCGTACTACCTCGCCGCGCGCTCGGACTGGCGCCGGCGGCTGCAGGCCTGGATCCGCATGAGCATGGACGTCGGCTTCATCACCGCCGGCCTCTACGCGGCGGGCGGCCTCGCGGCGTCCGCCTATCTCGGCGCCTACGCGATCGTGCCCGTGTACACGGGCATCGTGTTCTCGAGCCTGGCCTGCGTGGTCGTCACCGTGCTCGCGACGCTGGCCTTTCTGACGCTGGCGAGCGCGCAGACGCTCGGCCTGCTGCATTTCACGAGCGCGCCGGCGCCTGACGCGTGGGAGACGGCCGTCTTCAACCTGCTCGTCCTCAACATCGTCGGCGCCCTGGCGGCGATGCTGGCCGACGCCTACCGGCACAGCCGGCACCGTCTCGCGGCGGCCTACGGCGAGCTCGAGCGCGCCCACGATCAGTCGCTGCGGATGCACGCGCAGATCGAGCGGGCGGGCCGGCTGTACGCGGTGAGCGAAGTCGTCGCCGGCGTCACGCACGAGATGCGCAACGTGCTGCAGGGCGTGTTCGGCCACCTGTGGCTGGTGCGCCGCAAGCTCGCCGACGCGCCGGCGGAGGTCGCCGAGCACCTGGCGCAGGTCGAGGAGGCGTGCGAGCACGTCATGCGCATCATCCGCACGACGCTCGACATGGCGCGACAGCCCGGCGACGCGCCGGGTCCCGTGGCCGTCGAGGACGTGATCGGCCGCGCGACCGAGCTCAAGGCGTACGACCTGCGGCGCGACGGCATCACCCTGAGCGTGGACGTGCCGCCGGACCTACCGCCCATTCGGGTGTCGGCGTTTCAGCTGCAGCAGGTGCTGCTGAACCTCATCACGAACGCCCAGGACGAGCTGTGTGACCGCGACGGCCGCCGCGAGATCGTCGTCGCCGCCGGGCCCGATCCGCTCGGCTGCGCCATCGAGGTACGCGACACCGGCCCCGGCATTCCGCGCGCGATCCTGCCGCGTCTGTTCGAGCCGTTCTTCACGACCAAGCAAACCGGCGCCGGGCTCGGCCTGGCGATCTCGGCGGGCATCGTCGAGCGGTTCGGCGGTCGCATCACGGCCGTCAACCGCCGCGACGGCGGCGCCGTCTTCCGCATCGTGCTGCCGACCGCCTAAACGAACCTCGCGCTGTTCGAGCGCCGGCTTTGCCGGCGCAATCCGAATTTCTGGGGGAGGCATCGGAGGGGGCCGTCGCGGCCCCTCCGACTATCGCCCGCGCTTCGCGAGGAACTCCGGGCCGACGAGCACTTCGCGCGGCTTGGCGCCGTCGCCGGGGCCCAGGATGCGGTCCTGCTCCATCATGTCGATGAAGCGCGCGGCCTTCGGATACCCGAGACGCATGCGGCGCTGCAGGAACGAGATCGAGCCCTGCCGCTGGCCGATGACGAGATGGACGGCGTCCCAGTAGAGGTCGTCGCGGTCCTCCGGATCGCCGCCCTCGACGCTCTCCGCCTCGGTCGGCAGCACGACCTCCTCGTACACGGCCGTGCCCTGGGTGCGCAGGAACTCGCAGATCGCCTTGACCTCGTCGTCGGAGAGCCAGGCGCCGTGCACGCGCAGCTGCTTGTTGGCGCCGGGCGGGACGTAGATCATGTCGCCGCGGCCGAGCAGCTGCTCGGCGCCGTTGCCGTCGAGCACCGTGCGCGAGTCGACCTTCGACGCCACCTGGAAGGCGATCCGCGTCGGGAAATTCGCCTTGATGAGGCCGGTGACGACGTCCACGGAGGGCCGCTGCGTCGCGATGATCAGGTGGATGCCGACGGCGCGCGCGATCTGCGCCAGTCGCACGAGCGAGGTCTGCACCTCGCCGGCGGAGACCATCATGAGGTCGGCGAGCTCGTCGACGACGACGACCCAGTAGGGCAGCTTCTCCTCGGCGGGCACCGCCTTGTTGTAGCCCTCGATGTTACGCACCTGCCTGGCCTGCAGCGCCTTGTAGCGCTCGTCCATCTTGCCGACGATCCAGCGCAGGCGCGCGGCGGCCTCCTTGGCGTCGGTGACCACCGGCGCGAGCAGGTGCGGGATCCCCTCGTACACCGACAGCTCGAGCCGTTTGGGATCGACCATGAGGAACCGCACGTCCGCCGGCGTCGCCTTGTAGAGGATCGAGCAGATCATCGCGTTGAGGCCGACCGACTTGCCGCTGCCGGTGGCGCCGGCCACGAGCAGGTGCGGCATCGCGGTGAGGTCGGCGACGACGGGCATGCCGTTGACGTCCTTGCCCAGCGCCAGCGGCAGCCGCCCCTTGGACTCCGCGAACTCCGCGGACACGAAGATCTCGCGCAGATAGACGGTGGCCCAGTCGTCGTTGGGCACCTCCACCGCCACCGTGCCGCGGCCGGGGATCGGGCCCACGATGCGGACGCTCGCGGCCTTGAGCGCGAGCGCCAGATCGTCCGCGAGGTTCACGACCTGCGCGACTTTCACGCCGGCGGCGGGCTCGAACTCGTACGAGGTGATGATCGGGCCGGGGCTCACCTGCACGATGCGGCCGTCCACCTCGAAGTCGGCCAGCTTGCGTCGCAGGATTTCGGCGTTCTCCTGCAGCTCCTCGCGCGTGGCCTTGAGCTCGGCGCTCGACGGCGCCTGCAGCAGACCGACGGGCGGCAGCTGGAAGGCCTCCGCACCGCCCGTGCCGAAATCGAACGTCTCCTGCCACGCGAGGCCCTTGTCCATGAGCGTGCTCTTCGCGCGCGCGGGCTCGACGATGGTCGGCGGCGGCGACTCGAGCGTGTCGCTCGACGCATCCGCGCTGACTGCCGACGGCGTGATCGCTCGCATCGCCGCGGGCAGGGCGGCGGCGTGGCGCTTGCGCAGGCCGGCCAGCCGCGCGCTCACGAGGCGCAGCACCGCCGCGTACGACGTCTGGGTGACGAGCAGCGCGGCGATGGGCACCGCGGTCAGCAGCAGCAGCCAGGCGCCGTAGTCGCCGACCGTCGCGTGCAGCGCGACGGCGGTCGTCCAGCCGGTCACGCCGCCCGCCTGCACCATGCCGCCGTGCGTGAGGCCGGCGATCGCCAGCGCGTCGGTGCCCTGCTGGAGCAGGCCCGTCGCCGCGAGCAGCAGCACGAGCAGGCCGGTGAGCGGCACCCAGCCGCGCCCGGCGAGCGGGCGCAGGAACGCCGCGATGCCCCACACGCCGGCGGCCAGCGGGAACAGGAACGCCGCATAGCCGAAGGCGCGGAAGCCGGCCCACGCGGTCCAGATGCCGACGGGACCGACCAGCGACGACTGCGCGCCCGGCGGCAGCGTCGGATCGAACACGGAGAGCGCGACGAGCAGGAACACGGCGGCGGTCATCGCCGCGATGCCCTGGACCTCGCGCAGCCACCGGCGCGGCGGCGCCTTCCGGCGCGCGCGGCGGCGCGGCTCGCGCGACGGCGCCGGCGCCCTGACCTCCGACTTCACCTCCGCGGACAGACTCGCAGGCATCAGACCTCCAGGATAATGGGCAGCACAACGGGCTTGCGCTGCACCCGCTGGTTGACGAGCTGGCGAACGGCGGTGCGCACGCGGGCGCCGATCGCGTCGCGGTCCCACGGCTCGGCGGGATCGCGGGCGGCCAGCGCGGCACGCACGGCCGACTTCATGTCTTCGAGCAGCGCCTCGTTCTCCTTCACGTAGACGACGCCCCGCGACGCGATCTCGGGGCCGGCGACGACGGCCCCGGCGGCGTCGAACGTCAGCGCGACGGCGATCACGCCGTCCTCGGCGAGGATCTGGCGGTCGCGCAGCACCACCGAGCCGATGTCCCCGATGCCCGTGCCGTCGACGAGCACGCGGCCGCTCGGATACCCGGGGATCACGCGCGCCGCGGTCGGCGTCACCTCGATGGCGGTGCCGTCCTCGACGAGCAGGACGCGGTCGGCCGCGAGGCCCACGCCCGCGGCGAGCCGCGCGTGGCCGAGCAGGTGGCGGTACTCGCCGTGCACCGGCACGAAGTAGCGCGGCTGCGTGAGCTTGAGCATCAGCTTGAGATCTTCCTGGCTCGCGTGGCCCGAGACGTGGACGAACGCGTTGTCTTCGTAGAGCACCTCGGCGCCGAGCCGATAGAGCGCGTTGATCACGCGGCCCACCGTGCGCTCGTTGCCGGGAATGACGCGGGCGGAGATGACGACGAGATCGCCGCGCGCGATCTGCACGGACTTGTGCTCGCCGGCGGCCATGAGCGCCAGCGCGGAGTTCGGCTCGCCCTGGCTGCCCGTGGAGAGGATCACCTGGCGCTCCGGCGGCAGCGCGACGACCTCCTCGAGCGGGCGCAGCAGCCCGGCCGGCAGGCCGAGGTAACCGAGGTCGGCCGCGATCGCGACGTTCCTCTCCATCGAGCGGCCGAGCAGCGCCACGTGCCGGCCGCGCGCGGCGGCCAGCGTGAGGACCTGTTGGATCCGGTGGATGTGCGAGGCGAACGTCGCCAGGATGATGCGGCCGGCGGCGCGATCGAAGCGCTCGGCCAGCGCCGCGCCGACCTCGATCTCCGATTGCGTGTGCCCGGGACGGTCGACGTTGGTGCTGTCCGAGCACAGCACGGCCACGCCCTCCTCGCCCAGCTCCGCGAAGCGCCGCGTATCCGCGGGCTCGCCGTCGAGCGGGCTCGGATCGAGCTTGAAGTCGCCCGTGTGCACGATCGTCCCCGCCGCCGTGCGGATCGCCAGCCCCATCCCGTCGGCAATGGAATGCGTCACGCGGATCGGCTCGATGGTGAACGGCCCGAGCGCGAAGGGCTCGCGCGGCCGCATGAGCCGCAGATCCGCCGGCTCGGGCAGCACGTGCTCGCGCAGCTTCTCGGCGACGAAGGCGCGCGTGAGCGGTGTCGCGTACACCGGCACCCGCGCCGACTTCAGCAGATAGGGCAGCGCGCCGATGTGGTCCTCGTGGCCGTGCGTGAGCACCACGCCGTGGAAGCCCTCGCGCTTGGCGAGCGCGTAGGAAAAGTCGGGGATCACGTAGTCGACGCCCGGCAGCTCGTCGTCCGGGAACATGAGCCCGCAGTCGACGGCGATCACGTCGTCGCCGGATTCGATCAGCATCATGTTCAAGCCGATCTCGCCCAACCCGCCGAGCGGAATGAGCCGAACGGAGGGTTCCACCGCGGAACTCCTTTCACGAAGCCGGCTCATCGTAGCATCGGGCCTCCGCGGGCTCGAAGTTTCGCCGGCGCCGCCGCCCGCGGGCCGCCGTTGCTTTAGTCTACAAAGTTCTTGACAGTATGGTGGCCCGCGCGTAAGCATGCGGTGTGGGCCTCACGCCATCGGCGCCCGCCGAGCGCACACCGCCCGCGCTGCACGAGCGCGCGCTGGCCGATCTGCGCTTCATC
>WNEQ01003898.1_pt1 | contig 12667 bp, 9 predicted proteins | sample 5399971 | NCBI WGS metagenome assembly WNEQ01 (sample SAMN13153330, study PRJNA577476) | soil metagenome | isolation source: 20 cm grassland meadow soil 2 days after 1st rain plot 5 | place: USA:California | collected 2015-09-18
CATTATGCTGTGAAAAGCATTTTGCGGAAATGGGTTTATTCATTTAAACATAGCGGAAATTCATGAGGACGACATCGGGGGCCAGAAAACATGTGCGTATTTTGCCAATCAGGGCTCAAAATGAGCGAGTTCACCCTTCACCATCTTATGGGAGTCTAATTTTCTAAAAGAATCTAGGCAGCGACAGCGACTGGCTCAAGGTTCAAGAGGTTTTCAGTTGCAATGAACACTTGGGCGGAAGGTCTCTCTTCTGACCCCGAATAAGGGCCCCGGCCCCTTCTCATCCTATCCGACCCCTTGAGAACTCTGATAACGTTCAGGGCGATCTCGTTCGGACCTGGCCTACTGATTGTGTAGGTTTCTCTTGTCAACCCACGACGCCCTGCCTTTGCAGCTCATCTTGTAAGCCGGCCTTTACCTGACGGAGACGTAGGCGTTGGTCGGCGTAATCGTCTCCGCTAATTTTGCCTTCCCTAAAATCTTGGTCGAGGTTCCGCAATTGCAGGTCTAATTCTGACATGCGATTTCTCAACTGTTCTAGATATGATATGGATGTTTCTTGGCCGCCGATCTGGCTGGGTGTTAGAGCGGCCTTGATCGTGCCGTCCTCGATTCTCATGATGCTGTCGGCGGCTCGTGCGACATTCTGATCATGTGTAACCATCACGACCGTCTTTCCGAGTTCACGGTTAACCTTAACAAGAAATTCCGTCACCATCCTAGCGTTGACACTGTCAAGTTCTCCAGTCGGCTCGTCCGCTAAGAGCAATGGGGGATCGTTGGCTAGTGCGGCAGCGATGGCGACGCGCTGCTGCTCGCCGCCGCTCAACTCGTCAGGCTTGTGTTCCCAGCGATCAGACAACCCAACAACATCCAACAATTCCTTGATTCTCGACCGCCTTGCTGAGGATTTGACCTTGGCCGCCATCATGGGAAGTTCTACGTTCTCCGCGGCCGTCAGTGTCGGAATGAGGTTCAACGCCTGGAAGATATGTCCGACAATGTCTCGCCTGTACCAGACAAGTTCAGAAGGTGGGAGACTCGTGAGTTGAGTATTACCTACGCTAACTGTTCCTGCTGTTGCCCGATCGAGCCCGCCTAGAATGTTGAGAAGGGTGGTCTTGCCACTGCCACTGGGGCCGATGATCGATACCATTCGGCCAGCATCGACTTTGAGATTCAAGCCTCGCAAGGCCTGGACCTCCACGTGACCCAATCTGTACGCTTTCACAAGCGAATCTACTGTGACAGCTACCGCCTTTCCGGTCATGCGAACCTAACCGTCCTGCTGACTTTGGACAAGTTTTTCCTGGCCGAGAAAATAGCTGGCAGGAACACGCCAAGCAAAAGAAGTCCGATGATCGAGCTAAGGATCACCTGTTCCGCCACGGGGAATGCTATTCTTCTCGGTGAGAGAAGCGCGTAAAAGTCTTGGTTAGAGAGCGAGTCGAGCGCGAGAGTATCACCGCGGACCGTTATGATCCCAACCACAGCAGCCAATACCAGCGCGAATATGACCAGAGGCAAGACTTCAGTGATCAAGAGTCCTAGGAGTTGTCGGTAGGATAAGCCTCGTACTGAGATCATGGTTGTTTCTTTCTCGCGTTCTTTGAAACCAGTATACGCGACCGTTCCCACACCAATACCTGCTGCAGCCGCTGCGAAGATCGTTCCCAGCCGCAAGACGTTCAATAGCCCACTGAAGATCGAGTTTGTTCCATTTTGGGAGGCAGAACTGGGAGAGCTGGATTCTACAGAAGTCAATGGGTAGGCGTCCTGGATACTGCTCGCTAGTTTGTCTGTCGAAGTATTCTTCGCCTTCACAAGGACCGAGTATTGAGGTGCTGCAAAGAACGTTGGATGGAGACCTACAACTCCAAGGGGGACATATGACCAGCCGAGAGGTTGAAAGAACGAACTGCCGAAGGGATTCGTAAATGGCGAAGAGGATGATGAGTAGTCAGGGCCAAAGAAGCCGATAACACGCAGGTTGACAAGAGTTCCGGAAGAAACGGGTATCGTTACATTTCCCCCTTCCTTAATGTCGTAGTGCGTTGCCACGGCTCGTTCCAGTATTATGGTCGAATTGTCGCCCTTCATAATATCGAATAACGTGCGAGGACTTGTGGAGAACCATCCGTTTTCATAGTAGGCAGTATTGGGCCAGGCGGTCGGATCTACCGCCCGTACTCGCATCTGTGCCCCTTGACTGGGAGTATTGAACCAGTTCTCGACTTCAGGTGTCGCCGCTGTAACATTCGTCCATCCAGTTATCTGACGGATTATTGTCGTAGCGTTGCTAAGACCGGAAAGGTTGCTGATCCTGATATCCGCACCTACACGTGTGAGTGTCTGTCGAGCAGTATAGTCTTCCATGCTGGCTAAGTCGCCGATTACCCAGATGGAATACCCGGCAATTAGAGCGACGAGGAAGACGGTGGAGGCGGCACGGCGTGGATTCCTAAAGACGCTTTTAGACGAAAGGGTTGCGATGTCTCCGATCAATCGTTGGGATATCTTGGAGAAGAGGCGGTGGAAACGGAAGGCCAAACCGGAGGATAGATTTACGGCGCCGTAAAGGAAGAGAAACGGACCAACAAACGTCAGTCCTAGGTCGAGAATAGCTAGAACGGCGAACAATATTGCTATGAGAAATCCGTAGCTGAATCCTCTTCCGCCGAGAACGAGAAAATTGATCCCCAACGTTAGAAGTATGATCTTGTAGAGTCCCAGTGAGAAAGCAGCTATCGCACCACGCTTCTTAGACGGGCGAACATCTTCCAAGTATACATACTCACGTAAGGCTTGAGCAGGATCCATGGCCGCTGCTTGGCTCGCTGGAGAGCGGATCGCGAGTAATGTAAGAAACAGGGCGAAGACTACGGTCATCGCTGCGGTTGTTAGGTTGAGAAAGACTCCTCCATTGTAGCTGCCATTCAAGACGCTGATGAAGAACGGGTTCAGCAGGTAGGCTAGTGCGAGGCCGATGGCTCCGCTGATCAACCCGATTAGCACGGCTTCAGTGATAAAGTGACGATAGAGTTGTGTTCTGGAGAATCCTTTAGTCATTAGCAGGCCGATCTCTTTTCGTCTAAGATTGTACGAGGCTTGTGAGACTGTCTTTCCAACATACCAGGCAATGAAAATCACTGGAATCGAGAATATTAAGAAAGGAATTCTGAGGAAGAATATTGCTTGACCGAGCCCCTGTAGTTGATTGGTTATGAGGTCGTTCTCCGCGAAACCGTTTTGGGATGCAATGTTCGCGACCTTGTCCGAGATTCCCTTTACGGTGGTTGCGCTCCCGCTCACGTCCCACGGAGTGATCAAACGGTTCCGGTCAAGAAACACGTCAATGTAACTGCTCATTCCGGAAGGATTCATAATCCCGGAGGTCGATTGAAGTATAGGAACGAAAGTTCGCTCCCAGCTTACGATCAATACATTCTGATAGTACGGACTTACACTCAAGCCACCCGGAGTTGGTCCGCGGAATCCAAAACCGAGCCCAAGAAAACTCTGAGCATAAGCGTCTGGATGAACTAAACCCGCGATCTTTAGAGTAATATTGTAGTTTTGCGACGGAGGGTACCCGGAGATTGTATAGGTCAGATTCTGTCCAACGGCATAGTTGCCGTTCTCAAACTCAAGCGCTTGACTCTTCGCGAGTTGAATATTAGGACTCATGTGATTCCATGCAAGAGAGCTATCCTCAATCGCTCTTACTTGAGGGAGCGTAAAGTTTCGAACGTCGCTTAAGGTTCCTTGGGCTTCGACATGGGAAATTCCATCCAGTGCGACGAGCTTGGACCGAACATTGTTGATTGACGTGATGGAGGGTAGTGGACCGTTAGGATTCAGTGTAAAATCTATTGGGCTTGTGGAGAGTTGTTGGTCGACAAATTGTTTCCCTATCGTATCAGCGGCTACGTTGATGCCACCAAAGAATGTGGTTGCGAGTGTCATTCCAAGGAGGAGGGCGGCGAACAGCTTCCAGGAGCGAATGATCCTCTTGAGGGCGTAGGAGATCATCGGAAGACGCTCCCGCCATATTGAGCTCTCTAATTCAGGTTTGCCAAGCCTAACTCAGGACCTTGGTTCCTTCACGAACTCATATGCCTCCCTCGCGAGTTCCACCCATGATGGCTTTGTAGATTCTATCGCGACCCATTCTTTCATCAACCGCCCGGGACCCGGACCCCAATTTAATCCCAACCGTTGGCTCACGAGTTGATCGACCCTTTCCTTCGGGAGTTTGAGCACGAATCTTCCTTTGTTGAGCATTGCGAAGATCTTGCCGTTCACTGAAAGGACGTTTTCGGAGCTGAACATTCTCCCACGCTTGACTTGGGGATCGCTCGTGTACTCAGCAGCGACCTTTTCAAATCGTGGATCAACATCAACCGATCTTGCTTTCTTAGTCGTCGTTTTCATTCCGAAACCTCAACAACCGGTATTTTCAAGTGCTTAGTTAGAACCTCGGGTTTGATTTTCATGACCGTATTATTGCTTCCAGCTGCTGCCCAGACATCCGAGAAGCTGAATAGGGACTTGTCGACCGACACGTGGACGTTTGGATAATGTGGAAACGGCGGCACGCCCCCGATCGAGTAGCCAGTGTAAGTCTTTACTTCTTCGGCGGACATTTTGTGGAGTTTTGCCTCTGGAATGTTGAGATGGGCGCCTAGTCTAATGGGGCTCACTCTTCTCGCGCCGGACAAGACTACCAGCACCGGATTGAGTTGCTCGCTCGAGTGATCGACGAATCCTATTGTTTTCGCTATTTCCGCCACAGTGCAGCCGAGCGAATGAGCGGCTAGCGCCGAGGTCTTTGTGCTCTCAGGCGGAAGAACCTTCACAATAGCATCTATCTGAGAATGTTCGAGGAACTGTCTAACCCTTTCGACAGAGTCGAGGATCATGTTCTCCTACCCTATAACTCGAATTGGTTATCGACATCAAGAGTTTAAGCCTGCCGAGGATTGGAGTAGGATAGCGTCTGGACGCCCAGCACTCTTCATGCTTTCAACTGGAAATCCTTTTGTTGGACCCTTAAACAATCCTCTGATTCCCTCTACGCCCTCCTTCGTCTGAACAAAGTAGGCGGAGGAGAGTACGTTCTCCACTCCAGTAGTCTAACAAGACATTGTGTCGTTTTCGGAGCAACGGGATCCGGAAAAACAGTGTTATCAAAGTCGATCGTTGAGGCAGCCGCGCTGGCAGGTGTTCCAGTTCTAGCAATCGATCCGAAAGGTGACATAGGAAGCCTTGCAGTCCGGCCCGAAACATTGGATTCTGGATCGTACATCGAGGAGCTGAGAAGATCCGGCCATAACGAACGAGACGTTGCGAGATTCAACGATGACGTCGAGGTCCGCATTTTCACACCTAGATCTGGCATGGGCATCCCGGTCTCATTGTCGCCTAGGTTAGAGGCCCCAGGAAACTTTCAGAAGATATTGACCGAGGATCCCCCGTTGGCATACGACATGCTCGAGATTACATCTTCGACTATTGGTAAACTCGTTGGGCTCGGTGAAGAAGAGAAAGTGAAGTTGGCCTTTGTTGCGGCGATACTGGAGCATTACTGGACACGTGGCCGAGCAGTCGAAATACGGGATCTGGTTGAAGGTGTCAGGAATCCACCTTTCGAGAAGTTTGGGGAGCTGAAGACGGAGGATGTTTTCGAGCGGAAGGAGAGAGCCGACCTCATTACTAGAATGAACCTTCTGTTGACCGATCCGGGGATAAAGTCGTGGTTCATTGGCGAACCAGTGGACTTCGACCGGTGGTTCATGATCGATAAGAAAGTGCCAATCAACGTAGTGGACTTGCGAGGTGTAGCCGGGGAAGCTGAACGCCAGGTCTTTGTCGAGTACTTGCTAGAACAGTTGTTCTTCTGGATGATACGACAGAAGGGCAGCCAGGCCCTGAAGTATCTCCTCTATTTTGATGAGATTCACGGTTTCTGTCCCCCCGTAAGGGCCCCAGCTTCAAAGAAGATCCTGATTCGGTTGGTGAAGATGGCGAGGGCCTTTGGCCTGGGCATGGTGCTGGCAACGCAGAATCCCAGTGATTTGGATTACAAGGTCCTGTCGAACGCGAACATTCGATTCATTGGCAGCTTGCCGATGAGACAGGATATTGAAAGAGTCAGGTTGGGTTTGGATCTACGTGCGGACGCGATGGACACGTTATCGAGTTTGAGGAAGATGGAGTTCTACTGTCAGATATTCGACAGAAACGAGGGCTTCTTGACCGTCCCCGGGCGTCTAATCTCTCAGCACGGCGGTCCCCTAGAGTTGAATGATGTCAGGAAGCTTATGCAGCCTTTGAAAGAGGGCTGGACTATTGAAGACCACGCACTTCTGGAAGGAGAAAACCGAGGGGCCAGTAAGCACGGAAGTACGAGGGAGTTGAAGGTCGTTTCGGACAGCCTAGCCTTGAAGGTCGATACTGAAAAAGCGTCCAGGCCGCCGTTAGACGGATCTGTCTCTTTGAGACGATTGAAGCTCCGTTTCGACTCCTACTATGTAATGGACTATGATGTCAGCACTTGGAAGCAATTTCCACACTACCAAAAGGAAGTGCGGATCAACGCAAAAGGGACACTACTGGTTGATGCGGCAAACGGAAAGGTTGTGAGGTTCCTATCATCGGGCGACCATCCGATACATGCTCCCACCGAGGAGGAGAAATTGTCGGCAGGTTTGACGAAGACGCTGACAACCGGAGAATTGGGAATGGTGGATGTGCCGAGCCATGACCATCTCACAACCGAGAGTTTGGAGGCTGTCAAAGATGAAGGTCAGGTGGAGCGCAACATGAAACAGTATGTCTCGGATCGTTACGAGAAGAGAGTGAAATTGGTCGGAGTGAGAACGACGAGAGAAGCGACCATTAAGCCATCGGCCCGAGACATTCATTTCACGAATGCACGACTCGTCCGGCATCCAGTCTGGACTGCCATCTTCGGAGTGGACGGGACACAGGAGTCGTTTCGAAAAATCGTTTCGGGAACCGATGGAACGATTCTCGGAATTGAGTACCCAATGTGCTCGGCCACGCTACACAAGATATTGTCGGGAAGTGTCAGTGCAACAGTATGTGGACATGCGGCCTGCCCAGAGCATTTGCGCGCATGCCTATCGTGTATGAAGCACTATTGCGGAACCTGTCGACCCGATCTTTCGTGTGGGCATGTGGCATGTGTCGAGCATACTGCGAAATGTTCGCTCGGGATTGAAAAAGTCTGCATGAAATGTGGATTGAATTCTTGCAGTCATTATACGTGCCAGTTGCACAGACGCGACTGTGAACATTGCGGCAAGACAGTTTGTCTGAGATGCACGATCGAAAAGGGGATGCTGAGAAAGAGATACGCTTGCAGCGAAGAATGCGCCAGCTTCCTCTAAATGCGGGCCAATGTCACTCTTCAGTTGCTTGTATTTTCAGCTGGTAAATCTCACCATCTGATTTCATTACAGTGACAGTGACCAGTTTTCGCTCGAATTCCACCTTGAGGATTCTACTGCATGGCAGTATGCTCTTTGTTTCCCTTAGGATGCTGGGTTGTTCTTGTTTGGTCTTGACCTCAGGCTTTGTATACCTCTCTAGTATTTTCTTGATGTCGTCATAGAGAGTGAGAACCTCTTCGTTCTCGGTGTCCAGGTCTCTAGGCTCTTCCTCGGTCGATAACCCTGATAGCACCACTGATACCTTGGAGATAGTAGGGCAATTGGCAGGGCGTTACCGGAGCTTCCCTCGTGAAGTGACTCATGCCCAGTGGCTATTAGAGGGTAGCATTAGGACAATCTACTCTTTCTAGGGTTTTCGGGTAATAATTTCCAGTCCTTCATGAGTCCTTGTTCAATTATGTTGAGCTATTACGGAAGGCTCTGTCCCAGAGGGAAGGTGAAATTCGAGAATGGGAACTTGGTCGTCCTCAATGAGGATATTAGTATTGATTGCAGGTGTTATCGTGGCTCTGCAAGCCTCGCACGTCCTTTCTATTTCAATCGCGTTCCATACCATCACTCAGGACTTCAAGAACTCACGTAGCGTTGCTGGAATCGCAGTGGGCATCGGTGTATCTATGCTAGCTGCAGTGCCGGGCAGAAAAAACAGAGGGATCGAACGAAGGCATGTCATTCCAGCGTACAGGATTGATCGTGCCAAGCTTTGGAGGAACGCCGAGCACCTGAGAGTGATCGCCGATTCAATGGCTAAACATTCCGACCTAAGATAGAAAAGAGATCGAAACCTTGTAGGATGGTATTTTGGGCTCTATTGTGGAGCGGACGCATCAACCGTCGCGTAGATAACGCGAGACTCTGGAGACAATGATGACTAGCTCTTTCTAGTAGACTCGTCTAGGCTAGTCCATTGTCATTGGCTCAACCGAGTTTTAGCTGGTAGAGACCACTCTTGCGAGCCTGTCATGGATCCTGAGTCTTTCGAGTGTGGCATCCGCACCAGGTATCGGGTGTTCATTGAATAATCTTTCAGCTTCACTGACATGACCGACGCCGAGGATTGACACGTAGGCTCGCATTGTGCCTGACAGCTGGGCTGTCCCTTCGTATATCTTGATTAGTTTCTCGATGTTGGTCTTGAACCATTGCCAGGTCACGTCCTTAGCCTCGGGATTGTTGGTGGCGTAAGAGATCACGTTCCGGATGTCCTGTCGTTTTACGTTCCCGCCTAATGCGAAGTCCAGTGTCTTGGCGATCAGTTCTGGTTTCTTGAAACTTGTGAGTCCTTCCAGATATCGTAGTCGGTCCTCGTCGGTTGTGCTCTTCTTGTATCTGTCTAGGATACCGTCGTAATCGTTTGTTGATCTCGCATAGCCAATGATTACTGATTCCTTCATGTCCGGTTCGACATCGGCTATGTCCTTGAACCTGGACGAGGCCTCCTTGGCGTACGAATCATCCAGTAGGGCTAGTCTTGCGGCGACTGTGCCCTTGAGAAGTGAACTGTTGTCGTCCTTCTTTGTTTGAAGGACCTTGAGCTCAGAGGAGTGGAATCTCTTCGAGGTTTCAATCAGCTTCTTGGGAGCAATCTGATAGAGAAGCGTGAGCTGGTCGGAGATCTCGTAAGCCGGGAGGTATTCTTGTTCATTCTGGTATCGTTCAACCAACGCCAAGTATTCTTTGAATGGTATTTTTCCGGAGAATAGGAACTGTTTAGCATCACTGGCCAATCCCCATTTGTCGAGTGTTGAGAGTTTGCTGCTCCACAACCGGTCTTGGAGGTCCTTTCCCTGGTAGTAGACGAGGTAGAATCCGGTCTGGTCAGTGTTCAACTTTAGAGATTTCGGAGTAGAGGCTAGGTTGGTCTCGGATTTTTCCTTGTCGAAGAGGAATCGTTGAGTTTTGCCGTCAACGGTCATCGTGACCGGGATGGGCCATGTTTGTTTCTCTATGCCGCCCGCTAAGAGGAATCTTTCCTGTTCAAGTTTGAGCTTAGCGTTGGACAAGGAGACGGTTACAATCGGGTAGCCTGCTTTGCTGATCCACGCTTCCATTATCCGATTTACTTCGGTCCCGGATGCTTGTTGAAGCCGGGTCCAGAAGTCTCGACCGGCGGCGTTGGAGTATCGGAACTGTTGGAGGTAGTTTGCCACTCCTTTCTGGAAGTTGTCGGGACCAATGTAGGCCTCGATCATTCTCAGAATACTGGCCCCCTTGCCGTAGCTGATCTCGTCAAACAACTCCTCTATTTCTGCGGGGTCGCTGACTTTGGCCTCGATAGGATGGGTGCTCTTCAAGCCGTCTCTAGCTTGGGCTCCGGCGGTTTGTGTCCGGACAAAGTCTTGCCAGATGGTCCATTGTGGATAGGCGGAGTCGATGGATTTCTGGCCCATGAATGTCGCGAAGCTTTCATTGAGCCATATGTCATCCCACCATTTCATCGTGACGAGATCGCCGAACCACATGTGGGCAATCTCATGGGCAATGACGCTTGCAACCGCTTTCTTGGTCTGGACGGTCGTGTCCTTGTCAACGTGCAGGCGTATCTCTCGATAGGTTATAGCGCCCCAGTTTTCCATTGCGCCGTACGCGAATTCTGGGACGGCGACTTGGTGGAGTTTGGGTAGTTCGTATGGGATACCAAAGTATGATTCGTAATAGTCGAGGACCTTCTTTGCGGCTTCGAAGGCGAAGTCCGTCTTGATCTCGCCCTTCGATCGTTTCGCATATGCGGAATAGAGCTCGGTCTTGCCCCGATGATCTTTTTTCTCGACCCATTTTCCTATGCCTAGATAGAGAAGGTAGGTGCTCATCTTCGGCGTTTTCTGGAAGGATGTGATCTTCTTGTTACCTTCGTTCTTCTCGGAGTCGATGGGCATGTTTGAGATAACCGACAGATAAGCGTCGGTCCGGACCGTGACTTTGAAATGGGCCTTGTAGGCGGGATGATCAACGCAAGGAAGTACTTTGCGAGCTTGCACCGCTTCCAAGTGAGTGGAGAGCACGTATCCTTCTCCAAAGGATGCTTTGTAGAGTCCAGTGAAATTGTCTGATACCTTGCCTTTGTATTCGACCTCTAATGGTCCCGAGAATCTGCCGGTTTGAATCTCAACAACAGGTCCATTTTGTTTGAATAGGATATTCCTGGTTCCGGATCTGACGCTTAGGACTTGTAGGTTTACAGCGTCGAGATTCACGTCCCCAGTTGAAGTGAGATCGATAGTCACTTTGCCGGTGTAATTGAGACCAGTAAAGTCGACGTCCATGAACAGGTCATATTGCTTAACTTCCTGAACGGTCTTCCCAGCCTGCGCGGCTACCTGCATAACTTTCTCTGAGGAAAGGCGGTGGGCGCTTCTACTTAAGAAAAGTGCTGTGGCGGAATTGCTTGGTATCGCTTCAGAGTTGGCCTCAGGGGATAAGAACAATAAGCCCGAGAGCCCACATCCCCTCGGTTCATGAATAATGACGACAATGACCGTCGAGAAGGATATGCGCCTCTGCGTTGCAGTTTGTCCAACGCATGGCGTTCAATGCAAGCTGAGAATGTTTGAACAGGATGCCTTCCCTAAGCATGCGCATTTTGCCGACGGCAAGATGTGTCTCTGGGCAAAATAAGCGACTCCGACAATCGTCAATATGAGTTCTAATCGTCCAGACGGACATAGGCACCTATGAGATCAGGGATGTCCGTTCGTGCCTTAATCCAGAACTCCTTGCCGTGGATGTCTCCTGATCCGAACAAGTTATCGTACCTGACTCTGTCCTCTCCAGCGGGCATCCGCTCGACACATCTTAGCGCGGACTCTCGCAGTTGGCGAGCGTTCGCAAGCTCCGGTGTTACCGCGGCGTAATATAGTGCGAGCTTCTCGACTTCCATAACATTCTTGCCAATGTCCCGGCCAGCCTGTTTCAAACTGGCCAAGGTTATCAGTATCCTATCGCCGGGAGTCATTGCAGGTATCTCATACTCATTTCCTTGGGGTATTCTGGACAGGATATCTAGTCCTTTTGGATGGGACGTAATGTTCCTCTTCATCTCTTTCATGGAGGTCCCGGAGCTACCCGCCAGGATGAAGACCTGCCGTCTATTCGGATGCACTTTCGCATCCAGATAGGGAATTAGTGCCTCGTATGGCCATGCTTCCACTTTCCGGCTGTCGGCTTCGTCCACAAAGAATAGTGATGGACCGTCCAGCTTGTCTTGTTGGGTTATGACCCCTCTGAAGGCTCGCTCGTCAGTTTCGGCTAGATTGATTTCTGAGTATCGGACGTTTTGCCTTAAGGCGTCGCTGATCTGATGGACAAAGAATGTTTTCCCGCTCCCTGGCGGAGCCCATACTAGATAGTTCTCGTGCTTTGGTGTGGAAGATTCTAGTCCGGAGATTATCTTCTGTTTGAGATCTTTCAACAGGTTCCTGGCTTTCTCATCGTGCCGTGTGTAGTTTCCAATTACCTTGTAGTGGGAAAGAGCCACATTACTTAGAGAGCTCAGCAGAGAACGGACTTTCACGTCGTCCTGGGCGATCGGTTGTAGGGCTCCTAGTCGCATGCGGGAGAGTATCGAATTGAATCTTGCATCGTCCCTTAACCTGTCGAATCTCGGCTCGACGTTTGCCCAGACGAGCCAGCTCGACCTTTCATTATACGCTCTTTCGAGCCAGGCGAATGCTTCGTCTTTGTTTCCTATGCTCATCTGGACGAGTGCGATCCAGTAGGATGGGACGTACTGTTTCTTCGCTCTTTCTAAAAGTCGGCCAAGAATTTCTTGCGCCTCATTCGCCTGTCCAGCTGAGGCGTATGCTTGGCCCAGCATGGCTAGTGAGACAGTGCTTTCGTTTGAGAGTTTGACGGCCTCTTTCAATTGATCGATTGCTTCTCTAAACATGCCCTTCTGCATGTAGGGTCTTCCGAACCATAATCTGGCGGGAATGAAAGCCGGGTCGGACTCGACAGTCTTTCGATACTGCTCTATTGATCGGTCGTACTCTCGAGAAAGATAGAGAACATGTCCGACTCCGGTATTGATCGCAAGTGATAATGGGTCTAGAGACTTGGCCTGTCCCATTTCGGACAGTGCATCATCGAACCGTCCTAGTGCTTTGAGATAATCAGCATAATATTGGTGGGCTGGGGCGTAGCCAGAGTTCAGCTCAAGAGCACGTTTGAACTCTTTCTCTGCACCAGACCAG
>WNEQ01001433.1_pt1 | contig 12625 bp, 15 predicted proteins | sample 5399971 | NCBI WGS metagenome assembly WNEQ01 (sample SAMN13153330, study PRJNA577476) | soil metagenome | isolation source: 20 cm grassland meadow soil 2 days after 1st rain plot 5 | place: USA:California | collected 2015-09-18
AGCAATGTTCGTCAATTGACGACATGGCAAACTGAATCCGTTAGACCACCTTGCCGGCGCGCACGCATCTGTGGTATCTCTCACCGGCGCATCAAGCAGAGAGAAAGATCCGGTGACGACAGAAGAGGCCAGGCACCGAATCCAGTCGGCCATCGATCAGTTCGGGGCCCGTGCCGGTATGGCGATCGACCTCGTCATCAACGAAGTCAGATCGAGTCTGGGAAACGAGACCGCAAACGTGTTGATCGACGAGTTCGACCTCGAGCTGCACTACAACATTACCCCCAGCGAGCCGGAAGGATCGGGTGACTGAAACGCTTCACGCCTCACGCTGTACTCGATGCCTCTGATTTGGTGTTCCATCTCCGGCCACGGGTTTGGGCATGCAGCCCAGATGCTGCCGGTGCTGAACGAGCTAAGCCACAGGGTGTCAGGCCTCAGGGCTATCCTGCGCACGACGGTCCCGCCGTGGTTCTTTGATGGTCGCCTGACGATGGCGTGGGAAGTGAGTCCGGTCGAGCAGGACATCGGCTGCGTTCAGCACGGACCGCTCACGATCGACGTCGACGCGACCTGGGCCGCGCACCAGGCCTTCCACGCCGAATGGGAGAAAAGAGTCGTTCAGGAGGTCTCCGCCATCCGCCATGCGTCGCCCGATCTGGTCGTCTCGAACATTTCCCACCTGGCGGTGGAGGCCGCTGCGCCCGCAGGGGTGCCGGCCGTGGGGTTGTGCTCGCTCTCCTGGGATGGGGTGCTGGAGCCGTTGCTCGATCGTGGAGGGCCTGCGCGGGGCGCGCGGGCTGAGGTGGTCCGGCGGATCAGGCAGTCCTATGGATTCGCTGACCTGATGATCCGCGCAACCCCTGGGATCCCGCTGAGCGCCTTCAAGAAGGTCGTGGACATCGGGCCGATTGCGCAGCCGCTGGCTCCTGACCCGACGCGGGTGAGGAGGGCGATCGGCGCAGACGCGCACGAACAAGTCGTGCTGGTGAGCTTCGGAGGGATCCCGCTCGACGCGCTTCCGTACGACCAATTGGAGCGGCTGACGTCGTATCAGTTTATTGTGAGCGGACCGGTGCCGGCAGGCTCTCGGCGGGTACATTCGGCCGCCTCCATCCCGGTCTCATTCAGGACGCTGCTGGCGTCCGCCGACATGCTAGTCACCAAACCAGGGTACAGCACCGTTGTGGAAGCCGTCGCCCAGTCCAAATCCGTGGTGTACGTGAGGCGGTACAACTTCGTGGATGAGGACTGTCTCGTCGCCTATCTCCACCGCTACGGGCGAGCGGCCGAATTATCATCCGCTGACTTTGCCTCAGGTCGGTGGGGAGCCGCCCTCGACGGGGTCTCCCGGACATCCCAGCCGTCAGAGACCGCGCCCCCTGCGACCGGCGCGGCTGAAGCCGCAGGCATCTTGGCCGGGTATGTGTGAGTGAAGACTTGAAGAGAAGGTTCTGGCCGGCTCAGTGCAGGCCCAGGCTCCCTTCCACCTTCGCATGCCGGAGCCCCCAACTCCAACTGAACACAGCCAGGGGGACCAGGACCACGCAGAAGAGGCCCAGCATTCCCGCTTCGTACGCCAGACCGGTGATCGCCGTGCCTTGGTAAATGCCCATCTGGAGGCCTCTGATCGCATGGGTCAGAGGATTCCATTCGGCGATCTGCTGGAGCCAGCCGGGCAAGACTGTCACCGGAAAGAAGACGCCTCCAAGTAAGGCCGACAGTCCATTAAACGCCCAGGCCGCGACAGTGCCCCGCTTGAACACCAGTGTCCACGCGGCCTCGATCAGGCCCATGCTGTTGAACACGATGATCACGAGGGCAAGGAAGCACGCTAAGGTGCTCCAGTTGATGCGGCTAAAGCTCACATCGAACCCGACGGCGCCGACAAAAAAATAGAGGACTACTTCGATCGAAGCATACAGAGTGTTCCAGATCGCTACGGCCAGGAGCAGCACCCACAGCCTGGTGGGCGTGCCCAACAGCACCTCTAAGGTCCCTCTGGTTTGTTCTGACCCGATCCCGCCGGCGATGCCTCCAATGGCCGTCCCCACATAGGCGAAGAAGGCGTTGCCGACGAGGACGTACGCAAAATAGGAGGTGTCGAAGGATGCGAGGTCAGAGGTGATCTGGCGCCCGAACAAACGATCGATAAAAAAATAGGTTGTGATAGTGGTACAGACGCTCAAGATGGAAAACAGGTAGGCAAACGTGTAGCTCTTCTCGATCAGGAACTCTTTCTTCACGTAGGCCCAGACCTTCCGAAGCTCAGCAGAAAGCTCGGACGGCACGGCCCCGATGACGGTTTCCTGGCGCGGCATCAGAGATGGCTCATCGTCGTCAAGCGGCCCAACATATCTCCGAGTGCCGTACCGTGAGCGTTGGTGGGCTGGCAAAGCGCCTCAACGATCCCGGAGCTCAGGAGCCGTCCCTTGTGCAAGAAGACCTCGCGATCACACAGCTCCTCGGCTTCCTGTAGGTTGTGGGTCGCGAGCACCACGGTGCAGCCCAGTTGCGCAACCAGCGTGTCCCGGATCAGACGACGGAGGCCGTTTGCGGCCACGGGATCCAGGCTGCGCGTGGGTTCGTCCAGCAGCAAGACGTGTGGTCGTCGTATGAGTCCCCTCGCGATGGCAAGACGATGCCGCATCCCGGTGGAATAGATCCCGAATTGTCGATCGAGGGCTTCCAATCCAAGCTGCTCCTGCAACTCTTCGATGCGGCGGCGGGCAGCGTCGCGGCCGAGACCCTGGAAAGTTGCGAAGAATTCAAGGTTCTGCCGGCCCGTCAGGGGCCAATAGAAGCTGCGCTCGTCCGCGGTCACGAGGCTCACCAGTTGGATCGCACGGTGAGGTTCGTGTATCACATCCACGCCCTCGATGGTGATCCGCCCAGCGGTCGGCAGGATGAGTGTGGCAAGGATCTTGAGCAGCGTCGTCTTGCCGGCCCCGTTGGTTCCCAACAGGCCGAGAATTTCGCCTCTCCCAACGGAGAGGTCGACGTCGCGGAGTACACAAACCGGTGATTGGCGGCGGATTGGGGGCCAGGACAAGGGATGAACCTCCAGCGGACGGAAAATCTTCGTCAGGCGGGAGACCAGGATGCAGGTGTCCCCTCCATGCTCTCGACTCATGCCTGGCGTCGGCTTTGTCTTCTGAGCTCGTCGAATGACCGCATTACTCAAGCGCGTCTCCTCCCCTGATGAAGCCTCGCCACCCGTTCAGCAAGGGCCGGCTCCAAACGGGTTCAGCGGGTTGATCGGGTTGGGCACGGGCCTGCACGGCTGGCCTCTTCGCTCGATCGCTTGGAAGGTGATCTGGTCATACGTCTCGGCGTCCGTGAACCGCACCCGGTCGAGGGGGCGTTCTTTGCTCCGGCTCCTGACTCCTCGCACTTCGGCTCCGATTTTGATGAGCTCGAAGTCCTGTCCCGTGATCGGGTCCTTGTACACCACTTGCAAGTACCGTTTGGGTCGCTGCGTGAGTTCCTCCAGGCTGAGCGGGTAGCGGTTGGGGCGGGTCGCCTTCCTGATCTCATAGTCGGCGGCATAGCGAGCGATGGCATTCTGAATCCGGGTCCCGCGGAACAAGAGTTCCGCTTCGTGGTCCCGCTTTACGGTCATCACCCACTGCTTGCCGACGACGCTTAAGGAAATCCCCATGAGCACGATCGCGAACATGACCATCAGGTAGGTCACGCCGCGCTGATCCCGGAGGAACCGACCCTGAAGCTCCTTCACGGGGGGCTCCCGTCATTCCCAGGTTCCGGGGGGAGGTCAGGCTGGACCGTAACAGTGTTTTCGGTCGGTGCGCAGCCACGCCCCGCGAAGGGGTTCAACGGGTTGATTCCGGCAAAGCAGGGCGGGTGGCTCCGCCTGCCAGGGAGGGCATCGTCTTCCGCGGAGGGAACAGGCGCCGGCTTCTCCAACAAGTCAGACGAGACCGGAACGCTCGGTGGCTCCGGACCCTCAGACGCGACGGGGGAAGCGGACGACCCCGCTGCCGTTCCCACCGGGTAAGAGAGACGCGCGGCCGTTCCCATGTTGACCGCCAGACAGTGTTGGAGTTGGGCCGTGCTGTCGGTGAAGACGGTGCCCCCATTCGCCTCCCTGCACTGGTACAAGAGGGGCCAGGCAAGCTGGGGGCTCAGGAAACTCCCGAAGCCCACCGCTACGATGAGGCTCAGCCACTGCCGAACGCTGCACATGGGACGCTCATCCCTTCAAAACGCGCTGTCGCTGTCCTTCGTGAGCGAAAGAGTCGTCTCCAGGCTGGTTTTAGTCTCCCGCAATCTGACGGACGATGCGTCAATAGCCGCCACTGTGATGCGCCCTTCAATGGAATCACCGACCCGGACGATAAAGATGTCGTTCCCCTTGCTCAGAAACGCCCGCTGGTCCCCGCCTTGGCCCAGGTACCCGAAAAAGCGGTACTGTCCCAGCCACTGGCGGGCCTGCTGGGCGGCCAGTTGCTCCGGGGAGGGAGACGGTGGAGCCGTGAACGCGACAGCCGGAGGCGGCGCTGGAGGTGGGGCTGAGGGCGGAACCGGCGCCTCGGCCTGTGGCTTCTTTGGAGGTCTCGCCGCCTGAGCCTGCCGTGCTTCGCTGGAAAGGTCGGCCGGGGAAAAAATGTTCTTGGGTGTCTTGAACGGCGCCTCAGACCCCCTGGCCAGTTTGGGTCTCACGAGACCGGGCACACCTCCGTCGCTCCGCGTCGAGTCCGCCGCCGCCGTTTCCCCGGACCTGAATTTGAGGGGCGCCCGTTGGGGCTCCGGCTCGTGCACGACGCGCACCACGATCACGATCAGCCACACCAGGACCAGTGCGCCCAGCAGTCTCCATTTGGCGCGTTTGGTCATGTTGCACCCTGCGCCCGCGGCGGGTCCGGCCTGAGAAACGTGACCAGACGGACATTGAACACGACGAGGGGCGCCGCCTGCCGCGACCCTGTCGCACGGTTGGCATCCAAGCTTTCAATGTAGAGGTAGGAGCCGCTGGTCTCCAGCCGGTGGATGAACCGCCGGATGGCGGCATACTCCCCTTGCGGCCTGAAGGTCAGCGAGGCTTTGATGGGCATGCCCTCCTCCGCTTTCTGGAGGGAGTAGGTCATACCCTGGATCGAGACCCGATCGGCGCGGGCCAGCTCAGAGATCGCGGCGGCCAGCGTGGCGAATTCTTTTCTGGGCGGGAGCGTCTTCCAGATCTCGGCCAGCTCCACCAGCGTCTTCTTCGCCGCCCTCTGTCGAATCTGGGCCTGCCGCGCCGCTTCGTGCCGCTCCTTTGCCGTCGTCAGTCGTTCCTGCTCGGGGGCCAGGAGCAACATGTTGACCCCCACGGCGACAGACAGGGCCACCACGGTTGCCAGGCCGAGAGGCTGCAAGGCGCGACCGGTACGCATCGCGAGGGGTGGCAGGGTCTGGCGAAACAATTTCATGTGCACCCTCAAGACGCCGGACGGTAGGTGACGGTCAGCGTGAACTCGAGCATGCCTCTGCCGTCACCGGCACCCTCGGTCGCACGAAAAGTATGCTGAGACAACACCACGTTCCGGAACGCCGGATGACCTTCCAACCCGTTGACCAGGCCGGTCAGGTCCTTGAGCGAGCGCGCCGTCCCATTCAGGGCGATCAGGGAGTCCTTGAAGTTGACCGTGACCGATCCGATGGAGACCGAGGGGGGCACGGCCTCTTCCAGATCGTTCAAGAACCGAGTCCAGGAGAACGCGCGCTGCTCGAGCAGTTGGTTGGTGAACGCAACTTCGCGCGGCAGCGTCTTGAGGCGCTCGTCCGCCAGGTCCACACCCGCCCGCGCCGCTTCCTCGATGAAGTGCCGGTTCATCTCCTCGACCCGCCCGGCGGCGAGTTGGTACTGCGCCGCGTCCGCCTCGAGCGAACGGCTGTGCCACCAGGACCAGGCTGACAGGCTCAGCGAGCAGGCGATCAGCAGCGCCATGATCCATTGAGCGGCGCGGAACAGCCGGAACCACTGAGGGGCCAGCGACAGGTTCAGGCGAGGGAGAGATGCCACCATGGCGTCCTCATGCCTCCATGACCCCGGCCAGCGCCGGCAACGCCGCAATCGGCAGGGTGCGGACGTCCGGACGGGCTGAGCCGAACCTGGCCGACAGGAGAGGCTCCCAGTTGAGGGGGATGGCCGCAAGCCGAAGGGCACTACTGTGAGTGACATCCAGGAGGAGGCCCTCACTGCCGACGACGTAGAATGGACGAGGCTTCGCATCGGACGAGATGGCGGCCTCCGGCTGAGATTCATCATAGAACTGGATCGTGGAGACGACCTCATCGCTGGTCATCCCATCACGGTGCGCCTTCATGCGGAGGAAAACGGGAAAGCCGTCCCGGAGCGCGAAGAAGGAGTACCCGCCGTCCATGACGCTGAGAAAAAATACTTCATGGGCAACCAGGGGTCCCTTCCCGCCCGTTGAGCGAAGCATCGCGGGCCGGCAGAAATCAAAGAGGGCGAGGGAGCTGAGGTTGACGTTGAGCGGGAGAAGCCCGGCCTCTTCGCAGACCCGCTCATACTGCTCCAGGACCTTCCCCGACACGGCCCCTGCCAGAACCTGGATGCCGGCGGCCGCGCCGTTCGGGCGGGATCCCGCTCCCGATGGAAACAGCCGGTAAGCCAGCCGCGCGTCGGGGGGCACATTCAGCTCCTTCTGAAACCGCCACCTCAGCAAGGCCTCGCCTTCGGCCGCCTTCTGCGGCCAGGCCTCGAACTCAAAGAGGGCGACTCGCGCGCAGAGATCCGGCAGGCTGAGAGCGACCGGCCATACTTCCCAAGGGCGCCGCTGCCCGCCCAGCAAGGCGAGCACCTGCTCAACCAGCGCTCCGACATCCGAGACATTGGGGTCTGAGGCGGAGGGTCGCACGAGGCCATCGGGCAACTCGCGCACGCGGCAACTTCGGATGCCCGATCCCTGCCACGCTCGGCGCCAGTCCCGGGTGATCTCCACCAGGCTGAGGGCATGAGCGCCGATGCTCAGGCCGAGTCGCGGGCGTGTCAAAGGGAACAGTGTCATGTGTAGCTGACTGTCACCCGATTGATTTCCTTGAGTGTGGTTTCCCCGCGGAAGACCTTCTCGAGGGCGGCCTCCCGCAGGCTGGTCAAGCCCTGCGCGACAGCCGCGTGGCGAATTTCAGAGGCGAGCTTACGGTTCATAATCATCTCCTTTAGCTCGTCCGTGAGCGCCAGAAACTCGGTGATGGCGCGGCGCCCGCGGTAGCCCAGCCCGTTGCACTCCGTGCACCCCTTTCCTTGATAGACCGGGCGGTCCTTTACTTCGTCGTAGTTCAGCCCGGACTCTTCGCACTGCGCGCGCTCGATGGCCACGGACGTCTTGCAGGCCGGGCAGATGGCGCGGACCAGTCGCTGTGCCAGGATGCAGTTCATCGAGGCCACGAAATTGTAGGGCTCAATGCCCATGTTCACGAACCGGCTGATGACATCGAAGGCGTTATTGGCGTGCACGGTCGAGAACACGAGGTGGCCGGTGAGGGCGGATTGGATCGCGATTTGGGCGGTTTCCAGGTCACGGATCTCGCCGACCATGATCTTGTCTGGATCATGACGTAGGATAGACCGGAGCCCGCGGGCGAAGGTCAGGCCTTTCTTCTCGTTGACGGGGATCTGCACGACCCCCTCGAGTTGGTACTCGACCGGGTCCTCGATCGTGATGATTTTGTCCTCCTCGTTGTTGATCTCATTGATCGCGGCATAGAGCGTCGTGGTCTTGCCGCTCCCGGTCGGCCCAGTCACCAGCACCATCCCGTAGGGCTCCCGGATGGCCCGGCGGAATCGGCGGAGGTCTTCCTCATCAAACCCCAACTGGTCGAGACGGAGCCCGCCGAGACCCAGGGAGATATGCTCCTTCTCCAGTATCCGGATCCCCAACGACTCGCCGAACGCGCTCGGGAGGACCGAGACCCGGAAGTCCACTGTTTTTTGGTCCACCCGCATCTTGAACCGGCCGTCCTGCGGGATACGAGGCTCGGCGATGTCCAACTCGGACATGACTTTCAGGCGCGACACCAGCGGGGCGTGAAACTTGATGTCGAGCGGCTCCATGGCGTAGTAGAGTACCCCGTCAATCCGGTATTTCACCTTCACCGATCGTTCCGTCGGCTCGATGTGAATGTCGCTCGCTCGCTTCTGCATGGCGCCCAGGATAATGGTGTCCACCAGTTTGACCACCGGGCTCTGGTCCTTCGCGATCTTCTCGACCGAGAGCACCTCATCCCCGCGCTCGTCTTCCCGGATGAGCACCGGCCGGAATTCCTCCTGGATGCGTGTCAGGACCTGGCTGTTGCCCTGGGTCTGCTTGAGCAGGTCCAGGATCGCGGTGCGGGGAGCCACCACCAGGCACAGCTCGCGCCCCAGCAACAATTCAAGTTGGTCGAGGGCCCGCAGGTCCTGGGGATCGGCCACGGCGATGCTCAACACCCCTTCGTGCTCCTTCAGCGGCAGGAACACGTACCGGTGCATCAATTCCAGAGAGATCGTCTTGAACAGCTCCTGGTCCAGCCGGAATTCGGTCAGCGGGTCGTACCGCAAGCCATACTGCTCGGCCAGGATTTCAGCCAAGGTGTCCTCCGGGACCACCCCTTGCTCGACCAGCCGGGCTCGCAGGGAGCGGTCGGCCCCCTTGGTCTGGCGGAACGCTTCGGCTTGATCGCGTGAGATGAGCCCGCGTCTGACCAGAAGCTCCTCCAGCGTTGCCCGCTTCACCGGCGTCGCCATCTGCTCCTCCTTGAGGGGTGTAAGGGGATAAGGGGTATGGGGGTACGCTGGTCTCTACCCCTATCCCGTTACCCCTGTACCCCGTTACCCCGCACTGCTCATGCCGTTCCCGCGATTTGAAAGACCGGTAAATACATGACGATCACGATGCCGCCCACGATGAGACCCATAATCAGGAGCAGCAGCGGCTCGATCCAGGTGGTCAGCTGACTCAGCCGGAGATCCAGCTCGCCTTCATGAAACTCCGCCACGTCCTGGAGCATACCCTCCAGTGCCCCCGTGGTTTCGCCAACTTCGATCATCTCCAGCGTCATCGGCGGGAGGAACTGCTCCTCCCTGAGCGCCGCGGCCAGCCTCGTTCCTTCCCTGACGCGGTCGGTTGCCCGGAGCACAGCCTGGGCGATCACGCTGTTGGTCAGCGTCCCGCTCGAGAGCTTGAGCGCGGTCAACAGTGGAATACCTCCGGCCAGGATGGTAGACAGCGTGCGTGTGAACCGGACGATCTGGTTTTTCAGGAGCACGTCCCCGATCAATGGAAGGTGCAGGCCCAGGCGATCGAGCTGCGCGCGAAACCACGGCGTCCGCAGCCATTGCGCCAGTAAAATCGTCAGCGCCAGCGCGCCCCCGACCAGCCAAGGCAGCCAGCGTGTCCCTGTCTGCACCGCCGTCAGCAGCATCCTGGTCGGCCCCGGCAGCGCCGCCTTGTTCTGCCCATAGATTTCAGAAAAGGTCGGCACCACGTAGAGCAGCAGGAACGAGACGACGGCCGCTCCCACCACGATCAAGAACGCCGGGTAGGCCAGCGCTTTGACCACCTTCTCCCGGACCGCGATGACCAATTTGAGATAGACGATGTACCGCTTGAGCACTTCAGCCAAGGCGCCTGTTCGCTCGCCGGACCGGACCGAGGCCCGATAGAGATCGGAGAAGTAGTTCGGATAGCGACTGAGCGCGTCTGAGATTGACGAGCCCCCACGAATGTCTGCACGTACGCCGCGGAACGCTGCCTGCAAGTCAGGCGACACAGCGCGCTCGGCCAGCAGGTCGAAAATCTTGAGGACCGGCAGCCCAGCCTTGACCAGCGCCAAAAACTCCTGGTTGAACACCAGGAACTCTCGCAGGGAGAGGCGCGCGACCCTCCACCGGCCCAGAGACAGTTTCAGCCCGGCGCCCGCCCCTTCCAGCTTGAAGATCAGCAGGCCTTGTCCTTCGAGCTGTGCGCGCACTGCGGGCTCGCTGTCGCCCTCGATGCGGTCGCTCACGACGGTCCCGTCGGGTTGCGCACCTCTGTACCGGAACTGCGGCATGGATTCTCCAGGCTATGGGCTAGAGGCTATCGCCCGTTGGGCCCAGGCTGCGGCCCCATGCTCGGGGGGCGGGGAATGACCAACTCCTGGCCAACCAGGATCAAATCGTTTCGCAACCCGTTGATAGCTTTTAGATCCGCAACGCTCACCCCGTAAAGCCGGGCGATTAAGTCGAGCGAGTCTCCCCGCTCGACCGCGATGCGCACCGGACGTCTGTCAGACGGCGTCAGGGCCTCCGCTGCGGCAGCGGGCTTGGTGGAGGCCTCCGGCATAGGCCTCGCCGCAGCAGGCTTGCCGGCTCGACCTCCCGCCTTGCCCCTGGCTCGCGCCAGGTCCCCTTTGATCTGGGCCAACTCCGCCGTCAATACAGCCTGTGATGCTTCCAGCTCCTTGAGCTTGGTCTGTGTCTCCGCGACCTCAGCCAGGCTCTGATACGGGGCCGGCGACTCAGCGACCTGCTGCTCCACGTCGGTTTTGGTCTGAAGCAGGCGATCGCGGTCGGCTCGGAGGGCGGCCAACTCCCCTTGCTTGGCTTCGGCCGTCCGCTGCAGTTCTGCGACCTGGCGATGCAACTCCGGTAATTCGGCTTCCTTTTTTGCCGCAGCGATGCGCGCGGCAGCCACCTCCTGCCGGAGTGTGGAGACCTCGGCCTGCGCGTCTCGCACGACCAGGTCCACTCGCCGCCGCGTTGCGTCGCTCTCCATCCGAATTGTCGGTTCGGCGGCGCAGCCCCACAAAAGCAGGCTCAACCCCAGGAGACTCAGCGCCCGGCGGGGCGATTTCGTGTCACCAATAGTTGTAGGGTGTTCCATCTCTCGCCACCAGATCGCTGCCGCTGTGAACGTCGAAGACCCCACTCTCGACCTGATCCGGGATCTCCTGCCATGTCCCGTCCGATCGCGTGAACGGATCCACCGGGATCCGCTTGAGGTAGCCCACTTCCTTCAGCTCGAGTAGGGTGGTTGGATATTTCCCGCGGTCGGCTCGGAATTGGTCAATGGCATCCCGCATCGTGAAGAGATCCTGTTTGAGCACGGCCTCCCGCGCATTCACCACGCTGTTGCGAAATGACGGCTCGGCGAGAGTGATGAGGATGCCCGCGATCGTCACCACGATCATCAGCTCGACGAGCGTGAACCCCTGCTCGCCAGGCGCTAGGCGTCGCACGACCCAGAGGCTCTCGACGGGCGAGGCACGAGGCGATAGGGGGCCGCTGAATGATTGCGATCTTTGAGTTTTGAACAATAAGTTCGGCACTTCGATTCGTTCCCCTGACGCTCAGTACTCAGGACTCAACACTCAGCACTTCCCCAGGCCTCACCAGTCCCGATAGTTCGACTTGTCCAAGGCCACGTCCTGGCTCTGCGAAAAGACGTCGAACACGTCCTCCCTGCACCAGTCCTTGACGTCCGGCGGGTCTTGATAACAGCGAAGCCCCCATTCGGCCGATCCGGTCGTCGGATCAAGCGGAATTCGTCGTAGATAGCGCCGGACGGCTGTGACCTCCCGCGTCGAGGCCTCGCCGCCGCTCAGCTTAACCCCGAGCAGGGTCTCTAACGTCTTGGGGTAGCCGGTCACGCCGGTGACTTCCTTGCACGTCAGCTTGTTCTTCACGCACAGCGGGCCCATGAGGATCTCGCCATCCCGGGCCCAGTCCTGGCTGAAAAGATCGACGGCGGTGCGCATCTCCCGGAGCTTGTGGCGCAGCTCCAGCTCCTGGGTGCGCTTGCTGGTGTACTTCGACAGCGGCATGGCCACCGAGGCCAGGACCAGGATAATTGCTACCGTGACCATCAGCTCCAGCAGCGTCACGCCTCGTTCGGTCACGGTGGACCTCACAGGCTCAGGTTGAGGCTGAGGCTCAGGGTCGGATCTCAGAGGCGTCTTGCTGCTCAACCTTAACCTCAACCTCAACCTTCTTCGTCATCGCACATGCACGAGCGTGCGCTCGGTGGTGACCGCGATGGTCTTGCCGGCGGCGCCGGACACGGAGGCCTGCTGGAGGGTGATCGGAAAATCCCCGGGCGTCTTGGCCTGAAACACCAGCGTGGCCAGCACCCCGCTGCCGGTGGCCGTGGAGGCCTGGGGGCGCAAGGTCAGCGCCACTTGGCCGGGGCCAGGGATAGTACTGGCGGTCAGCGTGGCGGCGGCGGGGGCGGCCTGGCGAAACTCCAGGGCCTGCGGGTCAAAGGCGATTGTCACGAGGGACTCGCTCAGGCCCTCCAGTTGCGTGCTGGTGAGGTCCAGGCGGAACTCCTGCCCTAAGGCGGTAGCCAGGTCCGGCGGACGGAAGGCCAGCGTGGGGGCGGGCCCCGCCGCGCTGGGCCGGGGGGCGGGGAGCGACGAGACGGGCGGACTCAGCGCCGGGGGGAGGCTCGTTGGCCCCGCCGAGGCAAACAGCGGGCTCGTGGCATAGACGGTTTCGGTCCCCGACCAGAAGGCCTGTGCGGACAGCTCCGGCAGGGGCAGGCTGCGCACGATGCGCGGCGTGATCGTCAAGACCACCTCGGTCGTGATGATATCCGTGGTGGTGGTGCTGAACAGCGCGCCGAGCACCGGAATGTCC
>WNEQ01003742.1_pt1 | contig 12621 bp, 10 predicted proteins | sample 5399971 | NCBI WGS metagenome assembly WNEQ01 (sample SAMN13153330, study PRJNA577476) | soil metagenome | isolation source: 20 cm grassland meadow soil 2 days after 1st rain plot 5 | place: USA:California | collected 2015-09-18
GCAAAATGCGGATGCGGTCGTACGCATCCTTGATATCCATGTATTGCCTTTTGACGACGTACTGGACATCAAGCGGCAGATTGGCTTTGAGGGCTTCCTGATAATCGTTCACGGCCGCTTCTTGCTCGCGCTGGCATTCCGCGATGATGGCCGCCTCATCCCGGGCCTCCGGCGATGACGGCCGGCTAAAAGGGATGGGACTGGGCGCGCTGCTCGCTTCGGGGCGGCCGGTTTTTCCGGCCTCGCCGCCCAGGCGATGAATTTCCGCCTGTAACTCTGAGATGAATTGGGTGCGTTGCTGGGCAAAGATGTTAAACAGCCGTCGAAATTCGCTATTCCGTACACTTTCGGCAGCGCTCCGAAAACCACGTTCGCCGCGCTCACAGGTTTCAACTAAGCCGTTGAGAATAAAAATGACTTCATTGTTGCTCATATGATGAGTGCCACCTTACTTCTGACGAAGGCGCAATTGGTGTACCACTCCTTGCCCTTTCCATGCCATTGTGATGTCAATGGATTCCATTCGTTCCTTGGTTTTCATTCCGCCGACCGAGGAACAATTGCCGGCAGCCCCGGCCCAATCTTTAGGCAAATGGCTTGCAGAAAAAATTGGAAAAGGGGCGGGGAGTGATCCGTGAATCAAAGAACCATCCTCATCGTGGAGGACAACCCCACTGATGAAGCGTTGTTGCGTCGTGCGCTGGAGAAAGCCGGTATCCCGAATCCGTTGGTAACGGCCAGAGATGGGCTCGAAGCGATTCAGTATTTGTTTGCGCAGGGTCGATATGAATTCCGTGATCCCGCCGAGGCGCCCGCAGTCGTTTTGATCGATTTAAATCTTCCCAAAATGGATGGGCTGGAAGTCCTGCGGCGAATGCGCTCCGATTACCGCACCAAACTTATTCCGGTCGCGATTTTCACATCGTCATTAGAAGAGCAGGATCTCATCAACGGATATAGCCTGGGAGCCAACAGCTACGTCCGCAAGCCGACCGAGTTTTCCAAATTTTCGAAAGTCATCGCGCAGTTGGTAACGTACTGGACCACACTGAACGAACCGCCTCCACCCGGAGAGACGGTCTGGGCCCATCACTTCGATCGCCCGGCGTAGAACCTCTCCCTCTGGAAGAGGTCGGCGCGACAGCCAGCGGGCTGGCGCCGGGTGAGGGTGCAAGTCTCGTCAAATCTTGAAACCCTCACCCTTTTTATTGAGGCTTCGCCCTATCGGGATCGCGCTTCGCGCCCTCTCCCAGAGGGAGAAGGGGACACTACGCTGCTTTCCGCTTCTCGTCAGCGTCGACAGGCTGCGTTGGTTACCGGCCGCTACATCGAGGCGGGATACATTTTGCGGACGTTTGCGCACTACGTCGCCGACGGATTAATACCCAACTGTTTCCAGAAGGTGAGCAACAAGGTTTGTACCGCACGGCGGATGCCACCATGTGGTACTTTCATGCCATTGAAAGATATCTGGCGGCAACGGGTGACCGCGACACGCTGGAGCTGCTGATTCCGAAGCTGATCGACATCATCGAGCATCATATTCGCGGCACTCGCTTCGGTACAGGGCTGGATCCAACCGACGGCTTGTTGAAGCAAGGGAAAGAAGGTTACCAGCTTACCTGGATGGATGCGAAGGTCGGCGACTGGGTCGTCACTCCCCGACGCGGAAAGACAGTCGAAATCAACGCCCTTTGGTCAACGCGCTTCGTCTGATGGAAAGCTGGATCCGGCAACTTTTGGCGAAACCGAAGCTGCCCAATACGCCGATCTCGCCTCGAGTTGCTACGATTCCTTCAATAAGCGCTTCTGGTACGACGCTGGAGGATACCTTTACGACGTTCCTGAATTTTGTTACGCGGCGAGCAGCGTCAGGATTTTCCGCCGGTCTTCTATCTCCAATCCGAGTTCCTCGAGACGGTATTCGGCGAGGCTTTTTCGCGCTTCGTCAAAAATTTCCGCTTCTTCTTTCTCGATATGGCGGATCACTTCATCCATCATACGGGCCATCTTTGTCTCGAAACTCCGGTCCGAAGGATTCACACCGTTCAGCTCCTGAAGCAGCTTTTCGATCGCGCAATGATCTTCTATCGCCGCCGCGACGAGGCTCGCGGCGGTGGTTGAGGAGGTGGAAGTAAGAGCGGAATAGAAGATCTCTCGTTCGATTTGAGAGTGCACCATGATTTCCCTGCGGATATCGTCGAACAGCTCTTTTTTTCCGTTTGTGCGCCGCGTGTCGGGCTTCTTGTACTTGTCGAATAAGGACTTGACGTTCTCGTGCTCGTTTCTGAGAACCACCGTGACCTTCATTTGGCTCTACCTCCTCCCGATAGAATCGAATCGCTTGCAATTGACATTCCCTTTTTCCCTAGAAGAGGTCTCAAAATGAGCGGGAATCGGCATTGAAATGTCTCCTGTTCAACTGTCATTTCGTGCGGCTCGTGCTCGGCGCGCTCGCGCTCCACGCGGTGTCGCTCCGCCCTCTTCCGGAGGAGGGACCGGTCCTCTATGCCGTCCGCCGCCGCCCGCCCTCGGGACGAGTCAGGAACTCATTCAGTTCCCTTTCGGCTTGTTCGCGGCGGTAACCGTAGCGCTCTTGCAGCTTGCCGATGAATTTTTCAGTATCGCCTTGGATCTGGTTCACATCGCCGTCGGTGAGCTTTCCCCACCAAATGCGGATGTCACCCTTTACCCGGATCCACTTGCCTTTCAGTATGTCTTTATTCATCCATTCCTCCTATTGTGATCAAACTCACTAAAATTTGCACCTGGGGTGCCAATGGAAGTTCATGGGTAAGGCGTACATCGGGACCAGCGGTTGGAACTACAAGCATTGGTCACAGGGCGTTTTTTATCCGAAGGATCTGAAGCCGTCAGAGTGGTTGAAGTACTTCGTGGGGTACTTTGATACCGTCGAAATCAACAACAGCTTCTACCGGCTTCCGAGCGAAGCCGTATTCCAAAGCTGGCGCACTCAAGTTCCACATCATTTTGTCTTCGCCGTCAAAGCCAGCCGCTTCATCACCCATATCAAACGGTTAAAAGATCCCGCGGAACCTCTGGCCTTATTTTTTTCACGCGTGAAGTATCTGAAGGAACGTTTGGGCCCCATCCTTTTTCAATTGCCGCCGTTGTTCCGGCTCGACCTGGACCGGCTCGCCATTTTTTTGCGCGCTCTCGAGACCCACGGTGTCGGCCAGCGCCGGCGCTGCGTTATCGAAGTCCGCGATGGGGCGTGGCTGGTTCCGCCTGTGTACGAGCAACTTCGAAAACACAATGTTGCACTCTGTTTTGACGAGTGGCTGGGGCGTGGACTAGACGTTTACGTTTACTTCAACAACGATATGGGCGGCCATGCCATAGGGAACGCGAAGTATGTGCAAGCAGTTCTAGATCAGCGGCGGCAACGATAGACCAAGGCCGGCGGAACATTCCGCCAAATGACAGGACTTTTCGAAACGACTCGAAAATACTTTTGCAAAAGGTTGGCGAAACGCCTTCCGGTCGGCAGCGCAAGACCGTGGATGTACGCAAAGGTGACGAAGCTACCGCCGGGCTTCAAGACGCGCATGGTTTCATTGAGCACTGTCACCTGCAGGGGGTGAGAAAACGTCGACCACGGAAGTCCCGAGACAATGCAATCGACGAACTCCATACCGGCATAATCACAAATCATCCTGGCATTCGCAACGGTGTCCTGGAAGAGCCGCACGTCCGGATGGCGCTGTTTGAATAGCGCCGCCATTCGCGGATTGATTTCGATCGCCACCAAGCTCGTGTGCGGCGAAATCTCTCTCCGGATGTGATCCGTTACAATCCCGCTCCCCGGCCCGTACTCCAGAACGGCCCGCGCATTTCGGAGATCGAGACCGGCCAGCATCGTTCGCGCGAGATACTCAGAGCTTGGCACAACAGCTCCGATAACAGCAGGCGTTGTGAGAAATTCCCGCAAAAAATGCACGGGGGGATTTTAACGGAAAATGCTACGAGCGGTCTACGAATGAAACACCGGCGACGCATTCCCCTCCTCGCAGAACGTGTGAATGAATTGGCAATGGATAAATCACCCTCTCCCTCTGGGAGAGGGACTGCTCCCCGATTCATCTCTACCCCCACACTTATGTCCTATTGCGTAGCCCGAAATTGCACCTTAGTGCTAGTTCCACGTACGTACCATTGCGTATTTCATGTCCTCCACGCTCGTCCTATTTTTCGCTGTCCGCCATTTCGATTATCGTGAACGCAATCCGGGGTTGAGCTGAAGATCGCGGACATCGTGGACTGTCTTCGAGTCCGTACGTGATCGGAAGCTGTGGAAGCCTCCCAAGGCTTCTAAATGTGTGCCGAACGCACGAGGTGAACGGTTATTTGACTGCTATGGGGGCAAGATGCCCACAGAAATTTAGGATCGCGCAGGATGCGCAAGTCGTGCAATCCCTCGCTAGACAGGTCTCCTGGTCACCCAAGCAACTTTGATATTTACGCCGGTCCGCTTCCCGGGTCAACGGCAACCCCTGCTGGCAACCTGATTACGGATACGGACCCATTTGGCCTGACTGTACCCAATGGTCCCGGGTCTAACTATCCTAACGATGCGACGTTATACATGAAGATCAGAAAGGCTTTTTTGCCTGAAAACTCCACTCTCGTCAACGTCTGCTCTTATCCTTCGGCTGGGAGCGGCGGCAACAATAATCCGTTCGACTGCATCGTTTCGCCGGGTGGCGGTTTGCTCGTAATTAAGAAGGTGGCGAATGCACACACGACTTCAACAACCAGCTTCAATTTCCTGGTGAGCCCGGTTCCGTCGTCGGCTGAGCCTTCGAATTATACGATCCCCGGTTCGGGCCAAACCCTTCCTATCGGCGTCGCCATTGGAAACAACTCTGAAACGGTTACCGAGGAAGTTCCTCAAAATTGGACCCTCGCGGGAGCGGTCTGCACGCTCGAAGGCGGAGCCGGTACCGGGAGCTTTGACAACGCGAACCACAGAGTCACCGGCATCACGATTGAGTCCGGCAAGACCACAACCTGTACATTCACGAACACCGAGCAGTTTCCGCGCCTGACGCTCGTCAAGAGCGCGAGCCCGGCGAGCTACAACACCGTGGGACAAGTTATCACGTACACCTATACGATTTCGAACAGCGGGAACACCACGCTGGCTGGACCGTTCAGTGTAAGCGATGACAAGCAACCTACGGTTTCGTGCCCAACTGGTTCGCTGGCGCCCGGCGCATCGATCACCTGCACCTCCACCCGCACGATCACCCCTGGCGGACATCAACGCCGGCTCGATCACCAACACTGCCACAGCTTCCGGCGATGGTGTTGCTTCAAGCGTGGTATCGGTGACGGTGATCGCCAACCAGGCGATGTCCATCGATTTGGTGGATAGCGCAACGCCGACATTCAGCAGTCCACCGGTGGCGGGCGATACGATCAGCTTTAGCTATAAGATCACCAACACGGGCACTGTCACCCTTTCGGGAGTGGTCCTAACCGACGCAAGCCTGACTGCATACGCGACCGGTGGGATCTGCGGTGGAGTGAGACTCGATCCAGGCGCGTCCGTAACCTGCACGGGCACCTACACGGTCCAGGCTCTGGACATCAGTTCCGGACATGTGAGTGTCACTAACGTGTCACAAGCATGCGGGAACCCGCCCAGCGGTGCACCCGTCTGCGATTCTCTCAACGTCAGGGCAGAACAGTAGAAAAAGAGAGCGTAGCTGTCCCTCTCCCTCTGGGAGAGGGCGGCGCGCCGGCCGCAGGCTGACGCGCCGGGTGAGGGTCGCAGTCTGGTCAAGACTTGAGACCCTCACCTTTTTCTTCCGCCAGTCGTAACACCTCCACCTGAATCTCAAAATCTCCCCAGAGTATCGGGTTGGAAATAGCACCTTCGTGTGAAAACGTTCGCCCTAGCTGCTATCACCTCCGTGGCATCACCTTAGGTCAATTGAGGCTACACCACCCCGCCATGTTCAATAGCAACAGCAAGAAAGGCCATTGGGCCAATGTGGAGCCCGCGCCACGTCTCGGAATGGCGCAGGAAGTACGACAGATGGAGATGAATACAACGCATCAGGAGCGCCCAGTCTTCGGGGGTTCCCGGAACGTAACACTGTTCTGATCTGAGGGGAGAGATCGATCCATGGATAGGAATCAAAGATCGTTTAAAAAAAAGCTGCTGGCCGGAGTGCTGATACTCCTGGCCGGCTTATTAATTTGGTCCGGTTTTAATGCTTTACGTCTGAAAGCAGCGAACGTGCCGGCGTCGTTTTTTACGACGAACCCGTTTTTCATCCTCAATGACGCGCAAGGTGCCAACGACTACCCTGGTCAGAAAGACATGACCAGGATGGGCCGCTGGGATCACGACGGATACCTCGATGTTTTCTGGAGTTGGGACGAGATCCAACCCAAGGGTTCGACCTTTGACGCCTGCGCTCTTTTCGACAGTACGGGCTCAGGTAACGTTACCCATGCCGTTTGCGCTGAGCTCAAAAATTTCGGTGATAACCAGAACAACCCCAGCCCGAGGCTGAACACTGCCGCGGGTTTTCCCAAGTTTTACAGTTGCGATGGCACCCAGCCGCTTAACTGCGGAGGAGCGTTGCAACTGACGACCCCTGCGAGTCTTCAGATGGGTGACCTGATGACGCTGGATCCGACCAAGGACCTGATCACCGACACAGATCCGTTTGGTCCTAATGTGCCCCTCGGACCCGGTGATGCTTACCCATACGACACCACGGTGCGGATGAAGATTTTGAAGACAGACATGCCCGGGAAGCTCATCAATGTCTGCAGCTATGAATCCGCATCGCTCCCGAGTGCTGTCGGTGACTGTGTCGCCAATTCGGGCGGCGGCTTCCTTAAGATTGTCAAGAATACAACCGTCGGCGATGGAACGTTCACCTTTGATGTCAACCCTGTTCCATCCTCGAATGTAGGCGGGCCTTGTAACCCGGCCGTTACTGGATGCGTTTCATACCAGCTCCAAACTCAAAACCTTACAGGCATCGTAGGAGTTTCGGTGGGGGTCGGCCAAACTTCTGTGAGCGAAGAGAACCCGGGCCCTGCCTTCTCCTTCACGAATGCCAGTTGCCAATACGAGAACGGCGGCCCAACGGGGACTTTGAACCCCAGCACTCGGACTGTCAGTGGAATCGGAATCCAGTTCAGCACCGTGACAGTATGCACCTTCACGAACACCAAGCAGCCTGCTCACATTACCGTGACCAAAGTTGTCGTTAATGACAACGGCGGAACGGCTAGTGTGCCGAACTACACGCTGAAGGTTGGTAACAACGTAGTGACCTCAGGTGTGTCTGCCGACGTCGTCGAAGGCACATACGCGATCACGGAGAGCGGAGGGCCATCCGGCTATACGGCCTCATTCAGTGGCGACTGCGATGCGAACGGCAACATCACGCTGAACTCGGGAGTGTCATATTCGTGCACGATCACCAACAACGACATCCCGCCATCCCTGACGCTGTCGAAGATCGTAACCAACAATAACGGCGGCTCAACCGTCTCGGGCGCCTGGACGCTCAGCGCCTCAGGTCCCACGCCGATCTCCGGCGCAGGCGGCGCTTCGAGCGGTCCAAACTTCAGCGCCGGCACCTACACGCTCAGCGAGAGTGGCGGACCGAGCGGTTACACGGCAAGCGGCTGGAGCTGCACGGGCGGCTCACAAAGCGGCAATCAAATCACGCTGGCTGTCGGACAGAGCGCGTCCTGTACGATCACCAACGATGACATTCAGCCCCAGTTGATCGTCAAGAAGGTGGTCAACAACACAAATGGCGGGACGAAAGTCTCCTCCGATTTCACGATCAACGTGACGGGCAACGCCGCGACGCCAAGCTCCTTCCCGGGTTCATCCACGGGGACGACCGTAACGCAACTATTCGGTCAGTGAGAGCGTCCCGGGGGGGTATGCCGCATCCTATTCTACAGATTGTTCGGGCTCGATTGCTGTCGGCCAGACGAAGACGTGTACGATCACCAATCAAGACCAACCCCCCACTCTGAAAATCATCAAACATGTCGTCAACAACAATGGCGGCACGGCCACGGCAGACCAATGGACGATGCACGTCGGCGCCGGCAATCCGAGCCAAAACGATTTCGCCGGTTCGGAGACGGGTGTCACGGTCACGATCAATGCGGGCCAGTACAGTGTGGATGAGACCGGTGGTCCCAGCGGTTACGCCAAGACGCTTGGGGCAGGCTGTTCGGGCACGATGCCGGTGGGCGGCTTCGTGACCTGCACGATCACCAATGACGACACCGCGCCAAGTCTGACTTTGGTCAAGAAAGTCATCAATGATGCCGGCGGCACGGCCTCCACCAGCACCTGGACGCTCAACGCCGCAGGCCCCACGCCGATCTCCGGCGCCGGCGGCACGTCGAGCGACGCGACCTTCAGCGCCGGCACCTACACGCTCAGCGAGAGCGGCGGACCAAGCGGTTACCAGGCAAACGCATGGACCTGTACCGGCGGTTCCCAGAACGGAAATACGATCACACTCGCTCTAGCGCAAACGGCGACCTGCACCATTACTAACGACGATATCGCGGCGCAATTGATCATCGTCAAGCAGGTGGTCAACGCCCACGGCGGAACGGCAGAGCCAAGCGCGTTTTCCGGCACGATCAATGGAATCACCGCCGCCGGAGGCAACACGTGGTCCGGCGCCTCGACGACGAAGACACTAACCGGAGTCGGCAGCTACACCGTGACCGAGAATACAGCAGCCGGTTATGCGGCTTCGTATTCCGCAGACTGCTCAAGCACCATCTCGCTTGGACAGACGAAGACCTGCACGATCACCAACAACGATATTGCGCCAAGTCTGACTCTGACCAAAACCGTCCGTAACAACTATGGCGGCACAGCCACAGCAGCCGCGTTTACACTTAGCGCCACAGGGCCCACTCCGATTTCCGGGGCCGGCGGCGCTTCCAGCGGGTCCAATTTCGCCGCGGGTACATATACGCTAAGCGAAACCGGACTGACAGGTTATGCGGCTGGACCATGGGTTTGCACCGGCGGCACACAGACCGGAACCCAAATCACACTCGGCGTCGGACAGAGCGCGACCTGCAACATCACGAACTCCGATATCCAACCGAAACTGACCGTCGTCAAGACCGTCAACAACACAAACGGCGGAACGGCCGTTTCTTCAAACTTCACGATGACGGTGACCGGCAACTCGGTGACGCCAAGTTCCTCGTTCCCGGGTTCAGCCAGCGGTACCACGGCTGGCCTGAACGCCGGCGGTTATTCGGTTAGCGAAAGCGGTCCAGCCGGTTACGCGGGACTCTACACTGGAGACTGCTCGGGCACGATCGCTATCGGTCAGACGAGGACGTGCACGGTCACCAACCAGGACCAGGCGGGCACGCTGACCGTCATCAAGCATGTCGTCAACAACTATGGCGGCACGGCTACGGCCGATCAATTCACCATGCATATCACTGCGACTAATCCCACGGCCAATGATTTCCCGGGCAGTGAGACTGGGGTCCAGGTTGTGATTGGGGCCGGGAGCTTCAAGGTGAGCGAGGCCGGCCCCAGTGGTTACGCAGCGACGATGTCGGGATGTTCGGGCACGATGCCGCTAGGCGGCAGCGCGACCTGCACCATCACCAACAGCGACATCGCCCCGCAGTTGCTCATCGTCAAGCAGGTGGTCAACACCCACGGTGGAACGGCGACGCCGAGCGCTTTCTCCGGCACGATTAACGGAATCGCGGCGGTTGGAGGCAACAACTGGTCCGGCAGCTCGACCACGAAAGCACTGCTTGGGGGTGGCGCCTACACCGTCAGCGAGAATCCGGCGGCGGGTTATACGGCCTCGTTCTCCCCCGATTGCGCCGGCACCATCTCGATCGGACAGACCAAGACCTGCACGATTAGCAATCAGGACCAGGCAGGAACCCTTACCGTCATCAAGCATGTGAACAACACCTATGGCGGCACGGCCGCAGCGGGCAACTTTACAATGGCGGTCACCGCGGGTCATCCCAGCGCCAACAATTTCCCCGGCTCTGAAGATGGCGTTCAGCTCACGATCGATGCCGGCAGTTACAGCGTCAATGAGACCGGCGGCCCGAGTAACTACAGCAAGAGCCTCAGCTCAGGGTGCTCCGGCACGATGACGAACGGCGGAAACGCGATATGCACCATCACCAACAACGACACTCCGCCAACGCTGACGATCATCAAACAAGTGGTCAACAACAGCGGTGGAACTGCGACGGCGGGCGCCTTCTCGGGCTCGTTCAGCGGAATCACTGCCAGCAGCGGCAACTCCTGGTCGGGCGCAACGACCACGAAGACAATAACCACCATCGGTAGTTACACCGTCACCGAGAATCCGGTCTTCGGCTACGCCGCTTCCTATTCAGCCGATTGCTCGGGTTCGATCTCGAGCGGAAACAATAAGACGTGCACCATCACGAACAGCGACATTGCGCCGGTCTTGACTCTGACCAAAGTGGTGAATAACGTCAATCCATACACCAATGACGGAACGGCGACTCCGACTGCCTTTACAATAGGCACGACGAATGGACCGACCAATATCAGCGGCCTTGGATTCGCCTCCAGCGGATCGGGATTTTCGGCAGGTACCTATACGTTGGCCGAAACGGGACCAGCCGGGTATACAAACGGCGGCTGGACTTGCGCTAAGAATGGCGGCGCGCCAACGGCTGGTACCTCGATCAGTTTGAGTATCGGGGATACGGCCGCCTGCACCGTTACTAACAATGCAGTGGATGTTCCACCGAGCATTTCCGTCAGTAAAGTCGGAGATAAGACGAACCTGACGGGAGTGGGCGGAGCCGTCACCTTCACAGTGGCGGTGAAGAACACGAGCAATCCGCTGGATCCGTTCTGGATAACGTCATTAACCGATGACCTTACTGGAAACGGTAACCCTGTGGATGTGACGGCCGTTCAGCCATATAGCGCGACGGCGCCGTACATCAGCGCGACCAACTGCGCTTTGACGCCGGCCGGTAGTCCTATTGCTCCCGGCTCAACCTATAGCTGCCAGTTCACCGTGCAGTTCCCGGTTCTAACGAACAACGCGACTGTGACGTACCACGACATCGTCAGGGTTACCGGCGGTGCGGATGACACTCTTTCGACGACAAACACTGCAACCGGCCAGGCCGATGCGTTCGTCACCGAAGCCGTGCCGATGCAGGTTACCGATTCGTCGTTGTGCGTGTTCAATATGGGTTCGAACCCGTCGATGCGGCAGTTCGATCGAAACTTCACGCTGAATGGATTCTACACGCTGGGTGCAACCAATCCCGGCCAGTTCTATTGGAACGTGAACGTCGAGGGCACGCCGGGAACTCAAAAGTCGGTGACTCTGACGCTGCCCTGGCCGTTCATCACGCAAGGAAACATGCCGGTGCACGTCTACGACGGCGTTTTCTTCAATCCGACGACGCACTGCTACATTCCAGGTCATGAGGTCGCGTCGGTCAACAATCTGGTGCAACTGGTCACCTACATCAATCAGTCGGGAAATACGCCACTAACGGATGTCACGTCACCAACAGATTGGGGATATCCGAACACGGTAGGACCGTCGACATTGACAACGGCCTCCGTCACTCCGACGCCGACGAAGTATGTGAACGTTACGATTACATTCACGATGCCGGCAACGGGATTCGCTTACCTCAACCAGCACCTGGATGATGGCTTGAAGGGATCGGCAGTTGATGTCAACGGTGACGGCGTTATCGACAACATCCTGTACAACAAGGATGGCAATCTCGACGCGACGATTGCGACCAATGTTGCTCAGGTTCTGATCCCCGACAATGTCAAGCACCCATTCTCGGTGGCTGACGAAACCGGCCCATTGGGCAGCGACGCGGTCTACAACAACAACTGGTTCAAGAAGGGGGCAGTCGGCTTCTATGGATTCGTTTCGTATAACACAGTGTACATGCCCGGACAAACCGTTCAGGTATGGCAAGGCTCCAAACTGGTTGGTTCGGCGGTGACCGACAGTGCTGGGTACTACACCATCTCTTATAAGGCTACCGGCAAAGACACGTACACCGTCACACTCGTGAATCCAACGTCGAATGTCTTAGTGCAGTCGGGAGGAGGAACCATCTCCACCCCGACGACCCAGTCGGTAACACCTAAGTCGAATGGAAGCCAAGAAGTGGACTTCCTCTTGATGCCGTAAGCCGGGAACCTTCGGCTCGCCAGCCCGCTCTCGCCTGAATGCGAAAGCGGGCTGGCGAGTTGAACGTTCTACTTCCATGAAAAAAGACCAAGAAGAAAATCGTTGATAAGGAGCTAAAGTGAGTACGATAGCAACAGATGCCCCGGGCTTCCGGGATTACTACGAAACCCTTCAGTTGAGCCCGAACGCGGATGAGGAAACAATCAGCCGCGTGTTTCGCATTCTTGTCAAAAGGTATCATCCTGACAACGCGGACACCGGAAACACCAAAAAATTCAATGAAGTGATGGAGGCGTACCGGGTCCTGTCGGATCCGGAAAAGCGAGCCGCCTACGACGTCAGATACGATGAGAATCGCGCCACCGTTCTGAAGCTTTTT
>WNEQ01001440.1_pt1 | contig 12594 bp, 7 predicted proteins | sample 5399971 | NCBI WGS metagenome assembly WNEQ01 (sample SAMN13153330, study PRJNA577476) | soil metagenome | isolation source: 20 cm grassland meadow soil 2 days after 1st rain plot 5 | place: USA:California | collected 2015-09-18
CCCACCTGCGGTATGACCCCGGCGGGCTGGCCTTTGTCGCCGAGTCCGCGTTGCCTTCGGGCATGCGTGCGCTGAACCCACAGCCGGGCCATATCAGGGCTGCGGGCGCGGCCGTTGAAGGCTTTGCGGACGGAAGGCTTTTTGCGGTGACGTTCAGGGTCAAGGACCGGAGAGCCCTCGCCTCGATGGAGCTGACACTCGACGAGATGACCGGGACGGACTTCGGGAATCGCCTACCGGCGAATCCTCTCCACCGGAGCGTCCGCCTTGGCTCGACACGAAGGTAGGGGCATGGACCTGATGAGGGCGCTACGGTTGCCTCCGATCATGTGCGGTCTCGCCGTCCTTGCCATGGCGCCCAGCTTGTTGGCCGCCCAGAGCAGGCCGGAGACGGAAAATCCTCTGGAGCGGTTCAACTATTTCTACCGGCAGCGCGCATATCCGTTCGAGAGGATTCCGCCTCATGCGTTGCAGTTGGCGCGGGCCAGCTATCAAGCGCGCTGGCCGACCGCAATCCAGTCGCAGAGCGTTCGGGTGACATCGGGCACTGCGGGCTGGGCGACCCTTGGCCCGAGCGCTATTTCGGATTTCTACCAATCGGCCGGTCGCGTGGCGGCCGTCGCGATCGACCCGACGAACTCGAACACCATCTACGCGGGGGCCGCCCAAGGGGGCGTTTGGAAAACGGTGAACGGCGGTGGGGATTGGACGCCACTCACGGACGCGGAATGCTCGCTCGCCATGGGCGCATTGGCGGTGGATCCCGTCACACCGAGCATCGTCTACGCCGGCACGGGAGAGATGAACTTTGCGTTGGAGAACTACTACGGCTGCGGCCTGCTTCGCTCCACGGATGGCGGCGGCACCTGGACGCAGCTGGGTGGCACCGTTTTCGACACGCCAAATGGTGGCGCGCGCATCGCGAAACTCGTTCTGGACCCGGGCACAGCGGGCTCCGCCACCAGCTCGACCGTCTTCGCCGCGACCAGCTTCGGGCTGTACAAGTCCACGAACAGCGGAGCAGCATGGAGCCAAGTGCTTGCGGCGTACACTACCGACCTCGTACAGCATCCGTCCGACCGTGCCGTTCTGTTTGCAGCCATTGGGTGCCCTACTACGTCGTGTAACCCCGGCGCCGTGCCAAGCGGGGTGTACAAGTCAATGAATGGGGGCGCCACCTGGAACCGTGTGTCGGGTGGATTCCCGACTACTAACGTCGGGCGAATCCAACTGGCTATCGCGGCATCCTCACCCTCCACGCTGTACGCCGCTGTGCAGGACGCGTTCGGAGCCGGAGGAAATGACGGCGGTCTGCTGGGTCTCTTCAAGTCACTGGACGGAGGTGCTACCTGGACGAGTGTCGGTGCTGCTTCAGGCATATCCTGCGGCACCCAATGCTGGTACGACCTGGTCGTCGCGGTCGATCCCACGAATCCCAACCTGGTCTACTTCGGGGGCGTCTCGCTGTACCGGTCCACGGACGGGGGCGCCACCTTCAGCTACCTCGCGGGGACCCACGCAGACCAGCATGCACTGGCGTTCGACCCCAACACCTCCTCGACCCTTGTCGTGGGAGACGACGGGGGCGTCTATAAGTCAGTGGATCAGGGTCAAACCTGGGTGAGCCTCAATACCAATCTCGCCATCACGCAATTCTACCCCGGGATTTCCCTCTCACCCAATACCTCGCCCGACATCTTGGGGGGGACGCAAGACAATGGCACGCTGGAGTACACCGGTGCACCGGTGTGGTCCGAGATCCTGGGTGCCGACGGCGGATTCACGGCCATCAACTTCCAGACCGCGACCACGGCGTTCGCAGAGAGTCAATGGCCTTACGGGCCGTTCCGACGCGACGGCGGCATTGGGGGATCCTTTGTTTCGAAGGGCAGCGGCATAAACTTCAATGACCCGGCCCTCTTCATACCGCCGCTGGTCATGGATCCAGTCAACCCACAGGTCCTCTACTTCGGCACGGACCACCTCTACCGCACCGTGGACAACGCGGAATCGTGGAGTCCCATCAGTGGGGCCGTCAGCGGCTCCGTCTCTGCCATTGCGGTTGCGCCGGGCGACCCCCAGACGATCTACATTGGCACAAACGGCGGATACGTGCTGGTGACGACGAACGGTGGCGGGACATGGACGCCGGTGACGTCCGGGTTACCGAATCGCTACGTCACGGACATCGCGGTCGCGTCTGCTGATCCACAGCGCGCTTACATCACGGTCTCGGGGTTCGGCTCCGGGCACGTCTTCAGGACCGTGAACCGCGGCGTCAGCTGGCAAAACATCAGCTCCAATCTCATCGACGTGCCGGTGAATGCCATCATCCGTCTGCCGGGGAGCAACGAGCTTTACATCGGCACGGACCTCGGGGTGTTCCGGTCCGCGGACGACGGGCTGACCTGGGCCCCTTCAACGCCCGGATTACCGAATGTCGCCGTACTCGATCTGGCGCTGCAGAATGCGACGCAGACTCTCGTCGCCGCGACACACGGTCGCGGCATGTTCGCGTATACCGTCCCGAGCGCCGTGGTCCTGCGCGGTGACGTCAATCTCGACGGGCGGGTCTCGGCCATCGACGCGCAGGGCATCCTCGCCGGGGCCGTCAGCCTGCCGCTGCCGGGGGGCTGGATCTTCGACCCCAACGGTGACGCCAACTGCGATGGGCGTCCGGCGGCGCTCGATGCCCTGATCGTGTTGTCATACGTCGTGGGGCTGCCGACGACGCAGTTCTGCGTCGGCCAGGTCCGGTAGCCGGCGAGCTCACCGCTCCGCCGGCGGCGTGAACCCGTAGCTCGTATTCTTGAAAATAGAATCCGCCAGCACCAGCGCCTTGGTCGCGAGGTCGGGGTGCTTGTCCCGTAGCACCGGCGCCATCGCCTGGTAGATGAGGCCGTACAGCGCCGGGATCCCCTCCGACGGCCGATCCACCCAGCCCCGCGGTCGCGAGCGCGCGGCGGCGTCGGCGTGGTACACCTCGAACAAGAGCTTCGTGGTGCGCGGGATGTTGACGTAGCCGAGCGACTGGATCGGCTTGATGCTGTCGGACGCGGGGATCGGCGCGGCCCACAGCTTGCGCGCGAATCCCTGGCCCTCGAGGTAGGCCGTGAGCCCGAACTGGTCGGCGTACAGCCCCACGGTGCGCGAGAAGTAGAAGGGCCGCTTCCCCCAGTTGTCCTTGATCGCCTGTAACACGACGACGTCGGCGCGCTCGACGTACTGCCGCCCCAGGGCTTCGGGGTCGAGCGTCGTCGCGATCTGACCCAGGTTCACCGGCGTCTTCTTGTCGAGCACGTAGTACGGCTGCAGCGCCGCGAGCTGGTCCGCGGTGTAGCTCAGGACCGGCGTCGTCGGCTTGGGCCACGTGCGGCCGCGGTAGGAGGCCGGGGCCCGGGTGGAGTCGAACTCGAACACCGGGCGCCGCTGCACCTGCCGCAGGTACCAGTCCGTGTTCGCGAGCGACAGGTTCACCACCGTGACGTCCTTGCGGATGCTCTCCACCTCCTGGGCGTACCACAGGGGGAAGGTGTCGTTGTCGCCCGCGGTCACGAGCACCCCGTAGGGCTCGACCGACTGCAGCAGGTCGTAGGCGAAGTCGCGCGCCATCGTCTCGTGAGCACGCGAGGCCGTGAGCCGGTTGCCGAACAGGGGGATCAAGCAGACGACGAGCACCGGCGTCGCGAGCAGCCACCGCCTCGCGTCGTCCGGCTCGCGCTCCTCGAGGAACTCGTGGCCCCATTCCATCAGGGCCGCAAGGCCCATCCCGACCCAGATGCCCCACAGGGCGAACGAGGCGATGTAGAAGTAGTCCCGCTCGCGCACCTCGCGCGCGAGCTGCGGCTTGTCGAGGTACTGCGAGAAGCCGTACTTGAAGTTCAGGTAGAAGATGAGGAGCAGCGTGAACGTGAACATGAGCGACGTGATCGCGAGGGCCGAGCGCTTGTCCGCCTTCCAGTGGCGCCAGGCGCCGAGCAGCCCGAGCGAGCCGAACACCACGGCGAGGCCGCGCCGCAGCCCTTCGTTCCAGTCGTGCCCCCACTGCCAGGTGAAGTACTGCCACCACATCATGATCTGGGCCCAGTAGAGCGACACGGTGTGCCCCGGGTTGCCGGCACCGGGGGCGTAGGTGGGGTTGTCGAACACGGACGGCTTGCCGTACTGCTCGCGGTTCAGCACCGCCTTGAGCGCCGCCCAGTTGGTCGGCTCCCCCTCGTTGATGGGGGGAAAGAACCCGGCGCGGATCGGCAGGAACAGCCACACGCTGATGCCCACCGCCGCGACGACCGCGGCCGCGACGAGGAACCGCGGGCTGATGAGGATCTTGGGGTCGGTGTAAAACACGTACACGAGCACGGCGGGCACGACGAGCAGGCCCATGAGGTGGTTCGTCGCGGTGAGGCCGAGCAGGTACACGATGACGAGCAAGTGGTGGTCGCGCCGGTCTTCGCTCGCCTGATCGCCCCAGCGCACGGCGAGCCACAGGACGAGCGCGATCGAGAGCAGGCTCAGCGTGTACACCTTCTCGTTCACGACCGACTGATTCCACACGGTGAACGCGGTCGCGGAGCAGATCGCGCCCGCCAGCGCGGCGAGCCGCCGGGGCCACACGGCGGGAACGATGGGCCGGAGCCAGCGCTCGCCCACCAGGAACCAGAACCCGGCGGCGAGCGCGCTCGTCACCGCCGCCAGCAGGTTGATCCGCTGCGCGTAGCTTGCCGCGAGCGGCAGCAGGCCCCACGCGTGGGCGATGAGGACGAACAGCGGATTCCCGGGCGGATGCGGGACGCCGAGCACGTAGGCGGCGGCGATGTACTCGGAGGTGTCCCAGAACTGCGTCGTGGGCGCGAGCGTCGCCACGTAGAGGACGAGCGCCGCGAGCGAGACGAGAGCCGCGATGCCGTAGGGCGGGCGCGTGCCGTCGTCCGGGCCGCGCAGCCAGTCGCCCAGCCTGCCGAGGGGGCCCGGGGCCGGTTCGCGCGCGGGTTCCATGCGAGTCGGGGCGAGCAGGTCGGTCATGTCGGTCCGCGGTTCAGTGACGGAATTGCCGGACGCCGGTGAACACCATGGCGAGACCCAGCCGATCGGCGGCGGCCGTGACCTCGTCGTCCTTGACGGAGCCGCCCGGCTGAATGATCGCCCGCACCCCGGCCGCTCCGGCCTCTTCTACCCCGTCGGGGAACGGAAAGAACGCGTCGGAAGCTAACACGGCACCCGCCGGATCGTGGTCCTGCTGGCGGGCCTTGTGCACGGCCAGGAAGGAAGCATCCACCCGGCTCATCTGCCCCGCGCCGATCCCGATGGCGGCCTCGTCCCGCGCGAGCAGCACGGCGTTGGACTTGACGCTCCCCACCGCCGCCCACGCGAACCGCAGGTCGCGCCACTCGTCCGTCGTCGGCGCACGGCGGGTGACCACCTTCCACGCCGCTTCGTCCATCGCCCGGCTCGGCCGAAACCGCTCTTGGACGAGGAAGCCGCCGCGCAGGCGCTTGAAGTCCCAGCTCGGCCGGTCCGAGAGCCGGGGCAGCGGGGGCAGCGCGATCACCCGCAGGTTCTTCTTCTCCCGCAGCACCGTGAGGGCGTCGTCGGTGAACTCGGGCGCGACCACCACCTCGACGAACAGCTCGCGCATGGCGTCCGCGGCCGCGCGGTCAGCGGCCTGGTTGAACGCGATCACCGAGCCGAACGCCGAGATGCGGTCGGTCGCGAGCGCGCGCTCGTACGCCTGCGCCGGCGAGCGCCCGAGCGCGATGCCGCACGGCGTGGTGTGCTTGATGACGGCGCACGCGATGCGGTCGGGCCACGCGGCGACCGCGGCGACGGCGGCGTCCACGTCGAGCAGGTTGTTGAACGACAGCTCCTTGCCGTGCAGCTGCCGCAGGTCGCGGATGCCGGGCTCCTCGGTCGCGTAGAGCGCCGCGGCCTGGTGCGGGTTCTCCCCGTAACGCAGCGTCTGGCGCCGCTCCAGCGCGAGCGTGAGCTGCTCGGGCCAGGCGGCGCCGTCCTTCGCCAGGTACGCGTGGATTGCGGCGTCGTAGGCCGCGGTGTGCGCGAACACCTTGGCCGCGAGCTTCCGGCGCAACCCCGGGCTAGCGCCCGGGCTCAGTTCACCTGCCTTGAGCGCCGCGATCACCGCGGGGTAGTCATCCGGGTCCGCGACGACGATCACGTCCTGGTGGTTCTTCGCGGCCGAGCGGAGCATCGAGGGTCCCCCGATGTCGATCTGCTCGATCGCCTGCTCGAACCGGACGTCGGGCCGCGCGACCGTGTCGCGAAAGGGGTAGAGGTTCACCGCCACGAGGTCGATCGGCGTGATGCCGTGCTGCTTGAGCGCCGCCGCGTCGCCCGGATGGCGCCGCCGGGCGAGCAGGCCGCCGTGCACCTTGGGGTGCAGCGTCTTCACCCGGCCGTCCATGATCTCGGGGAACCCGGTGACCTGCTCGATGGGCAGCACGGGCACGCCCGCCTCCTTGAGCGCGGCCGCGGTGCCGCCGGTCGAGACGATCTCCCAGCCGAGCGCGGCGAGGGCCCGGGCGAATTCCACGATGCCGCGCTTGTCCGAGACCGACAGCAGCGCTCTCACCAGGACTCGGCGATTGCCTGGACCAGGTCGGCGAGACTCGCCACGTCGCCGAGGTCCACCAGCTCGGCCGGCGAGTGGGCGTAGCGCAGCGGCCAGCCGAGCGCCACGTCCACGACGCCGTAGCGCGTGAACACGGAGCCGTCGTTGCCGCCCATCGTGGTGCCGATTTGGAGCTTCACGCCGCGCGCCTTCGCCACGGCGGCGAGCGAGTCCACGTAGGAGGGAGGCGTGACGGAGGACTGGTCCAGCGCCCGCGCCGCGGCTCCCTGCCCCAGCGGTGCGACGGCGAAGTTCGCCAGCTCGAGCGGTGAGTCGGCGGAGACGAACGTGTCCACCGCGTGCACGCGCCGCGGCGTCGTGCCGAGGATCGCGGCGGCGCCCTGCGCGCCCTCGAGCCCGATCTCCTCACGCGTACTCCAGATGAAGATCACCTGATGCTTCACGGCGGCGCGGTCCAGGTGGCGCAGCGCGAGCACCAGCGCCGCGGAGCCGACGCGGTCGTCGAACGACCGCCCCGTGGCGCGCGTCCCCGCGAGCCGCACGAACTGCTTCGGCATCGTGACCGTGTGACCGGGCCTGATCCCGAGCGCCTCCGTCGCCTGGCGCGACGTCGTGCCCACGTCCACGCGCAGCGGCGGCGGCGTGTGGCGCGAGAACCCGGTGTCCCGGGGGACGAACACGCCGGGCACGGGGCCGCGCTCCGTGTGCACGAGCGCGGGCTTCGCCTCGTACAGGGAGGCGAAGAAGCCGCCGCGCGGCTGCAGCTCGAGCGCGCCGTCGTCACGGATCGCCGTCACCCGGAAGCCGATCTCGTCGAGGTGGGCGATGACAACGACCACCGGATCACCCTGGCCGACCCGCACCCACAAGTTGCCTGCCGTGTCGGTCTCGCTCTTCGCCCACGGGGGCAGGAGACGCTTCACGGCCTCCCGCACCGGCCCTTCGGCCTCGGAGACGCCGTAAGTCTCGACGAGGGTGGCGAGGACGGATTGCGTCTCGGAGATCCGTGCGGCGTCCTGGGCGGTTAGGCGGTTAGGCGGATAGGCGGTCAGCAGGACCGCTGCCAGCCCTGCCTTTCTAACCGCCTGCCCGCCTAACCGCCTGCCCGCCTGTCTCATCTCCCCTCCATCCACTTGACGAGCTCCCGCTCCAGCTCCTCGGCGTCTTTGAGCGACACCGTCTCCACGGCCGTGTCGGTGTAGCGCGTCGCGAGCGTGAGCTGCCTGGTCTCGTCGAACGGCCCCCGCAGCGCCTGCACGGTACTGAGTCCTGCGTTCGTGGCGTAGAGGCTCTGGACCGTGAACGCGACGACCACGGTGCCCTTCACTCGGGGTTTCACGCGTGCAGCCGCGACCAGCGCGGCGCAGGCGGCGCGGCGCCCCGCCGCGGGGGCGGCGAGCAGGCGGTCGCCGTAGCGGTGCGGGCGCTTGGTGAGCGCGACGGGAGCGAGCACGGCGATCCCGAGCGCGCGCACGTCGTCGCGCGATCTGGCGCCCACGTCCACGTAGGCGTTGTCCGCGGTGAACACGGGATCGGATGCCGCCGGCCGGCCCCGCGTCAGGTGGGTCGACTTGACCGCGACCACGCCCGGCACCGCCGCTCCCCCGGCGCCGAACACGGTGACGGGCTGGCCCTCGAGCTGCTGGTCGAACAGCGGGTAGGCGATCCGCACCCCCACGCGCCGCACGGTGAGGTAGCCGTCGTCCGTCACGTTGCCCACGACGTAGCCCACCTCGTCGAGTGGGCAGGCGACGAGCCGTTTGGGACCCGCCGCGCCCAGCGTGAGCGTGACGTTGCCGGCGCGATCGCGGGCGCTGCCGGGGACGAGCAGGAGCAGCGAGTCCGCCATCGCCTGCTCGAGGCCCGTGACCGCGGTCATCGCCGACAGGCGCACCGCGAGCTGGTCGACGGTCTGGGCGGATAGGCGGTTAGGCGGATAGGCGGTTAACAAGGCCCCCGCTAGGGCCGTAACTCTAACAACCTGGCCGCCTGGCCGCCTAGCTGCCCTGTTCGAAGTCCACCCCAAGCTGGTCTCCCGCGACGAATGTCGAACCCACGGCAAGCAGTCGCACCGGCACCTCCGGCAGCCCCCGGCGCACCAGCTCCAGCACCACGCGCGGCAGCAGGCGATGCTCGACCTCGAGCACCCTCGCCGCCAGCGATTCCGGAGTGTCTCCGGCGCGCACCGGGACCGGCCACTGCGCGATGATCGGCCCGCGGTCGTACTCCTCGTCCACGTAGTGGACGGTGGCTCCCGAGATCGCCGCCCCGCTCGCGAGCACGGCCTCGTGCACCCGGCGGCCGTACATGCCGGGGCCGCCGAACGCGGGGAGCAGGGCCGGGTGGATATTAATCAGCCGCAGGCGAAACCGCGCGACCACGGCCGGCGGGATCCGCTGCAGGTATCCGGCGAGCACGGCGAGGTCCGCGTCGCGCAGGGCCGCGAGCAGCTCGACCGCGTCGCGGGCGTCGGACAGGACTGTGGTGGGGACGCCGGCAGCACGCGCGCGCTCCAGCGCGCCCGCGTCCGGCCGGGTCGAGATGACGTGCACCACGCGGGCCGGGCCCGCGGGCCCGAGCGCGTCGAGCAGCGCCTGCAGGTTCGTGCCGCTGCCCGAGACGAGCACGGCGACGCGCGCCGGCGCGGGGCTCAGCTTGGGCGGTCGCAGCGGGTGAGGGACTTCGCCTTCGCCCCCTTCGTGACGCTGAGGTTGAAGGGGCCCGTCCCGTGCTTGGTGGAGCTGTTCACCACGATGACGTAATCGCCCGTTTGTGGGAACGTCAGGGTGAGGCGGGCGTTGCAGTTCCCGCCCGAGTCGTCGTCCTGGAGGCTCGTGCCGATCCCCGGGCCCGCCACGAACAGGTAAGGGTCGAACGCCGCGGACTCGAGGTCCACCGTGACCACCTGTCCCGCGGTCCCGGCGATGGTCCAGCTCTGTGAGTAGGTGCTGTCGCGCGGGCGGAGGTGATCCGTCCCGGTGAGCACACCCTCGATGGCCTGTCCCACCGCGATCGTGTGCGCCCCCTGGCCGTCGCCCGAGGCGGCCGGGCGCGAAGGCCGGGGGGGCCGGCACTCGTCCGACACCCGGTCCTTGTGTCCCTCGCTGAGCGAGAGCGTGAAGCGGCCCGTCTGGCGCGGCGGCTCGCTCGACGTGTTGACGAGGATGGTGTAGGGGCCCGTCTCGGGGAAGGCGAGCGACACGCGGGCGTTGCAGCCGGGGCCACCGTGGTGGTTCACGACCGTGGTGTCCAGCCCGCGCAGGATCAGCACGGGATCGAACTCGTCCGAGCCGAGGTCGATCGTGACTTGCTGCCGGGCCCGCGGCGAGAACTGCCAGAACTGGTAGTAGGTGGTGTCGGGATAGAGCGAGTCGCTCGTGGTGAGCTGTCCCGGGAGCGTCTGGCCGACGCGGATCTGGTGGGCCCCGGCGGCGGTGACGGCCCGCGCCTCCGCCTGCTGTCGCAGCGCCCGGAAGCGGCAGCTCCCCTTCGGCTCGAGCGGCCGGGCGCCGTCTGCGACGCGCAGCGTGAAGTGACCGGTCTGCAACTTCCCGGCGCTGTTCACCACGAGGCGCACCGGATGGTCGTCCGTCGCCGCGTACACGACGCGCGCGTTGCAGCCCCCGCCGCCGTCGTCGTTCTCGACGAGCTTCTGGCCCCGGCCGCGCGTGACGAGCAGGTAGGAGTCGAAGTCGTCCGACGCGAGATCGACGGTGACGGTGCGGCCCGCCTCGAGCGGCAGCACCCAGCGCTGGTAGTAGCTCGAGTCGGCCCGCAAGAGCTGGTCGCCCGCCGTGAGCTGGCCCTTGACCGTCTGACCGACCTGGATCACGCCCTTGACCCGCCCGAACCCGCGGCAGGTCGTGTCGCGCGCCGCCGCCGTCACCCCCTGTACCAGCGAGACGGTGAAGTCGCCCAGCTCGCCCGGCGAGCTCGAGTTCGCGAACAGCTCGTAGGTTCCGGCGGCGGGCATGACGAAGCTCAGGTGCGCGTTGCAGGCGCCGCCCGCGTCGTCGTTGCGGGCGAGCGGGTTCCCCGAGGCATCCGTGAGGATCAGGTTGGCGTCGAGGTCGTCCGACGACATGTCGGCGCTCACGGTGTCGCCGAGGCGGGCGTCGAACGTGTACAGCTTGTAGCGGGAGCTGTCCGCGAGCTGCCGGTCCGCGAGGGTGAGGCGCGCCGTGATGCTCTGCCCGATCCGGAGCGGCGTCTGCCCCGCCAGCCCGCGCGTGCCGAGCGCGACCGCTACGAGGAGCAGGGCAGGGCGGCGGACGGCGATCACGCAGCAAATCTGCGGCGCCTAGGCCGCCCGCACAATCTCGTCCACGGCCGCAACGAGGTCGCGCACCACCGTCGCGCTCAGCACGCGCGCCTGCGCGACGTGCGCGCCCCCGGCACCCGTCTCCACCAGGATGCCACGCCCCCCGAGGGCGCGCGCCGGCTCGACGTCGCTGGGCCGGTCGCCCACGAAGGCCGAACGGCCGAAGTCGATCCCCAGCGCGGCTTGCGCCTCGCGGAACAGCAGCGTGCCCGGCTTGCGACACTCGCAGGGCCCCGTGATCTCCGGGTGGTGCGGGCAGAAGTAGGCGGCGTCGATGCGCGCGCCGTGCGCGGCGAGCAGCTCGCCGAGCCGCCGCTGCACGGCGTGGTAGGCCGCCACATCGTACAGCCCGCGCGCGATCCCCGACTGGTTGCTGACCGTGACGACGAGGAAGCCGGCGGCGTTGAGCCGCCGGATCGCCTCGCCCGCGCCGGGGAGCAGGCGGGCGCGGCCGGGCTGGTGCAGGAATCCGGGGTCCTCGAGAATCGTGCCGTCCCGGTCGAGGAAGACGGCCCTAGCCATCGAGCGCGGCCCGTACCGCCCCGATGAGGACGTCGAGCTGCCCGGGAAGGATCGTGCGGGGGTCGAGCACCACACGGTCGTCCTGGATGCGGGCCACGACGGGTGGGTCCTGTCCCCGCAGCCGGGCCGCCACATCGTCAGCCGTTAGCCGGTTAGCCGTTAGCTGAACCAACCACGTCTTGAGCTTCGCACCGGGGAACGAGCCGCCGCCGACCTCGGACTCGCCGGCGATCACGTCGCTGCCGCGGCCCACGCCCCCGGCCAGCACCTCCGCGGCGCGCCGCAGTTCGGCCGGGTCCGTGGTGAGCATCCGCAGCACGGGGATCTCCCGGCGCGCCGCCTCCGGATCGCGATACAGCGCAAGCGTCGCTTCGAGCGCCGCCAGCGTCAGCTTGTCGGCGCGCACGGCCCGGGCGATGGGATCGTTCTTGCAGGCGCCGACAGCGGCGGCCGTGCCGACGAGCAGGCCCGCCTGCGGGCCGCCCAGCAGCTTGTCGCCGCTGAACGCGACGAGGTCGACCCCGCTCGCGAGCGCGTCGCGCACACCCGGCTCGCCGGCGAGGCCCCAGGCCGACAGATCGACCAGCAGTCCGCTGCCCAGGTCGTAGAGGGTCGCCAGGCGGCGCTCGTGCCCGAGCGCGGCGATCTCCCGCGCCGGCACCTCGGCCGTGAACCCGGTGACCTGGAAATTCGAGCGGTGGACCTTGAGGAGCAGCCGCGTGCCCGGCGTCAGGGCGGCGTCGTAATCCGCGCGGTGGGTGCGGTTCGTCGCGCCGACCTCCACGAGCCGCGCGCCCGAGCGCGCCAGGATGTCCGGGATCCGGAACGACCCGCCGATCTCGACCAGCTCCCCGCGGGACACGACCGCCTCGCCGCCGCGCGCCAGGGCGCTCAGGGCGAGGAGCAGCGCCCCCGCCGCGTTGTTCACGACCAGCGCGTCCTCCGCCCCGGTCAGCTCGACCAGCAGATCGCGGCAGTGGCGCTGGCGCGAGCCGCGGCTGCCGCGCCCGACGTCGTACTCGAGCGACGCGTAGCCTGCCGCGATGCGCTGCATCGCGGCGAGCGCCGCAGCGGCGAGCGGCGCGCGGCCGAGATTGGTGTGCAGCACCACACCCGTGGCGTTGATCACGGGAACGAACGACGGCGCGGCGAGCCGCTCGAGACA
>WNEQ01002160.1_pt1 | contig 12585 bp, 10 predicted proteins | sample 5399971 | NCBI WGS metagenome assembly WNEQ01 (sample SAMN13153330, study PRJNA577476) | soil metagenome | isolation source: 20 cm grassland meadow soil 2 days after 1st rain plot 5 | place: USA:California | collected 2015-09-18
ACCGGTCACGGCCACCCGGGTCCTCGAGGTGGCGGGTCTACGCGCGGTGGTGAACGCGGTCGCCCTCAGTCCCGACGGCAGTCTGGTCGTCGTCGGCGATATGGACGGCGACCTGATCGCGCGCGAGGTGCCCGCCGGCGCCGAGCGCTGGAAGGTGCCGGTGCACCCCCGGGGCGCCGCGCGCAGCATCGACGGCGTCGCGTTCTCGCCCGACGGCTCGCTCCTCGCCACGATTGGACACGGCGCGCGGACGGTCGAGCTGTGGGAGGCGGCGACCGGCCGCCTGGCGGCGGTGCTGAGCATCGGCCAGAGCCGCGGGTCCGCGTTCCACCCGACCGAGCGCGTGCTCGTCGTCGTCGGGGGAACGACCATTCACCTGGTCGACCTCGAGCGCGGCGAGCTCGTCCGTACCCTTCCCAACGCGCACCAGGGAGACCGCATCGACGCGGTCGCCTTCTCGGGCGACGGCCGCGTGCTGGCCACCACCTCGGACGGCGGCGGGCTGAAGCTCTGGAACTGGCCGGCGCTGACCCTGCGAGGGTCGGTGTCGATGGCGAGCTCGCTGGAGGCCATGGCGCCGGTCTCGCTCGCGCTGAATCGCGACGGGACGCGCGCGGCAGCCAACGGTATCCTCGGCCAGGTGCACGTGATGAACGTGGTGAAGGAGCGCGAGGAGCGCACCTTCGCCAACACCGCCCAGGCGCCGGGCCACGGCCTGCACGGCGAGATGCGCTACTCGCTCGCGTTCACCGAAGACGGCGACTGGCTGTTCGCCCCCGACACCCACGACCGCGGCCTGCGCATCCTGCACGTGCCCGGGGGCAAGGGCTTCAGCGTTCTGCGCGGCGAGGGGCCGTTCTACAAGGCGATGGCGCTCGCGCTCGGGGCCAGCATGGTGGCGCTGCTGCGTCCCGGCGACACCGAGGGCCGGGGCCCGTACGGCGTGGAGGTGTGGCGCCTGACGTACCGCGCGAAGTGAGGGCCCCTCACTTCCCGTCCCGCAGCGACATCCAGGCGCCGACGAGCTGCTCCGAGGACAGCGCCTGGAAGCTCAGCCGCTTGTTGACCCCGTAGATGTCGACCTGCTGATAGAGCGGCAGCACCCCGCCGTCGTCGACGACCATCCGCTGGGCGCGCGCGTAGAGCTCCAGGCGACGCTTGGGGTCGATCGAGGTCTGGGCCTCGTCGATCAGCCCGTCGAAATCCGGGTTGTAGTAGTTCGACTGCGGCGTTCCGCTGCGGAAGAGCGCGCCGAGCGTGCCGTCGGCGTCCCACGTCGTGTTGCCCCAGCCGATGAGGTACATGGGGTTCGCCTTGTGCGGGTACACGTACTGGCTGAGGTACGTCGTCCATTCGTGGGTCTTCACGCGCGTCCGGATGCCCGCCTTCGTGAGCTGACCGGCCACCGCCTCCGCCACCTCCTTGTCCTTCTGATACCGCCCGTCCGGCGAGTTCAGCGTGAGGTCGAGCCCCTGGGGAAAGCCCGCCTCGGCGAGGAGCTTGCGGACGCGGTCGACGTCGAGCTTCACCGGCGCGAACGAGGGATCGAAGCCGAAGTGCTTCGGCGTCAGCGGCGTCGCCGTGCGAACGGCGTTGCCCTCGAGCACCGTCTTGATGATCTCGTCGACGTTGACGGCGGCGAGCAGCGCCTGCCGCACACGCTTGTCGCGCGTCGGCCCCTCCACCGGGCCCACGGGCTTGTTCGCGGTGTCGTACTGGTACGCGTAGATCGGGATGAAGATCGTGCGGACGCTCGGGGCCTTCGAGACGTAGAGCCTGGGATGCTTTTCGATGCTCTGCACCAGGTGGGGCGGGATGTTGACGGCGACGTCGATTTCACCCGCCTGGAGCGCGGCCGCGCGGACCGCGTGCTCGGGGATCGGACGGAAGACGATCGTCTTGATCTTCGGCGCGCCGCCCCACCAGCTCGGGTTGGCCTCGAGCTCGATCTGCTCGTCCTTCACCCACCGCACGAACTTGTACGGGCCGCTGCCGACCGGGTTCCGGTCGGCGAAGACCTTGTCCTTCCCGCGGAAGTGACCGGGCGGCATGATGGCGCCGCGCAGCGCGAGGTGGTTCTCCAGCGTCGGGTACGGTCTCGACGTGACCACGCGGACGGTATGCTTGTCGACGACGTCGACGGAGGTGACCAGCCGGAAGTAGACCGTCTGCCGGGCCTTCAGCTCGGGGTCACGGATGCGGTCGAGGCTGAACTTCACCGCCTCGGCGTCGACCTCCTCGCCGTTGTGGAACTTCACGCCCTTGCGGATCTTGAACTCCCACGTGGTCGGGTTCACCAGTCGCCACGACTCGGCGAGCCAGGGGATGATCTTCAGATCCTTGTCGCGGAACAGCAGCGTGTCGTAGATGTTCAGGAGCACGTTGTAGGCGGGCGTCTCCTCGTGCCATTGCGGGTCGAGATGACGATCTTCCCCTCGGGCGCGGCGCCGGCGAGGGCGGGCAGAAGCAGCAGGACGAACAGGGCGAGTGCGGCACCGTACGGTGTCATGGTTCTCTCCTTGGCGCGGCGTCGGCCGCGCGAGACGCGGCGCGGGGCGGCCCCCGCTCGACCACGCAAATCGACACGACGCTTCGCCTGCCGACGAGCACCGATTCGCAGCCGGAGCCGACGCCATACCCGAAACACGGGTCTCGCGGGGGCCGCCCCGCGCCGCGTCTCGCGCGCCGCGGGGCCGCCCCCGCCTACGTCGTGTACGCGGAGAACCGCACCGTCTGCGCGCGCGCCTTGTGGTCGGTGATCACGTTGACGATGGCGGGCTTGCCCGACGCGAACGCCCGCTCGAGCGCGGGCCGGATGTCGTGCGGCTTCTCGACGAACTCGCCGTGCGCGCCCAGGTCCATGGCCATGCGGTCGTAGCGGGTGTGGCCGAGGTTGCGGCCGGGCTTGGGCAGCGGCCGGGTCCACGGCGTGTCCGCCGTCCAGCCGCCGTTGTTGCTGATGACACACACGACCGGGATCCGGTGGCGGACCGCCGTGTCGATGTCCATGGCGTTGATGCCGAACGAGCCGTCGCCGTGCAGCACCAGCACCTGCTTGTCGGGCCGGGCGACCTTGGCGCCCACGCCGTAGGGCAGGCCGACGCCCATCGTGCCGAACGCCCCCGAGTTGAGCCGGTGGCCGGGCATGTAGGTCGGAATCGCCTGGCGGCCGTAGTTGAGGATCTCCTGGCCGTCCACGACGAGGATCGCGTCGCGCTTGAGGAAGTCGCGCACCTCCTTGCAGAGGCGCAGCGGGTGGATGGGCAGCTCGTCGCTGCTCATCGCCTTGTCCTGCTCCGAGCCCTTCTCGGCGTCGAGCGTGCGCAGCTTGCCCGTCCAGCTCGCGTACGTCTTGGGATTGATCTTGCCCTGCGCCTCGGCGCGGAGCTGCTCGAGGACGGCGCGGGCGTCGCCGACGATCGGCACGTCCACCGCGCGGTTGTGGCCGAGCTGGGTGGGGTTCACGTCGACGTGGATGACCTTGAGGTCGGCCGCGAAGCGCGGCGGCCGTCCGAACTGGATCATCCAGTCGAAGCGGGTGCCGACGGCGAGGACGACGTCGGCCTCGGTGAACGCCTTGCTGCGCGCGTTCAGGAACGAGAGCGCGTGGTCCTCGGGGATGAGGCCGCGCGAGATCGGCTTCGTGTAGAACGGGATGCCCGTGGCCTCGACGAAGGCCTGCAGCGCGGCGGCGCCGTCCGACCACCACACGCCGCTGCCCGCGATGAGCATCGGCCGCTCGGCCTTCGCCAGGAGCGCGATCGCTTCCTTCACCGCCGCGGGATCACCGAGCGTGCGCGGCGCCGGCTTCCACGCCGGCGCGTACTTGACGGCGTCCTCCTCGACCTTCTCGCCGAGGACGTCGCCGGGCATGTCGATGTACACGGGGCCCGGCCGCCCGCTCGTCGCCTGGCGGAAGGCGGTGGCGACCACGTCGGGGATGCGCTTGGCGTCGTAGATCCGCTCCGCCCACTTGGTGACGGGCTTGAACACCGCCAGCTGGTCGATCTCCTGAAACGCCTCCATGCCCAGGTACACGCGCGGGCTCGAGCCGCCGATGGCCACGAGCGGGGCGCAGTCGGTGAACGCGGTCGCGACGCCGGTCAAGAGATTGGTGGCGCCGGGACCCGAGCAGCCCATGCAGACGCCGGGGCGCCGCATCACGCGCGTGTAGGCGTGGGCGGCGAAGGAGGCGGCCTGCTCGTGCCGGTGGTCGATGGCCCGGATGCCGAGCTGGATGCACGCGGCCTCCGTCTCGAGCATCGGCCCGCCCATCAGGTAGAACATCGTGTCGACGCCCTGCGTGCGGAGCGCCGTCGCCAGCACCTCGGAGCCCGTGATCGTCGCCATGGCTGTCCTTTCCGGTTCAGTCCTTCGAGCGTCCCTTGCGAGCGATGAAGTCCGGGAAGGCGTCCTCGGCCTTCGCCGGGCGCGCGACGTTGGTCGTGTAGTCGCGCTCGTTCTTCCACTGCTGCTCGAGATCGCGTCCCATGCCCTGCAGCAGCAGGGCCTTGACGCCCATCACCGACGGTCGGCGGTTCTTGGCGATCATCGTGGCCAGCCACAGCGTCTTGTCGCGGAGCTCGGCGCACGGCACCAGGTGGTTGAGCAGGCCGATGCGCTGCGCCTCCGGAGCTGACACCTCCCGGCCGGAGAACAGCAGCTCCTTCGCGATGGGCCAGCCGACCTGGTTGGGCAGCGTCCACGTGGTGTTGATGCGGCCGTACGCGGCGGCCAGGAAGCGGAACGACGCGTGCTCGCAGCCCACGCGCATGTCGAGCGACGAGGCCAGCACGCCGGCGCCGCCGTAAGCGAGGCCGTTGATCATCCCGATGGTCGGCTTGGCGCAGGCGCCGATCTCGTAGAAGCCGCGGGCGCGCTCGGCCCCGAGCGCATCCAGCTCCGCCTGCGTGTACTTCTTGTCGTCCTCGCGCTGCTCGTGGATGTCGCCGCCCGCGGAGAACGCCTTCTGCCCGGCGCCGGTGATGACGATGCAGCCGACGTCGTCGTCGGCGACCGCGCGCGTGACCGCCTCGTGCAATTCCGCCGAGAGCTGGCGGTTGAGCGCGTTGAGCTGGTTCGGCCGGTTCAGGGTGAGGATCGCGACGCCGTCCGCCTTCTCGGTGAGCAGGTAGTCTGCCATCCGGCCTCCCTCGCGAGTGCGGTGTAGCATACGCCCGGGAGGCCCCGAGATGAAAATCACCCACGTCACCACGCGGATCCTCAGGACGCCCGCCGACAACCCGCTCGTGGTGGGGCTCCCGGCGCCCACCGACACGCGCGAGTTCGTCACGCTGGAGCTGGGCACCGACCAGGGCCTCACGGGCATCGGCCTCACGTTCTTCGGCGGCGCCCTCACCCCGGCCCTCCGGGCGGCGGTGGAGGGGCTCGCCGGACTTCTGATCGGCGACGATCCCGCCGAGACCGAGGCCATCGCCGCCAAGGCGCGGCGCGCGGCCGGCAGCTCGGGCCCCGGCGGCATCTTCACGCTCGCCCTCTCCGCGATCGACATCGCGTGCTGGGACCTCAAGGGCAAAGCCCTCGGCCGCTCGGTTGCCGCGCTGCTCGGCGGGCTGCGTGAGCGCGTGCCGACCTACGCGAGCGGCGCGCTCCTGCGCGCGCACCCGGTCAAGTACCTGGCCGAGGCCGGACCGCGGCTGGTGAAGATGGGCTTCCGCCAGATGAAGATGCAGTGCGGCAGCGAGCCGACGGTGGCCGCCTCGGTCGAGCGCGTCCGCGTGATGCGCGAGGCGATCGGCCCCGACGTCGACCTGATGTGCGACATCAACCAGCTCTGGAGCGTGAACCAGGCGATCGAGGTGGGCCGCCGCGTCGAGCCCTACCATCTCTTCTGGCTGGAGGACCCCACCGCGCACGACGACTTCTCCGGTCTCGCGCGCATCGCCGACAACCTCGCGACGCCGATCGCCGCCGGCGAGTACCACTACGGCATCGTGCCCTTCCGCCACATGCTGCAGGCGCGCTCGATCGACATCGTGATGATCGACCTGCTGCGCGTCGGCGGCATCACGCAGTGGATGAAGGTGGCGGGCATGGCGGAGGCGTTCAACCTGCCGGTGGTGAGCCACCTCGTGCCCGAGCTGCACGTGCACCTGATCGCGGCGATCCCCAACGGGCTCACCGTGGAGTACATGCCGTGGACGGTGCGGCTCTACGAAGAGACGCCGACGCTCGAGAATGGCCACCTCGTGGTGCCGACGAAGCCGGGGCTCGGCCTCGCCTTCGACCAGGCGGCGCTCAAGCGCTACCAGGTCGGCTGACGCTGCGGCCCAGCTTCTTCGCGAGCCGGCCGAGCTGCTCCTGCTCGGCGGGGGTGAGCGCGGAGAACGCCTCGACGATGGCCGCCACGTGGCCGGGAAAGACTCGGGAGATGAGGCGGCGGCCCTCGGAGGTGAGGTGGACTGTCACGTGACGGCGATCGTCACCGCGCCGTTCGCGGCGCACCAGACGCCGACGCTCGAGGTTGTCGACGACGGTCGTGATGTTGCCACCGCTCATCAGCAGCTTGCCGCCGAGGACGCGCTGCCCGAGCGGTCCGAGATGCAGCAGCGCCTCCAGGACGCCGAGCTGGGTCGGCGTCAGCCCGGCCTCCGCCAGTCCTCGGCTCAGCCGGACACCCACCGAGCTGGTGGCCCGCGTCAGCTTGATGTACGTGTCGAGGGCCCGGACCTCGGCCGCCCGCCCGCGGTAGTGCGTCCCCATCCCGTCCCTCCGGCCCGTGAATCCCTCGCCATCCATCCTACATCAAATCATTCGATATCAAAGTAATTGCCCGGAAAAGGAGCCAGCCCATGAGCCAGTCAGCGCGCCCGGTCGCCGACGTCATCACGCCCGAGCCCGTCGTCGAAGGCGCCGGGGTCCACCTCCGCCGGAGCATCGGCACCCGTCGACTCGACCACCTCGACCCGTTCCTGCTCCTCGACCACTTCGAGTCGGTCAGCCCGGCCGACTACGAGGCGGGCTTCCCGTACCATCCCCATCGGGGCATCGAGACGGTGACGCTCGTCCGGAAGGGGGAGGTGCGGCACGGTGACTCGCTGGGCCATCGCGGAGCGATCGGCGCCGGTGACATCCAGTGGATGACCTCGGGCAGCGGGATCATGCACGAGGAGATGCCGCAGGTGCGGCCGGAGGGGATCGCCGGCCTGCAGCTCTGGCTCAACCTGCCGGCGCGAGAAAAGATGAGCCGCCCGAAGTATCGCGACCTCCAGGCGGACGGCCTGCCGCCGGCGACGACGGACGGCGGAGCCGAGGTGCGGGTGATCGCGGGCGAGGCGATGGACGGCCGCCTCACGGGGCCGGTCAGCGGCCTGGCCGTCGCGCCGAAGTTCGTCGACGTCGTGCTCGCTCCGCGCACCACGTTCCGCGACGTCGTGCCGCGGGGCCACACGGCGTTCGCCTACGTCGACGCGGGCGCGGTCCGGTTCGGACCCGAGCGCAAGGTCGTGCGCGCGCCGGCCCTCGTCGTCTTCGGTGACGGCGACCTCGTGGAGGCCGACGCCGGTGACGAGGGCGGTCGCTTCTTGCTCGCGGCCGCCCGGCCGCTGCACGAGCCGATCGCGCGGTACGGGCCGTTCGTCATGAACACGCGCGCCGAGATCGAGCAGACGCTCGCAGAGCTGCGCTCCGGGCGGTTCCTCCGCGAGGAGCCGCGCGACGAATGAGCCGGCTCAGCGCGCGGAAGGCTTGAGGGAAGTCGGAGGGGGCGTCTCACAGGCGCGCCTCCGGCGCGACGGCCCCCTCCGATGCCTCCCCCTGGACTGGATGGCGCCGGCGATCCTCGGCGCGGCGCGGTCAGGAGTCACGGTAGGCGGCGAGCACCGCGCCCGCCATCTCCTTCGTCGTCGCGGTCCCGCGCTGGTCGGGCGTGAGCGCCTTGCCGTCGCGATAGACCCGTGCGACGGCCGCCTGCAGGCGCTCGGCCTCGGCGGCGAGCCCGAGGTGCTCGAGCATGAGCGCGGCGGACAGCAGCGTGCCGGTCGGATTCGCGATGCCGCGGCCCGCGATGTCCGGCGCGGAGCCGTGCACCGACTCGAAGTACGCCCAGCGTCCGTCGCCGAAGTTGGCCGAGGGCGCGACGCCGAGGCCACCGGCGACCTCGCCCGCGACGTCGGACAGGATATCGGCGTACTGGTTCATGCACACGACGACGTCCATGGTCTTCGGAAAACGGATGATCCGCCGCGCGGCGTCGTCCACGTGGAAGTGCTCGAACGCGAGATCGGGATACGTGGCGACGGTCTCTTTGACGATCGCGTGGAACAGCCCGTCGGTCTGCGGCAGCACGTTGGACTTCGTCACGCAGGTGACTTTGCCGGCGTGGCCGCGCGCCTTGCGCCGGCGGGCCAGCTCGCACGCGAAGCGCGCGATCCGCGCGGCGCCGTCGCGCGTCACCACCTTGACGGCGAAGCGCCCGTCCTTGTAGCGGTCGAGGCCGCGCCCGAAGCGATCGCGCACGGTCGGTAGCGCGCGTGCCAGCTCTGCGATATCGCCCTCGCGGCCGGGATACATGCCCTCGGAGTTCTCGCGGATGACGACGAGGTCGATGCCGTCGGGGTCGGCGAGCGGCGAGCGCATGCCCGGGTAGAACTTCGCGGGCCGCACGCCGGCCCACGCGTCCATCTCCCAGCGGAGCCAGCCGACCACCCGCGTCGTCGCCGGGCCCGCGGCGCCGAAGAGCACGGCGTCCGCCTCTCGGCACGCGCGCTGCGTGTCCTCGGGCACCGGCGAGCCCGGCGCCGAGATCTGCGGCGGCGTCACGATCTTCACGGGCATGCCGGCGCCGCTCAGGAGCGCGCACGTGGCCTCGACCACCTCGACGCCGATGCCTTCACCGGGGAGCGCGACGATCGTTTTCATGGGCGCCAGTATAATGCCGGCCATGAAAACGTTCCTGACCGCGCTCGCCCTCGTCTCGCTGCTGGTCACGCCCGCTGCCGCCCAGGAGACGCCCCGCCGCGGCGGCGAGCTGGTCTTCGTCGTCGCCGCCGAGCCCCCGAGCTTCGACGCCCACCAGGAAGAGACCTTCGCGATGCTGCACCCGGGCGCGCCGCAGTACAACACGCTGATGCGCGTCGACCCCACCGACCGCACCGGTACCAAGCTCGTCGGCGACCTCGCCGAGTCGTGGACGATCTCGCCCGATCGCCGCATCTACACGTTCAAGGTCCGCAAGGGCGTGAAGTTCCACGACGGGAGCGTGATGACGTCGGCGGACGTGAAGGCCTCCTACGACCACATCATCTTCCCGCCGGCCGCCGTGGTGTCGAGCCGTCAAGCCACCTACGGCGCGGTGCAGTCGGTGCAGGCGCCGGCGCCGGACACGGTCGTCTTCCGCCTCAAGCACCCCGAAGCCTCGTTCCTGACGAACCTCGCGCAACCGTGGAACTGGATCTACAAGGCCGACATCCTGGCCAAGGATCCGAACTGGTACAAGACGAACGTGATGGGCACGGGCCCGTTCAAGTTCGTGGAATACGTGCGTGGCTCGCACTGGGTCGGCAAGAGGAATCCGGATTACTGGGACAAGGGCAAGCCCTACCTCGACGGCTTCCGCGCCATCTTCATTCCGAGCGCCTCGGCGCAGGTGGCGGCCGTCCGGGGCGAGCGCGCCATGATCCAGTTCCGCAGCTTCACCCCGGCTGACCGCGACAGCCTCGTCAACGCGCTCGGCAGCAAGATCACCGTGCAGGAAAGCGCGTGGAACTGCTCGATCGGAGTGACGCCCAACGAGCAGAAGAAACCGTACGACGACAAGCGCGTGCGCCGGGCGCTCTCGCTCGCGCTGGACCGCTGGGAGGGCTCCAAGGCGCTGTCGCGCATCGCGCTGATCAAGGAGGTGGCCGGCATCCAGGTGCCCGGCACCCAGTGGGCGACGCCGCCCGCCGAGCTGGAGAAGCTGGCCGGCTACGGGCGTGACATCAACGCCGCGCGCGCCGAGGCGCGGCGGCTCCTGAAGGAGGCGGGCGTCGAGAACCTGTCCTTCACGCTGCTCAATCGCGCGGTGCCGCAGCCCTACGAGCCGTTCGGCATCTGGCTCATCGACCAGTGGCGGCAGATCGGCATCACCGTCAAGCACAATGCCGTGGAGACGTCGTCCTGGTTCGGGGCGCTGAGGAGCGGTGATTTCGAAGTCGCGGTCACGGCGCCGTGCAACACGATCGTCGAGCCGGATCTCGACATCCACTGGTTCCTCACGACGTCGCCGGTGAACTACGGCAAGCACAAGGACACCGTGATGGACGACCTGTACTCCCGGCAGTCGCGCACGCTCGATCCCGAGGAGCGGCGCCGACTCCTGCGCCAGTACGAGAAGCGGCTCTACGACGAGGAAGTGCACTTCATCATGGGCTTCCAGTGGCACCGGATCGTGCCGCACCTGGCGAAGGTGCGGGGCTGGACGATCAGCCCGAGCCACTTCCTGAATCAGCAGCTCGATACGGTCTGGCTCAGCGACTAGCGGCGACGGAGTGCGCCTCCACGCCGTCGACCCGGGCCGCGAAGCGCGGAGCGAGCGGGGTCACGCCGACTGGCATGGGCCTTTATACTACCCGGCAGCGAGGTGACCATGCGCAAGACCATTACCGGCACCGGCGGCATGCTGCTGCTCCAGACCCTGAAGGACGCGGGGGTCGAGTACCTCTTCACGAATCCCGGCTCCGCGGAGACCGGGATCTTCGCGGCGCTCGCCGAGAGCGAGGAGCATCGGCTCGTGGTCGGCAAGCACGAGGGGCTCGTGGCGGCGATGGCCGACGGCTACCACCGCCTCAGCGGCAAGGTCGGCGTCGTCATCGCGCACGTGATGGGCGGCTCCTATCAGCTCGCCGGCCAGCTCTTCAACGCCCAGAACGCGGGCTCCTCGCTGCTGGTCATCGCCGGCGACTGGGCGTCCGAGCTCCAGGACTATCGCGGCCTGGCGCCGTATCCCGGGCTGAGCCAGGCGGAGTCGATGCGCCCGATCACCAAGGATGCGCGCGCGGCCTATTCGGTCGTGGCGAACCCGATCGCCATCCCGGTGGCCACGGCGCGGGCGCTCCGCGAGGCGACCACGCCGCCCACCGGCCCGGTGTATCTCTCGATCAGCGCGCAGCTGCTGAACCGCGAGGGGCTCGAGGCGGAGATCGGCGAGGGCGCGGGCTACCGGATCGAGCCGCCGTCGCCGGCGCGACCGCAGACGCTCGATGCCATCGCGCGCCGGCTCGGCGCCGCGCAGTGCCCGGTCTTGATGTTCGGCGACGACGTCTGGCGTGGCGGCGCGCAGGCCGAGGCCGTGCGTCTGGCCGAGCTGCTGCACGCGCCCGTGTTCCCCTCCCGGCAGATCTTCGTCAACTTCCCCAACCGGCACCCGCTGTACTGCGGCATGTATCCGGTCTCCAACGACTTCGTGAAGACGACGGGGCTGAAGCCGGACCTGCTCTTCCTCGTCGGCTGCCAGGGCGTGCACGGCCCCGTCGCCGAGCCCTCGGTGATGCAGATCGGTCCGAATCCCGTGCTCATGGGCCGCCACTATCCGCTCGACGTCGCCGCCCAGTGCGAGGTGAAGGGCACGCTGCAGGCGCTTCTCGAGACGCTCACCCGCATGCATGGCTCGGACGCGGTGGCGGGCTGGGCGAAGCGGCGCGACAAGGTGCGCGCCTACGCCAAGACGCTGATCGAGCGCGAGGAGACGCTGGTGCGCGAGCACGAGCACGACGCCGTCGTCCATCCCGCCGTGCTGGAGGCGCATCTGGCCGACGTGCTGCCGCGCGACACGGTGATGGTGCAGGAGAGCTCGACGGCGCGGACGGCGCTGCTGCCGTTCGGCCACGGCGGCATGACGTGGACGCGCAGCGGCGGCGGCTCGCTCGGCTTCGGTGTGGGCGCCGCCATCGGCGCCAAGATCGCCGTCGGCCGCGAGCGGCCCGTCGTGCTGCACCTCGGCGACGGCGCGCTCGGCTACAGCGCGATGGGGTTCTGGACCATGGCGCGCTACAACACCGCGATGCTCATCGTCGTGTCGAACAACGAGAGCTACCAGATCGTCCGCCACAACTGGGCGAAGGACATGCCGGACAGCAAGATGGTGCGTGACGGCAAGTACCCGGGGCTCATGCTCGGCTCGCCGATGGTCGACTACGTCGGGCTGGCTCGCGCGCAGGGCGTGGAGGGCGAGGCCGTCACCAAGGTGAAGGAGCTGGAGACGGCGCTGCGCCGCGGCCTGGAGCGGGTCACCAAGGACAACCGTCCATACCTGCTCGACGTCTCGGTCGCGCGCGAGGGCGTGGGCGCCGACGCGACGTGGGACCAGGACTGGCAGGTTTGAGCTCGGAGGGGGGCTTCGCCCCCCTTCCGACGGTCGTCGCACGCCTGAGGCGTGCTCCTCCCTGCCTCCCCCCAGGATTCGGTTGCGCCGGCAAAGCCGGCGCTCGAACAGCGCGGTGACGAATCCGCGGCAGGTCGTCGTGTGCGGTGCCGGCGTGGTGGGCGCGTCGGTCGCGTACTTCCTGGCGCTCCGCGGCGTCGCCGTCACCGTGGTCGAGCGCTCGGGGGTCGCCTGCGCCGCCTCCGGCAAGTCCGGCGGATTTC
>WNEQ01001443.1_pt1 | contig 12584 bp, 8 predicted proteins | sample 5399971 | NCBI WGS metagenome assembly WNEQ01 (sample SAMN13153330, study PRJNA577476) | soil metagenome | isolation source: 20 cm grassland meadow soil 2 days after 1st rain plot 5 | place: USA:California | collected 2015-09-18
GAGGCACTCCTGCTGGTCGGCGAGTCCGAGCTCAAGCTCGGCCATTACCGCGTGGCCGCGAAGGCGTTCGACGCCGCCGGCGGCGTGAAGGACGTCGAGGCCGGGGTGCGCTACCGGGCGCTCGCCGGCCTCGGGCTCGCGCGCGAGCAGCTCAAAGACCTGCCTGGCGCCCTGGCGGCGTACCAGGCGGTCGCGAGCAACAGCCCGGACGCGACACTGAGCGACTGGGCGCGCGACCGCGCCCAGGCCGTCAAGAACCTGCTCGGCCGGCCGCCGGCGGGCCCGGGCAAGGGCGGAGGCAAGCCGTGAGACGCCGCGCGGTGGGCGCGATCGTGCTCGGCGCGCTGCTCGCCGCGTTACCGGCGCGGGCGGCCACCCTGCTGCCGCTCGTCCCCCCGCCGCCCGACCTCACCGCGCTGATCCCGTTCGCCGAGGCGCCGCTCGACAAGCCGCCCATCGGCGTCGTCGACGTCGCGCTCCCGGAAGGGCCCACCGACCTGCCGTCGTTCCCGCCCGCGACCGTCGTGGCGCCGTGGGGCGACAAGCCCACCGCCGCTGTCGCCCACCCGGGAAAGCTCGCGTGCGTGGGCGCCTTCTTCGGCGTCGCCTCCATGGCGCTCGAGTGCGGTCGGGAGCGCTTCGCCAAGGCCGAGTACGAGGATGCGGCGAAGGCGCTCGAGCAGGCGGTGCGCAGCGGCTCGGAGAAGGACCTCGTGCTCGAGGCGCGCTACTGGCTCGGCGAGACGTACTGGCAGCTCGGACGGGTCGAGCCTGCGGACCGGCTGTTCCGCCAGGTCGTGCAGACCGCGCCGAAGGCGAGCGACTTCGCCCTCTGGGCCACACACTCGGGCGGCTGGACCGCGCTCGGCCTCGGCGACGCCACCCGCGCGCGCGACACCTTCGCCCAGCTCCTCTCGGGCGCCGTGCCGGTGGCGATGGAGCCGTGGGCGCGACACGGTCTCGCGCTCGCGAGCTACGCGCTCGGGCGTCACGAAGAGGCGGTGGCCGCGTGGGAGACGCTCCGGTCGAGGGGCGCGCCCGTCGTGCTCGCGCGCGCCGTCGGCTTCTGGCTCGGTGAAAGCCTCGGGCGCGTGGGCCAGTACGACCGCGCCGCGACGGAGCTCGAGCGGTTCGTCACGGGGGGCCCCCACCCGCTGCTGGACGCCGGCCGGCTCAGGCTCGGCTGGTGGAGCCTCGCCGCGCGGCGCGCGAAGCAGAGCGCGGACGCGTTCCGCGCGTATCTCACACCGTCCTCGCCCTCGGCGGCGCCCCGGACCGGTACGGAGCGCGACTGGGCCGAGGCCGGGCTCGCGCTCGCGCTGCTCAACTCCGACTTCGATGCGGCCCGCGAGGCCGCGCGCGGCCTCGAGAGCCGGCGCTCGCCGCTGCGCGAGCCGCTCTTCCTTCGCTTCGCGCGCACTCTCGTCGAGCGCAAGAAGGGCGCGGAGGCGCAGGTGCTCATCCAGGAGCTGCTCGTCGCGAACCTCACGCCCGCCGTGCGTGCCTGGGTCCTGCTTCTGAGCGGCGAGGCGAGCCGCGCCCAGGGGGACCTCGACGACGCGCGGACGCAGTACGACCTGGGCCGGCGCGCCGACCCCGCGACCGCCACGGGCTGGCTCGCGGGGCTGCGCCAAGCTCAGGTCAACTTCGAGATGAGAGAGTTCGCGCAGGTGGCGCGCGACCTCAGCGGGCTCGTCGCGACGGCGCCCTCGGCCGAGGCGCGCGCGTTGGTGCTCCTGCTCCAGGCTGAGGCCGGCTACCACGCGGGCCAGTACGCCGCGGCGGGCGCCGCCTTCCGCCGAGCGCTCGTCGAGTTTCCCAGCCATCCGCAGGCGGGCGCGGCGCGGCTCGGGGTCGCGTGGACGGCACTGCGGCAGGATCGCGACGACGAGGCGCGGCGGGAGTTCCTCGAGTTCGTCCGCCTCCGGCCCCAGGACCCGCAGGCGCCGGACGCGCTCCTGCTCGCGTCGGAGCTCGCCCTGAAGGTGCCGGCCGAGTGGAACCAGGCGAAGGTGCTCCTCGACCGCATCATCAGGGACTATCCGAGTCGGCCGCGCACAGAGTTCGCAAAGTTCAACCGCGCGCTCTTGCTGCTCCGCGCGGGCGACGCCAAGGCGCAGCCGGAGCTGGGGGACTGGATCGGGCGCGCGCCGTTCCCGCCGCTTCTCGGCCGCGCGCAGGCCGCCCTGGGCGCGGCGCTGCTCGCGGCGGGGCTCCCGAGCGACGCGGAGAAGGCGTTCGCGCAGGCCCAGCGCGAGGGGCTGGGCGCGCTGGCGTCGCTCGGGCTCGCCGCGGCGCAGTTCGCGCAGGGAAAGCTCGATGTCGCGAAGGGCCTGTTCGAGGACGCGCGCGACAAGGGTACGCCGCCGATCGCGCACGCCGCGGAGTACGGCCTCGCGGCGATCGCCTTCCAGGGCGGCGCCCACAAAGACTTCAAGCAGCCGGCGCTCGCGGCGCTCGGCGCGGCGCCGAAGGGGCGCGGGGCGCCGCGGCTCCTCTACGTCCTGGCGGGGATCGCCGTCGAGGAGAAGGATTGGACTGGCGCCCTGGAGTTTTCCAAGCGGCTCGCCGACGAGTTCCCCGCCGACGAGGCGGCGGACGACGTCTTCGAGAGCGTCGGGGCCGGCGCCGTGCCCGTCGGGGCGTGGCCCGTCGTGTACGAGGCGTACAGCGAGCTCCGTCGGCGGTACCCGCAGAGCCCGTTCGCCGAGGCCGCGCGCCTCACGCTCGCCGACGCGCAGGTGGAGACGGGCCGCGCCGGCGTGGCGCGGCAGGAGCTCGAGAAGCTCGTGGCGTCGGCGCCCGCGGACGCGAAGCTGACGCGCGCGTGGCTCCTGCTGGCGCGGACGCGCGGGTTGACCGGCGACCGCACCGGCGCGCTCCAGGCGTACGCGCGCGCGGCCCTGGACGGCCACGTGCCCGAGTGGGGCAAGACGGCGATCTTCAGCTACGCGCGGCTGCTGGCCGAAGACACGCGCTGGGGTGAGGCCCGCGCGATCCTCACCGACTTCCTCCGCCGCGCCGACGGGGCCGACGCCGCCGACGCCGCCTACGCCCTCGGCGAGACCTACCAGGGCGAGGGCGACTTCCCCGCAGCCGCCGAGTATTTCATGACGGCCGCGTACGTCGCGCCGGAGTCGGCCGCCGGCCGCCGCGCGCTCCTCGGCGCCGCCGCGAGCCTGGTGGCGGCCAAGCAGCCCGACTCGGCGGCGATCGTTTACAAGAAGCTGCTCGACCAGCCCCAGGTCCCGGCCGACCTCGCGGCCGCCGCGCGGAAGGGCCTGGCGGGGATCCGACGATGAAGGGCTACGGCGGGCGCGTCCTTTCCGTGGACCTCACGTCGGGCGCCTCGCGCATCGAGCCGCTCGACGTGCGGACGGCGCGACGCTTCCTGGGCGGCAACGGCCTCGCCGCCCGCCTTCTCTACGACCGGCTCCCGCCGGGGACGGGCCCGTTCGCGCCCGAGAACGCCGTGGTCTTCAGCGTGGGGCCGATCACCGACACGACGGTGCCGGGCAACAGCCGCGCCTGCGTCGCCTCGAAGTCGCCCCTGACGGGACTCTTCTTCGACTCGACCTTTGGTGGCCGCTTCCCCGCGACGCTCAAGCGCTCGGGCTTCGACGCGGTCGTCATCACGGGCCGGGCGGCCGCGCCGTCCTATCTCCTGGTGACCGAGACCGGCGCGGAGCTGCGGGAGGTACCTGAGCTCTGGGGGCGCGCGACTCGCGACGCGGTGCAGGCGCTGGTGGGCGCGGAAGGGCCAGAGGCGGACGCCATCGCGATCGGCCCAGCGGGTGAGCAGCGCGTGCGCTTCGCGGCGATGGCGCACTACTGGAAGAACCGCGAGGGCGTCTCGGGGCGCGGCGGCCTCGGCGCCGTGCTCGGCGCCAAGCACCTCAAGGCGGTCGTCGTGAAGGGGACGCGGAAGACGGAGGTGGCGGACCCGGCGGCCCTCAAGGCGCTCGTCGACGAGACGCGCGAGCCCCTCAAGAAGGGGACGCAGGCGCTCTCGACCTACGGCACGCCATTCCTCGTGGGGCCGATCAACACGCTCGGTGGCCTCGGCGCCTACAACGTGAGGCAGGAGGTCTTCGCCGAGGCGCGTCGTGTCGGCGGCGAGGAGATGAAGGCCCACTACCACGACCGGGACACGACGTGCCTCAAGTGTCCGGTGGCGTGCGGCAAGCAGTACGCGATCGGCGAGGGCGAGTTCGCGGGCACGCGGGCGAAGATGCCCGAGTACGAGACGATCTTCGCGCTGGGCCCGATGCTCGGCATCGCGAACCCCGAGGCGCTGCTCCTCGCCAACGACCTCTGCGACCTCCTCGGCATGGACACGATCTCGATGGGCGTCACCCTTGCCTTCGTCTGCGAGGCGCTCGAGCGCGGCTGGCTCACGAAGGGTGACGTCGGCGTGGACTTCGGGTGGGGGAACTGGCGCGGGATGCTCCGGCTCGTGGAGATGACGGCGCGACGCGAGGGCTTCGGCGCCCGCCTCGCCGAGGGCGCCTGGCGCCTCGCGGAGTCCGTCCACCCCGACGCGACGAAGCTCGTCTATGCGGTGAAGCGCCTCGAGCTGCCGGCACACTCGGCGCGCGCGCTCAAGGGGCTCTCAATCGGCTACGCCACGGCGACCCGCGGCGGGAGCCACCACGACACGCGTCCGACTCCCCAGTACGCGCAAGGGTTCGATCGTCGGTCCACCAAGGACAAGCCCGCGTTCGCCGTGCGGAGCCAGCACTTCACGGCCGTCGGCGACTCGCTCGTCCTGTGCCGCTTCACCGCCGAGCGCGGTTTCGGACTCTTCCTCGAGGAGCCCTACGCGCGGATGGTCCGCGCCGTGACCGGCTGGGACATGACCGTCGAGGAGCTCGAGCGCGTGGGGGAGCGCATCATCAACCTCGAGCGGCTGTTCAACGCGCGCGAGGGCGTGCGGCGCCGTGACGACGTGCTCCCGTGGAAGGTCATGCACGAGCCCATCCCCGAGGGCCCGTCGGCCGGCATGTACTGCCCGCCCGACGAGCTCGGCGCGATGCTCGACGAGTACTACGCGCTCCGCGGCTGGGACCCGGACGGCGTGCCGACACCGTCGCGGCTCGCGGCGCTCGAGCTGGGAGTAGCGTAGGGCAGACCTCCGAACGCCCGGGTATGATCGGGAGGCATGTCCGGTCTGCTCGCCGCGCTGCGCACGATCCCCGCACGGTTTTTCAGGGACCAGGGGTTCCTTATGGCCTCGGCGATTTCCTTCGCCGCTCTGCTGTGCCTGGCACCCCTTGTCCTGATCCTCTTTTCCCTCGCCGGCTACCTCATGGAGTCCGACAAGATCGCCGACTACTTGTTCGACGCCGCCACGGTGCTGCTCCCGGCCTACGGGCGCGAGCTCGGCGAGTTCTTTTCGTTCCTCACCAAGGAGCGCGCCGTTGCCGGCCTCGTCGGCGTCCTGAGCTGGGGGATCTTCACGACGCAGTTTTTCTCGGTGATCCGCACGGTCGTGAACCAGGTGTTCCGCGTGCCCGTGAGGCGTGGCCTGGTGCGCGGCTTTGCCGTGGATCTGCTCATGGTGGTCATCGTTGGCTCACTCGCGATCATCTTCATCGGCGCGATCTTCGTGGTCGTGACGCTCGGTGACATCGCCGTCCAGATGGTTCCGGGCACGCAGCTGTCGTCGGCGAGGCTCAGACGCCTTGTCTCGCACCCCATGATGTACGTTTTGGGCGTCGGGCTGCTCTTCCTTCTCTATCGCGCCTTGCCGAACATGAAGGTCCCGGCGCGTGCGGCGGGGATCGCGACGCTCGTCGTCGGGATCGCGTGGGAAGGCGCGAGGTGGGTCTTCACGGCGTTCGTCGGGATGTTCGGCACGTACGGCCGCTTGTATGGCTCGTTCGGTGTCGGCATCGCGGCACTCGTCTGGATCTACTATTCCGCGATCATCTTCGTGCTCGGTGCCGAGCTCGCGGCGGTCATCGCCGAGCGTGAGGCCTTGAACGTCGAGGCCGACCGCTCCTCGAACCGCCGCTGAAGGGCCCGCACACTGGTCGCGGGTTCAAGTCCCATCCCCGGCTCCAGTCTTCATCGCTCCGTTCCGGAACCCCGGCGAGGTAGCGGGATCAGGGCGGGGTGGGTCCGAGCCGGAGGTTGATCGGCTTCTGCCCGTGCTCGGAGTCGATGACGTACTTCTTCACTCTGGGCAGGATCTTCTCCATCGCCTCCAGATAGAGCCGCGTCCGCGTGACCTCGGGCGCCTTGGTGTACTCCGCCAGCAGCTCGAGGAAGCGCGTCGTGTTCCCGATGGCCTCGGCCACGCGCTGCTCCTTGTAGCTCTGGGCCGCGAGCACTATCGAGCGCGCCTCGCCCCGAGCCTTTGGTAGGAGGTCGTTGGCATAGCTCCGGCCCTGGTTGATTTTGTTCTCCCGGTCTGCGCTGGCGTTGGCCACGTCCTGGAACGCCTGGGCGACCGAGCTGTCGAGCGTGATGCCCATGATGTTGGCGGAGGTGATCTGGATGCCGCTGTCGTAGTGGTCGAGGATCCCCTGGGTCCGCGTTTTGACGTGCTCCTGGATCGCGAGCCGCCCCGTCGTGAGCATCTCGTCGACGGGCATGCCCAGCACGGTCTCAGTCAGTACTGATTCGGCGAGCGAGCCGATGAGCGCGGGCGGATTCTCGATCTGGAAGAGGAACGCGGAGGGATTGCGGATCACGTACTGGAGCGTCATGGCGACACTGATGATGTTGGTGTCTCCGGTGAGGATCTCGACCCCGGTGACCCGCTCCTCGCCTTCGGGCAGGTCGAAGCCGACGCCGGTCTTCATTACGGCGGTAGTCTTGACGATATCGACCTGGTCGACCGGCCACGGCAGCCGGTAGTGGATGCCTGGCCCGAGCCTGGCTGCGACACGGCCGAAGCGCCGGATCACCGCCTGCTCGTCGGCGGCCACCGTGAAGATGCCGGAGAGGAGATAGCCGACGACGGCGAGGGCCAGGAGTCCGCCGACCCACGCCGCGCGCCGCCTGAGGCGCAGCCCGAGCGGGGGAGGCGGCGCGAGCTCCGGGGTCGAGCGCTCCCGGGGCTCGGTCTGGAGCTCCATCGCTTACCTCCCCACCCTTGGCGCGTTGTCGGTGCCGAGCATCCGGAAGATCTCGGCGTCGGCCGGGAGGAAAACCGTCGTGCTGCCATCGAGGATCTTCTCGTAGGCCTGGAGGGTGCGGCGGAACTTGTAGAGCTGCGGGTTCTTGCCGAACGCCTCGGCGTAAATGCGCATCGCCTCCGCGTCACCCGCGCCCTTGGCTCGCTCGGCCTCTCGGTAGGCCTCGGCGAGAATCCGCGTCTTCTCCCGCTCGGCCTCTGCCACCACCTTCTTGAATTCGCGCTCGCCCTCCGAGCGGTATTTCATCGCGATCTTGCCCCGCTCGGCCTGCATGCGCGCGAACACGTTCGCGCGGTTTTGCTCGGGCAGGCTCAGCTGGCGGAGTCGAATGTCGACGAGGTCGATTCCGTAGTCGGCGATGGCGCGCTGGCCGGCCTCCGCCACGATCTGCCCCATGATCTGCTCGAACTGGGAGGCGTGGCCCTCGACGGAGACGAGCGCCGCCGAGGGATGGCTGCCGACGACGGCGCCGATCCTCGTGAGCACCACGTCGGAGAGGCGCTGCTCCGCGCTCGAGCGGCCGCCGGTCGTGGCGAGGAAGCGCGCGGGATCGGCGATCCGCCAGGTGACGAGGCTGTGGATGACGAGGTTCTTCTTGTCCTCGCTGAGAAACTCCGCGGTCACCGGCTTGAAGGTGAGCAGGCGCTTGTCGAGCCGGACCACGGTCTCGAAGGGAAAGGGGCGCTTGACGAAGAGCCCGGGCTCCTTCACCACGCGGGCCACCCGGCCGAAGCGCAGGAAAAGGCCGTACTCGGTCACGTCGATGACCACGAAGCAGGACCAGATGGTGAGCGCCGCCAGGAGGCCGCCGACGAGCGCGAGGGTCCGCCCCGGCGCCGTCATTGGTTTCTCTTGCCACCGAACGGCTGGAGCAGCCAGAGGTCGAAGTCCTTGACGTCGCCGGCGCCCGGCCGGAGGATCTTCTGCGTGGCCGGGAGGATCTCCTCCAGCGCCTCGATGTGCAGGCGGAAGCGCGTCAGGTCGGGCGCGCGGTGGTACTCCTTCTCGCGGAGGGTGAAGGCCAGCGCGTCCCCCTCGGCCTCCATGATCTTCTGGTCCTTGAAGGCCCGGGCCGTCTCGATCATCGCCGCGGCATCGCCCTCGGCGAGGTTGACGGCCTCCTGGGCGAAGCTCGTCGCGCGGGCGGCGATGAGGATCTTGTCCTCCTGCGCGCTCGCGACGTCACGGAAGGCGGCATGGACCTCCTCGGGCGCGTGGACGCTCAGCAAGCTCACCGCCACCATGCGGATGCCTGTTCCGTAGGCGTCGAGCGTCAGCTGGACGTCCCGGACGACTCGCCGCGCCACCTCGTCGCGCTCGGTCGTGTAGATCGCGTCGATCGTCATGGTGGCGATTCTCGCCCGCAAGGCGCCGATGGTCACGCTGCGGACGAGGGCGTCGCCGTCGGCGACGTTGTAGACGAAGGCGAGGGGGTCCTTGACCTGGTACTGGACCGTGAAGGCGATGTCGATGATGTTCGCGTCGCCGGTCAGCAGGAACGACTCGTCGGAGACCTTCTCCTTGTGGAACCAGAAGCTGGCGGCGCCCGACGGGGGCACGGGAAAGCCGGGGCCGGCCAGGGTCAGCTCCTGGCGACCGAAGCCGCGCTCGGCGCTCTCCCGTCGTCCCGCGCCGCGGAAGCCGACCTCGATGCGCCGGACCCGGTCGGCCTGGACCACCAAGTGGTCCTCGATCGGCCGGGGCAGCCGCAGGTGCAGGCCGGGCTCGAGGTGGCCGTCCACGATGCGGCCGAAGCGGGTTCGGATCCCGATCTCGCCCGGTGCCACGGTGAAGACGCCGCTCCCGAGATAGACCAGCGCCGCGGCCACCGCGGTCCCCACCCGGAGGCGCGCCGTCGTCAGGCGCACTCCTGTCAGCGGCGCGAGCCAGTCGCCCAGTCGGCTCCACTCCTCGGGCACCGGCGCGCGCCAGAGGCTCCGCGCGAGCAGGGCCAGCAGCAGCAGCGCGGATGCAACCTTCACCTGCTCGGGGACGAAGCCAGAGGCACGGCCGAAGGTCACCGCAGGGACCAACTGCCAGGTCCGGTAGACCCAGTCGAGCGTGTAGCCGGCGGCCACGCTCACGACGGCGATCGACAGGAGATAGATCGCCACCACGCGGCGGCCGAGGAACTTGAGGAGGACGACGATCGCGCCCACGTTCGTAGCCGGGCCCGAGAGCAGGAACACGAGCGCCGCGCCGGGGCTCAGGCCCTTGAGGACGAGCGCCGCCGCGACCGGGGTAGAGGCCGAGGCGCACGTGTAGATCGGGATGCCGATCGCCAGCATCGCCAGCATCGTGACGAGGCCGCCGCCGAAGTACCGCTCGATCACGGAGGCGGGGAGCAGCACGGCGACGAGGGCCGCGAGGATCACCCCGAGCACGAGCCAGTGCGCGGTGTCGTCGAGCAGGTCGCCGAAGCCGTACACGAAGATCTTCCGCACGGCCGTCCGCTGGCGGGCGAAGCGGGGCGCGCCGTGGCCGTCGAACGGCAGGCGGAGCTCGGGTTCTGGCAGCGGTTCCTCACGCGGCTCTGCCGGCGTGACGTCGCCGTCGGTGGCCCCCACGCGCGCAGCCGGCCGCGGGGCGCCCCACAGGTTGGTGGCGATGCCCGCAACAGTGGCGGTGATGAACGCAGCGATCGGGCGGAACACGGTGATGACGGGATCCATGAGCGCGTAGCTCAACGCGATCGAGTCGACCCCAGTCTCCGGCGTGGAGATGAGGACCGCGACGGTGGCGCCGCGGGTGGCTCCCTGGCGCGCGAGGCCGAGCGCGGTGGGAAGGACGCCGCACGAGCAGAGCGGCAGCGGAGTGCCGATGGCGGACGCCCACAGGACCGACCGGATCTTGCCGCGGCCGAGGAACCGCGTGAGGAGGCGCGCGGGTACGATGACGGCGAAGACTCCGGCGAGGACGAACCCCAGCAGCAGGAAGAAGGATGCCTCGCGCAGGATCGACCACGCTTCGCCCGCGACGTGGAGCAGGAAGTCGGTCACGCGGGACCCCGGCGCCCGAGGCGGAGACCGGGGGCCGGTCCTGTGACCGGCCCCCCGCGCTGCGAGTGAACGGTGTGGCTCATCTCTACCTTGGCAGGTACTTCTTGTCGAGCGCGCAGGCCACTGAGTACTGCGGATCGACCACGTTGGCGATCTTGATGACCGCGGCCTGGCCCAGGAGCTGGTAGGCCTCCAGTCGGTCGTAGCCGTAATCCGTCGCCAGCCAGTTGATCATGTCCGAGCACGCCAGCCGCAGCGCGTCCATGAGCGGGCGGGTGCTGCCGATCGACATGATGTACTGCCGATTTTCCAGTCGCGGCCAGTTGATCTTCTTGCCCTTGATGACCTCGACGGTGAACTGCACGTCGAACGAGGTCTCGATCGCGGCGCCCATGATCTCGCCGTCACCCTGGGCCGCGTGCCCGTCACCGATCATGAAGAGCGCACCCGGCTCGAACACTGGGAAGTACATGGTGACGCCTTCCACGACCTCGTTGAAGTCCATGTTGGCGCCATGGGTGCCGGGCACCAGCGAGCTGATGCACTCCTTGCCGTAGGGCGCGGTCCCGATGGTCCCGAAGAAGCCGCGGATCGGCACCTCGACCCGTCCGATCTTGCTCTTGGGCATGTTCAGTACCGCCATGTTCCGCGACCGGTCGAGCTGCCAGATGAAGAGGGTATCTTCGACCGGGGGCGTGACCATCATGGTCTTGTACTCGGGGGCGAGGGCCCCGAAGTACGGAATGGCACCGCCCCAGCCCCAGTCGCGGTTGGGCGTGACCTTATCCAGGTGGACCTTCAGGGTGTCGCCGGGCTCGGCACCCTCGACGAAGAAGGGGCCGGTCTGGGGGTTCACCCGCGACAGGTCGAGGTTGCCTTCGGCGATGGTCTTCATGGTGGGCCGAAAGGCGTCGTTGGAGGCGTCGCGGGTCTTGGTGATGACGGTGTCGCCGGACGCGATCCGAGCCGCCGGCGGATGGGAGTGGCAGTACGTGAAGTAGATCGTCTGCGGGATGTAGGTGATGGTCTTCGCCGTCGCCGGCAGGCTCAGCATCAGCACGAACAGCGAAGGCCAAGCGAGCAGGGTGGCCACCAGCGTCAACGGGCGTGCGTGAACCATGGGATCGCTCCTGACGAATCGTAAGAGTAAACGTCGTCGGCTACTGCCTCGGTGCGACAGCTCCTCTCTCACCCCCTGTCTGGCGGACGCGCGCCCCGGCACTCAGTGCTCCGGGAAGCGGAACCGGCTGTCCCGCAGGAGCCGGAACGGCTCCGAGTCGACCGGCAGCACGAGCGTGGTTTCCTTGTCGACGGCCTTCTTCATCGCGTCCATCGAGCGGACGAACCGATAGAAGTCCGGGGCTCGGGCGAGGCTGTCAGCGTAGATCCTGGCCGCCTGCGCGTCACCCTCGCCCCGGATCTTCTGCGAGAGCTTGTAGGCTTCGCCCAGGATGCCGCTCCGGGCCTTCTCGGAGGCGGCTCTGATCTTCAGCCCCTCCTCCTCGCCTTCCGATCGAAACCGCATGCTGATCCGGACGCGCTCCGACTTCATCCGGGCGAACACGCTCGCCCGGTTCTGCTCCGGGAAGTCCAGCCGGCGGAGACCGACCTCGACCACGTCGATCCCGTAGTCTCGCAGGGCGAGCTCCCGGTACTGGCGGGTGACGCCGTCGAGGACCGCCTCGGCCCGATAGCCGCCCGGCGCCGTGGAGACGAAGGCCGAGAAGGGCGCGCCACCGAGGGCCGCCCCGAGTTCCGCGAAGAGGATGTCGCTCAGGCGCGACTCGGCGCCCGCCCGGTCGAAGACCGTCTGCATGAACCTCTTCGGATCGTGGACCCTCCAGACGATGAACCCGGAGGCCACGACGGCGTTCTTGCCCAGCGTGAGGAACTCGCGGGGGGGTGGGACGAGCACGAACAGACGCCGGTCGAACCGGCTGACGGTCTGGACGGGTGCGGGGAGCTTGAACTTGAGCCCGGGCTTATGCTCCACGCGCACGGGCTTGCCGAACTGGGTGACGACCGCGTACTCCCCCGCGTCGACCGTGAACATACACAGCGACGCGAGCCCGATCAGGACTGCGCCGAGGCCGAGGAGAGCCAAGAGCCTGACGCCGCGCGTGAGATCGATGGCAGCCAGCATTTCACCCCGGAGTGAAGGTGACGAGTAGGGGAGATACTAGCAGGAGTCCGAGCGGAATCAAGGTGAACCCTGGAGCGGAGTTGACCATGCCGGGGACCTTCACGAGCCCTTTTACCCTGTCGAGGGCTTCCCAGCGTGGCCCGCGCCGGGAGGAGAAGGTTCAGCCCTGGCGTGGACTGACCCGGCCCTACGCCAGAAAGGAAGAGCAGGTTGCCGTGCGCGACTCGTTCGCCGCGACTGGCGAGGAACTCGGGCATGGGTCCTTCGTCGCGGACCGCCCCATTCTCGAGGACGTAG
>WNEQ01001444.1_pt1 | contig 12579 bp, 8 predicted proteins | sample 5399971 | NCBI WGS metagenome assembly WNEQ01 (sample SAMN13153330, study PRJNA577476) | soil metagenome | isolation source: 20 cm grassland meadow soil 2 days after 1st rain plot 5 | place: USA:California | collected 2015-09-18
AGACGAAATTAACAATCGCAAATCCCCAGCCGATGGGGATGTTGATGCCCCAGATGCCGACGCCCTTGATGACCAGCCAGCCGATCGCGACCGTCATAACGCCCATGAGGCTGAAGGCGATCAAAAATCCAATGTACCAGCCTAAGGAAGTCGGGCGGTTAGAACGATCGAGCTGATCTTGTCGGTGACGGACCCGAAGGTATGCCCCGGTCCAATCACCGGAGTCAGCCGGCGGATTTCGGGAGAATCGACTGGGGGGTTCCAATCGCTCATGCCGACTCCAATTCAGGGTTCGGATTACGCACAGCCGCGAGGTAGGTAGTGCGGGGGCGCGCGTTGAGTTCTCCGAGCAATGAATAATTGCGCTGCTGGGCTTTCAGTTTCGCAACGCGGCTGTTCTTGTCATTGGCGTTGCCGAAGACGATGGCTTGGGTCGGGCAAGCCTGTTCGCATGCCGTGACGATTGCGCCGTCGGGAATTGGAGCGTTGGCTTTCTCCGATTCAATGCGCGCGTTGTTGATGCGCTGCACGCAATAGGTGCACTTTTCCATGACGCCGCGGCTGCGCACGGTGACTTCCGGATTGCGCAATAGCTTGAGCTGCGGCGTTTCCCAATCCTGGAAGCGCAGGAAGTTAAAGCGGCGCACTTTGTAGGGGCAGTTGTTCGAACAATAGCGCGTGCCGATGCAACGGTTGTAGGTCATGTCGTTCAGACCTTCAGCGCTGTGCACCGTGGCGCCAACCGGGCAGACCAGCTCGCAGGGAGCGTTCTCGCACTGCTGGCAAGGAACCGGCTGGAAATAAGTTGGCGGATTGTCAAGCGAATCGTCGTACCCCGACGCGTCGCCAACTGTCGGCTTAAGCTTTTCATAATAGCGGTCGATGCGGATCCAGTGCATTTCGCGGCCGCGCATCACTTGATCCTTGCCGACCACAGGAATGTTGTTTTCCGCCTGACAGGCGACTACGCAAGCGTTGCAGCCATTGCATTTGTTCAAATCGATGGTCATCGCCCACTTGTCGCGATCGTAGGGATATTCCGCTTCGCCCTTGTAGAGCGAAAGTTCCTTCGGGGGCAGTTGCGCAAGCTCATTGGCGAAATTCGGATTCTTGTGATACTCCGCGAGCGTTCCGGTCGCCAGAATTTGTCGGCCTTCCATATTGAAATGATATTGGGTGCAGGCCAGCGGATAATCCTCGCCGGTTTTCTTGATCGCGCTGCTGGGGGCGGAGGCCATCCAAAGCGCGCCGGAAGTTCGCACGGCATAAGCGTTGAAGCCCTTGTTCGTCCCCGTGTACCCAGCCTTCTTGCGGCCATATCCCAGCGGGAGGACTACGACGCCATCGGCCTGGCCCGGCAGGCTCCACGCGGCTGCGGTGACTTTACTGTTCGAAAACGCAATGGCGATGACGTTCGAATAAACTTTGCCGTGCTCCCCGCCGCGCCATGCGATGTTGTGCGCCAATTCCAGTTTTTCCGCGGTCTTGGGGCTGATCAGTGCGGCGTTGTCCCACGTGAGCTTGGTGACTGGCTTTGGCAATTCCTGCAGCCAGCCGTTATTGGCGAAGCGCCCGTCGTAGACGCAAGGATCGGGGCGGAAAATGAATTCGATGTCCGTCGGAGAAGTGGTTTTCGCGGCGGGGAGGCTGGCCGCGCTGAATTTCAGAGTCGCGCTTATCGGCGCAAACGCTGAGCCAGCAACCAAGCCGTCGTTCAAGGTTTTGCGCCAGAACTTATCGAAATCGACGGAAGGATTCACGGCCTTCAGCCGGTCGCGCAGCGCATCGTAATCCGAGAGTCCGGGTTTGTCGCTAAAAGCGGCAAGAACTTCACGAGCGGAATGCGTGTGGTATAGCGGCGCGATCAGAGGCTGAATCACACTCAGCGTGCCGTCGAACGCGCGCGCATCGCCCCAGGTTTCGAGGTAATGTGACTCGGCAACATGCCAGTCGCAGAGCTCGGCGGTTTCGTCAAAATGAGAACCGACATAGATGGTGTTCTTGACGGGTTTACGATTTTTCTTTTCGTCGAATTTGATCTTGGAGGCAAAATCAAAATCGTGCGGTGCGGTATAAACAGGGTTGACGCCCAGAATTAGCAGTGTCTCAACCTTTCCATCGTAGATGTCGCTGCACAATTCGCGCAGCGATTCGAGATTGTTCTCTGGATGCGCCTCCACGGGCTCGGTGTAGTAGAGCGTTTTCCCCACGTTGCCAAGCGCCGCGTTGATCGCATGCGCCAGCGCGTGGACTGCCGCGGGCTGGTGTTCCCCTGCGACTACGAGACACCTGCCTTGATGTCTAAGAAGGTCTTTCGCCACGGCCTCCAGCCACTTTTCGCTCCCCGCTGGCGGGGCAGGATTCGCTAAAGCAGACTGTCCGGGTCTAACCGTAACATCAATAACTTTCCCTGCTAGCGCGCGCGCGAAAAGCTCGACATCCGAAGCTCGCAAAGGCAAACGGTGATCCGCGGTCGCGCCGGTGACACTGGGTGTCGGTTCGACCACGTACAACCGGTTCATCTCAGGGCGACTGCGATCTTCCTCGAAGAATTGATCCAAGTTGCGGCGGCGCGAAAATTCCCTCGCGTAGCGAATGTGTCCTGGGCCACTACCCAGGAAATCGGAGTCGAGCGAGAGGATGACTTCGGCCTTCTCCACGCGGTAGACGGTGTTGACGTAGCTTCCAAAGGCAAGTTTCGCGCCGTCGCGCGCGCCGTCGCCGACCGCGGGTTCCCACTGATGCCATTTGGCCTTGGGAAAAAGCGTCAGAAGCGACTGAATCTGCGCGGCGAGCGTTGGCGAAGTAACAATTCCGGTCAGGATGCGGAAGCCCGCTCCATTGTCGGCCTTCATCTCCGCTGCGAGTGCCTGCGCGCTTTCCACAAACAACGACCACGTCTGGATTTCGCCAAATTTGGTCACCGTCTGCGTGCGATCCGGATCGTAAAGATTCAGGATCGAAGCCTGCGCGAACACATTCGTGGCCCCAAGGCTCGAAGGATGATCGGGGTTGCCTTCGATCTTGGTCGGACGACCTTCGTGGCTTTCCACCAGCAAACCGATCGCGTCTGCGCCAAACGGCATCGCCGTGGCATAGAACTGTGGCTTCCCGAGGGTCATCCCATCGGGCTGCTTGACGTACGGCACGACGTACTGCTCAGGAGTGCGGCCGCACCCGGAAAGGCCCGCAAATGCCAGCGATGCCGCCATCAGCTTCAGGAAATCGCGCCGGTCGACGGCGTCGTCCCATTCTGAAGGCGCCTGTCGCGGAAATTCGCGATGCAGCAACTCTTCAAATTGCGGGTCGCCGACGAGTTCCTCGAGAGTGCGCCAGTACTGCTTGCCGGTTTTCGATTGAAGTTTAGCGCGTACTGCCGCCAAATCCAGCGGGCCTTCGCGCAGCTCGGTATCTCCGGCCGCTTCGTCATGAACGTGTTCGCCGCCGACGTGCCCGTGTTTTTCGTGTTCGCGCATATCGTCCATTAGCGGTGGCAGGTCGAGCAACTGGTTAGCTCGGCTGTGGTCCGAAGGTTATACGACTTTCTGAGCTCAGCACCGATTTCCGCCTGATTGCCGGGCGCCTTCCAGTCCATATTGAAAACTTGATCCCTCGGACGAAGAACTTGCTCGGGATTGCGATGGCAGTCCAGGCACCATTGCATCAGCAAGGTGTTGGCCTGGAATACCAGAGGCATCTGGTTGATTTGCCCATGGCACGTCGAGCAGCCGACGCCCTTATTGATATGAATGCTGTGATTGAAGTAGACGAAATCGGCGAGCCGGTGGATTTTCACCCACTGGATGGATTTGTCGCTGCGATAGCTTTCGCGGATCGGCTCGAGGTAAGACGCATTATTGAACAGCACCGAATGGCAATTCATGCACGTTTTCGTCGGCGGAATGCCGGCCACGGCGGAAGTTTCGACGCCGGTGTGGCAATAGCGGCAGTCAATGCCATCGTCGCCGACGTGATGTTTGTGGCTGAATTGCACCGGTTGCTCACGGGTGATGTTCTGCCTCGTCATATAGGGCGAACGCGCAACTGCGAGCACAGCCACGAGCGCAATTCCGACCAGAAAAAGGGCCGAAAAAACACTGAATCGCGCGATGAAATTTGTACTGCGATGAAAAATCTGGGCCATGTCTTTTCAGCACAATGCGAGGGAGCGCTCCGGAAAGGAGCTGCGGTCAGGGCGTCCCACGAGTTGACCGGACAGTGCAAACCCGGGTCGTGCTTGACGCGATAGTGTCCAACAAAACTTTCGGGAATGCAACCTCCGCGCCCGCTTGTTTCAAACAATTTTCTGCAACTTCTCCTGCAGATTCCGCGACAGCTTCAAAACTTTCGAACAGTGTTCCCGTTTCGTTGTTTCGACTGGAAGGCTGAACAACGTCAAAGGAACGCATCTCCATTCGATCGTCCTGCTTTCCCCTGCACTCAACCGTCGTCACGGAGTCTGATGCTTGAACGAATGGAGAAGTTGAAACAATTTTTCAGTGCATTTTTGATCTGGACATTGCCAAGGGCAGAGTCAGTCGTGGTATCTTAGAGGTACCTTCCGGCGCTCTTTTTTGCGGCGGAGCCTACTCTATTCCGCGCGCTCCCGCCGGCCGGGGTCCGTGGCACGCCGCTGGGGCGTGGTCCAACTGGTAGGACACCTCACTGTTAATGAGGATGGTGAAGGTTCGAATCCTTCCGCCCCAGCCAATTTTCTAAATTGCGAGTTCACTCTGGCGACGTTAGTCTTTGGCGATCGGCAAGCCCGCTTCCAGCCAGCCTTTCCATCCGCCGTCCATCGATTCCACGTTGTTGTAACCCATTTTCTGCAGATTGTCCGCCACCAGCGCGGAACGGAATCCGCCGCCACAATACAGAATGAGTTTCGTGTTCGTATCCGGGACGCGCTGCTCGATGTCGCGCTCGATCACTCCTTTGCCCATATGAACGGCCCCGGGAAGATGTCCCTTCGCCCATTCGTTGTCTTCGCGCACGTCCACGAGGATAAATTTTTCACCCGCGTCGGCCCGCCGCTTCACGTCCGCCACCTTGGTTTCCTTGATCTTTTTCTTAGCGTCGTTGACCAGCTTCAGGAATTGCGGCGCGTGCGCCATTTCAATACTCCTCCTGGCGATTGAATCTTAAGTGAGAATAACATATGCGGCAGCGCGTCCAGCGCCAAACACGACGGTTTCAATCTTTTCTCGGTGGAAGGGAACAGGCCATGGCTAGGGCTGCTGCGCTCTAGGGGCTTTCTGTTTTCGGTTTATCCCCGGCATCTTTCTTGGCAAATGAGCGCACCAGGTTCACGAAATTCCAGCGTAGTCTTTCCTTTGTTCGATCGCCTTCGCCCGGCATTTTTCCTTTGCCGTTGCTGATGATCCAAAAAAGTTCGCCGTCGGTCACTTTTTCAAGCGTATTAGCGTCGCGCCAATCGCGGAGATCGAGCTTCATGTCCGCGGCCAGGTCCCCTTTGCCATCACCCATTTTCCCATGGCACATTGCGCAGTTGTAGCCGTAGAGCTTGCGCGCTTCCGCCAATCCCTCCGGAGTCGCTGGAACCGGGTTCTTCTTGGCCGCGTCTTCCGGCGTGATTTTTTGCTCCGCGGTTCCCGGCTTCTCCTGGGCGAAATGTGGATTGGCGTATGAAATCCCGAAACTCGCGAGCAGAATCGCGCTCAGGAGCAGAACTGTCCTGCGCATAGTTTCCTCCTGACAGGATGGACCGGCCGAAGGAGTGAGTTCGGCTTGCTTGTGAGCGGATTCTACGCCCACGCGCCCTGGAAGAAAAGAGTGAAGAATGGAAAGGGCGGTTCGAATCGCCGCCCCTGCGAACTACGGTCTCGGCTGAGACTCCGAAGCAACTGGCTGGGTATTTCTCTTCGCGGGCATCGAGCAGCCGCGCTTCGCCGGCGCATCGCCAAATCCTGCGCGAAAGCGGCTCGATTCCCGGACGCGCGTGCGCAGCCCATCGATCACCGGCGGAATCGGATCGTGCGGAACTCCGCGTAGGAGAAAAATGACCAGCGCCGCTTCGCCCGGAGCGTCGGCGCTGGAACCGATGCCTACTCCCTGCACGCCGGCCTTCTTCATCCATTCCTCCGCATGCGCGGCGTGCACGATTTTCGCTCGCCCCACTTCCGCATCAGAAATTGGATAGACAAGCTGCGGCGGCGCAACAGTCTCCTCGAGCGTCGCACTCTCAGCAGCAGTAACCGCGCCGCGCTGCGAAAAGAGGTCTCCTTCAACGATGCGCGTGCGTATGCCCACGATCTGCGCGGGTAAATTGCTCCGAGGCTGTTCTTTCGTCACAAAGAGCAAAATGGCAGGCTCAAGCGAATTGTCGTAACTCGCACCCACGCCGACGGCTTGCATTTCAGGATATGCCATTAACTGCGCGAGATGGGCGTCCCGCACGGTGAGGGCCCTTTGTACCGCTTCCGGGGAAGCCGCCGTTCTCTGCACGGCCAAACGAGCCGCCGTCGCGGACTGAGGCCCGGGCAGGTTGCACGCGGCGACTGTATGCCCGTTGAGACTGTTGTCTCCGACGATGGCGGGCTTGGACTGAGGGTTCGCTGGATCCGCCAATCCATTCAGGACATCGGAAATTGGATTGCCTACGGTGTCTGATCCGCTTCCGGCATAAAGCAAGGCCACTGGATCGGCGGTGTCCTGTGTAACGATTAGAGAGCCGGAGTCGCCCTCCGCGCTAAAGCCATTGTTCGTAACGTCGACCTGGTTGGTGAAGGAAACATTGAAAGTGCTGCCCGTCCCGCATCCCTTCTGATACTGCACGCTAACATTCGTTTGTGTGGCAAAGATCGCAGAACAGGTCAATCCTGTCGACCGGCCACTCTTCGCAACGGTTCTGCCGACGGTCGGTGCAACACCGGAGCCGCCATGTGGCGGTCCGTTCGTCGGCGGGTTGCTGGCCGTGCCGCCTAATTGCAGGATCGTACCGGTTGTTTCAACGGCGCCTGAATTAATCAGCGCCAGCGCCGCGTCGATTTTCGGCGCCGGCCCAGTCTCCATATTGAAAAATTGAGAGAGCGTGGCAACGGTTGGCGGCGTCGCGCAATTATTGTCAATCAGGCCGGGTTGCACAATCGGATCGCCAACAGTGCCTGAATCGCTCATCGCAATGGCGTGGTTATTGCTGAGGATATATAAATTACTGCCGCGAGAAACCAGTGCCCCGAGCGTGCCCCCACAGCATAATTTTTGGCCGCTCACCATGGAGGAGTCTTTCGCATTTCCACCGGAGACTCCCAGCGGCGAACTCGCGCCTTGCGCATTTTGTTGCGGCGGCACGATCGTCACCAGCACGGAATCCATCGCCGTATTGTCTGCCTGCGAAATCGCCGTAACCACCACTTCGCTCGTCTGCCCGTCGTTGTTTCCGCTCGCAAGCACGGGAACCGAATTCGGCGCTTTGAACAGTCCGGTTGTCGAAATTGCTCCGGTTTGCGGACCTCCTCCGGTCACGCCATTCACTTGCCAGGATACCGCCGTGTTCAGATTGCCGGTGACCGTGGCAATAAATTGCGTCGAGCCAAACGTAGGAACCTGGGTCGAACCCGCGGTTATCGATACGCTGGTAGCCGGTCCGGCCTGAAGGGTCACCGCTGCCGTCCCTGACTTCGTCGGGTCCGCTCCGGACACAGCTTTAATGGTTATGTTCGGCGGGCTCGGAACCGTCGTCGGCGCAACGTACGCGCCTCCGTTTGAAATAAATCCATGCGTCGAATCGCCGCTTTTGGGCGTGGCCTCTGCAATCTCCCAAAACACGTTTTGGTCCATCGTCCCATTCACCGTCGCCGTGAACGTCTGTGACCCACCCTTGTTCAACGAAACAGTGGCGGGCGCAACGATCACACTGTTAGTCGTAGGCGGAGGAGTCCCGCTGCTTCCATTGCTCGTGCCACTACAGGAAATCAAATATGGACAAATCGCAAGGCTGGCGACCAGGGAGAGAGAACAGCGCATAGGGAGCCTCGTTCCGAGGGCGGGGCCTCTTACGCTAGCAGAATCAATTTGGACCGGGCGGGGATTCCAATTGTAAAGTCAAAGGTTTGACGGCCGCAAGCGTTACAAGGATGCCCGCAAGTTTTCTTCTTGAACTTGTAACCGACGACGGCCTAGTCTCGAATCAATCCAAGTCGCGCCAGTTGGGCCCAGCGCCGATTTCCACAGCGATGGGCACGATCAGTTTATGGACACCTTCCATCTCTTCCCGCACTAGCTTTTCCAGCTTCGAGCGCTCTTTTGTAGGAGCCTCGAAGAGCAGTTCGTCGTGCACCTGAAGGATCATTTTCGCTTCAAGCTTTTCCTTCGCCAGCCGCTTGTCGATATTGATCATCGCCAGTTTGATCAGATCGGCAGCCGTTCCCTGCAACGGCGAGTTAAGCGCCGTGCGCTCGGCGAAGTTTCGAAGCTGCATCTGCGGTGAATTGATTTCGGGGATTGGCCGGATTCTTCCGAACAAAGTTTTCGCGACGCTGGTCTTGCGCGTCTCGGCAATAACATTGTCCAGGTACTCCTTCACTCCCCGATAGCGTGTGAAATAGGCGTTGATGAATTTCGCGGCTTCCTTTTGCTCGATGCCCAGTTGTTGCGCGAGGCCGAATGGCGAAAGGCCATAGATGATGCCGAAGTTGATGGCTTTGGCGGCGCGGCGGTGCTCCGCATTTTGCGCCATCGGCCCCACGCCGAAAACTTCTTGAGCTGTCCGCGCGTGAATATCTTCCCCGTTGCGGAAAGCCTCGACAAGCACAGGGTCCTTCGAAAAATGCGCCATGATGCGCAGCTCGATCTGTGAATAATCCGCGGACAGCAATATCTTGCCCTTCTCGGCGACGAACGCGGCGCGAATCTCGCGGCCCAGCTCGGTGCGGATGGGAATGTTCTGCAAGTTGGGATCGCTTGAGCTCAACCGGCCTGTCGCCGTGCCGGTCTGAGAAAAGCTGGTGTGCAAACGTCCCGTTTCCCGATGAATCAGTTTCGGAAGCGCGTCCACATACGTCGATTTGAGCTTGGCAATTTCCCGGTACTCGATGATCTTTGCGGGAAGCGGATGCTGCGCGGACAATTCCTCTAGAACATCGGCGGCGGTCGACCGCGCTTTTGCTTTTCCGCGCCGGGCGTTGGGCTGCAGATTCAGCTTGTCAAAAAGAATTTCCGCAAGCTGCGTCGGCGAATTGACGTTGAATTCCGAGCCTGCCAGCTTCCAGATCTCCTTTTCCAATCGGCGGACTTCTTTTTCCATCGACCGCGACATCTTCTCGAGTTCTTTGGGGTCCACGCGAATGCCCGTTCGCTCCATCTCCGCGATCACCGGAGCGAGCGGCAAGTCTATTTTCTCGTACACCGTTTCCAGCCCCTGCTCCAGGACTTGTGAGTGCAGTGCCGGTGCTAACCGCTGTAGATAGTCAGCGCGCTCGCCCGGCCCGCCGCCCATCATGGCGTTAAATTGCCGCATCACTACATCCGCGAAATTGTGGTTCGCCGTCGTGGGCCGCAACAAGTAGGAATAAAGTTGCGTCGCATGCCCGATACCCGGCGCCCGGCCCGTAAGGAGCTGGAAGAGTTTTGGGTCGTGAACAATTTTCTGTCGCTTCGAGTCCTTCAAAAGTGGCGCAAGGGCCTTCAGCGCCTCGCCCGCCTCGTCCATCCAAACGGCCCGCCCTTCTCCTGTCTTCGAAGAAACCTCCATCGATGCGATGCGCGTCCCGAATCCCTCCGAGTCGCGTTCGCCAGTTTCAAGATTCAGCCAGATCGCCAGCGGCTCTTTGGCGGGAAGTTCGGACAAGTATTCGCGGAACTCGGCTACGCCAGCAAGCTGCGCGTAGTCCGCCTCTACGGCTGGTTCGGAGCCCGCCGGCGCGGAAGGCGCCGCCGCATCTGTGCCCAGCTCTTTCAGCAGCGAGCTGAATCCCAGCTCGCGATAAAGCTCTGCGAGCGCCACGCCGTTTGGCGGGCGCAGTTCCAGATCCTGCAGCTTGACTTCAATCGGTGCGTCCTTGGCGATCGCTGCCAACTGTTTGGACATTAGCACCTGTTCGCGCTGTTGCTGCAAAGCTTCCCGGTATCGCTTGTTGGACACTTCGCCTGCATGATCGAGCGCGCTCTCGACACTTCCATATTTCTTGATCAACTCCGCCGCGCCTTTTTCGCCGATTCCCTTTGCTCCGGGAATGTTATCGATCGTGTCGCCCAGCAGCGCCATGTAGTCCACCACTTTTCCCGGCGGTACTCCCAGGAGCTCTTCGACCTTCTTCTCATCCACGATGATGTCGCCCTTGAGGCCGCCGGAGCCGGTGCGTAGCGTTCGCACATTTTTTCCGACGAGCTGCATCATGTCTTTATCATTGGACACGATCAGCACTTCCAGATTGTGATTCCCTGCTTTGACCGCCATCGTTCCGATCACATCGTCTGCTTCGTAGCCTGTGACCTCCAGCACCGGCAACCGCATCGCTTCGCACAATCTTCGGACGAAGGGCAGCTGTACGCGCATTTCGTCGGGCATGGGCTGCCGCTGCGCTTTGTATTTTTCGAACAGCTTGTCGCGGAAAGTCGCTCCGGGAGGATCAAACACAATTCCGATGTAGTCCGGCTGATAGTCCTTGATCAACCGCTTCAGGATGTTTCCAAATAGAAAAGGAATGTTGGTGGGAATTCCGCCGGGACCAGTAAGCCTCTGCGGCATGGGCGCAAAAAAAGCGCGGTAAACGTGGGCCATCGCATCGACGAGAAACAGTTTTTTCGGAGGAGCAGGCATGCGGGCGAGTATAGCAAACGCCAATTATGGAATGCCGGACCGCTCTCTGCCTTTGGTTGCGGCGATGAGTGACCACAAATGAAAGGCCGCATAGGAAAGAATTCCTATGCGGCCTTTCAACCCAAGAACTAGATCTTACTGCTTGTTCGGCTTGTTGGGTTCAGACTTCGGCTCTGATTTTGGCTCCGGCTTATTCGCCGAAGTCTGCTTGGACGCGCCTTGTCCGCCGCCCTGCGAAACGAGCAGCATCCGCGTGCCGCTGTCCAGATGCACGTTCTTCCCTGACGAAGTAACCACCGAACCCTGGGTAGCATTCGAAGCTGCGGCGTTCAAGTTCAGCCCGTTCAGCCCGAACACCCCTTGGCTGTTGGAAGTAAGCTGACCTGCGGCGTTCAAGCCGCCGACGGCTCCCTTCGAAGCACCCGCGATGCTCCCGCCTGCGTTCGCTGCGGAGTTGACCGCACCGCCGGCAACTCCACCTGCACTAGCCGCGGTGTTCGTCACCGCGCCAACCGCGCCGCCGGCAGCGGATGTGACTCCACCAAGCGCGCCGCGTCCGCCGGCCATTCCCGATCCGGCCGCCGAAGCGCCCATACCGCCCATCGTGTCGATGTCCGATCCAGCGGCTGAAGCCCCGGTTTGCGCCGCCGCAATCGCCTGGATCCCGACGCTCAACGGAATCTCCTCGCCCCTTTTCAGAATCGCCCTATCAAACACGATCCCCAACGCTGATTCTGATTCACCCTTGGCGCGCGCCGAAGCTTGCGTGACGTGGCCGACTACCTTCGCACCCTTGGGAATCACGGTTTTTCCTTCGGACTTTACAGCTTCCGTGGTGCGTGCGTTTACCGGATCACCCGGCTTGCACTTTTTCGAGTCAACTGGCGAACTCAGCGCGGCGTTGAACGCCGTGCCGGCCGCCAGCGAACTATTCACTTGCCCGTTCTGCGCCGACGCCGAAGTGGACACCGATGCGTTGCCTGATGCTTGCGCCTGCGTCTGGCCGGCTTGCACCGACGCCTGGCTGCTACTTTGCGCGCCAGCCTGTGCTCCGGTTTGCGGCTGGGCCGCCGCGCTCATGCAGAAAAATGCCCCCACAACAAATGCCATCCCTGCGCGATTCATGGTCGTAAGACCTCCTTAAACGTGCGTTGGCGATGAGCTGGATTCCTAGCTTCAGTCATAAGGGTATTCATGGAACCGATCTGATAGAGGCAAGGTTGATGCCGATAGCTAAAGAGCTTATTTTCTGCTAGTTACACGGCTGTTTGAGCATTCTGACTCCCGGAAAAAGGAGCAGTACTAAGCAGGTAGACGTGACAAGTCACAGCACGGGGACGTCAGGAAACAATGCCCAGCGGCTTCGCCACTTCCGCCAAGATGTCCGCCGCACGCAGGAGCTGATCGCGCTTGTGAGTCGCGCTCACCATGGCGCGAAGCCGCGCCTTCCCTTCCGCCACCGTAGGGTACCCCACGGCGGGAGCAAACACGCCCGCTTCAAACAATTTCTTCGAAAATTCAAACGCCTTGGCCGCATCTCCCACGTGAATCGGAATAATCGGCGTCTCGCTCACCTTGAATTGAAACCCGCGCTTCTTCAATTCCCGCTTGAACATTTTCGTGTTGGCCCAAAGTTTCTTCACCAGCTTTTCGCCTTCCGGCGAATCGAGAAGCGCAAACGCCGCCTGGCATGCTGCCGCCGTAGCCGGCGGGTGCGAAGTCGAAAAAAGGAACGGCCGCGCCCGCAGATACAGAAAATCGATCAGGTCGCGCGAGCCGCAAACGTACCCGCCCATTGC
>WNEQ01001445.1_pt1 | contig 12579 bp, 10 predicted proteins | sample 5399971 | NCBI WGS metagenome assembly WNEQ01 (sample SAMN13153330, study PRJNA577476) | soil metagenome | isolation source: 20 cm grassland meadow soil 2 days after 1st rain plot 5 | place: USA:California | collected 2015-09-18
CTTCATATAAAGGCCGTTCCCCGGTCCCAGTCGAGCTCGCGGCCGATCACGAGGCGGAGGATCTCGGAGGTGCCGCCGCCGGGCAGCAGGAAGCGCGCGTCGCGGAAATAGCGCTGCACCGGATACTCCATCGCGAGGCCGTACGACGCGAAGATGCGCGCGGCCTCGTCGGTCACCTTCACCGCCATCTCGGACGCCAGCAGCTTCGTCATCGCGGCCTCGCGCCCCACCGGGCGCCCGGCGTCGAGCCGTGCGGCCGCCTGGTAGGTCATCAGCGCGGCGGCGTGAATCGACGCGAGCATGTCCGCGAGCTTGAAGCCGATGGCCTGGTGCTCGCCGATCGGCTTACCGAACGCGACGCGCTCGCGCGAGTAGGCCAGCGCCGCTTCGTACGCCGCGCGCGCCAGGCCGACCGACAGCGCCGCCGTCATGATTCGGATCTCGGCCAGGATGCCACCGATGTTCTCGGCGCCGCCGGTCTCGCCGCCCAGCAGGTGGGCGTGCGGCACCTCGACGTCCTCCAGGAGGATCTCGCCGGTGGCCGAGGCACGCACCGCCATCTTGTCGATGGGCTTGCCGAGCGTGATGCCGCGCATCGTGCGCCGGTCGAGCAGGAAGAGCGCGATGTTCTTCATCCCGCGCTCGCCCGAGGTCTTCGCCGCCACCGTGAGCACATCCGCCACCGGCGCGTTGGTGACCCACGTCTTGGTGCCGCGGAGCACCCAGTGCTCGCCGCGCCGCTCCGCGCGCGTGGCGAGGTTGGCGACGTCGGAGCCGGCGTTCGGCTCCGTCATGGCGAAGGTGGCGACGAGCTCGCCGCGCAGCGCGGGGACGAGATAGCGCTCGCGCAGCGCCTCGTCGCCGAAGGCGTGGATGAAGTGGGTGCCCATGAGCGACTGCATGCACACCGCCGCCGCCACCGACAGCGACCCGCGCGCGAGCTCCTCGGCGAAGAGGCAATAGGTCGTCGTGTCCGCGCCGGCGCCGCCGTACGTGTCGGGATAGCGGAGGCCGAGCCAGCCGAGCTGGCCGATCCGGCGAAACAGCGCGACGGGGAACTCCCCGCGCTCGTCGAGCGCCTGCGCGGCCGGAACGACCTCCGCCTCGACGAAGCGCGCGACGCTCTTGCGGAACGCCTCCTGCTCCGGGGTGAAGGTGATCATGCCGTCGTCGCCAGCTCGGGCACGTCCGCCAGCTCGTGCCACTCGTGGGGAACACCGCGCATCAGCACGGCGCCGTCGAGCACCGCGCTGCCGGCCGGAAAGCGCGCACGGTCGGCGTAGAATGCCGCGCGCACGTCGTCGACGGCGAGCGGCTCCATCTTCCAGACGAGGGTCTTGAGCCGCATGCCCTCCAGCCGATCCTGGTGCAGCGAGCACGAGAAGCCGCAGTCGCCGCGCCGGAAGAACTCCGCGACGTCGTCGAACGTCGGGAAGAGCGGCGTCGAGGACCACTCGCGCGCCGCCCGCACGCGCAGCGTCACGTCGGCCTCGCCACGCTCCGTGCTCACGTCCATCGCCAGCGACGCGTCGCCCTCCGTCACGTCGAAGGCGGCGCGACCGTGCACGCCGGGAAAGAGCCGGCCGCCCAGCAGGCTGACGAGCGCCTGGTCGGTGTCGCGCCGCCAGATGAACACACCATCGCTCGTGCCCGCGGGCGTCGGATAGCGGATCGCGATCCGGTGCGCCATGTTCTCGGACGCGAGGCCGACGGCGGCCGGCAGCCCCTTCGGGCGCAGCCGCTCGAGGCGGATCAGGCAGATGCCGGCCACGCAGGCGCCGCGCTCGACGATGGGGTCGAGCGGCGCGGGCACGAGGCGGCGCGCCACGTCGGGATCGACACGGAAGTTCACGAGCACGCGCCGCGCGATGATGCCCTCGAGCGTCGGCAGCATCAGCGCCGGCCTCCGCGGAGCGCCGCCGTCGCCGCCTCGTCGATCCGCTCGCCGACGATCACGACGCCGTAGTCCTCGCGGGCGGCCTCGATCGAGACGAGGTCGTCCAACACGTCCTCGAGCACGGCCCGCGGATCGCGCTCGAACGAATCGCCGTAGCCGCCGGCGCCCGACTGCTGGAACGAGATGACGGCGCCGTACTCGAACTCGCGCGACGCTTTTCCGTGGACGACCTGCTCGCCCGGGCCCGGATCGATCACCGTGCGGGCGAGGCGGCCCGGCTTGCCCCCGAACAGCCCGTAGGGCGGGAACTTCTGCCGCTCCGACAAATTCGTCAGCTTGCCCTCGTCGGCCAGGAAGCGCAGGTCGCGTCGGATGCCGCACCCGCCGCGATACCGGCCCGGTCCCGCCGAGTCGCGGATGAGCTCGAAGCGCTCGACGACGAGCGGCTGGTTGGCCTCCTGCGCCTCCACCGGGATGTTGGAGGCGTTGAAGGCGTACGACATCGCCTCGCAGCCGTCCCGGCAAGCCCGCGCCCCCGTCCCCGACAGCACCAGCTCGTACGCGACGAAGCGCCGTTTGCGCGCGCGGTCCCAGCCGCCGAACGTCGGATTGGCGAAGTGCGAGGCGGCGGCCGCCACGCGCTCGGGCAGCGCTGCGGCGAGGGCGCCGATTACCGCCTCGAAAGTGCGATAGCAGATGATCGCGCGCGGGCCGCCGCCCGCCGGCGGGCGCGGATTGAGGAACGAGCCTTCGGGCGCGCGCACGGTGATCGGCCGCAGCGCGCCCTCGTTCATCGGCCCGTCGGGATCGGTCAGGCATTTGACCGCGGCGTACGAGTACGAGCGTGTGTAGTTGATGTACGAGTTCATGCCCGAAGCCGTCTGGGGGCTCGAGCCCTCGTAGTCGATCGTCATCTCGTCGCCGTCGACGGTCACGGCCACCGCGACGCGCAGCGGGTCCGTCCCGGGGCCGCAGTCGTCCAGAAAGTCCTCGAAGCGATAGACGCCGTCGGGCACCGCGCGGATCGCCGCGCGCATGCTCGCCTCCGTGCGCGCGACGATCTCGTCCATGGCCGCGACGAGGGTGTCGCCTCCGTAGCGCTCGGCCAGCTCGGTCAGCCGCAGCTCGCCGACGCGCAGCGCGCTGCGCTGCGCGCGCAGGTCGCCGAGCACCTTGTCGGGCGTGCGCGTGTTGGCGGCGATGATGCCGACGATTCCCTCGTGCTCCCGGTACGCCTGCCAGACTTTCGTCGGCGGGATGCGCAGGCCTTCCTGGAAATAATCGAAGATGCCCTCGACGCCCTGGCTGCCGGGCCGCGAGCCGCCGACGTCGGTGTGGTGCAGGATGTTCACCGCGAAGCCGATGAGCCGGCCCCGATGAAACGCCGGCTGCGTGATGAAGAAATCGGGCAGGTGGCCGGAGCCGAGCAACGGATCGTTCAGGAGGATCGCGTCGCCGGGCACGAGCGTCTCGACCGGGTGCGCGGCCAGCGCGTTCCTGACCGCAAACGACATCGCGCCCATGTGGCCGGGCGAGTACGGCCCCTGGGCCACCATGCGCCCGCGCGCGTCGAACACCGCCACCGAGAAGTCCTGGCCTTCGCGCGCCTGCTCGGAGTACGCGGTCTTGTGCACGGTGGTGCCGATCTCCACCGCGATCGACTGCAGCGCGCCCCAGATCACGCCCAGCGTGATGGGATTGATTGGAGCGGGGGCCGTGTGCTCGGTTCTGACCGAGGGTGGCCCGTTCGAGATGCGGCGCGGCTCCGTCATGCGCGTTCAACCGTCGCCGGATCCATTGTGACGATCAGATTCGCGTACTCGTCGACGGTTGCGCTGACCCCCGGCGGCAGCACCGAGGTGGACTCGCGCTCTTCGACAATGGCGGGGCCGTCGAGCCGCGAGCCGGGCGCCAGCGCGTAGCGGTCGTAGACGGCGCACTCCGTCCAGCCGCGCGTCTCCGGAAACCACGCGCGGCGCCGGCCCTTGAGCCCGCCGTCGCGGCCGTCGCTGGCGGCCTTCGCCAGCGCCACGCGCGGGGCGCCGCCGACGGCGGCGAGCTTCCACGTCACCGTCTCGACCGGCTCCGTCGGATTCGCGTAGCCGTAGCGCGCGGCGTAGATCTCGTCGAAGGCGGCGCGGATGCGCGTGAGGGCGGCGGCGTCCAGCGTGCCCGCCGGGACCGGGACGGTCAGCTCGTATCCCTGCCCCACGTAGCGCGCGTCCACCGCCCGCGCGAGCGTGACCGTGCCGCCCAGGGCGGCGTCGCGCACCACGGCCGAGGCCTGCGCCGCCATCTCGGCGTACATCGTCGTGAGCGCGACGGGATCGAGCGCGTCGAGCCGGCGCACCCACGTGCGCGCGACGTCGAACCGGACCTCCGCCGCGAGCAGGCCGATGGCCGCGGTCACGCCGGCGGCCGCCGGCAGGATCACGCGCGGAATGCCGAGCGCCTGCGCGAGCCGACAGCCGTGCACGGGCCCCGAGCCGCCGAAGGCGACGAACGTCAGATCGCGCGGGTCGCGGCCGCGCTCGATCGACACGACGCGCGTGGCCAGCTCCATGTTGGTGTTCACCATGGCGTGGATGCCCCACGCCGCGTCCTCGACCGACAGGCCCAGCGGCTGCGCGACGCGCGTGGCGATCGCGCGCCGCGCGGCCTCGGCGTCGAGGCGAAGCGTGCCGCCGGCGAAGTAGTCGGCGTTGAGGTAGCCGAGCACGAGGTTGGCGTCGGTCACCGTCGGCTCGAGGCCGCCGCGGCCGTAGCAGACCGGGCCCGGCGTGGACGACGCGCTCTCGGGTCCGACGGCGACGACGCCGAGGTGCGCGCGGGCGATGGAGCCGCCCCCGGCGCCGATCTCGACGAGGTCGATCGCCTGGATGTTCATCGGCAGGCCGCTTCCCGCCGCGCCGTGCACGCGGTGCAGCTCGAAGGCGGTCGTCGTGCCCGGCCGGCCGTTCTCGACGAGCGCGAGCTTGGCGGTGGTGCCGCCCATGTCGAACGCGATGAGGTCGCGGTGGCCGGTCAATTCGCCGTAGGCGGCGGCCATGAGCGCGCCGGCGGCGGGCCCCGACTCGATCATCCGCACCGGGTAGCGCTCCATCGCGTCGGCCGTGGCCACGCCGCCCGAGGACTGCATCACGAACAGGCGCCCGCCGTAGCCGCGGCCCGCGAGCGCCGCGCCGAGCCCCCGCAGGTACTCGCGCAGCGCCGTCATCACGTAGGCGTTCACCACGGTGGTGGACGTGCGCTCGTACTCGCGGAAGGTCGGCGAGACCTCGTGCGAGAGGGTGACCGTCACCTGCGGCGCCTCCTCGGCCACCAGGGCGGCCAGGCGCCGCTCGTGCGCGGGGTTGAGGTAGGCGTGCAGCAGGCAGATCGCCAGCGTGGTGACGCCGCGCTCGACCAGCGCGCGGATCGCCTGGCGCGCGTCGGCCTCGTCCAGCGGCGTGCGCACCGAGCCGTCGGCGAGCACGCGCTCGGTGACCTCGCCGATCAGCCGGCGCGGGATCAGCGGGCGGGGCTTCTCGATCTGGAGGTCGTAGACCTGGTAGCGCTTCTCGCGGCCGATCAGCAGCACGTCGCGGAAGCCGCGCGTGGTCAGCAGGCCGACGCCGCGCGCCTTGCGCTCGATGACGACGTTGCTGCCGAGGGTCGTGCCATGCACGGTCTGCGCGACATCACGCCAGGCGACGCCGGCGCCCGCGAGCAGCGCGTCGAGTCCCGCGAGGCAGGCCTCCGACGGGTCGGGATACGTCGTGAGCCGTTTGGCGGTGGTCAGCTCGCCCGCGGGCGACTGCAGCACGAAGTCCGTGAACGTCCCGCCCACGTCGAAGCCGATCCGGTACGACACGAAGTCAGCTCCGCCGCTCCGCGCGCGCGAGGACGATGCGGTAGGGATAGCGCCGTCCCGTCTGATAGCTGACGGCGTGCTCGACGGGCTCGCCGTTGGTCGCGTAGTACGTGCGCTCGAACATCAGCAGCGGCGAGCGCGGACGCACCTGCAGCAGCTCGGCCACCTGGCGCGGCGCCAGCACCGCGTCGGCCACCTGCTCGAGGGTTTTGATGCGCAGCTCCGACTGCCGCTCGATCGCCGCAATCAGCGACGTCTTCGACAGGTCCTCGTCGGACAGCGCGAGCGCGATCGGTGTCGGCACCCACACGGTCACGTGCTGAAACGGCCCGCTCTCCGCGTGGCGGACGCCGACGATGCGCGTGCCCTGGGACCCCGGCGGCAGGCGGAGCGCCTGCGCGATGTTCGCCGGCACCGGCACGGTCTCCTGCGAGATCAGCTTGAGCCACGTCTCGTCGCCGAGCGCCATCAGGTCGTCGATCGAGCCGATCACCCGCAGCCGCGGGTCGCTGCCGTTCGCCGCGGTGCTGAAGGTGCCGCGCCCGGCGTGGCGATAGAGCCGCCCCTCCTGCACGAGGACTTCGAGGGCCTGCCGGACGGTCGGCCGACTGACCTTGAAGCGGGCGCAGAGGCTGTGCTCGGACGCGATGCGCTCGCCCTCGCCGCGCAGGTCGCGTCGGATCGCGTCGGCGATCTGCAGGTAGCGAGGAACGCCCGGACGGTAGTTCACGCCGACCTCCCGGAGGTCAAAAGTTGTCTAGACAGATAACACCCTGCCCGGGGCGGGTCAAGCCCGCGGATGGAAGTTGTCGTACATGCGCCGGATCGCCGCCGAGGGCAGGTGCGTGTAGATCTGGGTCGTCGAGATGTCGGCGTGTCCGAGCATCGTCTGCACGGCGCGCAGGTCGGCGCCGCCCTCCAGGAGATGGCTCGCGAAGCAGTGGCGCAGCGTGTGGGGTGACACGTGCTGGCGCAGACCCGCCCGCCGCGCCGCGCGCGTCACGATCAGCCAGAGCGACTGCCGGGTGAGCGGGCGGCCCCGCGGACCGACGAAGAGCAGCGGCGACGCGGACGCGCGGCGCGCCGCCGCCAGGCGCGGCCGCGCCTCGCCGAGATACCGCTCGAGCCACGCGAGCGCTTCGCCGCCGACGGGGACGAGCCGCTCCTTGCGTCCCTTGCCGCTGCACTGCACGTATCCGGCGCGGCGGTTGACGTCGGTCACTGTCAGAGACAGCGCCTCCGTCGCCCGGAGGCCGCACGCGTAGAGCAATTCGAGCAGCGCGCGGTCGCGCACGCCGAGCGGCGTGCCGACGTCCGGCGCCTCCACCAGCGCCGCCGCCGCCTCGCGCGAGAGCGTCCGCGGCAGCGGCCGCGAGCGGCGCGGCTGCTCGAGGTGCTCGGTCGGATTGTCGGCCACGGCGCCCTCGCGGACGAGATGGCCATAGAGCCCGCGCAGCGCGGCCAGTCGGCGCGCGATCGTCGCCGGCTTGCGGCCGGCGCGGCGCTGGCGCTCCATCCACGCGAGCACGTCGTCCGGCCGTGCGGCGTCGAGCGCCCGCCGGCGCGGTCCGAGCACGCGCAGGAAGTCGCGAACGTCGCGGCGATAGGCGTCGAGGGTGTGGCGGGAGGCGTTGCGCTCGGCGCTCAGAGCGGCGAGGAACTCGTCGAGCGCGCGCTCGGCGTTCACATGGGAATCGTAGCAGGACCACGGCGCGGAGCCGAAGCTCCGCGCCGGGCCGCGCCCCTGCTCAGCGCCTAGCGCCGATTGCCGCGCGTGCGCGCGTTGTCGCGCCCCTGCTCGCCGTGCGGCCCCGCCGCCTGGTCGGCGCGGTCGAGGCCGGTCTTCTTGTCGGTCTGCTCCCGGTCCTTCATCTTCGCGCGGTCGTCGTCGCGCTTCGTCTTGTCGTCGTCGCCACGCGGGCTGGCCGAGGGCGACTGATCGTCGCGGTCACGGTTGGAGTTGAGGTTCGTGTTTCGGTTGGTGTTGACGTTCGTGTTGGTGTTGCGGTTGTCGTCGCCGCTGCCGTACGTGGCGCCGCCGGACGTCGTGCCGCTCGTCGTCCCGCTCGACGTGTCGCTGCCCGAGGCGCTCGGGCTCTGCGAATTGCGGTTGTCGTTGACGTTCGTGTTGCTGTTCGTGTTGGTATTCGCGTTTCCGCGGTCGCCCATCGTCGGCGACGCGCTCGGGCTCGAGGTGGTCGCGCCGACGTTGCTCGACGAATTCTGGTTGCCCGTGCCGATGTTCGTGCTCGGGCTCACGTTGCTGTTGGGGCTGACGTTCGGGTTGATGGTCACCGAGCCGCCTCCGGGGGTCGTCCCCGTGACGCTCGGTGTCTGGCTGGTTTGCGCCGTCGCGGGGCCGATCCCCACGACGAGAGCCGCCAGCGAGGCGGCCGCGATCGAGACCCGTCGGTGCTTCATGCGAATCCCCCTGTGGTGCGGTGTTGTGGGTGTGACAGCACCCGCCATCGGAGGGTTGCAGGCACAGTGCCACCCGTGCGCGCACCGGGTGGATGGAGCTTCTACAACGCGCGGGGCGCGCCGAGCTCGCGCGCGATCACCGTGCGCTGGATCTGGTTGGTGCCCTCGTAGATCTGCGTGATCTTCGCGTCGCGCATGAAGCGCTCGACGGGATACTCGCGCGTGTACCCGTAGCCGCCGAAGACCTGCACGGCGTCGGTGGTGACCCTCATCGCGGCGTCGCTCGCGAAGCACTTGGCCATCGAGGACTCCATCGACGTCGCGGTGACGCCGCGATCGACGAGCGCGGCCGCGTGATGGACCATCAGCCGCGACGCGTGCACGGCCATCGCCATGTCGGCGAGCATGAACTGGATGCCCTGGAATGCCGCGATCGGCTGGCCGAACTGGCGCCGCTCCTTCGCGTAGCCGACGGCGGCGTCGAGCGCGGCCTGCGCGATGCCGACCGCCTGCGCGCCGACCGCGGGCCGCGAGCGATCGAGCGCGCCGAGCGCGACCCGAAAGCCCTCGCCCTCGGCGCCGAGCCGGTTGTCGGCGGGCACCTCGCAGTCCGCGAGATGGATGGCGACGGTCGGCGAGCCGCGCACGCCCAGCTTGCGCTCGAGCTTGCCGAGCGCGAAGCCCGGGAACGTCGGCTCCACCAGGAACGCGGTCACGCCTTTGTGGCCGCGTCCGCGGTCCACGGTGGCGAACAGCGTGAGCACGGACGCGTGCGAGCCGTTCGTCACCCACATCTTCGTGCCGTTCAGCACGTAGCGGTCGCCCCGACGCACGGCCGTGGTCGTCATGCTCGCGGCGTCCGAGCCGGCACCCGGCTCCGAGATCGACAGCGCGCACGTGATCTCGCCCGCGGCCAGGCGCGGCAGGTAGCGGCGCTTCTGCGCCTCCGTGCCGTGCGAGACGAGCGGATAGCCGGCGGCGTACTGCACGAGATAGATGACGGCGGTGGACCCGCACGCCCACGCGATCTCTTCCACGGCCAGGCAGAAGGCGAGCGCGCCGAGACCGGCGCCGCCGTACGCCTCCGGGACGTACAGGCCCATGAGCCCCTGCGCGCCGAGGAGGCGCAGCTGCTCGGCGGGATACAGCTCCGTCTCGTCCACCTGCGCGGCCAGCGGCGCGATCCGCTCGCGCGCCAGCGCGCGCGCCAGCTCGCGCGCCTGCCGCTCGTCGTCGCTCAGCCAGAACGCGTCGCGCATGCCGCGATTATCGCCCCTCTTGACGGTCGTTCAAGGCGTAGCCCATCATGGCGGCCCTCCGCGCGCGTCGGAGGTGCTGCTCGACAAGGAGGCTCGCATGCCGCCGCTCAGAACGAACAAACGTATCGTCGCGACGCTGACCGTGACCGCCGTGCTGTTGGCCGCCGGCCTCTACGCCGTCGCGCAGCAGCCGTACCAGCTCACGCCGATGGAGGAGTCCAAGCGCGACCGCACGGTGTCCGTCTCGGCCAGCACCGGGAAGTACCACGTGCTGCCGGCGACGCTGGAGACGACGCAGTGGGGCTGGCTCGATCCCAAGGAGCCGCCGAAGCTCGTCGTCAACTCCGGCGACACGGTGGCGATCGAGACGATGATGCACGCGCACAACGCGATCCAGCCCGGCACGACGATGGACGACATCGTCAAGCTGCGCCTCGCGAACCCGGGCGGCGGTCCCCATTCCGTCACCGGCCCCATCTACGTCAGCGGCGCCGAGCCCGGCGACACGCTGGAGATCCGCATCGTCCGCATCGTGCCCAAGGCATTCGCGACGAACTTCCACCTGCCGGGCGCGCAGTTCCCAACGGTCGGGCAGCTCGGACCGGAGTTCCCGCAGGGGTTCGTGCGCTACTACTACCTCGACTGGGAAAAGAAGCAGGCCGAGTTCAAGCCCGGCATCGTCCTCGACCTCCAGCCCTTCCCGGGAACGATCGGCGTCGCGCCCGATCCCAACGAGCCCAAGGAGAAGGCCGGGCCGCCCATCAAGGACGCCAAGGGCCGCACGAGCACGCTGCGGCCGTGGAAGAACGGCTCCAACATGGATCTCAACGAGCTGCAGGCGGGCTCGACGCTCTACCTGCCCGTGTTCGTCAAGGGCGCGCTGCTCTGGACCGGTGACTCGCACTGCCGGCAGGGCAACGGCGAGGTGAGCCTCACGGCGCTCGAGTGCGCCTACCGCGAGATCGTGCTGACGCCGATCGTCCGCAAGGACATGAAGCTCGAGTGGCCGCGCGCCGAGACGGCGACGCACTGGATCGTGATGGGCTTCGACGAGGACCTCAACGAGGCGATGAAGATCGCAACCCGCGAATCGGTCAACTTCCTGGCCGGGCAGAAGGCCGTGCCGATGAGTCGGGACGAAGCGTACGCGCTGACGTCGATGGTGGGCGACTGCCGTGTCACGCAGGTCGTGGACATCCGCAAGGGCGTGCACTGCATGATTCCGAAGAACATCTTCGCCAAGCGGTGACGAGCGTGCGGACCGAGCCGGTGACGTAGCGCGACGCCGTGATCGCCGCCGTGCTCGCCGCGGCGACGCTTTCCGTCGCGGCCACCACCACCGACCTGCGCGACCTCGTCGCCGCCGTGGGCGGTGATCGCGTCCGGGCCGAGAGTCTGACCGACCCGCGTCAGGATCCGCACACGCGCGAGATCGCCCCGCGCCAGGTCGCGCTGCTCAAGAGCGCGGAGCTGCTCGTGCGCGTCGGCCTCGACCACGAGCCGTGGCTGCCGCGCGCGCTCGCGGCGGCGGGCGCGGCGCCGCGCGACGTGGATGTCTCGCGCGCCGTCGTCGTGCTCGACGCCGACATCCCCCGGCTGTCGGCCGACGCCCGGCCGCACCTGCACGCCTACGGCAACCCGCACTACTGGCTCGACCCCGAGAACGCGCGGCCGATCACCGCGCGCCTCCTCGAGGCGCTGGCGGCCGCGCGGCCCGAGGACCGCGCCGTGTTCGAGGCCAACCGCGCCCGCTTCCTGGCGCGGCTCGACGCCGGGCTCGCGCGCTGGCGAGCGCGGCTGGCGCCGTTCGCCGGCGCACGCCTGGTCGTCGTGCACGACACGTGGCCATACTTCGCACGCCGCTTCGGGCTCATCGTCGCGGCCGCGGTGGAAGAGCGGCCGGGCGTGCCGCCGGCGGCCGCGCACCTGGGCCGCCTCATCGAGCGTATGCGGACGGCCGGCGTGGGCGCGATCGTGGCCGAGCCCGGCGCTGCGCCCGCGCTCGTGCGGCGGCTGGCGGATGCCACGGGCGCGCCCGTCGCCACGCTGGCGCCGTCCGTCGGCGCCGAGCCGGCGGCGAGCGACTACGTCGCGCTCTTCGACGTCAACGTCGAGCGGCTCGCCCGCGCCCTGGAGCGCGCGGCGACGCCTGTCCCGAGATGACGCTCGAGCTGCTCGGCTGGCCGCTGGCGGCCGCGCTCGTGCTCGCCGGCATCCACGCCTGGCTCGGGTTGCACGTGCTCGCGCGCGGCGTGATCTTCGTCGACCTGGCGCTCGCGCAGGTCGCCGCGCTGGGCGCCACCGTCGCGCTGCTCGCGGGCCACCCGCCGCACGGCGCGGGCGCCTCGTGGTACGCGCTGCTCTTCACCGCCGGCGGCGCCGCCCTGCTGGCCAGCCTGCGTGAGCGGCGCGCGCTGGCGCGCGCCGCCATCCCGGCCGAGGCCGTGATCGGCATCGTCTACGCGGTGGCGGCGGCGCTGACCGTGCTGGTGCTCGAGCGCGTGCCGCTCGGCGGCGAGCAGGTCAAGGCGCTGCTCGTCGGCAGCCTGCTGGGCGTGACCCGTGACGACGTGCTCCGGCTCGCCGCGCTCTATGCGGGGCTCGGCATCGTGTGCTGGCTCGCGCGCCGGCCGCTGGCCGCGCTCTCGTTCGGCGGGCCGCTGCGCCACGCGCGGCTGTGGGACTTCGGCTTCTATCTCGTGTTCGGCCTCGTCGTGACGAGCTCCGTGCGCGTGGCCGGCGTCTTGCTCGTCTTCGCCTACCTGATCGTGCCGGCCGTGGCGGGCGCGGCGCTCGCGCTCACGCCGTCGCGCCGGCTGCTGATCGGCTGGACCGTCGGCGCGCTCGGCAGCGTGGCGGGCCTCGCAGCGTCGTTCCGCTGGGACCTGCCGACCGGCGCCGCGGTGGTCGCGGCCCTCGGCGCGCTGCTCGCCGCGCTGGGCACAGGCCTCGGCCTGCGGCGGCTCGTACGGGGCGGCCGTCGCGCCGCGCTGGGCTCGGCGGCGGCGCTCGGCCTCGCGGTGGCGCTGGCCGGTGCCGCGCTCGCCGCCGTGCCGCGGGCCGATCACGTGTGGCTCGACGCGGCGGAGGCGACGGTGCCGGCCGTGCAGACCGCGTTCCTGTCGGCGTACGAGCGCGGCGTCGCCGAC
>WNEQ01001449.1_pt1 | contig 12535 bp, 9 predicted proteins | sample 5399971 | NCBI WGS metagenome assembly WNEQ01 (sample SAMN13153330, study PRJNA577476) | soil metagenome | isolation source: 20 cm grassland meadow soil 2 days after 1st rain plot 5 | place: USA:California | collected 2015-09-18
CGCAATATTCCCCACTGCTGCCTCCCGTAGGAGTCTGGGCCGTGTCTCAGTCCCAATGTGGCTGGCCATCCTCTCAGACCAGCTACCCGTCGTCGCCTTGGTGGGCCATTACCCCGCCAACAAGCTGATAGGCCGCGAGGCCCCCCGCCGGCGCAACCTTGCGGCTGCTTTCCTCACCCAGGGATGCCCCCGAATGAGGATATGCGGTATTACCCGGCCGTTGGGCCGGCTATCCCCCACCGTCGGTCAGGTTCCTCACGTGTTACGCACCCGTCTGCCACTGAACTGGAGTTGCCCCCAATCCCGTGCGACTTGCATGTGTTAGGCACGCCGCCAGCGTTCGTCCTGAGCCAGGATCAAACTCTCCAATGAAAGAGAATTCGAACAGCTCGAAACCGAACGACTGTTGTTCGTGTTGTCGTCCGAATCACGTCAGAGTTGAAACCCCATGGCGTCACGCGTCTGACCACGTGATCGCTCGTATCGGGGCCGCACTCCACACGCTCGACCATCAGTTCTCAAAGAGCACCGCGCCGCACGAAAAACTTCGGGCGCAGAAAGGAATGCTAACCCGACGGCCTGAACCGAGTCAAGGGGTGCTGCTACTTGAAGATACGCCCCAGGTTGGCGGTCACGCCCACGAACAGCTGGTCGGGCGTTTCCCGGGTCCGCGCCCACACGCCGCCGGCGTCCACCACGATCCACTCGGCGAGCGTCACCAGCACCGCGCCAAGCAGCCCGTGCTGGGCCGGCCCGACACCGCCGCTCGTGAACTGGAAAGACTCTCCCGCCAGCCCCCAGCGCCCCAGCGCCGCGCTCAGCCCGATCGATGTGAACAACACCGGCTCGCCAGCGCCGATTCCTACCGGCCCCACGTTGATATCCGTGTGGAAAACCGTGTTGATGTCCTCGCTCCAGATCGCCACCAGGCTGCCGAGCACGCGCCCGGCGCCGAGGCTGAGCGACTGGTTCCCTGTCGGGAACGTCGCGCCGGGCACTACGGCGAGCGCTGCGCTTTCGCCGACGCCCGTCCGTAACTTCAGGGCGAGGCCCAGATCGCCGATTCCCGATACGCCGTCGGTCCACGCGAGGCCCGTTCCCGCGATGCCCAGCTGGACATGATTGCGCAGGCCGATCTTGAGGTTGAAATCCCACGCTCTCCCTTCGGACAGGCGGCCGAAGCCATAGACGCGGAAGCCCTGCTCGAGCTCCCAGTAGCCGGGCGCGACCGCGTAGGCATGCGTCGCCACCGTGGGGCGCTCGGGGTTGGCAGCGCGGGGCGATTGGCCGTCGGACGGGCGGACGGGCGCACCGACGAACAGGAACACCATCCCGATCAGCGTCCGTCCCACTGTCCGACGGTCGGCCCGTCCACCATGATAGGCGCGGCGCATGACGCAATAATCTTTGCGATGTAGATCGGAACCGGGAGGGGAGCAGCAGCTGGCTGCAGGCGACCAACCTATCGAACGGAGGGTTACGTCATGGAAGCCGTCTTCCTGATCGGGCGCATCCTATTCGCGGCGATGTTCATCAACTCCGGCATCGCCCACCTCACGAAGCTCACGCCGATGAGTCAGTACGCGGCGAGCCAGAAGCTCCCGGCGCCGAAGCTCGCAGTCGCGCTCAGCGGCCTGATGATTCTCGCCGGCGGCTTGAGCATCCTGCTCGGCGTGGCGCCGCAGGCCGGTGCGCTGCTGTTGGTCTTGTTCCTGATCCCGACGGCGTTTCTGATGCACCGCTTCTGGGGTGTGCAGGATCCGATGATGGCAGCGAATCAGATGGCCCACTTCATGAAGAACGTCACGCTGGCGGGCGCGGCGCTGCTCATTTACTACTTCACCGCGCTGCACCCGGAGGCGTGGGTGCTGTCGTTGGGACGGTGACTGGCAGCCCGATCGCAACCGCTGCCTCGGCGCAAGCCGTTACCACGGCCGTCGCAACTCAGGGGGCCCACCCCCGCCCTGGTCGGGCGTGCCGGGCCGGAGCACGCCGATCGCGCCCGCCACGATCAGAACTGCGGCCCCGGCGAGCCCGGCGACGAGCACCCCCGTGCGGAACCGATTCACCCGCCGCACGTCCACGCGCAGCACGTCCGCCGGGGGGAGGGCGATCCGCTGGTACAGGGGCTGCCCCCCGAAGGTTGAAGACCCGGACGCGGTGTGCACCTCGAAGAGTAGGCGCGCGTCGTCCCGCTCCACCAGCGTGCCGTTCAGCGCCCGGAGGTCGAGCCCCAGCGAGTCGCGCAACCTGAGCTCTGCCTCGGTGGAGATGAGTGCGCGCACTCTCGCGCCGACGGGCACCACGTCGAGAGTCGCCGGCACGTACGTGTAGCAGCCGAGGGACGCGGTGAGCGCCACACAGCGAGCGAGTGTCCGCGTCACGGCACGTTCGGGTTCGTCTCGCGTTCGTTCCGGCCCACGGGGAAGCACAGCGCGCGGGCCACGGGTGTTGTCATGGTCTCGAGCGGCGTCGTGTGGAGAATATCGGTCGTCGACGCGCGATACGTTCCGTCGTCAGAGCCGCCGGGCACATTGTTCTCGATCCAACGGCGCAGGTCGCCGAGTCGGCGCCCTTCGAGCCATAGCTCGAGGGCGCGTTCCCGCTTCAGTGCGGCCCAGCCATCGACGAGAGTCGCGACCACCACCGTGTCGAGGGTCTTTGCCAGGGTCGTATCGGCGCGGAGCGCCCTGCGCCGTGCATTGATGTTACTCTGCGCCTTGGCGAGGTCGCCCGCCACGAGCGCCGCCTCGGCCTCGATGAGCCGCATCTCCCAGCCGCTCGAGAGCCGTACCGGGTCCGAGGTGCTCGTGTACTTGGCCTCCGGCCAGAACGGCACGCGGCCGCCGAACTTCGCCACCGCGGCGTCACCGAAGGGTTTCATCGTGCCCGCCGTAGTGTCCCAGCGCACGCGCGGGTCTCGCGTCGTACGATAGTAGCCCTCGTAAAACGTGCCCCACTGCGTGTGCGCACGGAACGATTGGTCCGCTCGTGCCCAGTAGAGATAGTTGTACTGATCAGGTGAGGCGGAGGAGTAGGGGACCTCGAACTTGTAGGTGCTTGGGACCAACACCGCCTCGGCGACGGCGTCCGCCCAGGTCGCGAGGCCGTAGGTGGCGAGGTCGGTGCGCACCGAGGCCCGCCCTGCGTGCGCAGCGAGGATAAAGCTCGTCGTCTGCGCGTCCGTATTACCCGTCGCGGTGAAGACAGCGATGGCGTTGCTGAACGCGGTGTCGGCACGCAGAAAGTAGAGCGTGTGGGAACCGAGGCTCCCCGGTGCCAGCACGTAGTGCACGCTGTCGGGGATCACCACCGGAATTACCGACTGGCAGAAATTCTCGCCGAGCAACCGGTTTGCGAATCCGGCGTAGAGGTACGCCTGCCCCACCAGCGGCGACTTCGGGAACAGCGTGTCGGGCATGACGCGCCGGAACCGGGCCACCGCGGCTTCAGCGCTGTACCGGGCCACGTTCGATTGCGTCCAATCGCCGTTCATCGTCGCGTCGGTGGGCAGCCCCGCCTGGACGTCGGTCGGAATGCCATAGCTGCCTGTGGAACCGGCGGGGTTGATCTCGTAAGTCACTGCAGCACCCCAGTAGAGCAATTGGCTGACCGGTCCAGCGCTCGAGCCGATTGCGTCGGACAACGCGCGGCGCGCGCCGACGACGATGGCGGGCCAGGCCGCAGGATTGTCGAGGTCCTCGTCGGGGGTGAGCCCTGGGTTCGTGATGGAGGTGTCGCACGCGAGCGCGCCGAGCAGCGCTCCGGCGACGAGGAGGATCGTCGAGTCGTGGTGGATGCGCATGGCTCGCTCCTCTCTCAAAACGTGACGCGGAGGTTGACGGTGACGACGGCTGGCGGCGGGATGTGCTCGGCGATGTCCCGGTTCTGCGAGCCCAGCGCGTCGCGGCCCACCATCTCGGGATCGAACAGCCGCAGCTCCCGGTTGATCCACTTCAGGTAATTCTGCGCCGTAATGCTGAGCGTTGCCGAGCTCGCTCGACGCACGGCCCAACCGACCGGAATCGTTAGCGTCACGTCGCGTAGCTTCCAGAAGTCCTGCGGGAACCAGAACGTGTCCGCGTTGGTGTTCGTGGGGATGCACTCCTTACGCTCTCGGGCCGTGAGGAGCGAGATCTTGGTCGGATCAAGCGCTCCGTTGGCCCCCGTGTACGCCACCGCGTACGCCCGGCTGCACGTCGGCCAGCGCACCGAGCGCGAGAGGGCGTTGAAGGAAGCGCCGTCCTGGATCCACGCCCCACCCTGGTATTCTGCCCGCGCCGAGACGGTGATGCCCTTGGGCAGGCGCAGCGTCAGCTGCTGGCCCAGAATCAGCGTAGGCTGCTGCGGTCCGAAGATGTGGAACCCGTCGGCGGTGCAGGACGAGCGGCACACCGTGTCTGGTGCAGCGATGTCGTTCGGGTTATTGATGATGACCCCACGCGCAGCCATCGCCGGGAAGCCCGGTTCCACCCAGCCCCCGCCCGCCGCGAACGGTACGGTAGGACCGAGCGCTGTGCGCCCGAGGTCACGCACCAAGCTGTGATTGGTGTACACACTGCCGCCCAGATCGAGCCCCCAGTCGGGTTGGTTCACCAGGGTCCCGTTCACGGACAACTCAACGCCGGTGTTCGACATACTGCCTACGTTCGCGAGCTGCGAGACGGGCCAGCCTACTGACGGGATCTGCCGCACTGAGTACAGCGCGTCGCTCGTGAGGCGGTGGTACCACGTAGCCTCGAGGGTCAACCGATTGCGGAACAAGGCTGCGTCGAAGCCCAACTCCGCCTCGCGTGTGCGCTCAGGGCCGATGAGCGTGTCACCCACGCTTCCTGGTTCGAAGCCCGACTGACCGCTCGAGGTGACCGCGGTCCAGCTCCGCACGGCGTCGAACGCCCCCGGAGCTCGTCCCGACCACCCGAGGGCGCCGCGGAGCTTCACCTCGCCCAGATTCGCGGGCCAGAACGGCTCGTCCGAGATCACGTACGACCCGCTGACCTTGGGATACGCCTGCAGCCCGAGGGCACGCCCGAAAGCGCTGTTCCCGTCGAAGCGCACACCCCCCGTGAGGAAGTAGCGGTCGCGAAGCTTGAAGGTGTTTTGGAAGAAGAACCCCGCGTTCACGACGCGTTGGCGGGCCTCGCGCGCAACGAACAGCGCGGCGTTGCTCACGACGGGCAGGCCCGGCCCGGGGAACCCTTCGCCATACGCCGTGGTGCGCACCTCTTCCGACGTGATGCTCTGTCCCCCAAACGAAAACGTGGAGGCCAGGTCGCTGGCGAGCCGGTAATCGAGGTTGCCGACGTAGTCCGCCGTGAGGATCGAGTAGCGGATCTGCTCTTCGTTGAGGATGCCCTGCGGCGCGGCCACGAAGCCGAACGGTCGCAGGTTCCGGTTCTCCTGCTGCGCCAGGTCGTAGCCGACCGTGAAGCGGTTGGAGAACAGCGGCAATGGCGTGTAGGTGACCGTGCCGCCGGTGATGAGCCGCTTGATACCCGACGTGATCGACTGGTTGAGCAGCGAATCGATCACCCTGGGATCGCCCGAGTTGCGATAGTTCCGCTCCTGCCGATACACGTTGAGGACCAGCCCGTGGGCGTTGTTCCCCGCAGGGGTGTTCGACAGGTCGGTGTTGGCGTACGAGGTGTTCCAGTCGACCCGCACGTTGTCGAACAGGTTGAAGGTGAAGTTGCCCCGCGTGGAAAACTTCTTCTCGTTGTCGAGCGGCAACACGCCGTCGTTGTCCTCCGACGTGCCGGAGAGGAAGTAGCGAAATCCAGCCGCCCCGCTCACGCCACCCGACACGGAGCCGGTGTAGCGCTGCCGGTAGGCGTTGCGAATCCAGGAGCAGCCGGCAATGGGGGTGACGTGACACTGCCCGCCGGAGTCGCCGGGGCTCGCGGGGCGGAGGTTCAAGTACGGCACCGAGTCCGTCCCAAACGGCCGCAGCTGCGCAAACCCCTGCCCCGTCTCGAACGACCAGCGCGGTGCTCCGCCGGCGCCGCGCTTAGTGAAGATCTGGATGACGCCGGCCGCGGCCTCGGTGCCATACAGCGTGCTCGCCGCTGAGCCCTTGATGACCTCGATCCGCTCGATGTCGGCGGGGTTGATGTCGTTGAGCGGGCTCGCCTGATAGTTCGCGCCGCGGAATCCGTTGGAGTCATCGAAGGGGGGCCGGTTGCGCCGATACCCTTCGCTGCGGACGCGGATGCCGTCGACGTACACGATCGGTTGATTGCTCTGACTGACGCTGACGGCGCCGCGCAGCCGGATCTGCGCTCCCTCCCCGGCCATCCCGCTCGTCTGCATCACGCTCAGGCCGGGCGCCCGCGCCTGGAGCAGCTGGTCCATGTTGGCGGGCGGATCCTTTACCTGCGACAGGTTCACCTGCGCGATCGAGTTGCCGACCTCGCGGACGCGTGCCAGCCCCGCTGTCCCGGTCACCACGACGGCATCGAGCTGCAGGACGCTCGGCGTGAGCTGAACGTTGGTCCGGGTGACCTGGTCGGCGGTGATGGTCACCCGCAGCGTGGCGAGGCGGTAGCCGATGGCGAGAATCCGCAGCTCGCGCAAGCCCGCGGCGACGTTGCCCAACGTGAAGCGGCCGTCGGGGCCGGTGCGCACGCCGATGTTCGTGCCGGCGATGGTGACTTCGGCACCGACCACGGGCTCATTGGTCGCAGTGGCGGTGACGGTCCCCTCCACCGAGCCAGTTTGCGCGCCGAGCGGGCGCGCGATGACGGCGAGACTCAGCGTGACCGCGACATACCAGGGAAGATGTGTCATAGGCGATGCTCCTGTCGGGTCTCCACACGGAACCAGCGACAATCAGGAAAGCTGCCTCCTTGTTACGAAATGCTACGCACGCCGTGGGGTGTCAAGACGTCCGCTGTCACAGGGTCAGCTGCAGGCGCGCATAATAGAACCCACCGCTGATGCCGAACTGCGTGACCCGGCGGCTGTAGATGAAGCGGCCGAGGCTGATGTTCGTGGCCTTCTGTTGCTGGTCCGGGAGCGTGTTGAAGATGTCGCTCCCGCCCACGGCGAGTCGCACACCGGCGCTCACCTGGTAGCCCACGTCCAGGTCGAACAGGGTCTTGGCGCCGAAGTGCTCGTCGTTGGCCGGGCCGGTCGGGTTGTGATACTCGATCGCTCCATAGTACGTCGCTCGCCCGAGCGCGCCGAGCCGCCCACGCAGCCAGCGCGCTTGGACAGAACCTTTCTGACGCGGGAGCGCGTCTTCCAGCCGGTTCCGATCCTCCGGGTTAAGAATGCGCACGCGGACGGTGTCGAGATTGCCGCTCGTGAAGCTGTCGGCCATGGCCTGGGGCACGTTCACACGCTCCACATCCGTCTTGGTGAAGGTTGCCGACCCGGTCAGGTTCAGCGTGCCGCCACCGAGCGCGGTGGCGTACGACGCGACCAAGTCCACGCCCACGGTTTTCGTGTCCACCGAGTTGGTGAAGAACTGCGCCGTGGTTACGCCCTGAGCCTGGAACGGCGAGAGGATCTGCGCAATCCGGGTGCGGATCGCCGCGTTAGGCTCGGTCGCGGGGATGGAGGAGAACTGGCTGGTGAGCACGATGCGACCGTCGATCGTGATGCGATAGAAGTCCGCCGTGAGCGACACATTGGAGCGCGGCTGCGCCGTGATCCCCGCGCTCAGGTTCACGGATGTCTCCTCGCCAAGATCCGGGATGCCAAACGCCTTCGTCACCCGGCTCTGGTTGTTGCTCGTGAGGACGCGATTGAGAATCAGGTTGCCGCTGGCGTCGATGGCGAACTGATTGCTCACGTTGTTGAACCACACCTGGGCGAGGGACGGCGCGCGGAACCCGGTGCTCGCCGCGCCGCGCACGGCGATCCGCGGCGCGACCTCCAGGCGGGAGGCGACCTTCCAGTTGAACCTGCGGCCGAAGTCGCTGTAACTCTCGAGCCGGCCGCCGACGTCCACTAGGAAGCGCTCGCTCACCTGGCTCTCGAGACCGCCGTAGACGCTGACGCTGTTGCGGCTGCGGTCGAGCTCGTTGGCCGGCTGGAACCCGGGGAACACCTGGGCGCCTGATTCCTTCGGCCTCCCGGCGGAGGTCGTGTCGAAATCGATGCCCGGCCGGCTGCCGCCGTTGCCCAGCTGCCAGGACGCTACCTCGCCGGCGTCGATGCGGTATTCCTCGCGGCGGAACTCCCCCCCCGCCACGAACGAGAGCGACCGAAACCCGCCCCGCGCGCCCAGCGGCCGCACCAGGTCGAGGTTGCCGACGGTCTGGCCGAACGTAAGCCGGCCCGCGTCGAAGTTCGTCGGGCTCGCCGTACCCATCGACGCGTTGTCCGAGTGCTCCACGAAGTAATGGAGCGCGTTGGTGCCGTGCGTGACGCTGAAGTCCACGTCCCAGCCGTTGAGCCCGCCGCGCACGCCGGCGGCGCCCGAGTTGTCGTCGAGCATCGTGCGGATCTCGGGGAGGAAGCCGAACGGATAGAGCTGCGGCACGACGCGGGCTTCCTGACTCGGTAAGCGGTAGAAGCCGGCCGCCACGCCGTTACGGTGGGAGATACCGCCGAAACTGTAGAACTCGGCGTTCTCGCCGAGCGGCACGACGGTGTTGTAGAAGGCCATCCCTTCCGTCGCGGCCGCCTGGCCGAGACGGATGGTGAAGTCTTGGCGCGTGAGGCCGTTGGCGGTGAGCGCCGAGTCGGTGCCCGCCTGGGTCGTGACGCCGCGAAAGATGTCGTTGCCCGAGTACGGGGCGGCCCGGCTCGTCGCGCCGCGGTCCAGGTACTCGCCGGCGACGTTGAAGAAGCCGCGGTCGCCAACCTTGAACCCGTAATCGACTTCGGTCCTGATCTGGTCGCCATCGTGCGCGCTCCCGATGTCCGACACGCTCGTGCCACCGGCTGTCGTGCCCGCCGTGGTGGTAAGATCGAGGTGCTCGGCCTGTTGCTTGAGGACGATGTTGATCACGCCGGCGATGGCGTCCGACCCGTACTGCGCAGCGGCGCCGTCCCGCAGCACCTCGATCCGGTCGATGGCCGCCGTCGGTATCGCATTCAAGTCCACGCCCACCGTGCCCCGACCGAAGGTGCCGTTGACATGCACCAGCGCGCTCGAGTGGCGCCGCTTGCCGTTCACCAGGACGAGTACCTGGTCGGGGCCGAGGCCGCGCAGGCTCGCCGGGTTGATGTGGTCCGACCCGTCCGCGATGGTCTGGTGCGAGGCGTTGAACGACGGTGCCAGCGTGGCGAGGATCTGATTGACCTCGGTCTGGCCGTTGTCGGCGATCTCCTGCGACGAGATCACGTCCACCGGCACTGGTGTTTCGACGGCGGTGCGCGAAGTGCGCGCGCCGACGACGACCACCTCGTTCAGCGAGAGCGGCGACGCCGTGAGCTTGAAGTCACTGGTCACGGTTTGTCCCGCCGCGACCGTCACCCGCTGCTCCGCCGCGTCATAGCCGATGAGGCGCGCGCGCACGGTGTGGGCCCCGGCCGGCACGCTCAGGTGATACTGCCCCTTCTCGTTGGTGAGGACGGTGCGCGCGGTCCCGACGATCACGACGCTGGCACCCGGCAGGGGTGCCGCTGATCCGGCCGCCACGACGGTCCCCGAGACCGTACCGGTCTGCTGGGCGGCGAGCGCGGTCGTCACGAACACAGCCGAGAGAAGTGAAAGGACGCGGTTCGAACCCACGGGCCACCTCCTGGAGGATGACGGTGTCCACAGTATCCAGGCGTGGGCTAGTAATACGGCCCGGCGGGCGCCGGCGCTACCCGGGCCGAGCGGCCCCAAGGGAATCCCGAACAGGGCCCGCTGGCCGGAAACCGGAAGTGGAGGCAGATTCGAGGGTGCTCTTCTCCCGCCGCAAAGAGTCCTCGCCTAGCGATCGGCGCGCCCCGCCGGACCGCCGCCGCGGGACCGACCGGCGCAACGGCGACCGCCGCCAGATGCTGGCGCTGGTGACGGTCGAGCGGCGCTCCGGGATGGACCGGCGCCAGAGCCCCGATCGCCGCGCCGAGCAGCGTCGTACCGCACCGGAGCGCCGCGGCGAAGAGTCGGCGGCCGAGCACATCCGCAACGCGCTGCAGCTGATCGAGCACGTGGCCGACTCGCACCAGTTGGACGACGAGCACCGCCGCGACTTGGACGCGGCGCTGTTCCGGCTGCGCTTCGCGCTCGACCGGCTGGAGCCGCGGGCGGGGGGCGTGTGGGGGGGCAACCGGTAGGACGGAGGGTTGCCGGCGGGTAGTGCGCCCGGGAGGATTCGAACCTCCGACCAACAGCTTAGAAGGCTGCTGCTCTATCCACCTGAGCTACGGGCGCCTGAACAGTTTACGCAATTTCTGCGACTCTGAATGTTTGCCGCACGTACGGCAAACATCCGCTTACCGGCCTTTACGGTCAACCGCTCGACCGCGTGCTCGACCACAGCCCCCCGGTGGCGCACCGTGCCCAGATGGCCGTAGACGCGGCGCACGGTGCATCGCCGCTTTCCCTAGCTACTTCCCCACCGTGTAGGTCGACACGGGTGCGTCGCCGTCGAGCGTCTGCAAGCGCGGGGCGCGGTAGGTGTGCCGCGTGATGTACGGAGTGATGTGCTGCGTCAGCCCTGCCTCCGCCGCGACCCCGGCCACGAGCTTCCGCAGGTCCTTCGTCCGAGCCCTCCGTCGTCAGCCGACGGTCAGGTGACAAAGGTCGAATGTCAGTCAGTGTCGGCCGGCCTATATAGGCCGACACTCGACGGACGAATCGACCGACTTGGGGGTCCGGCCAGCCTACTTCATGGTCTTGCACGCCGCCGCGACGCGGGTGCTGTCTCCAGGAATGTAGATCGCGATCGCGTTGCCTTTTCGGTTTGCGCTCGTGCCGAAGAGGCTGCTCGCGATCTTAGCCCCGGTGCTCGGGTCTTTCATCGTACCAAGAATCACGCCGTTTGCACCTAGTTCAGCAGCCTTCTTCCGCTGCGACTTAATCATCCCGCTCTCCGAGGTCATGTCGCTTTCGCCCTTTGAGTTCAGGACGGCGACCTCGGTATAAGGCTTGCCCACCCTACTGGAATCCGAGAACACCTGTACACCGTCGGGGCAGACGGGCTGAAGCTTCAAAGAGGGGTTCATGACCGCGGCGTTTGTCGAGACGCACGCCGCGAGGAGCACCACAGGCCAAGGCCAGCGCATGTCCAGTCCTCCAGATTCGTGGGGTGGCCCCAATGTAGGAAAGAGTCTGTAGCCGCCAAGGGCGGTCTTGCGGCATCTAGGGGCGGAAATGCCGCAACTGGTGAGGCGCATCACACCCCCTCCGGTACCCAGTCGATCGGAAGCATGTTTCCATGCTCCCCCATAAGTGGCTAGAAGGCTGCTGCTCTATCCACCTGAGCTACGGGCGCGCCGTCACTCAACAACTTAATACGCCACCGCCGGCGGTCGAGACCGTCACCCCAGATGAAACAAAAGCGGCCAGCGTCCCGACGCTGACCGATTGGACTGCGCGAATCTACTGTCTCAGGCGAGGAGTATAGCGGGAATGGCAAGGATGCCCGCGACGCGCGCGAATTGGAACAGTGCACCGGCCCAGCGGCGCCCGCGTGCCGCCACGCGTGTGGCCGGCGCCCGCCGCTCGGCAGCGCGGCCCCTGCCCCGACCCGCCGCGCGCACCGCCGCCGTAATGATCGGCTGGGCCTGCAGGTGCTGCTGCGCGGCGCGGCGGGTGAGGTCGGCCACCCAGCGCCGCACGGTGCCCCCCAGTGCATCGAACGACGCCGCGCTGCGCCACACCTCGCGGAACGCAGTCGCCACTACCTCGTCAGCGGCCTCCCGCTCGAGCAACAGACTATACGCGATGGCGTAGAGGGTCATGCCGTGGCGCCCGTCCAGCTCGGCGAGCGCGGGCTTGTCGCTCAAGGCCGCGATGCGCTGCACGAGGAGCGCGTCGGACAGGACGGCATCGGGTGTGAAAGTGGCAGTGTGCGACGGCATCATCACTCCCTAAGGGTGGCAGCAGTGGGTAGCCCACACCGTTGATGTACCGGCACCACCGCCATATGAAGAGTCTCCGGCGCGGCCGCGGTCACGCACCCGGTTTTCGTGACCGGCGACCCCTGGGCCCGTGATCCCACTCACAATCGGTGCGAACCCCTTTAGATTGAGCGAAAATGGAGACCAAGCGAAAGTACGAGCGCGCGGCGCCGGCGGGAGACCCGCTTCCAACGGTCGTTGCACCCGAGCGCGCGCTGCGGGTGGTAACGCGTCCGGAGCGCAATCCCGGCACCGCGCTCGATCTCGACCTGGTGCGCGCACTGCGTGTCAACCGCAGTGCCGTGGAGCGCCGGGCCGCCACCATCCCTACCCGACGGACCGTAAAGAAGGAATGGCAGGCCGCCTGGCTGCTGCGCGCCATTACCTGCATGGATTTGACGACGCTCCAGGGCGACGACACTCCGACCAACGTGCTCCGCCTGTGCGCCAAAGCGCAGCATCCCGTGCGCCGCGATCTGCTCGAGGCGCTGGGCTGCGCCGACTTGGGTATCACCGTGGGCGCGGTATG
>WNEQ01001450.1_pt1 | contig 12533 bp, 10 predicted proteins | sample 5399971 | NCBI WGS metagenome assembly WNEQ01 (sample SAMN13153330, study PRJNA577476) | soil metagenome | isolation source: 20 cm grassland meadow soil 2 days after 1st rain plot 5 | place: USA:California | collected 2015-09-18
GTCGCTCATCGGATTCTTCGGATGGCCTTTGTGATAATTCACCTGTTTCGAGACCCTTCCACCCGATGTCAACTTGACCGTAATCCGGTTAGCGACTGCCTCTGGATACATTCTGCTCAGCTCCTTGTCCTCGACAACTGTCACCTTCTTCAGAAACTCCAGAACCCTGGAGTCCGTGAACTTTCGTGGCGTGTAGGTTGAGTTGTCGATCTTCCCGTCGAAGAGCGCCCTCGTCACAATGTATGGTAGGCTGTGGTCAGCCGTCTCTTTAGTCGCCGGGGCCCACTTTTCAGGATCCTTCCCTAGAATGTTGTACCCGGCCTCGTGGGAGGCAATCTCGACCGACTCAACCTCGCTCAGGCTCGGAATCTCCTTCTTTGCCTCGAGCGCGGCCCAGATCGCTGACTGGGAGTGTATCTCTGCCGGGAAGAACTTCAGATAAGTTTCTCCTATCTTGAAAGACCCGCTCCGGCCCCCAAAACCCTCAATGTCCAGCTCGAACGGTCCGGAGATCTGCTTGAAGAATCCCATCTCTCCCTCGAAAATCGGCGAGGGACCAGTCATCCCCTTCTCAGCCAGCATCGCTGAGAATACGGCGTTTCTCGCAGCGTTCGGAAACGACACTCCCTTCCACATCGACAACTCCCCCGCCCGCACCTGTCTCATCGCGATGTGAGAGTTGAGCGAAATATTTACCGCCTGAACTAGCTTCTCCTGATTGAGTCCCATCAGTCGTCCTGCAGCTAAGGCCATGGAGACCAAACCATAGCAGACATGGTCCCAGCCTCGATGTCGAATATCCGCGGCATCACAGAGACGACACTGAACTTCGTAGGCGAGAGCAATAGCTAGGATGAGTTCTTTCCCACTAGACCCGCTTTCACTGGCAACGGCGAAACATGGCCCAATGTTGTCGCTGGGATGGGCAGGCTCGAGCGATAGGTAGGTATCATTGTAATCGAAATACCGCACCATTATCCCGTTCACAAAAGATGCTAGATCAGTTGTAGTCTTGATCTTAGTCCCGAGAACTGTTGAGCCCTCTGGATTCCGCGCTTCTGAAGCAAGTTCTCGAGCAATCTTTGAAGGTTCGGAACCGTATGCACCTATTCCGCAAGCGAGGCTGTCCACTATCCTCTTCTTCGACTCGTGAATAATCCTCTCCGGTAGGCTAGAATATTCCAGCGAGTGAGCATACGATGCTAGTGATTCTGCGATATTCATTGCGCCAAGCGGCGTTTTTCCGGATTGGCATAAGTCTTGTTGCGGACGGGACCGGGAAACTATGCCGGGTCTTTACCAGTGCCCTGACAATGGTTGCAAGACACCTTCTCAACCGAATCCTTCAACACTATGACAGGGACCTTTCCTGTTCCTCCGCAGGCACCGCAAGGTTTGGGAGCGGGTTGAGCCAACTTGGTTTCACGAAGAGGGACGACTGGTTTGGATAGGAAAAACCTTCGTTCCTGAACTTCTCGGGAAAGGCGACGGATCAGTTCATGGAACACTAACTCGCTAACTGAGCACCAATGTATACGGACATGAAAAGCCACAATTCCATTGTTGACCTATTCTGTGGTCATTACAGAAAAATTCACGAAGAAAAAGAGGGTACCAAAAGTTAGGCAATTATTTTCCCGAGAAAGCTCCCAATCACGACGCCTATCACGTAGAGGGCTGCGGTTGCGCCCAGTATTATTCCGCCAAGTTCCAAGAACTGTCTCTTGAAGACACGCGTGGATATGACTGTGTCATAGTATGTGATGAACGCTACTAGGACCATTCCAACAGCGAGTGAACTGCCCAGGGCGAAGTACTGGTCCAGCGTAAGGAAGTATGGAAAGGCCAAGAGGATGGCGGTTATCAGGTACGAGATTCCTGTATAGAAAGCGGACTTTCTGGCAGAGCCAGCGAACCCCTGCTGGGCTTGCGCATAGGCTGCAGAGGCCATTGCAATTGAGGCTGCCATACCGGCAATGATTCCAGCTAGTCCTGCAATTTCCGTTCGTCGATAAATGCCCAAGGAACCTGCGTGAATTGCAGCGACCTCAACTACCGCGTCTGCAAGTCCGAGAACTATGAACGCCATGTACTTGACTCTGCCCTCCTCGATTCCGCCCATGAGATACGTCTCATGATGCTCCTCGTCCGCGACCATTTGGTCAAATCGGGGCCTATCCTCAGGTGGGATGAAGTGCTCAACCTGTTTGTAGCGTCGAACCACGACGCTCTCGTGTCTCTCCAAGAACTTGAGCGTGAAGGTGAGTCCAAGCAGTATTCTGATGAGTGTGACAAAGTAGACGCGTAGGCGAATGGCTCGAACCTCGGCGTTAGGCGCGAATTTCCTCCAGAACTCATAGTGACCTCTCTCCGTTTCCCCCAGTCCTACCAGAGCCTCCTTGAACTTCGGATTCCTCTCACGCCTCGAGAGGGCCAAGTACACCTTGTAATCCGTGAGCTCGTCTTGGCAACCTCTACGAGCCACATCCGCAAGCTCTGGCGCAAGCACCGACTGTTCCATTTTGTCAGCGCCTCCCCGATAGGTTTTGGTCCCTAATAATCAATGACAGCGCGAAGCACATTCTCAAGCTCCTCCAAGCCTAACGATGAGATCCGTCAGAAAGCCAGCACACAGCCCGAAGAATATGCCAAGCATTAGAATCTGGTTAGAGGTCTGCCCTCTCCCGGAACTGTACATGAGCATCGACACATAGACAAGCGCTCCTCCGGCGATGCTGAGAAAGAAAGTGTATGCGAAGACTGAAGTCCATAGACTTCCAACGATCGTTCCGAGGAAGGTGGGACCGCCTCCTACCAGGCCTACGACCGCTAGGAAACGGGCGCTCGGCTTCTTCGTTAGTCCTGATAGCGGGCCTGCTATTCCAAATCCCTCGGTGGCGTTGTGAGCCCCGAACCCGATTATCAGGAGGAGTGCGAGCCCCGTCGAACCGGCGACGTACGATTGCCCGATGGCAAGACCTTCGCTGAAATTGTGCGCACCTATTCCTGTCGCGATCATCATTGAAAGCTTGTACACATCTACTTGGCCAACCGTCCGGCTTTGTTGCACCTGACGGGAGATAGTGGAGCCTGAAACCGAAACACTGCTTTCGGTTATCCCCGCAGCCTGCATCTTTAGAGACCTTGGTTTTCCCATGTACCTCGACTCATAGAAAGCCAGCCCAATCAGTCCAAGACCTAGTCCTCCAATTAGAGCGACAAGAACCGTTACAGCGTCGGGGATTGACCCATTTCCTGACAACGCGTTGATTGCGAGGTTCCCCGCCTCGTCCCAAGCGTGGCTGAAAACGTCTACTACTAGGAATATGAGAATTCCGATCGACAGAGCGTTCAGGAATGCTTTCTTTCGAACGTCGAAGCTTTGAAGGACGGCAAATGGCAAGCCCAGGAAAATTGTGAAACCGGCTATCGCACCCAGACCTAGCAGCTGCAGATAGTCAACCAATTTCCGGCCTGCTCTAGAGTCGCGGGGTGGCTTGGGTTCTATTAAGCATCATGCCATAATCCTCGCAAAAGTTGGCGTCCTAAGAAATGAGACTGGGCACGAGCTCAAGTAGCCGACAAGACATCTGAAGAGGTAAAAGTCGGCCTAGCCAAAGTATGCTTTCGCACTGGCACGCATAAGATAGACGGGGATGAGCACGCCCGCAACGATTCGAATTATGCCACCAAGCTCCCCTACCATCCCCCCATAGACTATCTCAGCAGTTCCAAGAGCGATGGAGATGAGGTACACGACAATCGTGGACATTCGGGCCCAACGTCTCCCCATTATGAGTCCCGCACCAAGTCCAAGCCCCAGAAACCCAAACAAAAGAACAATGATGGCTAGAGCCAATGGTCCGCTGGCCATGCCAGAAATTACAGACTGCCCCCCAAACAACGACAACATACCACCTGCGACCGCCACAATTCCCACGACTGTGACTCCAAGAGGCCTGACAGTCCTAGGTTTGGATCCAGATGAGTGCATGAAGTCGATCAAACACATGTTGGCGATTAAGCTTTGGTGGTTCGTGTTAGCTCCTTAGAAAAAGCCATATCTCTCCACTCCCCATCAGAGGTTTGGTGTCGAGTTTGCGTTGTCAAGGGAAGGGAGGACGGTTGCCAAGTCGTTTAGGGTCAATGAAAGGGGCACCTCCAACGCGTCAACTCGTTGAAGCTGTTAGCCAAGTAGAGGTCTAGAAAATGGTCCAAGACAACGCTACTAGGGACGAGGAAACTGGAGATGTGCCCGTGTTCATCATGGGTCTCCCCGAGGATCCTACCTCTGCTTTGGCAGAGTCGAAGTTCAAGAAGACTGTGATAGCATTTGCCAAAGTGTATCCAAAGATAGACGAGGCACGCGCTAACGTTAGGACTCATGTCAAGCCTGGGAGCAAGACGAGGTATGAGGTGGAAGTGTTCGTCAAAGTTCCCGGTCACCGCTTCGAGTTTGTGGAGGAAGGATGGGAGCTACCGATCGTCTTCGATCGAATATCAGACAAGTTGAAACGTCTCATGACGAAGCCTCCCGAGAAGACACCCTACCGCAACTTTCCTTCAAAGTCCAAGTTTTCTACCGATACTGAATAGCAAGACTGGAATCCTCAGCAGAAATCACTCCGCCCGCTGCTCATTCTCTATGTCGCGGACGCGTTTCGTCTTGTAACTCAAAGAGATAAGTTGTGATCTTCCGCCCTAGATGAAGGGCGGGCGGAAGACTTATGCCTTAACCACGACGGTCCTGGCGACAATGTCTCCGAGCCTCTTCTTGTTTGGCTGAGTCTCAATCAAGATGAAACCTACTAGGTAAACGAACAACGAATCAATAATTCTTAGAATGTTCCGGAGTAGTGCTTGTTCTATCGGCGGAGGCCTCTCCGTTACCTCATCCACCACCCTGATTCCAACCAGCTGTTTTCCAAGGGTCTGACCTGAGGTTCCCTCAAAGAAGGTGAAGTAGAGTAGGCCCACCAGCCAACCGAGTAAGGCGAACGCTCCCCAGAGAAAGCCGAAGAAAAAACCAAAAACCGAATATCCCGAAAAGCCCAACGGGAATGGCGAACAACAGAACTGCTCCATATATGATAATTGAGTCAATGAGCACCGCCACGAACCTGTCTCCCGTGGTGGCCAAGTTCCCAAACACTCTGGGAGGCTGGCCACTAAACATGGAAGATGAAAGAGTCTGAGCGGCCCCCGGAACCGGCGTACCGCAAACTGGGCAAAATGCCGACTCTAAGGCTAGCTCTTTTCCGCATTTGTGGCAATAGACCAATTTGATTGACGAGGCCGCGGGTTGCGGATTGTGTACTTAAGCTCGAATGGCGAACTTCACTCTCTAGGGGGTTATTCTGTTCCTGTCTCGCGGGAACATGGTTGTTTCCCGAATATTCTCTCTGCCCGTAATCTTCATCGTAAGCCGCTCGAGTCCAATGGACCAGCCTGAGTGGTGTGGTGCCCCGTATCTGAAAGCGTCCACATAAGACCTGAAGCTTTCAGGATTCAACCCTTTGGCCTTCAACCGTTTCTCAAGAAGTTCGGGCAAGTGGATTCGCTGGGTCCCAGACGAAATCTCGAGTCCATTGTAAATCAGATCGAACGCATGACTAGTCTTTCCATCGACATCAGGCATGGCGTAGAACGCTTTCAACTCGGCCGGCCAATGTGTTATGAAGAACGCCTTGTCGCCGACAAGACTTGTTAGCTTTCTCTCATGGGTCTTGGAGAAGTCCATGCCAATCTCGATTTCCTCCCCGCTCTTCCGGAGCATATCGATAGCCTCAGAATACCTTACCCTTCGCAGAGGCAAGCGCAAAGGTTCTAGATCCCGTTCTAGTTTCCGAAGTTCTTCTGGGCAGGACCCGCGAATAGTCTCGACACAGTACGCCAAGTACTCCTCGAGTATGCTCATCACTTCAGTGTCTGTCGCAAAGGCCTGCTCAATGTCCATCTGCCGGACCTCGTTCAGATGGGTGGGTTGCTCGAACTTCTCAGCCCGGAAGATCGGCATAACAGCGAACACCTTCTCAAAGGACATGGCGCACATTTGCTTGTAGAGCTGAGGAGACTGAGCCAGGTAAGCATCCTTCTCAAAATACTTGAGCGAAAACAGTTCAGCCCCTCCCTCACTCGCCGATGCAATAATCACTGGAGGCTGCACCTCCACGTAGTCTCTCACGAGGAAGAAATCCCGAAATGATCGAAGTATTCTGGACTGGATCCTGAAGATCGCCTGCGACTCCTCGCTACGGAAATCTAGAACTCGCCAGTTCAACCTCGTCTCTAGGAGAGTGTTTTGTACGCCGCGAGGGTCCAAGGGCAGAGGAGTCTCGGCACGGCTTAACACTTCCAGTTCGTCCGGAATCACCTCTAGTCCACGTCTTGCAATCTTGCTGGGCACCACTTTCCCCCTTACAGCAACCACGTCCTCTTGGTGAAGCTCCCCAATCTTGGAGAGTAGCTCAGTTGAGACTTTGGATTTTGGAGCGGTGACCTGGACTATTCCTGCCATGTCTCTGAGGAGCAGAAATGCGATCCCGCCAAGCGCCCTAACATCATGCACCCATCCTGCCAGTACGACCTCCTTTTCCAATTCGCCAGCCAGATTGGATGTGAGATGTGTCCTCTTCAATCGTGACTGGTGAGAAGACTCAAGCGTCGTCATATGTGCTCGCTTGCTCGTCTGGTCCTATGTGGTTCTTTTAGAACTTCTTTTCTACCACTAGAACTCAGCGACTCAGCTGGTCCTACACCTGCCCCAAATCATAATGGTAGTGCTAGATGGCGCATCAGACAAGCCTGGGTCCCAACCGACACCCCTAGAAACAGCGAAGACACCATACTTGGACTCGCTTGTCCAGACCGGAAAACTTGGCATGCTCTACACAGTAGGCAAAGGCATAGCCCCAGAGAGCGATGCAGGAGTCTTCTCACTCCTCGGTTATGATCCGTTATCGATTCATCTCTCACGGGGAGTAGTCGAGACGATAGGCGCGAGCATGGAATTTCACGACGGCGACCTTGCCCTTCGAGCAGGATTTGCAACTGTTGAGGATGACAAGCTTATGGATCGACGCGCAGGCCGCAACCTGTCCACTGAAGAGGCCGTTCAGCTAGCAGAAGCTCTCAACAAGGAACTCCACCTGAAAGACGGCGTCGAGTTCGGGTTCAAGGCAACAGTAGGTCACCGGGCAGTGATCGCTTTCAGGGGCCATGGTCGAAGCTTCTCCTCAAACATCTCCAACTTTGACCCGGCATACGTTAGGAAGGGCAACATCAGCATCGCAATGCCCGGTAAGGGACCATATGCGCTGCCTAAGTGCGAGCCCTTAGAGTCGTCAAGGGACGCCGTATATTCTTCGGCCTTAGTTAACGAGTTTGGGTTCAAGGCCAGGTCAGTTCTAGACATGCATTCGGTTAACCTCGAGAGGAGGAAGAGGGGTCAACTTGCCGCGAACTTTGTGCTGATGCGCGATGCGGGAACGGAACGGCCGAGAGTACAAAGCTTCCGGGAGAAGTGGGGCATGGATGCGGCTATGATCGCAGACCTACCTGCGGAGCTGGGAATTGGACGAGTTCTAGGAATGGACGTCAGAGAGCTTGCTCCTGGGACCAGCTTAGCAGGTTATTCAAAGAGAGCCGAGTCAGTACTGAAAGCAACCAAGGACTACCAGTTTGTCTATGTGCATTTGAAAGGTCCGGATGAGCCGGGACACGACGGACTCCGCGACGAAAAGGCACGCAGAATCTCAGACATAGATAAGGGGTTCTTCTCAATTCTTGCGAACGACGGGTTGAAAGAACGAGTTCTCTGCGTCACCTGCGACCATTCTACTCCATGGACGGCAAAGGGGCATAGTGACGACCCGGTACCTGTTTTGGTTAGAGATGGTGGAGGCGAAGGTGGCACTTCGGGCAGGTTCACGGAGTCCGATGCTGCCAGGGGCTCCTTAGGAATGATGAATCAGGGCTCACTGCTTATGGAACGCCTTGTCAGTGCCGGCTAGAAATGGTGACCCTTCGGCTTCGAGTATTAGATCAGCACTTCTAGCAGTCCGGCTTCTCTGAATGTTGGAGGCTGGAGCTCCTGTTTCTGGAAGGCCGAAACCAGCTTTCGAAGCGAACTGATGTAGTCGCGATTGTCATAGTGCCATCCTGACCCATCATCGAAGTATTCGAAGGAGAATGTTTGACATTCGATGGTCATTGGGTCAAGTGTGAGCAGTGAGAATCGCTCTAGTACGCTTCTTCGGACTAGGGCCGATAGGAAAGTTAGAAGATTGTTGACCTCGTTTCGCTGCAGAAATACACGTGTTGTGATCGAGTTCGACGCCCTGACCCGCGACCAGTCGAGCACGAACGGTAGGCGGGCAAGGATCTTTTCGTTCGCAACAAGGAGCCCCTCGTCCCTAAAGTCCAATCGAACCTCGATAAGATCTGACGTCTCAGGAGGATAGGGGAGCACATTGACGACCCAGTCCTGAACTAGACCTTTTCGGACTAGATTGTCAAAACGATATTTGGCAGCCGGCAATGTTATCCCAATCATCTTTGCGAATTCTGAGAGTTTGGTCCGAGCGTCCTTGTTGAGCTCTTTCAAGATCAGGAGATCGTTCCTGTCGAAACTGGTTTTCTGGGATTCAGGCTGGTCCAGTTTTGGTGCGGGGGCTTGGTCTACGAACATCTTCAACCATGCTGGCCAGCTGAACTTCCAGTTCTTCTTCTTCGTGTCGAAATATTCGAAGTTCGGAATGCTAGATGTAAACTCGCCGAGCCAGAGTATCTTGTATTCCGACACTAGTCCAGATGTGACCAGTTGCTCTGCGTAGTGCTCGAAGTCCTGGCGGTGTTCGGCGGGGAGAGTGTGAACCGAGTAGTAACCGTTGACCTCACCGCTGCACCTTATGATGCGAATCCAGTAGTTCGGAATCTTTAGGGCTTCTCGGGCCAGAAGCTCCCGGCCGTGTGCCGGGGTGATTAGGAGGATTGCCCTGGCCATTCCGATCTTGGAATAGTTCGGATAGACCCAAGTTGCGAGAAGCTTCTCATTCTCCAGCTTGTTCACTCGAGTATAGACGGTCGGGTATGGCACCTTTGATTTGCGGGAGATGTGCTGGAGGTTTCGAGGACCAAATTTCTTCATTGCCGAGATGATCTTGATGTTTTCCTCATCAAGTACGGACATTATGCGATAGATTCTGTCAAAATACTCGTCGGCACTTGGAATGCTCAATTTGATGCGAAAAAAAGGGAAGGAGGGTTTGGGTTATTATTGTTTCCATTGTCTACCGGGGAACACTGTGAGGCTGAGGAGGGAGGGGTTCACCGAAGGGGTAAAACACTCTATTTCACCCTGAAGGGTCGCGTCGCACTCTCATCTTAACTTATTGTTACGCGACACCCCTGTCTATCAAGAAATATCATATCATATGGTCAGCTATAAACAACTATGCGGATGTCCCCCGGCATGTCGAAAGATATCGCCTACGCGCTAGTTCAGTTTGTTATCCCTGCCGGGATAGAGAATGAGCACCCCAGGTCGGTCTCTAACCACCCGATGATGAAGAGGCAAGGACCTGTGGCCTGAAGGGTAGAAATTCATTAATGGGATGAAACTGGCTCTCGTTCTGCGAGGAATCGTCGTGGACCGCAAATCCTCCATCGCTACAAAAATCGTGTGTACAATAGGCCCTGCCTCACGTTCGGCAAGTGTGCTAACGAGTCTCGTTAGGGCAGGGATGAATGTTGCTCGCATCAATTTCGCCCACGGCAGCCGTCAGGAGCACCTAGAGGACATTCAGAATATTCGTAAGGTTAGCATGAGACTTCGGCGCCCGGTGGCGATTCTGCAAGACCTACCTGGTCCTAAGCTCAGGGTTGGCAAGCTAGGCACCGATCCGCTTCACTTGAAGAAGCTCGATAGAGTGATTCTGACGAACAAGCCAGGCCCTGGTGAAACCGAGATTCCAGTATCATACAAGGACCTTCCAAGAGCTGTTTCCGAAGGCGACACTGTCTACATGGCCGATGGAACAATCAGGCTCGAGGTACTGAGGGTAACTGGAGAGCGAGTGGAGACTCGAGTCCTCAATGGCGGAATGCTCACCTCTGGGAAGGGAGTAAATCTCCCCCGGCTCAGAGTCAGGCTGCCAGCCGTAACAAGAGAGGATGTGAAGCATATTGAATTCGGACTGGAGAACGACGTAGATGCGGTTGGCGTCTCGTTCGTCCAAAAGGTTGACGACGTAAGGGCCGCGAGAAAGGTCGCACAGAGAAAGCGCCGTGGACTGTTCATTATTTCTAAAATCGAAAAGAGGGAAGCTGTAGAGAATCTCGAACCTATTGTTAGAGAATCGGACGGGGTCATGGTTGCTCGAGGAGATCTCGGTGTCGAGATGAGCCTTGAGCGAATCCCGATCATTCAAAAACGGATTATCTACGAGGCAAACAAGCAAGGCAAACCAGTCATAACCGCGACACAGATGCTCGAATCGATGCTGACCTCGCCAGTTCCAACCAGGGCAGAAGTGACGGACATTGCCAATTCAATTCTAGATGGAACGGATGGAATGATGCTCGCCGAGGAAACGGCTATCGGGAAGTATCCAGTTGAAGCCGTAAGAATACTTTCACAGGTCGCCATCGAGACCGAACAGTTCCTCCCCAAAGAGATCACCAACGAACGAAGAACCTGGCATGAGAGAAGCCAGGAAGACGCTATTGCGCTGGCAGCGTGCGAAACGGCTCTTCAAATTTCAGCATCGGCAATAGTCACCCCGACTAGGACGGGCGAAACCTCTCGACGAGTTTCGAAGTATCATCCTCCTCTTCCAATAATTGCCCTCCCCTCGACAGAAAAGGTTCGTCGTCAACTCGAATTTAGCTGGGGAGTGCATCCAGTCGCTGCCGGAGAGTCCGATTCAATGGAGGAACTCTTCATCAAAGCTGAGAGGGCAGCCCAACAACTCGCCATTTCCAAGAAAGGGGATAGAATCGTAATTGTCGCCGGCGACCCAAGGGGTCCGGCAGGGGGGACGAACCTGCTAAAGATCCATGTAATCGGAGAATCGAGGAGGTCCGCCAACTCCTCATCCTAGCCTCAACTCTCGAGATCGACGGGACCAGAGTTATTACAGATGGCATAATCCATATCTGATTTCCTGCTCAGCAAACGATAGGAACTCGTATCGCAGTAGAGTGCAGTCCCGAGAAACCCATAACCTTTATTCAATACTCTCCAGAAACGCGTTCTTCATCCTGAGGAAGTGCCTGGTTTGCAAAAACGCGTACCTACAAATCCTGAACTGGTCAGTACTATCAACTTCTTGAAATTGAAGGGCAGGCAGACTCAGACTCCTCTGTGGAATGCGGTGGCGCGCTATCTGAGCAAGTCCCGACGTTCTCGGATTGTCTTGAACCTAGGGCAAGTATCGAGACGAGTGAGTGATGGTGCCATGCTGGTGGTACCCGGGAAAGTATTGAGCGCGGGAGAGCCCGCTCAGAAGCTCACAATTGCAGCTTTCAAGTTCACGCCTGAAACAATGTCGAAAGTCCAAAAGGCAGGGGGAAGATGTATTCCCATTCCGAAGCTGGTAGAGGAGAATCCGAGCGGTAAAGGGGTTCGACTGCTCGCCTAGCCGTTTGCACGCTTCTTTTCCTTCTCGCTTCGAAGCCGAAATATAGCATGACCCTTCAACGCCGCGTTGGGCCGGTAGTCCAGCCTGGTAGGCTTGAATGCCCAGATCGGACGTCGCCCTCACACGGCGAAGGTCGTGGGTTCAAATCCCTCCCGGCCCACCAATAGAAAAAATGAGGTCTCGCTTAGATGGCTTCGGCTGACAGTTTCCTGATTGAACTCTTGAAGGCAACGGTCGCGCTGTTCGTGATCGTTGATCCGCTGGGACCTGTCCCAATCTTCGCAAACCTCACAAAAGGCATGAATCCTCAGGAGAAAATGCGAATATTCAGAACAGCCGCAATCGTAGGTTCAGTACTTCTCGCAGTATTCGCTCTAGTTGGCCAGGAACTCCTCGCGCTTTTCGGCATAACCTTGCCCAGCTTCCAGATTGCCGGTGGACTAGTGTTGTTGTTGCTCTCGATTGACATCATCTTTCGAGGTGAACGTGTTGACAAACTAGCTGTAGCGTCTGCCGAGGAGACGGCGGTTTTCCCCATAGCCTTTCCTCTACTGGTTGGTCCAGGAGCGATTACTCTGACTATGATTTCCCTCCAGTCAAACGGACTAGTCATCTCCCTAGTGGCGATTGTCCTAGTGATGTTTCTCAGCTGGATCGTCCTACGCTTGACTGACAGGATTTACAAGTTGCTGGGCAGAACAGGCGCTGCCGTCATTGCGCGTCTTATGGCCCTGTTCATCGCGGCCATCGCAATACAATACGTTCTGACTGGGCTGCAGTTCTACGTCTAAGCCAAGATACCCATTTCTAGATCTTGGCGAGCCCCATTCTCTTCATCTGCTTGTATGCGATGAACACTACAAGAGCGATGATGAGGAAGTTGATGATTTG
>WNEQ01001452.1_pt1 | contig 12530 bp, 14 predicted proteins | sample 5399971 | NCBI WGS metagenome assembly WNEQ01 (sample SAMN13153330, study PRJNA577476) | soil metagenome | isolation source: 20 cm grassland meadow soil 2 days after 1st rain plot 5 | place: USA:California | collected 2015-09-18
AGTTGGGCGAGCGCATCGTACAGCGCCGTGATGCGGGTCCAGTCGGTCTCCTCAGGGGTGCGCGCTCGCACGTGACAGGCGGCGATCGCGGCCTGGAGCGCGTAGGGCCCGAGGGCACCGGCGAGCTGCTCGGCACGCTCGAGCGCCGCGAGCCCGCGACGCACGAGCAGCTGGTCCCAGCGCGCGCGGTCCTGATCGGCCAACAGGACGGGCTCACCCCCAGGGCCGACGCGAGCGTGCAGGCGCGACGCCTGGATTTCCAGCAGCGCCACGAGGCCGTGCACCTCGGGCTCGTCGGGAACCAGCTCGGCCAGAATCCGGCCGAGCCGCAGCGCGTCCTCGCACAGCGCCGGCCGCACCCACTCGTCGCCGGCCGTCGCCGAGTAGCCCTCGTTGAAGACGAGGTAGATGACCTCGAGCACCGACGCCAGGCGCGCCGTGAGCTCGGCCCCGCGGGGGACTTCGAACGGGACGCGCGCCTCGCGCAGGGTCCGCTTGGCCCGGACGATCCGTTGTGCGACCGTCGACTCAGGCACGAGAAACGCCCGCGCGATCTCGTCGGTGGTGAGTCCTCCGAGCAGCCGCAGCGTGAGCGCCACGCGCGCCTCGGTCGAGAGCACGGGATGGCAGGCGATGAACATGAGGCGGAGCAGGTCGTCGCCGATGTGATCGTCGATCGCGGCGTCGAGATCCGGCACCGCCGAGTCCCGCCGGGCCTCGAGCTCGTGACCGAGCTGCTCATGCTTGCGATCGAGCATCTTGCCCCGGCGCAGGTGGTCGATCGCGCGATGCTTCGCGGTGGCCATGAGCCAGGCGCCCGGATTGTCCGGGACGCCCGACTCGGGCCAGCGCTCGAGCGCGACGACGAGCGCATCCTGCGCGAGGTCCTCGGCGAGACCGACGTCGCCGGTGATCCGCGTAAGCCCGGCGATGAGCTTGGGTGACTCGATCCGCCAGACGGCGTCGATCGCGCTGTGCGTGGCGGATGGGGTCACCGCTTGTGCTCGTTTTGCGCGATACGCGCCTTGACGAGCTTCCGCACCAGCGTCGCGGGGAGGGGCTTGTCGGCGGTAAAGCGGATGGTGCCTTTGGCGGTCTGGTACGATGCGAGTTCTTTCTTGAGCGTCTTCGTGAAGTAAGTGCTCATGAAGAGACTGCAGTGATCCTTGAACGCGGCGTAGCACAGCAGCATGCCGTGGTGCTTGAAACACGGCATCCCATAACTGATGACCTCGGTCGCCTCCGGCGCGGCGGCCTTGATCGTCTTGCGCAGCTTCTGGAGAGCGGCCCGCGGGGCGGGTGGGACCGCCCTGAGGTAGGCGGGCACCGAGGTGAATTTTTTCATGAGGCGAAGAACTCCGTCAGCACGGGGGCCATGGTCCCCGCCGCCACGTTGTGGGTCTGACCGACCAGCGTGCGGAGCTGTGCACCGGGGATGACCTCGGCGAGCCGCTGTGCCGCCTGGCGCAGCACCGGCATGCTCTTGTCACCGCTGATCACGAGCGTCGGCAGCTTCAGCAAGGCGGCCCGACTGGCTGGTAGCGAGAAGTCTCCCATGACTGCTGAGTCGTAGGGGAGTGAGGGGGCCGCCGCCTTGAGCTTGGGCCACATCGGCAAGAAGCGGAACACTGTTACGAGCAGGCCGGGCATGCCGATGATGTCTTTCATGTAGTACTTGACGGCATCACCACGGCGCCCCTCGGCGATCAGCCGAACGAGCTGAGTCTGATGGTCCACGGGCGGCACGTGCGCCGGGTTCCCGACCATGAACGGTGGCTCGTACAACGCCAGCTTCTTGACGTTGAGGCGACTCGCTGCCGCCTCGAGGGCGAGGGCCGCGCCGGAGGAGATGGCGAACACGAACGCCGACCCTCCGGCCTCGCGGATCAAGGCGTCGAGATCTTCGATCTCCCGCTCGACGGCATAGGGCGCCGTATCGCCGCTGTCCCCGCGACCACGGCGATCGTACATGAATACCGTGAAGTCCCGCGCCAGGCGCGGCGCCAGCTTCGGCATCGGCCCGAACGACCGGCTGCAGAACGCGCCGTCGACCAGGATGACCGGTGGTCCCGCTCCCAGCTGGTCGTAGGCGATCGTGGTGCCGTCGCGCGAGCGTACCGATTTCACGGACTTCCCCTCATACCCTCACGTCGAACGGGCGTCGGCGAAATCGACACGCCGACCCCGGCCGGCTGTCGCGGCGCGCGCTAATCCGCCGGCAGGTCCGCTATGTGGATGACCGGCCGGACCTCGATCGTGCCGCGCCGGACCATGGGAATGCGCGCGGCGATGGCGATCGCCTCGTCGAGATCGCTCGCATCGACCAGGAAGTAGCCGCCCAGCTGTTCCTTGGTCTCCGCGAACGGGCCGTCGGTCACCACGCGCTTGCCTTGGCGTACCCGGACGCTGGTCGCCGTGGCGGTAGGCTCGAGCGGGGCGGCGGCGACATATTGGCCTGCGGCGTCGAGCTCGTGCGCCAGTTGGGTGGACTCGCGGTAGCACTGCTCTCGCTCGGTCTGGCTCAGGGCCTGCTCGTCCAGGTAGATCAGCAGCATGTATCTCACGAATGTGGCTCCCTACACTGTTAGGTGCCTGTCCAAGAGGTCTACCCATGACCCCTCTCCGTTAGGGGTCCTCACCCCTGTCCCCCTCTCCGGGAGGTCCTCACCCCCTTGTCCTCCTCTCCGTTCCGGAGAGGGGGGACCCATGTCGTTCCCCCTCTCCCGAAGGGAGAGGGGGTCAGGGGGTGAGGACCGTACCGTGAGGCGGACAGGGGTTGAGGATCACGGTTACCCGCCGGCGATCGCCCCGATCACGAGAAACGGCTCCGCCCCCGATGCCACGGCTTCGGGCAGCGGGGCATCGGGCGGGTCGTGGGTCAGGTCCCGCTCGCATGCAAAGAATCGCAGGAACGGCCGTCGCTGCGCGGTGACGTGGTCCCGGATGGTCCCGCGCAACATGGGATAGCGCTCCTCGAGTGCGTCGAGCACCGCGCCCCGAGTGACCCGGCCCGGGACGTCGAGCTTCACCTCGCCTTTGACCTGCGCCAGCGTCCGCAGGTGCGGGGGGAGCACCACGCGAATCATGGCAGCGTCTGAACCTCGACCGACAGCACGGCAGGAAGATCGCGTACGATGGGCGCCCAGCTGTCGCCGGCGTCGGCGGACGCGTACACCTGCCCGCCGGTGGTGCCGAAGTACACGCCACACGGCTCCAGTGAGTCGACGGCCATCGCGTCGCGCAGCACGTTCACGTAGCAGTCGCGCTGCGGCAGCCCCTGCGTGAGCGCCTCCCACTCCGTGCCGCCGGAGCGGCTGCGGTACACGCGCAGCTTCCCGTCGGGCACGTAATGCTCGGAGTCGCTCTTGATGGGGACGACGTAGATGGTCTCCGGCTCGTGGGCGTGCACGTCGACCACGAACCCGAAGTCGGTGGGCAGATTCCCACTGACCTCGCGCCACGAGTCGCCGGCGTCGTCCGAGCGCAGGACGTCCCAGTGTTTCTGCATGAACAGCACGTTGGGACGCGAGCGGTGCAGCGCGATGCGGTGCACGCAGTGGCCGACCTCGGCGTTCGGATCGGGAATGTACTGCGAGTGCAGGCCGCGGTTGATCGGCTTCCACGTCTTGCCGCCGTCGTCGGTGCGGAACGCGCCCGCGGCAGAGATGGCGACGTACATCCGGCGCGGGTTGGCGGGATCGAGCAGGATCGTGTGGAGGCACATGCCGCCGGCGCCCGGCTGCCATTTGGGCCCTGTACCATGACCGCGCAGCCCGGCGAGCTCCTGCCACGTCTTGCCGCCGTCGCTCGTCCGGAATAACCCCGCGTCTTCCACCCCGGCGAACACCGTGTCCGGATCGGAGAGCGACGGCTCGAGATGCCAGACGCGCTTGAACTCCCAGGGGTGCTGCGTGCCGTCGTACCACTGGTGCGTGGTGAGGGGCTTGCCCGTTTCCGGCGACGCGTCGTAGACGAACTTATTGCTCTCGCCCTTCGGCATCTGGCCGGGCTCCATGGTCATTCCGCCGCCGGGCGCCTCCCACGTCTTGCCGCCGTCGCAGGAGCGTTGGATGATCTGTCCGAACCACCCGCTCGTCTGTGACGCATACAGCCGATTCGGGTCGGCGGATGATCCCTTCATGTGATAGATCTCCCAGCCCGCGAAGTGCGGGCCGCTTACGTTCCACTGCTTGCGCTTGCCGTCCCCTGCCAGGATGAACGCACCCTTGCGGGTACCCACCAGCACCCGTACACCGCTCATGACTGACTCCTTTCATGACGTGCCCAACGAATGACGGCGGACAATCTACGCATTCCCCAGTGCGAGGAATACCAGTTGACGAATTTCGCACTCCCCTTCCCACGTCGGCTAGTGCTGCTTACCTCCCCGCGGCCTTCTGAACGTCGGGTGGAAAGTCCGAGATCTCCTGCACCTGGCGCACTTCGATAAGGTCGCCGTCCTGCATGGGCGCGCGCTTCGCCCATTCGATCGCTTCGGCCCGGGACTTCACCTGGATCATCCAGTAGCCGCCGAGCACCTCCTTCGCTTCGGTGAACGGCCCGTCGGTCACCTTCGTCTTGCCACCGGAGAAGCTTACGCGGGCGGCTTTGACGGGCGGGTGCAGCCCGTCGAGCCCGAGCAGGACGCCGGCCTTGGTGAGGGACTCGTTGTACTTGGTCATTTTGGCGACAAGCTCGGCCGGGGGTGCGAAGTCCGCCCCCGCCTTATCGTACCCCTTCGGGATCACCAGCATCATGAATCGCATCGTGCTCAGTTCCTTTTGGTTTCGGTGCGCCGGGCCCATCCCGGCTTCATAGAAGCGTCGAACGAGGGGCCCCAGAATCGACACGCCGCTTCACCCCTTCGCCAGGTCCTCCCGGACGCCGCCGGCCGACGGCCAGCGGGGAGTCATGCCGCCCGCGCGAGCACCACCGCGCCGATCGTTATCACGGCCGCGCCGATCGCGCGGGCCAAGAATTCGGGCCCGAGCCGCTCCGAGGCTATGGCCACCGCCACGGCTGCGACGACGGCGCTGTTCATCATCCCGCCGGCGAGCAGGGCGGCCATCAGACCGATGCAGCACAGGCTGCAGTTGACGCCGAAGCGGACACCGTGCAGGAAGTTCGCCTTAGCACTTCGGCCCGCCGGCGCGCCGCATGCACGGCACAGCGCCAGCTGGCGGGCCTTCCACGCGCTCAGCTGCACCGCGCCGGCGACGAGCAGCGCGGCTCCTGTGGCGAGCGGTACGAGCCGCGCGACCGCCGGCCACTCGAGCTCGGTACGGGCGACGGCGCTCCCGAGGGCGTAGACGGCTGCGCCGAACAGCGCCCACACGGCGAAATAGCCCACGCCCGCTAAGGCGGCCAGCCGGGTCCGCTGGAAGCTTGCCAGCATCGGCAGGAGCGGCGGCAACATCATCGCCACCATCATCACGAGCCACATCGCAACGAATCGGGCACCGCTGCCAGCCCAGGTCTGGGCCGGCATCAGTGTCCAGACCATCGACAGGGTCCAGCCGCCCGGCATCGCCATCCCGCCCGCCATGGAGCGGGACCAGTGGAGAGTCGCCGCCGCGCTCGCCACAAATAGCAGCAGGCTGGTTCCGAGGAGCGGGCCGCGGCGTGACGGCGCGTGGGCCTCAGCGGCGAGAGTCTTCGCGATCATCGTTGAGCATCCTCGAGGACGGACAGAATGTTGCCGGCCGGGTCTCTGAAGCCGGAAAACGCCTTTGAGTCCGTCAGCATTGTCCTACTCCCTAGTGGGGGGACGGCTCGGGCTCGGAGGCCGAGCCCACATGCCGCCTAATGCGCGCGACCCGCATCGTTTGAACGCGCCCTGAGAGGGCGCGCTCGGCGCGCGCGTGCGCCCCTATGGGGCGCTACAAACCGCCGAATCTACACGCCGGATCGTCGAGGCGAAGGAAAGGGACCGTCAGATGTAGGTGAGCTCGCGGCCTAGGGCGGCGCACCGGAGCATGAGGGCGCCCCGGCTCATGTCGCCTCGCCCGATGAACTCCCGGGGAACGCGCAGGCGAGGTCCCAACACCTGTTTCAGCGGCTCCAAGTACTTCGCCGTCGCGATACTGCCGAGCAGCACGACAGCGTCTGTCGGGTGCAGGCGTTCGGCCAGGCGGGCGGCATCGCGCCGCAGCGGGCCGGTGTAGCGCCGATCGGCGGGATCGACCGGAATCCGGGCGATCGCCCGTAACCCGGCGAGATCAACGACGGTCCGGGGAGGACACAGCCCCCGACCCGGCACGATGACCTGAACGCCGGCGCAGTCGAGCGGCGGCTTGGCGAAGGCCGACGCATAAGCCAGCTTGCCCCGAAAGTACAGCCCGCTCATGAAGGTGAAGACCTCGCCAATGGTCGCACCGTCGCGCGATCGCAGCCGCTGCGCCAACGCCGAGCGGGCGTCCTTCCGCAGCAGGAACCCAGCGCGCTTGCCCGCGCAATTGGCGGGCGAGAGCAGGAAGATCTGGTGACCGGGCGACATATATTCTTTTCAAGCTATGCCGGAACTGCGCCGCACGGTACCGAAGCGCACGAGCGCCGAAGCCGAGCTGATCGTCGTCGCGGGGCACGAGATCGCCGTCTCGAACCCCACCAAAGTGCTCTTCCCGAAGCCCAAGTACACGAAGCTCGATCTGGTGCGCTACTACCTCGCCGTGGCCGAGGGAGCGCTGCGTGGGGCCGGCGGCCGGCCTAACGTGCTGGTGCGCTACCCCAACGGCATCACCGGGGAGTTCTTCTATCAGAAGCGCGCGCCGGAGTCACGCCCGCCATGGATCGAGGTCGTCACGCTGCGTTTCCCGTCGGGCCGCACGGCGGAAGAGGTCGTGCCGCGCGACGCCGCCGCGCTCGTGTGGCTCGCTAACCTCGCCTGTCTGGAGCTGCATCCGCATCCGGTGCGCACCGACGACCTCGACCATCCCGACGAGCTGCGCGTGGACTTGGATCCCGTGCCCGGCGTGAAGTGGCCACAGGTGCTCGCTGTGGCGGAGGTGGTCCGAACCACGCTGCACGAGTTCGGGCTCACTGGCTGGCCGAAAACGTCCGGCTCGCGAGGCATGCACGTCCTCGTGCGCATCGAACGGCGCTGGACCTTCGATGAAGTCCGCCGCGCGGCGTTGGCGCTAGCGCGCGACGTGGAGCGCCGCGCACCTACGCTCGCGACGAGCAAATGGTGGAAGGAAGAGCGCCACGGCGTGTTCGTGGACTACAACCAGAACGCCAAAGACCGCACCGTGGCCTCCGCCTACTCGGTGCGGCCCACGCCCGAGGCGCGGGTCTCGGCGCCGCTCAGCTGGGACGAAGTGGCGAGCGCCGAGCCGGCCGATTTCACGCTCGCCGCCATGCCCACGCGCTTCGCCAAGCTGGGCGATCGCCACGCGGGAATCGAGCAGACTGCGGGATCGCTCGAGGGCTTGCTCGAGCTATCGGCGCGGCACGAGCGCGAAGGCCTGGGGGACGCGCCGTGGCCGCCGCACTTCAAAAAGCAGCGCGGCGAGCCCCCGCGGGTGCAGCCGTCCCGGGCCCGCGCTGCCAAGTACCCGCTGATCGAGATCGCGCGGGCCAAGCGCAAGCAGGACGCGCTCGCGGGGCTGAAACGCTGGAAGGCGCGTCACCCGAGAGCGGCCAAGTTTCTCGAGCCCGCCGACGTGCTGGTCGATTCCATGCGCGGCCGCTCGTCTACCTGGACGCGGATCCGCATCAACCTGCAGCACGTGCCGCCGAGACTCCGGCCGCGTCAGGAGCGCCGCGACCCGGACGAGAAGACCTTGGCGAGCTGGTAGGGACGCGCGACCTCGAGCTGATCGTAGCGGCAGGCGGCGGGCCGCTTGTCCGGCCGCCAGCGCAGGAAGGTCGCGGCGTGGCGGAAGCGGTCGCCCTGCAAGTGGTCGTATTTCACCTCGCACACTCGCTCGATCCGCAGCGGCTCCCAGGAGAGATCCTTGCCGGCGCTCCAGCGACTCTGCCCGCCGGGCATTCGGGTGCTACGCGCGTCGGCCTGCGCCCATTCACGCCAGGGGTGTTTGTCCAGGGCGTTCTTGCGCAGCGGTGCGAGCTCTTTCACGAGCTGTTTCCGCATCGCCATCGTGAACGACGACGTCACGCCGACGTGCTGCAGCGTGCGGCTGTCATCGTAGAGGCCGAGGAGCAGGGAGCCGACCGCGTCCTTCCCCGTCTTGTGCCAGCGAAATCCCGCCACCACGCAGTCGGCGGTGCGCGCATGCTTGACCTTGATCATGGCGCGCCTGCCCGGCTGGTAGGTGAGCGCCGTCGCCTTGGCGATGACGCCATCCAGGCCCGCGCCCTCGAACTGCTCGAGCCACGTTTGCGCGAGCCCCCGGTCTTGCGTCATTGGCGTGAGATGGAGCGGCGCCGCTAACTTGGCGAACAGCTTCTCCAACAGCGCCCGGCGCTCGCTTTGCGGCGCCGCCATCCGGTCGCGCCCGCCCGAGGCGAGGAGGTCGAAGGCGACGAAGCTGGCCGGCGTCTCTGTCGCGAGCTTGGCCACGCGCGAGGCGGCGGGATGCAGCCGCATTTGCAGTGCGTCGAAGTCGAGCCCGCGCGGCGTCGTGATCACGATCTCGCCATCGATCACACTGCCTTTGGGCAGCTGCTCGAGCAACGAGTCGTGCAATTCCGGAAAATAACGGTCGAGCGGCTTCAGGTCGCGGCTCTGGATGTAGACGTCCGAGGCGCTGCGAAACACGATGGCGCGGAACCCGTCCCACTTGGGCTCGAACAGAAAGGCCCCCGCCTCGGGCAGCGCCTCAGCCAACTTGGCGAGCATCGGCTCGATCGGCGGGGCGATGGGAAATCGGTCTTGGACGCGTCGTGACGTGCGCATGGCCCGCAACTGGTTGTGCCGTTGTGTGAAGTATAGGGCACGATTGCGCAGTTGTTCGTGATCCGTTGAGCCTCGCTACGTCCTCCACCCGTTCCGACGCGCGACCGCGCGCAGTCCCGCCCAAGGGGCACGCACGGAGCGGGGACTCGGCAGGGCCGACACTGCGAGGCCCGGGAGCTGGACGGGACAGAACGCCCCGATGACCTCGGGCACGGAGTAGACCGGCGGCGGGGCGGGATCGACCTGCGTGAAGTCGAGCTCGTCGGCCAGGTTGTTGGCCGTCGCGTCGCGCACCGTGAGGGGGTCCAGCCCCCAGCGCCACTCGATCATCCGCAGCACGGAGGTGTGGTCGTACAAGACGTGGGACGTGTGCGTCCGGCGCGCGAAGGGTGAAACGAGCACGGTGGGCGTGCGGAAGCCACGCCGCCCATCGGCGTTTCCCGCCGCCTGGTCGGCCGGGGGAATCGGCGCCAGGGGCGGCGGGACGTGGTCGAAGAATCCCCCCCATTCGTCGAAGTTGATGATGAGGACTGTGCTCCTCCACGCGGGGCTGCCCGTCACCGCCCCATAGATGCGGTTCATCATCGCTTCGCCGGCGCGGACGTCACCGTGGGGATGGTCGTCCGCCCCAGTACCAGTTAGCTCCTGCAGAAAACTCCCGTCGACGAAAGCGACGGCCGGCAGCGTCCCCAAGGCGCAGTCAGCGTAGAACGCATCGATCGTGCGACTGATCGCCGTGTACTTGGCGCCCCACAACCCCAGGAACGGCACATCGCTGTAGTAATACCTTCCCGACACCCCCCGGGCGGCCAGCCGGTCCCAGATCGTCGGCAGCTGCGAGAGCTCGAAGCTGTTTTCAATCCGGTCGGTCTGGCCGGCGTGCTGGTAGATGCGATTGGGAAACGTCGGGCCGAGAATGGCGCAGAAGTATTGGTCGAAGGACGTCCAGTCGGGAACCGCGTGGCCGAGGAAGGCGAGGTCTTGCTGGCGATAGTAACCGATGGAGAAGACGTCGTTCACGCGCAGCCACCCGTCGCACGCGCCGTCGTTGTACTCCACCCGTCCCCCCGCGTAGGAATGGTCGGGATCGGCATAGGCGCAGCCCTGGAAGTCGGGAGCGAGGGGAAACGTCGCGTGGCCTACGCCGGCGCTATCGGCGTAGGTCAGCCCCGCCTGCATGCCGTCGGCGCCCGGGAGCCAGCCGAGGAAGTGGTCGAACGAGCGGTTCTCCATCATGAACACGATGACGTGCTCGATGCCGGATGCCGCGGGGTCGGGCAACTGGCCACCTAGGAGCTGCGCGCGCGTCGGCGCGATGATCGGGCGATCGCTGCATCCGAGCGCGACGCTGCCGGCCGCGGTGGCGGCGGTCGTCAAGAACGTGCGGCGCGAGATGGGTGACATCGAGACCTCCCGTCTCTGCATCGTGCGTACCGCTTGCAGAGGAGGGTGCTCGAGCGGTGTCATCACGCGTCAGGGCTGAGTTTCTGTCTCATCACGCCGGGGAATGTCGCGGCGTTGCCACAGGTGTGTCGTGGGAAGCGTGCCGCCGGGTCAGGTCGTGGCCGGGTGCGGACGGAGCGCGCAGCTGCACCGCATCCGTGCGGCGTCGGGCGCGCTCGGAAACAGGTGATAGTACATGGCCACGATCATCGGTACGAAAACCAAACCGTTGTACACCAGGTGCAGCTCGAGCCGGGGGATCCACAGCTGCACGATGCTCGTGGGAGCGGACGCCCCGAACAGCGTCTGGCCCGCGATGACCTGACCCTGGAGCAGCGCGTGCTCGATGTGATGCCAGAACTGGATCACCAGCGCCGCGAGCCACCACGTTCGCGACCGGCCCACGAAGCCAGGCAACAATATCCAAATGCCGACCAACATGATCAGGGCATACCCATAGTGCAGCACCTCGGAGTGCACGAGCCAGGGGAACGCCTGGCCCAGGACGCCGCGCGCCTGGTGGAGCGGCCACCCGAGCACGTACACCTGATACGCCTGCACCAGATGCTCGGCCCAGTGGGCGATGACGATGATCATGAACGCCCGAAGCGTCCGCCTGTGCCACGGGCCATTGAGCTTTCTGAAGAAGGTGTGGGCCCCGTGGGGCTGGGATTGCGTGGATGTGTAAGCGGTGTTCGCCATGCAGTCCGTCGCCCGTTCGCGTTGCTGGAAGTCGGCTCGCGCAGCCGAGGAGGGCATATTATGCGCCGACTCGGCAAGGGGCGGCAAGGGCTGCGCGCAGCTACCTTTCGAAGATCACGCGGCTATGTTTGAGGACCACCATGAAGGCCACTGAAACCTGCGCGCACGTAACGGCTATCACCGCGATCAAGCATCCGCGGCGCGCTGAGTGCGACGAATGCGTCAAGATCGGCGCGTCGTGGGTCCATCTGCGCACGTGCCAGGAATGTGGCACGACGCTGTGTTGCGACAACTCGCCCAACCGCCACGCCACCAAACACGCGCGGGGGAGCGGTCACCCGGTCATCGCTTCCGCCGAGCCGGGTGAGCGCTGGCTGTACTGCTATCCTGACGATGCCTTCGCGGAGTACTGAAGAGGTCGTTCCTGCCGCGGCGTGGCCGCCACTCCCGCTCGACAGCTGGCGGAATACGTACACGACGCTGCACCTGTGGACGCAGGTCGTGGGCAAGCTCACCCTCGCTCTCTCGGACCTCACGAACCATTACTGGAACACCGCGCTGCAAGTGACGCCGCGCGGGCTCGCCACGCTTCCCCTCACGGTCGGCAATCGCCTCGTGGTGATCAGCTTCGATCTCGCGGCGCATCACCTCATGGTCGAGAGCTCGGACGGATGCAGCACCAGCATCCCCCTCGAGCCGCGCCCCGTGGCCGAGTTCTACCGCCTCGTCATGGATGCGCTGGCGCGCATGGACATCCACGCGCGGATCTGGACGATGCCCGTCGAAGTGGCGGATCCGATTCGCTTCGAGGCGGACAGCATCCATCGCTCCTACGATCCTGCCGCCGCCGCGGCGCTGTGGCAGGTCCTCGTTCAGATCAAGCGGGTGCTCGAGCAGTTCCGGAGCCGGTTTCTCGGCAAGTGCAGCCCGGTCCACTTCTGGTGGGGGAGCTTCGATCTCGCCTACACGCGGTTTTCCGGTCGCACCGCCCCACGGCACCCCGGCGGTATCCCGAACCTCTCGGATGCCGTGACGCGCGAGGCGTACTCGCGCGAGTGCATCAGTGTCGGCTGGTGGCTGGGCGGAGGAAGCACGCCGATTCCGGAGCCTGCATTCTACGCCTACGCGTATCCCGAGCCGCCCGGCTGCCCGGATGCCGTGATCGCTCCTGCGGCTGCGGGCTACGATATGCGCATGCACGAGTGGATCCTGCCGTACGAAACAGTGCGCGGAGCCTCCGATCCGGATGCGAGCCTCCTCGCATTTGCTCAAAGCACCTACGAAGCGGCGGCGGAGTTGGGGAAATGGGAGCGGGCGACGTTGGAGCGCTAGTCCTCATACACCCTATACCTTGGTATAGAGTCAAGGGAACGAAGCCACTGCTTGATGTCGCCTGCGCGACCCAGCCGCTGTCTCAAGAGTGCGGCAGCTTTGACAGCGCTCTACTGCGAGGAAGGCTAGCCGCGAGTGGCGATGCCGTTTCCGCAAACGAGTTGCCCCCTCGCCCTCAAGCCCCTCCCGGATTGAG
>WNEQ01001455.1_pt1 | contig 12519 bp, 9 predicted proteins | sample 5399971 | NCBI WGS metagenome assembly WNEQ01 (sample SAMN13153330, study PRJNA577476) | soil metagenome | isolation source: 20 cm grassland meadow soil 2 days after 1st rain plot 5 | place: USA:California | collected 2015-09-18
CTCCGGCCTCGTCTCTAAGACTTCCGCAGATTTGTGCGCTCACATGCTAGAGAGGTATTCGCTCCAGACGCGTTTGCTCTTGAAAATTGTTCGGCGCGGCTGGTTTCGACCGATCGCGAAGTTGATCGAGCGCGTGACGATCCAAGGAATTTTGTTGCATTACGTCTTGCGAAAGAAATGTATCGCCGCGCTCGCGCGCTCAGCGCTTGATAATGGAACAACACAAGTCGTCATAATCGGCGGAGGCTTTGATCCGCTCAGTTTCGAATTACACAAGAATTTCCGAGACGTGCGATTTTGGGAGATAGATCATCCGGCAACGCAACGCCACAAAGTGCGCGCCTTTTTCAAAATCGACCGTAAACGATTGCATTTTATCCCGGTTGACTTGAACGCCGCTGCTCTCAATGGAGAGGCTCTGATCAATAGCGGCTTTGATCCAGCTCACCGGACATTCTGGATAGCTGAGGGACTCTTGATGTATCTGCCGTCAGATATCGTTTCCTTGTTGATGAGAACATTGAAAGGTCTGAGCTCTTCGGGCAGCCAGTTTGCATTTACATTCATGGAAAAACAGAGCGACGGCCGGATTCGCTTCCATTCACAAAGCAAACTGGTCGATTGCTGGTTGCGTGGACGCGGCGAACCATTCCTCTGGGGCACGACGCGAGGTGAACTTGTTGATCTTATGCGTCCCTGGTGCGTGATCCGATTTTTCGATCACGATAATCTGCGCGAACTGGGGCCCGGCCTGGCCGATGAACCCATCGCCAAAGGCGAGGTAATTTGCCTGGCTGAGATTTGACTTGCTCAACTAAGCTTCCTCCATGCTGACGCGGCGCGAATTCATACGCTCGGCGGCGCTTTTCGCGCTTGCGCCGCGCATCTTCGCAGAACCGGAGATTTGGGTTAATGACGTCCATTCCCAGCTCAATCGCACTCGCGTTCGTGAGCTGCTGAGACCGCGCACCAGCGACGAACTCGCGGAGATTGTGCATTCTGCGTCGCGAAAAGGCTTGCCTATCTCCGTTTCAGGCTGTCGGCATTCGATGGGCGGACAACAATTTGCCACAGACAGCATTTGCATCGACGCGCGCTCACTCGATCGCGTGATTTCATTCGATCAAGAGCGCGGTTTGATTGAAGCGGAAGCCGGCATTCAATGGCCGAAATTGATTCGCACTTATCTGGACGCCCAAGCAGACAAGGCGAAGCAATGGGGTATTGCTCAAAAGCAAACCGGCGCCGACACGTTCACGCTCGGGGGAAGTCTCTCATCGAACGTGCACGGGCGCGGGCTGGCAATGAAGCCGCTGATTTCTAACATCGAATCATTCACCCTGATCAACGCCGATGGGAAATCGATTCGCTGTTCGCGCGATGAGAACAACAAATTGTTTCGACTCGCAACCGGTGGATACGGCCTTTTTGGATTAATCGATAGCGTGAGGCTTCGGCTCGTACCGCGGCAAAAATTGCGACGTGTAGTCGAGATAATTCGCGCAGACGATCTGCCCAAACGCTTTGAAGAACGCATCGCGCAAAAGTTTCTCTACGGGGATTTTCAGTTTTTAGTCGATGAAAAGTCGCCGGACTTTTTGCAGCGCGGAGTGTTTTCTTGTTACGAGCCGATCGACGAACACGAACCGATTGTCGCCAAAAAGGAGTTGCGCGATGATGACTGGCTGGAGCTGCTGCGGCTTGCTTATACCGATCGCGAAAAGGCTTTCGAGCGTTACAGCGATTACTATTTGTCGACGAACGGGCAGACTTATTGGTCCGACACGAATCAACTTGGCGCGTATTTGCCGAATTACGCGCAGAAGATCCGGGAACAAATCGGAGGAGAGGAATCGAGCCTTATCATCACGGAAATTTACGTTCCGCGCCCGGACCTTCCTAATTTCCTAACGCAGGCGGCAGACCTATTGCGCTCGAATCGCACAATCGTCATCTACGGTACAGTCCGACTGATCGAAAAAGACGAAGAAAGCTTTTTGGCGTGGGCCAAACAACCTTATGCGTGCGTCATTTTCAATCTGCTCACCTTCCATACACCGGGAGGGATCGAAGCGTCGGCACGTTCCTTTCGCGGGTTAATCGATTTGGCGATAGCCCGCGGTGGCAGTTATTACCTGACGTATCATAAATTCGCCAAACCCGAGCAAGTCATTGCGTGCTACCCGCAGTTCAAACGATTTCTCGACCTGAAGAGAAAGTACGATCCCACTGAACGCTTTCAGAGTGATTGGTATCGATACTATCGGAAGCTCTTAGCAAGCGGATGACCAAAGGAACAGAAGCAGGATCCTTTAATGCAGCCGTTTGCCATCGTTGCTCTGGTTTTGATTCTCGCGCGCGCAATCACTGAACTGTGGCTGAGCCAACTCAACCAACGTCATGTGCGCGCGCATGCGAACGAAGTGCCGATTGCATTTCGCGGAGTCATTGACGACGCGACGTATCGCCGTTCGGTTGATTACACGCTGGCCAAGAGCCACTTTGGAGATGTTGCCAACTTGTTCGATGTCATGCTGCTCATTGCCGTGCTTTTCAGCGGCGTATTGCCATGGGCGTTTGCAAGATTCAGCGCGACCTTCGGCACTTCGATCCCGGCGATGGCTGGTTTCCTTGTCTCTACAGGCATCGCGTTGAGCATCCCGGCGTTACCGTTCGCCTGGTATGCGCAATTCAAGCTCGAAGAGCGATTCGGTTTCAATACCACGACGATGAAGACGTGGATATTCGATCGTGTGAAAGGATTGCTACTCGCGCTGCTGCTGGGCTATCCGCTGCTTGCGCTGGTGTTGAAACTGATCGGGTGGACTGGCGCAAACTGGTGGCTTTGGGCGGCGACGGTTGTCATCGTGTTTCAATTGTTCCTGCTGCTCGTTGCGCCGGCGGTGATTATGCCGCTTTTCAACAAGTTCACACCGCTGCCGAAAGGAGCGTTGCGCGAACGCCTCTTTGCGTTGGCGCAGCGCACGGATTTTCCCACGCGCAACATCGAGGTGATGGATGGCAGCAAACGCTCGCGCCACTCCAACGCCTTCTTTACCGGACTCGGACGTTTTCGAAAAATTGTCCTGTTCGACACACTCATCGCGCAGCTCACCGAGCCGGAACTGGAATCCGTACTTGCGCATGAAATTGGCCACTATAAGAAGCGCCACGTACTGAAGTTGCTCGGGGTTTCCATTGCTGGCGTCTTCGTGGCGTTCGCCGCGATTGCGTGGCTGGCGCGCCAGCAATGGTTTTATCGCGCGTTTGGTTTCGAGCATCAGGGAGGCTTTGCCGCTGCGAGTGTCGTCCCTGCGATGCTACTGTTTGCGCTGCTGGCGGGGACCATAAGTTTCTGGCTTTCGCCCTTTATTCACACCTGGTCGCGCCGTTTTGAGTACGAGGCGGACGCATTCGCGCGTGCGACAATGGGAGAGGCGCAGTCGCTCGTTCATGCACTGCGCAAACTGAGCGAAAAAAATCTGAGCAATCTCATTCCGCACCCGCTCTACAGCGGCTTTTATTACTCGCATCCGACCCTGCTCGAACGCGAACGCGCTTTGCGAACAGCGGCTTAGCGCAAGCCTCCTGCTTGTGCCGAACCTGCAGGCGGAAGAGTGCGCGCTTCGCGCTTTGCCAAGTAAAGAACATCGGCGCTTGACACAAGCGCTGCCGCAACGTGCGCTGTCCTCACATGTCCAGAATCATCGTTGTCGGCGCGGGAATTAACGGTGTTACCGCTGCGATCGAATTAAAAACGCGCGGTCACAATGTCGTGCTGGTCGATCCAGGACCGCTGCCGCACCCGCTCGCGGCGTCCACCGATATCAGTAAAGCCGTGCGCAGGGCTTACGGCGCGGATGAAGATTACACAGCGCTAGCCGAGCGCTCGATCAAACTCTGGCGCAAATGGAATGAGGAATTCGGTGTGGAATTGTATCGCGAAGTCGGCGTGATGTTCGTGCGCGGGCAGGAAATGAAGACAGGCGATTTTGAATGCGAAAGTTTCAAACTCTTAAAGCGGCGTGGACACAAGATTGAGCGCATGAACTCGCCGCAGCTGTGGAACCGTTTTCCGGCGTGGAATCCGAAACTCTATCAGGATGGCGTTCTCGAGCTGGAGGCCGGATATGCGGAGAGCGGTCGCGTCGTTGCAACATTAGTTGGGCGCGCAAAATCACTCGGAATTGAACTGCGGGAAGGGGCCAGATTCTTGCGGTTGGATGAAGGCGATGATCGTGTGAAAGGGATCGTGCTGGATGATGGCCAACGAATCGCCGGTGACTCTGTCGTCATGGCAGTGGGCGCGTGGACGCCGTATCTGCTGTCGTTTACGAAAAAGTTCTTTCGTGCCAACGGCCAGCCGGTCTTTCACCTAAAGCCTCGACAGCCCGAGCTATTCGCGCCCGAGCGTTTCCCGGTTTTCGGCGCGGACATTACGACGACCGGCTATTACGGATTTCCACTCAATCGCGACGGCGTGGTAAAGATCGCAAATCACGGTCCTGGCCGGGAGATGTCGCCCGAATCTCCCAAACGTGCTGTCACTGCCGAAGATAAAGGGAACTTGCGCGAATTTCTATCATCGACATTTCCTTTGCTGGCAGATGCGCCAATTGTACATACGCGCGTCTGCATGTATTGCGATACGCACGATGGACATTTTTGGATCGCACCCGATCCGGAGCGCGAAGGATTAGTAATTGCCGCTGGTGATTGCGGCCACGGATTTAAGTTTGCGCCTATACTTGGCGAAATCATTGCCGACGCAGTAGAAGGAAAAGACAACACATTGCTGGCAAAATTTCGGTGGCGACCGGATGTGCGCGCGGGAAGCGGGACCGATGTCGCACGGTTTCAGGGAAATCTGTAGCCGTCGCCGTGTGGGCGACGCGATACATAGATTCGTTGCAACATCAGGACCGCGCTTCGCACAGCGAAGCGGCTATAGCGAAATCTGGCAGCTAAGAAGCCGTCGCCCCTTGGGCCGTCTCCCTTTTTGGCCGGCGCTTTAGCAGTGTGATTTGCTTGATGCGCGCGGAATCGGATGGGCTCCATGTGGCAACGTCCGGATCGTCCTTAAAAGCGTTGTGGACGAGGCGCCGCTCGTAGGAATTCATTGGTTCAAGCTGAAGCGAACGGCCCGTGATGCGAACGCGGTCAGCCAATTCTCGCACGCGTTGCACGATGCGATCTTCGCGCATGGAACGGTAGTGTTCGCAATCGACGATGACTTTTTCAGCGTCTTTGTCTTTGGCTTGCAGCAGCCGATTAAGCAAAAACTGGATGGCCTCGAGCGTCTCGCCGTCACGTCCAATGAGGCGCCGGCTTTCTTCGGTATAAATCTGCAGCGTCGGGTTGCCACCTTCATTGGTGGTCTCCTCGATTTGCACAACGAAACCGAGATAACCGAGCATGGTGTCGAGCAGATCTTTCGGGGTCATCATCGTTTTCGTTTTCCGGCGGGTGCAACTTTTTCGAGCGTCGGCGTGGGTTGTCGTTTGTTCTGATAAAATTGCAGGATGCTGAAAAGATTTTGTGCAGTGTAATACAATGCCAGGGCTGCCGCAAAATTGTAGCAGATAAATAGAAAGATCAGCGGCGTAAACATCATCACTCGACGCTGCGTGGGATCGCCCGTCTTGGGCGTCATCGCCATCAGCCAGATCTGGGTCGCAGCCATGCAGAGCGGAATAATGTTGATCGGCCAGCCCAGCAACGGCAGATGCGCTATCGTGTCCGGCTGAGAAAGATCTTTTACCCAGAGAAACTTTGCGTTTCGCAATTCCACCGCCTGGCCGAGCATTTTGAACAGACCGAAGAAGATCGGGATTTGGATCATCATCGGCAAACAGCCGCCGACCGGATTAATACCGTATTGCTTGTAAAGCTTCATCATCTCCTGGTTCACCCGGGTTGGATCGTCTTTGTACTTGTCCCTTAATTCCTGCACCTTCGGGGAGAGCGCAGCCATCTGGCGCATGGAGCGATTGGCTTTGTTTTGGATTGGCCAAAGCGTGAGTTTGATGATGGTGGTCAGAGCCAGGATAGCCAGGCCGTAGTCATGCAACCAACTGTGCAGCAGGTTCATGAAATTGAGCAGAAACTGGCACACTATTTTGAACATCCCGAAGTCCATGACCTCGGCTTCATTGTGCGGGAGTTGCGCCAGACGATGATAAAGCTTCGGGCCAGCGTAGATCTCAAAACGTGCGCTGTAGGTTTGGCCGGGCTGCAAATGAAATCCCGGCATCCCGAGCGAACCTTCAATGCCGAGCAGCTTTTCGTCGGGCGAGCGTTCGATGTCGAAACGCCGGCCCCATACGGCCGTTGCCTTGGCAGTGAGCGGCGCCATTAAAGTAGTGAAAAATTGATTACTCACCGCAACCCATTCCGCGCCGGCAATACTCTCCTGGTAATAACGCCGGGCAGCGCGCTGCCCGAGACCAAGAAAACCGCCACTGCTTCCGAACCAACCGACATCAATTCCTTTCGCTTTTCCGTCGATGCACCAGACCAGACGCGTGTATGAAGGATAATCCCTTGGATGAATTGGGGCCGCGGAGCCAAGCGCCACAAAGTAGCCGCCGCTTTGATAGGGCTTGTCACCCCGGTTCTCGAGATCAACGTCCATTTCGATCACGTAGTTGTCTTTGTTCTCTGGAGATTTTTCGAAGAAGAACTTTTTTCGAACAACGACTTGCTCGGCCGTCGTGCGCTCAAATTGCACAGTGGAATTCGACTCGGCAGACGCGGTAAACTCGGGGAGCGTCGGCGCGGACGGTTGCTCCAAAATTGCGCCGATCGGTGCGCTCTGATCTGCATTTAAAACAACGCGCTGCCCTTTCTCGGCTATCTGCCTAAGCAGGACTGCTTCCTTAATTCCACCGCCGCGATTTGTCAGGCGCAGCTCAACGTCAGAATTACGCAATGTCTCAATCTTCTCGGCAAAGCTCGGAGTTGGTTCACTGCTTGGTGCAGCTTCGGCTACGGGAGTTGGCGATGGCGAAGGCGCAAGAATTGCGGGAGTTGCCGTGGCCGAAGTCTGTCCCGGCGCAGCACCGACGGGAGTGGGCCTCGAGGCCATCTGCTTTGCCAGATAGATTTCCCACAGGACGAGGCCAACGACACAAAGAGCGACGACAATCCACGCAGTTCGATCCATAAATCGTAGGTTTGGCCAGAGGGCTATTCAGCGCAGTTGGACCCGACATTTAATCCCGATCCCAAACCCTCGATGCCAGATGGGGTTCTTTTGCCATTGGGTACGGGGTCATATCCACGTCCACCCCACGGCTGGCATCGAGCGAGACGCTTCAATCCCAGCCAGCTTCCGTGGCGGATCCCATGCACCTCGACTGCTTCCAAAAAATATGCCGAACAAGTCGGCGTAAATCGGCAGCCGGAATTAGGACCGCAAAGCAAACGAAGGAACGGCGAGAGTGTACACTGATAAGTGCGAATGAAAAAACGAACCAACCCAAGCATCAAAGCAGAATAGAAGCGCGCCTTGCCAGACGCAACCACTCATGTTCCAGCGCGTGATAGCCCGCGGTCGCGGCATCCTTCCTGGCAACGAGCACAATCCAAAAGCCTTCTCGCAAGTTATACTGGTGCTGGCGCACAATTTCCCGCAGACGGCGCCGAACACGATTGCGAACAGCTGCGCCTCCGACGCGACGTGAAGTAACAAAGCCTGCACGACACGGCCCAGAACTCTCTACCGGCACTACACTGAGCGTTAGCAGTTCGCCGCGTCGCGTAAAGCCGTCTCGTTTCACGCGCTCATATTCTGACGCCCGCGTCAGACGCCGGGCTTTTGGAAAAGAGAACGAACCTGCTGGCTGCATCTCGCGCGACCGTACAGCAGAAGTCTTCCCCCCCGAGGGCACTCTCGGAAGAAGACTTCGAAAGAAGAAGGAAGTCCCAGAGTTTACGAACTGGGCGGGGACTCAGCCGGCGACTCAGCGGCTCCGGCGGGCGATTCAGTCGTTGTAGCGGGAGATTCTGCTGCTGCAGCGGGACTTTTTTGAGTCGCAGCGGGTGGAGTAGTGGCGGCTGGACTCGCAGCCGACTCAGTCGTTTCGGTCTTTTGCTCACACGCCGCGAGCAGTGCGGCACCGGCCAGAATGCAGATGTATTTTTTCATAGTGCTAGTTTGAGAGGGCACATTGCTGTAATCGGATAATCGGAGCAAGGCAGTTTTTGGGTAGCATTGGAATTTCCTTTTCAGCAGGCAATGCTTGATGAGCCTTAGTTAGAGCGGCGCTCGTATTTTAATCCGTGCGCTTCCGCGACTGCCTGACAGGTTAATCGTCCATCGCGGGTGTTGATGCCTCCAATGAGCGCGGGCTGTTTTTTGCACGCGCCATCGAGGCCGAAATCGGCCAATAATTCTACATAACGAAAGGTCACGTTTGTAAGAGCTTGAGTAGCGGTGCGCGCATATGCTGCGGGCATGTTTGCCACGCAATAGTGCGTAACGCCTTCCTCGACATAAACGGGATCAAGATGCGTAGTTGGTCGCGATGTCTCCGCGCAGCCACCCTGATCAATGGAAATATCTACTAGGACGCTGCCACGTTTCATCTTCCGCAGCATCCCGCGCGTGATGAGCTTCGGCGCCTTCGCGCCAGGCAAGAGCACAGCGCCAATGAGCAAATCGCAATCCGGCATCAGATCGTTGAGATTCGCCTCATTCGAGTAAAGCGTGTGCAAATTGTCCATCGCCACATCGAGAAAGCGCAACCGCTCGACGTCGATGTCGAGGATTGTGACATCTGCGCCCAGACCTTTTGCCATTCGCATGGCGTTCACGCCCGAGGTCCCGCCGCCAACGACTACAACGCTTCCCGGTAAAACTCCCGGCACTCCTCCAAGCAACACTCCGCTGCCACCGTTGTACTTCGCCAGAAAATACGCGCCCATCACCACCGACATCCGCCCCGCGATCTCGCTCATCGGCTCGAGCAACGGCAGGCGATTGTTTACCTGAATTGTTTCGTACGCAATCCCGGTCACGCCCGATTTCAGCAACGCTTCCGTCAATTCCCTGCTCGCAGCCAGATGGAGATACGTGAAAAGGATTTGGCCTTTGCGCAACAGCGGAAACTCCGCCTCGAGAGGCTCCTTGACTTTCACAATCATGTCAGCGCGCGCGAAAACTTCTTTCGCCTGATCGACGATCTCTGCGCCAGCTTTGACGTAATCTTCGTCCGAATAACCGGAGCCGATACCGGCATTCTTTTCCACCAGCACTGAATGTCCGCGCCGGGTGAGTTGATTCGCAGCTGACGGCAGCAAGGCAACGCGTTGCTCCTGCTCTTTAATTTCTTTCGGGACGCCGATGATCATTTAGCAAAGTGAAAAGTGATGAGTGACGAGTGACAAGATAAAAACAACCTGAGACTCCTCACCCATCACCGATCACTCGTCACTTAGTTTAACGACGGATCGTCCGGAGCCGCGGCCAGCATTTTATACCACGGTCCCAAAGTGCGCATAATGTCGAACCAGAGATTTGGCAGGCGATCAAGCTTGAGGACGGAAGGATTGGCTTTTTGAAGGAGCCAGGCTTTGTGCTTCAGCTCGCTTTCAAGCTGACCCGCTCCCCAGCCGGCGTAGCCTACAAACGCACAAATCGTAACCAGGTTTTTCTCTCCGGCTGCGTCGCTCGCTGCCTCAAAAGGAACGTTGTGATTGAGTTTGAGTCCTTCGCCCTTCTGCCAGTCAAACGCCGCAAACATTAGCTGATTTTTTCCAACCGGACCGCCGAGGAACACAGGCACCTCGGCGAGGCGTGCCGGGGGTGTGTCACTCAGCAGGTCGGCCACATGCCTGTCGAGCGGGCGATTAATGATCACGCCCAGGGCACCCTCTTTTGGGTCATGCTCAGAAATGAAAAGCACGGTGCGCCGGAAATTTGGATCGAGCATATTGGGATGAGCAACCAGTAACGAACCAGCAAAGCTGCGAGAGAACGGTTCGTCACCGACATTACGCATGTAAAACTAGAAACCGCGACGCGCGCTCGCGCAACCCGATCCCGCTAGCGATTTCGTGCGGGCAACAGCTTCGCCGGCCGAGCCTCGTTATGCATTTTCATTTCTTCTAATTCATCGGTCTCTTTGCAGCGCCAGGGCCCTGTCGAAGGGTGCGAGAATTTTCATATAAAATCTTGTTGCCACCAGCCGGAAGCTCGTTTAGTAGCCTCAAGGTTTTCTACGATTGTTCTGGGGGGAACAGCCGCCCTTCACGCCCAATCGGGCGTGGGGGGCGGTAATTTTTTTGCAGACGAAGATCTGCCTCTTTCTTCTTGCTCGTGCTCGTGCTCTTGCTCGATTTACTGCCTGAGCAAAGCAACCGCCTAACGCTCAACGTCCAACGCTTGATGTCCAAATTACCAATCTCTGGCCAGATCTCCTGGCAGCTCGCGTTTACGCTGAGCGCGGTCATTGTCGCAATTGTGGCCGTCGTCATCTTCTTGCGTGTCGAGACCTGGCCGGCGCGCACAGCGCGGCAAAGCACCGCCGAACTCGAGAGGCTAGGCAAAGATTTGCGCGCTGCTTTCATTGACATCGCGCACTTGCAGCCGCGCATCACCATCAATAACCGCGTCTATATGGAACAAAGCGCGCCAGTGAGCGAGTTGGCCGTCCTCTCAAGACGCATCGAAATCGAACACGAACTCCTCCATACCTGGGTGGGCAGCTCGAAGCGCGTCAAACTACATGGCACATTTGTTGCCAAAGCTGGTTTCGATTTACAGCAGAACCTGTCAATCGATATTCGCCCTGGGGAAATTATTGTTCAGCTCCCACACGCGAAAATTCTTGGTGTCGAGCAGGAGCAGGTAGACGTTCTCGCGTTCGAAAACGGATTGTGGAACCGAATTTCCGGCCAGGATCTCCAAGACGAATTGTCGGTCCTGCCCCAGCTTGCCTGGAAAAGGGCGATAGAGAACGGGTTGCCCGCCGAAGCAGAGCGCACATTGCAGCGACAGCTCGACGAACGGCTGCACACACGACAGCCGCTGCATTTGCGCTTCAAAGATGCCACTCCAAATAAAGAGAAATGAATGACGAAGCACGAATGTCATTCCAGCTTCGTCATTGACTCCACATTCGTCCGTCGTCATTCGTCATTTGCGCGCCTCGTCATTCGACACTGACCTACAATGCCACTTAAGAATCGATTGTTTCTGTTTAGCTTCCTGGTCTTGCTCGCGGCGCTTTTGGCGATTGTATTTGCGCCATTTGCCGTTTCCAATGGTCTTCGCTTGTGGGTCTGGTGGAAAAGCCGACAGGAAGGCCTCGCCGTAAGTATCGATAAGATCGACGCGCCGTTTCTTCAGCCGGTTTTGATTCGCAGCCTTCATGTGAAAAGCGTCCGAGCGGATGCATTGCAGATCGACCTCACTGCGACACAGGTACAGCTCGATTTGAATTTCAGCCGCATTCTTTTACACCGACGAGGCCACGCCATTCGCAATCTGTCGATTGAAGATCTACATGGGGAAATCCGCCGCGAGAATCCAAACGTCCGAGGGATAACCAAATCCGGTTGGGGAACACTCCAGAGATTGTTCCCGCAGAAATGCAGCCTGCACAGCTCGGAGATGCGCGTGCAGGACGGGCCGACCCTGATCTTGCTCCGCAACGGAACTTTGTCCGCCAGCGAGATTGAAGCCGGCCGCTTCAGCGCAGGCGAGCTCATGATCGCGTCGCCGTGGTTGCGCCAAACCTTCTCCCAACTGCGCGGCGCGACTCGGTGGGACACGAATCGACTGACACTCGCCGGACTCACGCTGGCACGCGGCCTCGACCTTGAGTCCGTTTCACTCGATTTCTCGCGTCTCGGTAGTCAGCGAGTTCGATTAGAGTTCGATGCCGATGTCTTCGGTGGAAAAATTCGCGGCAACATTGCTCATGAATGGCATTCTCCCCGCTACAACTGGAAGGTCGCTGGCGCTGCCACCGACATTTCTTTGACCCAAACGTCAGAAGCGATTGGATTGACCGATCGCTTCGGCGGTTTGATTCGCGCCTCCAATTTTACTTTTCGCGGAAATCTGGCACATCCGGCTGACGTAACCGCCTCGCTCTGGACTGAAGTGACCGGTCTCACCTGGCGCAATCGCACCGCCGAAGCAATCATGCTAGGCGCTTCGCTCTACAATCAGCAAATCCAACTCCAGCAGCTCTACATCAAGCAGAAAACCAATCAGCTGACCTTAAGCGGCCAGGCCTCGTTCTCCCCCAAATCATCTGACTGGCTCAGCTCCGATTTTCGCGGCGACATCGCCGCGACAATCAACAACCTGGACGATTTCACGACTCTATTTGGCGCGAAATCCGGCGAATTCGCCGGGAAACTCTTCGTAGACGGGGCTTTAAACACACAGGCACGGCAACTTGGCGGAAACCTGACGGTTGAAGGTACGTCTCTAACACTTTTCGAGACAGCAATCGACAGCTTGAGCGCGAAGCTGAAGTTGCAGGGAACGGAACTGGCGGTTGA
>WNEQ01001461.1_pt1 | contig 12508 bp, 8 predicted proteins | sample 5399971 | NCBI WGS metagenome assembly WNEQ01 (sample SAMN13153330, study PRJNA577476) | soil metagenome | isolation source: 20 cm grassland meadow soil 2 days after 1st rain plot 5 | place: USA:California | collected 2015-09-18
TGTGACCCTCCGCGGCGCCGGGGCGAACCGGACGAAGCTCGTGTTCACCGGCACCACGCCGTGTGACCGCGGTCCGCCGCCGTACCCCGTCATCTGCCTCAAGGGCAGCTTCAGCTGGTCGGGAGGCGTGCAGAACTCCGCGGACTGGACCGCGGGCTATGGGAAGGGCACCACGGTCATCACCCTGGGCAACACGGCGAACCTGCGGGCGGGAGAGAGCTTCCTGATCCTCGATCAAGTCGATGACGCGGCCGACGGCGGGGACATCTTCAACTGCGGGGTCGCGGGTGGATGCGTGTCGCAAGGCAGCGACGGGATGCGGACGGGACCGGGTGGTTATCGCAACCAACGGCAGGTCGTCAAAGTTACCGCGATCAACGGCAACCAGGTGACGATCACGCCCGGCATCTACATGCCGAACTGGCGTGCCTCGCAAGCCCCACAGGCCTGGTGGCCGACGACGGTCCTGCGACGAGCGGGCATCGAGAACATGACGATCCAGCCGGTCGACGGCGGGGGCGGCATCAACATCCAGAACGCCATGGAGTGTTGGATTACAGGCGTACGCTCCGTCAAGGTGGCGCCTCCGGGCGGACCGGGCGGCGGTCGCAATCACGTGTGGTTGACCATGACGCGCGGCAACGAGATCCGGAACAATTACTTCTACGGATCCGGCGGCCAATCGCAGAGCTATGGAATCGAATGGTATCCGGGCTCAGACAATCTCGTCGAGAACAACATCTTCCAGCACGTGACCTCGCCGTTCCTTGTCGGCACCGGGAGTGGCGACGTGATTGCCTACAACTTCTCGATCGACAATCTCTACAATCCGGGCGGCGGCGGGTGGATGCAGCCCACCTACGCCTCCCACAACGGCGGCGACGCGATGCTCCTGATTGAGGGCAACGACGGACTCGGGGCGGGAACCGACAACATCCATGGCACGCATCACTTCCTGACCTTCTTCCGCAACCACTTCCACGGCGACCCGAACAAGACGGCAAACACGGCGACGATGCACCTCTGGGCGTACTCCCGATTCTTCAACATCATCGGCAACGTGCTCGGGCGGCCCACCTATTATACGACGTACCAGACGGACCTCGGCACCGATGACGTCGACATCTATTCGTTTGGGCAGCCAGACTTGGGTCTCTCCGCCGATCCGCGGACGCGGGAAACCGCGATGCGATGGGGGAACTTTGACACTGTGAGCGCGAGGTCGCGCTTCGACGCCGCAGAGGTGCCGTCGGGGCTGACGAACTTCGCGAATCCCGTCCCGGCGAGCCAGGTGCTGCCGGCCTCCCTGTATCTCTCCGTCAAGCCGAGCTGGTGGGGCACGATGCCGTGGCCCGCCGTCGGCCCGGACGTCGTGAGCGGGGACATCCCCGGCTACGGCGGGCACGCCTACCAGATTCCGGCGCGTCGATGCTACGAGAACGCACCGATCGATCCCGCGTATGGAAGCAGCAACGTGCGGATCTTCGACCCTGCAGCGTGCTATGTGACCGCCGGTCTGCCGTCCGGGACCACGCCAGGTTGGTGGCCGGAGACCCTCTTCGGGATCGATTCGAGAATCCTCCTTGTCGGCGTCGTGTCCGCGATTGCCCTCATCCTCATTCTTGCCGTCTGGCGGTCTCGCCGGCGTCGGTCCGAACGGGACCCCGAAAGCGGAGAGACGCCCGTCGGGGTGTCAGAACGCCGAAGAGATTGAGGCCTGCTTGCCGCCCATTGTGACGCCGGATTCATCGGCGTTGCCTGGAGCAGCCCCCGTCGGGAGGACTCAACTTGCCCCTGAGACAGGATTCGCCTGGTCCGCTCCTGGTACCAAAGTTTCGAACGCGGACAGCGGAGGGGCATACTGGGCACCAGGTCGGTCGAACTACGATGAATTCCTCGCAAGGACCCAACGAAGACCCCGTGCGCCGGGCCGCCGCGACGTTTCGAGGAATCTAATATATACCCCGAGATTCGTGCGCCGACCGGAGCTGGAGGGATCGAGCATGCGATTCGGTCGCTCGAGTCACGAGGCGAGACTGGCCAGTCGGTCCCTGCCGCTCGCCATCGCATTGGCCGTCCTGGTGTCGCTCATTCTCCCGACGGCGCTCGCGCAAAGCCAGGGGCAATTCGCTCCACCCCATTCCGATGCGGGCGTCGATACGAACGGGAACGGACTGTTCGAATTCCTCGAGCTGACGATCAACATCAGCGTGACGGTGCCGGGATACTTCTTTGTCGTCGCGTTCCTCTACGACGGATCGAACACCACGTCGATCACGTCGGGCTCGCAGTACCTCTTCCTCGGCGGGCCCAGCTCAGTGATCATTGACCTGTTTGGACCCGACATCCGATCCGTCGGAATCGATGGACCATACCGCGCGAATCTGTACTTGTACGACGACCTTTTCAACGTGGACGACTACGACCAGCACGTCACGGCGCCGTACTTGGCCACGCAGTTCGACATGTCGCCCCTCTCCTTCTCGCCTCCGCATTCGGACGCCGGCGTGGACATCGATGGGGATGGCCTCTTCGAATTCCTGCAGGTGAATGCGAGCGTGAACGTCACGGACGCCGGGTCGTACAATATTCAGGGAGGCCTCTTCGACCCCTTCGGCGGCCCGATTAGCTTCGTCGGCGTCACCGCGTCCTTGAGTTCAGGAATCCAAAGCGTCGCCCTGGATTTCTCCGGCATTCAGATCTATTCCCATGGCGTCGACGGGCCCTACCGGGTCGACCTGACGGCCTACGACGCATCGTTCCGATTCCTCGATTCGGACACCCATACCACGGCCGCCTACGCCTATACCGACTTCGAGCAGCCGACGCTTCGCTTCGCTCCGCCGCACTCCGATGCCGGCGTCGATACGGACGGAGACGGCCGGTTCAACGTCCTGCGAATCAGCGTGCGCGTGAATGCGACGGAAGCCGGCTCGTACACCATTATTGGAACCCTCTACGATCCGTTCTTCGGGTTCATCGACACCGCCGCCACGACGGTCCCCCTCGGCGTGGGAGAGCAGACGGTTGCGTTGGACTTCGCCGGGTGGAAGGTGCGACAGCACGGCGTGGACGGGATGTATACCGCGTCTCTGAACGCGTTCGACGCGTCGGGCCAACCCATGGATTCCGACACGTACACGACCCAGGCGTATCAGGCACTGGATTTCGACACGCCTCCCGCCGCCCTGGCACCGCCGCACTCGGATGTCGGCGTCGACCGCGATGGGGACGGCCTCTACAACGCGATTGACGTGAACGTCTCGCTCGCCGTTGACGAGGCGGGAACCTATCGCTTGTCCGCGACCCTGTACGACTCGACCTTGACCATCTCGCTCGGATTCGCCTCGACCACGGTCGACCTGGGGACGGGGCCGGAGAACGCGTCGCTCGAGTTCTCGACGATCCCGATGGTTGCGAACGCCATCGATGGGCCCTACGTCGCGACGATCAGTCTGCTCACATCCGACTTCGACTTGCTCGACTCCGGCACGCACACGACCGCCGCGTACACCGTCTCGCAGTTCGACCCGCTCCCGGCGCAGTTCCAGCCGCCCCATTCGGACCGCGGCATCGACCGGGATGTGCCCGCGGATGGGGTCTACAATGTCCTCGAGGTGGACGTGAATGTGAGCGTCACGGAACCGGGGGTATTCGAGCTCGCCGGCAACCTGTACGACCCGAACGGCTCGTTCTTGATCACGCAAGCCGTGTGGTTCGGAACTCTCTCCGTCGGACCCCACACGCTCCCGTTGTTCTTCCCGGGCGTCGACATCCGTTCCTCGGGGTTCGATGGCCCCTACTTCGTCGGCCTCACGCTCCTCGCCATCTTCGAAGGGAGCGTGTTCCCCTTCGCGTTCGACCCCTACGTGACGAGCGCATACACGGTGACGGAATTCCAATCCGTCACACCCGCGACCTTGACCGGCACCGTGACCGACGCGGTCACAGGCCTCGGCATCCCCTTCGCCACCGTGTCCGTGTATGACTATCGAAACAGCAAGTCGGTCAGCACGGGGACGGACGCAACGGGCCATTACACGTTGGGCGTCTACGAAGGAGATTGGGTCATCGCGGTCAGTGTGTCCGGCCACGAGCCCGTCGTGGAAGACCTCTCGGTGTCGGGCCCGACCACGAAGGACGTGACCTTAGCGGAATCCCGCCCGACGGATGTGCAGACGAAAATGACGTTTGCGAGCTGGGACGCCGCCGACCTGCGTCAAACCACGACATTCGGCACGGACACGCCGCCCCTTCGGCTGCTCATCGATTGGACGTTCGGAAACCAGGATCAGAACCTCGACCAGTCGGAGTGGGACGCGTTCCTCGTCCTCGCCGGATACAATCCCCCCAGCCCGCCCGCCTCGACCGGCGACATCCTCCGGGTGGATGGCACGAACTACACCCTCGTCTCCGGCTCTGGCGCCTTCCAATTCGTCAACGTCACCGGGCCGACGAACAGCACGGCGCCGCCCGAGGCCGAACTCACCGGCTCATACAGTTCGAGTGCTCCGATCCAGGTGAATTCCAGCCACACGATCGAAGTCCGCGTGGACTACGATACCCCGTTGGCGACCAATCGGGATCACTTTGCCTTCCCCGGCCCGTACGTCCTCACGAACTTCACCGCATCCCCGGCCGTCTCGGTCAGCGGCCTCGGGACCGGCCTGGCGACGGTTGACCCGGGGATCGACCCGGACCCCTCGGACGGCAACGCGTCCGAGTTGGTCTCCCTCGAAGCCACCGCCCTCGACACGGCGAGGCCGTCGATCAGCTCGCCCTCCGCGTCGCCGGATCCGGTCGACCTCGGCGCGGCCACGGCGATCGAAGCCACGATCACGGACAACGTCGGCGTCGCTTCGGCTTCGGTCGAGATTCAGGACCCCTCTTCCGTGGTCATCGGGAACTTTACGATGTCAACGTCAGGGGGCGGCGTTTACGCTTATTCATACACGACTGCGGATGTCGGGACACACGCATTCACCGTGTGGGCCTCGGACGCCGCCGGGAACTGGGCGTCGCAAGCCGGCACCTTCGTCGTGGTGGACCGAGAGCCCCCGGCGGTCACGGGCGCGACGGACACGCCCGACCCCGTTGAGGCCGGGTCCAATGTCTTGTTCTCGGCCGCTGTCGCCGACAACGACGCGGTCGCGACGGTGTTCGTGGAGATCCGCGATACCTCCGGGGCCCTTCTCGCGAACCTCACGATGACTTTCAATTCGGGGAGCGGAGCGTACGAGGTCAGTCATGCCTTCCCGACAGTCGGGACCCTGTCGTATCGGATCTGGGCGATCGACTCTTCCGGAAATGCCGCCTCCGCCCCGGGCACCGTGGTCGTGCGCGACACGACGTCCCCGTCCTTGAGCAGCACCGCCGATGCGCCGGATCCGGTCGAACTCGGCGGAACCGTGACGGTCTCGACGCAAGCCAACGACGTCGTCGGGGTCGCGACGGTCAAGGTGGAGATCCGGGCCCCCGGCGGGGGCATCGTGGGCAACTTCACCATGACGAGCACTGGCGGATCCGGCTACGCGTACACGTTCATCCCGTCCGCGACGGGCGCCTACACGTACCAGGTCACGGCCTTCGATGCATCGGGGAATGCCGCGGTGGCGTCCGGCGGATTCTTGGTCCGCGATACGACGCCGCCTGGCGCAAACGCGGGGCCGGATCAGACCGTCAACGAGGGGGCGACGGTGACGTTCGACGGCACGGGGTCGTCGGATCCCCCGCGCGGAATTGCCTCGTATTCGTGGACCTTCAACGACGGCGGCCCCGTCACGCTCACCGGTGCGAGCCCCTCGCACACGTTCAGTACGCCCGGGATGTACACCGTCACACTGACGGTGACGGACGCCTCGGGCAACACCGCCACGGATACAGTCGTCGTCACGGTTGCCGCAACGACCGGAACGATTCGAGGAACCGTGACGAGCCCAGCCGGTCAGCCGATCGCGGGCGCCAGCGTTCGGCTCCTGAGCGGGACCACGGAGACGGCCGTCACGACGACGAACGCCACGGGCCAGTTTACTTTCACGAAGGTGCCCCAGGGCTCGTACACAATCCAGGTCGAGGCGGCCGGGTTTGAGACAAAGTCCCAAGCCGCGACGGTCGTGGCGGCGCAAACCGTGACACCCTCGATCCAGCTCGTCGCCGTCACCCAGGGCGTGCTGGGCTTCGGACCGGAGGTGTGGGCTCTGATCGTCGGCGTGGTGTTGGCCGCCGTGGTCCTCGCCCTCGTCTTGATTCGCCGGCGACGCCGGCGCCCGAGGTTGCCGGACATGTCGCTGCCGGAAGAGGAGTTGTAGTCCGAACTCCGTTCGGAGACGTCAGGTCTGCCCCGTGGCCAGCCCGCCGCGCGGGAGATTTGCCACGTCTCCGGATCGACCGGTTCTTCAGTCGCGGCTCGTGGCCGTGGCCACGTCGGCGAGGTTGCCCTCGGCATCGGCCAGCGTCCACCAGGCGGGCGCGTACTTGTCGGTCACGAGGTGGCCACCCGCGGCAATCGCGGCGTTGATGCGCGCCTGGGCCTGGTCCGGCGGCACCCAGACGTCCAGGTGGATCCGGTTCACCTCCGGGTCTGGCGCGTCGATCTTCTGGAACCAGATTGACGCTCCGCGACCCCGTGGGTCGACGAGGTCCTCGGGGCTGTCGTCACGGTCCTGGTAGCCTAGCACGGCCCGCCAGAACGCCTTCACCTTGGGGATGTCAAATGCGTCGATCGTGATTTGGACGGTCTGCACGTTGGCCGGGTCGGCGGGGACGCCCAGCTTGCGCGCAATCGCCGTGATCTGCCGAGCCAGCTCGAGGTCGCGCTCGCTGAGCCCATAGTAGTTGGGTGCGACGGTGATCAACCGCACGATCACCCCGTCGTGCCGCAGGTCGACGTCCGGGTGGTGGTCATCGAGATTCGCCAGCTCGCTGATGGCGTGTACGAGGCGTGCGCCGGCCGCGAACGACCCGGTTCGGAAGTTCGCGCACGCTCCTTCGCCCACCACGCGCCAATCCTCGACGCCCTCGGACTCGCGGAACTTCCGCATTGTGATTTGGTCGCCCATGGTCTTCCCTTCACCCGTTGAAAGCGCGAACGTCCGCAGGCTATAAGACCATTTACGGGGCCGAGACGAATCGCCCAGTTCCACTCGAAAAAACGAAGCCCTTCAAACCGCCGGATTCGCGCCCGCCTGGAGAGAATCGCTCCGATTCAAGTCCCACTCGTCAGCCCGGAACGCAAAGTTCCGACCCGCGAGTTACGCGTCCTTCCTCGATCGGACAAAGATTTGGTAGGTGACGGCGTCCCAGGCGTTGTGAATCCCAGTCGAGAGCAGCACCAAGGCTGCCGCGCCGACGAGGAACAGGGCCGGGCGCGCGGAGTACGGGGCCGCGAACGCCGAGACCGCAAGGACTGCGTACGCCGCAAACGGAAGCACGACGTGAAACAACCAGTCCTCGAACACAGGCCGGTAGGCGCTTTGCTTGCGCATCCGCCGGGCCACGATGACGACGTAGGCGACCCCGCCGAGACCCAATATTCCCCAGAGAACCGCGACAACGGTGATTTCGTCCCATGGCGCGCTAACAATCGCCGACAGCAACAGCACGAGTCCGAAATGAACAACGCTCGGCGTTGCGAAGGCGCTGCCGGCTTGCGCTTCGAGGAGGCCGATCGGCCTTGAGGCAAATAGCGAAATGACGACGAACTGCAATCCGATCAGGGCGCCGGCCGACGAGCCGACGATGACGTAGAAGTTCTCCCATCCCTCGATGACCGTCATGAGTCGTCGACCACACGCGCGGACGGAATTTGTCGGTAGACTTCGTCGCCCACTTTCTCCATCCAGTGGACGACCTTGCCGTCGAGTTCCTCGTGGACGGCGATGTGCGTCATCGCGCTGTTTGACGTGGCGCCGTGCCAATGCTTCTCTCCCGGCGGACAGGAGACCACATCCCCGGGATGAATCTCTTCGACGGGTCCTCCCCAGCTTTGCACGAAGCCGCGGCCGGCCGTCACGATGAGCGTCTGACCCAGCGGATGGGCATGCCATGCCGATCGGGCGCCCGGCTCGAACGTGACGCTCGCGCCTTGCACGCGGCCCGGAGCGCTTGCTCGGAACAGCGGCTCGACGCGCACCTTGCCCGTGAACCACTCCGTCGGTCCCTCGCTCGACGATCGCGAACCGCTTCTCTTGATGTCCATGGCCATCACTCGCTCCCCCTGCTCAGGCTCCAATGCTCGCGCAATCGATGACGAAACGGTAGCGCACATCGCCCCGCGCCATGCGCTTGTACGCCTCATTGATTTGTTCAGCGTTGATGATTTCGACGTCGGCAACAATCCCGTTTTTTCCGCAATGGTCGAGCATCTCTTGCGTTTCGGGAATCCCGCCGATGTTGGAGCCCGCGAGGCGCTTGTTCCCGAAGACGAGCGAGCCCGCCTTGATCGGGGCGGCGGACGCGGCATCAGGAGGTAAGCCCAGGAGCACCATCGTGCCGAAGCTCCGGAGGAGGGCCAGGTGCCTGTCCAGATCATGTGGCGCGCTGATTGTGTCCACGATCAGGTCGAACTTTCCTGCCAGCGGGTCAAGCTCGCCGGGCTCCTTCGTGGCGACGAACGCCTTGGCGCCCAACCGAGCGGCGGCTTCCTCCTTGCCGGGCGACGTGCTGAGCACGGTGACGTCGGCGCCCATCGAATTTGCCAGTTTGACGGCCATGTGGCCCACACCGCCCAGGCCCATGACGGCGACTTGGTCGCCTGGCTTGCAGCCGAATTGTCGCAGGGGCGAGTATGTCGTGATTCCCGCGCACATCAGCGGCGCGGCGCGCGAGGGATCCAGCCCCTTCGGGATTCGAAACACGTAGCGCTCGTCGACGACCATGCTCGCCGAATACCCTCCATAGGTCCGAGCCTTCTGGTCCTGCTCGAGGCTGTCAAACGTGAACGTGGCACCTTTCTCGCAGAACATCTCGTGGCCGGCGCGGCATTGCGCGCAGGCGCGGCACGAATCGACGAAGCAGCCCACGCCGATGACGTCGCCCTCGCGATAGCGGGATGCGCTGGCCCCTTGCGAGACGACCCGGCCGACAATCTCGTGGCCTGGTACGATCGGGAACTGCGTGTTCCCCCAGTCGTCGTTCACCTTGTGCACGTCGCTGTGGCAAATGCCACAATAGAGAATTTCAATCTCGATGTCGTGCGGTCCCGGTTCGCGTCGCTCGATTGTCATGGGCGCAACCGGCGCCTTGGCGGCGCGGGCGCCATAGGCAGGAGTCTTCTGGGTCATGGCCAAGGGAGAACCGCGCCCGGGTAAGACTCTTGTGCACCTGGGCTGGGGGGATCCGCTCAAACGAGGGCGGCGCTTCAATAGAACGCATCCAGTAAAGCAGAAGGCCGAGCGCCCCCTCAGGGCCGTCGACATGGCCGAGCCGATCATCCCCGAGGCGCCTCCTGCGACCGGAACCCCGCGACTCCGGTTCGTGGTCCAGAAACACTGGGCTCGGAACCTCCACTATGACTTCCGACTGGAAATTGGCGCGGTCCTCGTCTCATGGGCCGTGCCGAAGGGGCCAAGCAAAGATCCCAAGGTGAAGCGCCTCGCGGTCCATGTCCCGGACCACCCGATCGACTACCTGCTGTTCGAGGAAACCCTCCCGGAAGGTGAATATGGCGCGGGCGAAGTCATTGTGTGGGACTTCGGCGAATTTGAGATCGTCGGACCTGGAGGTCCCGACGCAGCCGGCGCTCTCCGGGACGGCATCCTACGACTCGCTCTGTATGGCACGAAGCTCCGGGGACAATGGACGATCCTTAGAACCCGAATGGGCGATGGAAAGCGTGAGAATTGGCTCTTGCAGAAGATCGATGACGAGTTCGCTGAAGCAGATTACGACCCCGATACCGAGCCGGCATCCGTTTTGTCCGGCAAGGTTCCACGGGCTGGGCGTTGACAGGCCTCCCGTCGTTCGGTCGGCTCATTCCCCCACGAAAACAAGGTCGAGCGAACCGGTTCTCTCACGAGATCGTTGGGCGTGCGTGAATCGTGTCACCGGCTTCCGGGACCGCGCCTTCTCAAACTTGTGAGTCCGACTCAGCGGAGGGAAGACTTCCAGGCCTTCGGGACGCGAGCGGTGTAAACGACCTCCTTAGCCCCGAGAAATTCCGCCAAATCGTCGATGCGCTCCCCAATCTTCGATGAGACCTCCTTACCGGCGGGTGCGCCAGGCTCCGCGTGGACCGAATTAATCAGGAGCTTCTCGTGCCTCCGGTCCATCTGCGGGTCGATCCGGCCGATGAACCGGTCGCCCCACAGGATGGGGAGCACGTACGTCCCGAATTTTCGTTTGTCTTTCGGCAGGAAGTTCTCGTGGACGTAGTCGAACCCGAACAGTCGGCTCGTCCACTCTTGGACGCCAAGTAGATTGTCGAAGGGAGCCAGCAACGACATCCGAGGTTGCCATGCGTCCGAATCGAACGATTCCAGGAGCCGGACGTCCCGGTCATGGACATATCGCTCGCCACCAAGCCCGGCGATGTGAACCCGATGGATCGTCGATTCCGCCTGCAAGCGTTCCAGAACTTTTTTCAGGTTCAGATAACGGCCGCGCAGAAAGTAGCGGTTGATCTCGGACGGGGAAGCCGTTCCGAGCGCTCGGAGAGTCCTCTGTGCGCCTTCCTGCTCGACCTCGGGTTCGGTCAGCTCCTTCCTCTGTACCCAGCTCGGGAGAAACGTCTCGGAGAGGCCCCAGATGTTCTGGGTTCCCTGATGGCCTACGACCATCACTTCTCCGTTCATCTGCAGGTGGAAGAGCGCGGTGGAGACATCGCTTCTCGAGGTCCAACCGTCTGCACCTCTCTTGGTTCGAACGTGATCTTCGAATTCGCCCACCCGCAGGGGTCCCTTCGTCAGCTCGCTCAAGATTTTTTTCCGCACCCCTTTGCTGTCAGCCAGCCATTTTCTGGCTCTCGCCTTCCATCCTCCCCAGGACTTGGAGAGGGATTCCGGATACCTTCTCATCAACGAGTAAAAGAGCGGGTAGTCTTCGGTGAGCACGATCGAAGCGGCGTGGGACCAATGTTCGAAGAGTTTCTTATCGTCCCACAGGAGTCGATCGAGGTCCGATGTCCGAAAATTGCCGACCCGGCTCCAGAGGGTGATGAGGTGTGACGGCGCGACCACGTTGACCGGGTCCAACTGGACGTAGCCGAGGTCGCGAATGACGGAGAGGATCGCATCCTGCGTTGAACCGATTGTCAGCTTGGCAGCAAGATGCTGCTTCGTGACAGCGAGGCGCCTCGCGGATTCCAAGGACGTCGAGACGGCCGCTTCACTCAACGGGTCTGGCTAGCCGATGTAGCTGCTATTAACCTTGGCGTGTTAACAGAATCGTTCCGCGGGACGGCGTTCGGCGTCCTCATGGTTCCTGCGGTTCTTCCGAGCCGGCCGACGCGGCGAAGGACCCGGGCGAAGGCGCCATGCCACAGGTCGGATACCCTCGACAAGGTGGCCAAGCCCGATTCGTCCTTGGGCGGGCCGGATGGATCGACAGGGCCTGGTAATACTCTCGCTGCCCGACGGAGGGTTTATGTACTCAGAACGCCACACACTCCATCGGAATCGGGGGAGGAGCGAATGAAGCTTCGGCAAAGCTGGAGTCTCGTGGGCCTGTTAGCGATCTTGGTGGCACTTGGAATTGTATCCGCTGTGGTGCTGATGCAACAAACGGAACCGTCCGTGCCCGTGTCGGGATCGATGACGCGAAATTGCGAGCCCACTGCGGCCACTCCCGCCAATGTGACACTCGGCGGGAGCGGACAGATTACGTTCTCGTGCAGTTCAGCTTCGCCGACCACAGCCCCGGCCTTCACAACGGGGGGACCGGTGCTCGTCACTCCCACGGTCACGGGCCTCAACGCGCCCTATAACGCGACAGGCCTCTTCATCTACGTCGCGAACGGGGCGGTCAACACCGGCACATGTTCCAGTCGGACTGGCGCCATCCGAGTCACTGACGGAAATCCTACTTCCGTTCCCCAAAATGCGTGGAACTACTGCGCGAAGTACGAGATCGTCGGCCTGACGGGCCTGCCCACGTTTACGGTCGCATGGAATCTGTGATCGAGGGCGGCGGGCGTTCCCGAGAGGCGTGGGCGACGGCGACCTCGGTCCCGTGACGTTGGGTACGATCTGGAAGGACGGGAATTCGGCAGGTGCGGAGCGTCGCGATCGATCGCGGATGGAGAGAAATCCTGGTTTCCGGCCCCGTGAAGCGAAGTGCTGAATGGGCCACCCAGCGGCATGAACCCGCTTCATAAGCGCGCGCTCCGCGGCTAGTGCGCGCGGACGAGAAAGGGATTGTCCCCGTAGTCGACGGGGATATCCACGATACATGGCGCCTTCGATTCCAAAGCTTCCCGCAAGATGGAATTCAGTCCGGACGGATGATCGACGCGAAAGCCCCGGACTCCGAACGCCTTCGCCAGATCGGACAAGTCCGGGTTGCCGAATTCCGT
>WNEQ01001462.1_pt1 | contig 12495 bp, 9 predicted proteins | sample 5399971 | NCBI WGS metagenome assembly WNEQ01 (sample SAMN13153330, study PRJNA577476) | soil metagenome | isolation source: 20 cm grassland meadow soil 2 days after 1st rain plot 5 | place: USA:California | collected 2015-09-18
GCAACCGCAAGAACGGCTACCACCTCCAGGAGCTGAAGTTCTGGTTCGAGATCCCGGAGCCGGACGATCAGGGTCACGGTGAGATCGTCTTCACCACGCTGTCCCGCAGGGTCATGCCGCTCTTGAGGTACCGAACCTCGGACGTGGCCCGCTTCATGGAGGGCGTCTGCGACTGCAATCTGAAGTCCCTGCGGCGCATCTCCAAGATCATCGGCCGCTGCGACGAGATGGTCAACTGCGGTCTCGGAAACATCAGCCCGTGGATGTTCGAAAGAGTTCTCGAGAACGTGAGCGGCCTGGCGCACGACTGGCAGGTGCTGGTGACGCGTCCCGATCTGCGCGACGCGATCGAGATCAAGGTGGAGCTTCTCGAGGGAGCTTCACAGGACAAAGTGGAGAGGGCGATCCGGACATCCCTCGCGGATCTCTTCCCGGACATGGCCCGCAACGTGTCGATGGGCTTGTGCGAGATGAAAGTGGCGGTGGCCGGGCGCGGCACTTTGCGCACGGGTCGCAAGCTGCGTTCGATCGTCGACCTGCGCAAGACGCTGTTCCGCGCCGAGGCCGCCGTTCCCTCGGCGAGCACGGCCTGACGGGGTGACGATGGTGCGGGTCGGTTCAGTCGGTGGGAGGAGGTCCGGGTCGCACGGGGCGGGCTTCACGGGCCGCCTGCGCGCAGGTCTCCGCGATCTCGAGCGATCGCAGGGCGCGCGCCGCGGAGAAGCAGGGCCGTCGGTCGGCGAGATACGCCTCGACCACCTCGGCGTCCTGCTCCACGTACCCCCAGCGCTCTTCCCGGGAGAGACCGGCGCAGTCGTCGATGCGGACCTTCTCACCCTCACCCGGCGAGTGCAGGACGCGGTCCAGCCCCTCGACGACGACCAGGGCATGGTCGCCGACCAGCTCGGTGCGTTCGGCGGGGTGGACCCACGACGCGTGGCCCGTGGCCGTGAGCGCGCCGATGGCGCCGCCCTCGAAGGCGACCGCGATGACGAAGTCATTGAGATCCGGGTACAAAGGCCCGCGCGCGAGACAGAACACCTCGGAGATCGGCGCCACCAGCCACTCCATGAGATCGAAGAAGTGGACCAGGTTCTCGTAGAGAAACCCGCCCGAGACGGCGCGATCCGAGACCCAGGGCGGGGTGCGGAAGTCCCCCTCGTGCATCTTGAAGCTCGCCAGGAGGGGCCTGAACCCTTCGCGCAGGAGCGCCTGGACGCGCCTGTAGACCGGGGCATGGCGGCGGTTGTGCGCGACGACGTAGAAGGCGCCGGGGCGCGCGGCCGCCTCGCAGAGCCTGCGGGCGTCGGGCAGGTTGATCGCCATCGGCTTCTCGCAGAGCACGCCGACGCCACGTTCCAGGGCGGCGAGCGCGGCCTCGGAGTGGTGGCGGTTGGGAGTGGCGATGACGAGGAGATCGAGACCGGCTCGAAGGAGCGCATCGAGGTCCCGATAGGAAGGGACACCCAGGTCGGCGGCCAGTTGTTGCGCCCGGCCCGGCTCGGGGTCTGCAACACCGGCGATGAGCACCCGGCGATCGCGCGCCAGAACCCCGGCGTGCGTCCGCCCCATGTGGCCCGCTCCCAGGATCCCGGTCCGCAGCGGCACCGTTTCCCGGCCTTCCTACGACGCCCCGGAGCCGAGAAGCTCCGTCATCCGTGGGATCACCTTCTCGAAGCCGTCGGCGTATTGCTCCATGAGCGCTCGCGGCTGGGGATAGAGCGGATAAGACTGGGATCCGACGACGAAGGAGTCGGCGAGGAGGGCGGTGGTCCTGGGGAACTCGCCCACGCCGTACCGCACGTCGCTTCCGTGGCAGGTCCAGGGACATCCGCCGCCGTATCCGGTCCTGGCCTGGAAGATCTTCATTTCCGGGACAGGCCTGTCCAGCCAGAGCGAGACCTCGACACCTTCGGCGCGCAGGGCCGCCATGACCCGGTCGCGCGCCAGCCGGGGATCGACCGACAGACCCATGGCTCGCGGGTCCAGTCGCACCCGGTACTTGTGGTAGACGTGCGTCCGATCCGCGGGGCAGTGCGGGGGGAGGACCCCGGGAAGGGCCGAAAGCCTCGACGTCAAAAGCAGGGCGTTGGCCGCGGCGTTGGCATTGGACTGCGCGAGGCGGCGCAGCTGAATCCGCGCCAGGGCCGCCGGGATCTCCTGGGTCAGATACATGAAGCCCATTCCGGAGAACTCCGAGTCCCCCTGCGAGTCGAGGGGATGATCCGGATCCAGGGGCACTTCGTCCCGGGATTGTCCGAGAATCCGCAGGGACGCGGCGCGCCCCAGCAGGCGTTCGTTGCTCGTCACGAACAGCCCGCCCTCACCGCAAGGGAGGTTCTTGGTGGCGTTGAGGGAGAACCCCGCCATGTCCCCGAGGGCGCCCGCCATACGGGAGCGGTAGGTCGCGCCATGCGCCTGCGCGGCGTCTTCGATGACCACCAGATCGCGCCGGCGAGCGATGGCGTTGATCGCGTCCATGTCGCACGGAAGACCGTGGATGTGGACCGGCATGATCGCTCTCGTCCTGGACGTGATCCGCTCCTCGATGCCGCCAGGATCCAGGTTGAAGGAGACCGGATCGATGTCCGCGAAAGTCGGCACCGCGTTGTGATGCAGGATCGCCAAGGCGGTCGCCGGATAGGTGAAGGCGCTGGTGATCACCTGGTCGCCCGGCTCGATGCCGGCGGCGGCGACCGCCATGTGGAGGGCCGCGGTGCCGCTGTTGGTCGCGAGACAGAATTTCGCTCCGACGAACCGGGCGAACTCATCCTCGAGCGCCCGCACCTGCGGCGCGCGGGAGCCGCACAGAACGCCGCTGTCCAGGACCTGGAGCGCGGCCTCCCGCTCCTCGGCCCCGATGACAGGCCAGCGGACCCTGAGGTCCCTGGAGACCGCGGGCTTGCCGCCCCGCAACGCCAGTTGTGTCAGACGACCTCCTTCGCGTCCCCGATGACGCGCGAACCGAACCGTGATTCTAGAGTACGCGGCCCCCTTCGTCCACCGGTGTCGTGGCCGACTCATATGTTCTATAGTCGGGTCGAACCATGAGACAAAAACCGAGTCCTCCGGCAGCAGCCGCGGGCCGTCTGGGGGTCGTCGTCGTGGGAGCGGGGTCGCTCTCGACGTCGTTCATCGCGGGAGTGCTGGCGGTGCGCCGGGGTCTGGGCAAGGCGATCGGTGCCCTGACCCAGCTGGGCCTCCTGGCAGGACCTCCGGAGTGTCCCTCCCCCGTCCCGGTCGGCCAGGCAGTCCCTCTCTCGTCCCTCAATGATCTCGCCTTCGGCGTCTGGGACATCCTGCCGGACAGCGTCTATCGGGCCGCGGTGAAGGCCCGGGTCCTGGACCGCGAGCTCCTCGACGAACTGCGGGACGAGCTCGATGCCATCCGTCCCTGGAAGGGCATCTTCGATCCCCGCTACGTTCATCGCATCCAGGCCACGCACTGCCGGCCGCGGCAGGGTCATCGGGCGAACGTGGCGGAGATCGACAGGGACCTGGGGTTCTTCCGGGAGAGCGCGGGCATCGAACGGATGGTCCTACTGAACGCCGCCTCGACGGAGGCGTACCAGGGGATCGAAGAGATCCATTCCGACCTGAAGCTCTTCGAGCGCGCGCTGGGCGCGGACGATGAACGCATCAGTCCCGCGATGCTTTACTCCTACGCGGCGCTCAGGCAGCGGATCCCCGTCGTCAACCTCACGCCGAGTCACGCCGTGGACATCCCCGCGCTGCTCCAGCTGTCGGAAGAGATGAAGGTCCCGGTCGCGGGGCGCGATTTGAAGACCGGCCAGACCCTGCTGAAGACGATCCTGGCTCCTGGACTGAAGGCGCGCGTCCTCGGCATCGCGGGATGGTACTCGACGAACATCCTCGGTAACCGGGACGGCGAGGTGCTCGATGACCCGCAGTGTCTCAAGAGCAAGGAGGAGAGCAAGCTGGCCGCCCTGAAGGGGATCCTCGAGCCCGATCTCTTCCCGGAGCTCTACGGCGATCTGGTCCACCGCGTGCGCATCGACTACTACCCGCCGCGCGGTGACAACAAGGAGTCCTGGGACAACATCGACATCGTCGGTTGGCTGGGCTACCCGATGCAGATCAAGATCGATTTCCTCTGTCGCGACTCGATCCTGGCCGCGCCGCTGGCCCTGGACCTGACCCTCCTCGCCGACCTGGCGGCCCGCTCCGGCCTGCGCGGCGCGCAGGACTGGCTCTCCCTCTACTTCAAGAACCCCACCGTCAAGAACGGACGGCAGGTACACGACCTGCTCGCCCAGCGGCAGATGTGGGAGGACGAGCTCCATCGCATCGCGGGCTGGAAGCCGAACGGGGCACGCGGCGCGTAGCCTGCTCCTGTCCATCTGTCGCGGCGGCGGCGGGAATCCTGCCCGCCTCGCTCACGGCCGCAGCGCGACCCAGGCGAGGGTCAGCGCCACGCCGACGTCCGGCGTGTTCGCGAAGTTGGCCACGTTCTCGGTCACCGCGAAGCCGTAGATCATGTGCCCGCGAAAACTGCGCAGGCCGAAGCTCGCCTGGAACTTGTCGGCCTTGAGCTGATCGATGGTCGTGTCGAGGATCGTGCTCTGGCTGGCGTAGAGCTGGAGGACGAGATTCGTATGGCCCGCGACTCCGACCTCGTACGCGGCCGTCAGCGTCGGAGTCAAGCGGTGCTTCAGTGGCACGCCGAACGCGCGGCCGTCGGTCCGCACGGCGCTCGCGGTGAAATAGACGGCCTGGCGCGAGTACTTCCCCTGCAGCGAGGCCTGAAGGCCATAGTCGTTCGTTCCCGTGGAGAGGAACGAGCGCTCGCCGCGCCAGGCAATTTTGGCCGCGCCGTCGAGGACCAGCCCCCACCGCGAGCCCCGAAGGGGCCAGGCATGGCGCATGCCGAGCACCGGGTCGCCCATGCCGCCGTCGATCGGCGGGGAGAGGAAGGAGGTCTTCACGCCCTCGACCGACAGCACGCCCTGGAAGCGATTGCGCGCCACCAGGTCACGCCCATTGGGATCGAGGCCGAAAGTCCTGTGGAAGCCCTCGATCGTCCCGTCGAGGAACCCGCCCGTGAAATCGTAGGCCGAGAGCGTGAGGTAGACGGACGAGCGGCGCATGAACGCGTAGTGAAACGTGAGGTCGAGGAGACCGAACTCGCCATCCACGTAGTACGCGTCCTGGCCGAGACCGAGGATTGCGTTGGCGTCGGCCTGCGTCAGCGGGCGGCGTCCGCCGCGCGCCTCGAGGTAGCTCATGACGTTGTCGCTCATCACGAAGGTGTTGCTGTACGAGATGTCGGCTTCGATCGCCCAGCTCCCGGGGCCCGCCGAGACCGCGTGAGCCGGGAGCATGTCGAGACGCAGGAGGTTGAAGGGAGTCATATCCCGGATCCGCAGCGGCCCGAGAAGCTTGGTTTCGCCCCGCGCCTCTGTCGCGGCCAACCCGAGGACGACCGCCGCCGCCCCAGCCGTCCTGCGCCAACCGGTTCGGATATTCATGGCCCGACTTCACCTCGAGCTCTCCGGCGCCGCGCCGACCTGGCGCTCCGGTCCTTGCCACTCGGGGTCGGAAAGCCTCCAGCCGCCGCCCAGCGATTTGTAGAGCTGTACCAGGATCGCGAGGCGCTCGAAGCGGGTCCGCGCCAGCGCGTTCTCGGCCGGGAAGAGCTGCTGCTGGGCCTGGAGCACCTCCAGGTAATCCGACAGACCGCCGACGTAACGTGAATTGGAGAGACCGACCGCCTGACGGTAGGCGTCAACGGACAGGACCTGTTCCCTCTCTTCCGCGGCCAGCTTCCGGTACGCCACCAGGTTCGTGGAGACCTCCTCGAACGCCCTCGTGACGCTCTCTTCATACTGAACCTTCGCCTCCTCCCATCGGGCCACCGCGGCGAGATGCTGGTTCTTGAGACGCCGCCCCTGGAACACGGGGCTCAGCAGGCCTCCACCGACGGACCAGGTCCGTCCGTCCCCGAACAGGTCCTTCACTTGCGGCGCCACGCCCCCGAACGCGCCGGTCAGGCTGAGCGTCGGGAAGAAGTCGGCGATCGCAACGCCGACCCCGGCGTTGGCGGCGACGAGCCGCTGCTCCGCCGCGCGCAGGTCGGGCCGGCGCTCCAGGAGAGCCGACGAAAGCCCCGGCGGGATGTCCGGAGGCAGGAGCTGGTCGTTGAGCGCGGCGCCGCGCGGGATGGCCTCCGGGGCACGACCCAGGAGGAAGGCGATCCGGTTCTCCTGAGCTGTGATCTGCCGCTCGAGGTCGGGGATGCTGGCCGCGGTCGAGGCGAGCGACGCCTTGGCGCTGGATGTTTCCAGGGCCGACGCGGCACCCGCCTCCAGACGCCGGTTGAACAGGTCGTAGGTTTCCTGGAACGCTCCGGTCGTCCGCTTTGCGATGTCGAGCTGCAAGTCGAGCTCGCGCAACTCGAAGTAGGTCGTGGCGACGTCGGAGACCAGCGAGAGCAGAACGCCGCGGCGCGCCTCCTCGGTGGCCAGATACTCCGCCAACGCCGCCTGATTCAGGCGCCGGATACGTCCCCAGAGGTCAATCTCCCAGGTGAGGCCCAGGTTGACGTCGGACAGGTTGACCGGCGCCGAGCCGAGGGTCGAGCCCAGCGGCCGCCGGCCGCGCGTCCATCCGCCGTCGGCCTCGATCGATGGGTAGAACTCCGAGCGCGCAATGCCGGCGTTCGCCCGCGCCTCCTCGACGCGCCAGGCCGCCTGCCGGACATCGTAGCCGTTCTTGAGCGCCTCATCAATCAGACCCTTCAGGACATCGTCCTGAAAGATTTCCCACCACGCCCGGTCTGCGAGCGAGGCGGCTTCGCTCGCGGCCTCGTTCCCCCGGATCCGCTCCGGTGTAGTGATGGGGGGCCTCGTGTATTCGGGCCCGACGGCGCAGCCGGTACCGAGCGCGCACGCCAGCGCCAGTGTGATCGCGAAGACCCGTCTCATGTCCGGTCCACCCCTTCCGCGCCGACGGGCAGACTCATCGGCGGCGAGGCCTCGGCCGATGACGACCCGGCCACTTCCCTGCGGTGCGACAGCCTTCCGACCATCACGAAGAGAGCCACGGCGGCGACGAACGCAAACACCGTTGCGGCGAGTGCACCGGCGATCACGACGCCGTCGCCGATCCGCCGCAGGGCCGCAGCCAGGGTCCGGGCGCGTGACATGTTCATTGTGATCACTCTCCAATCTCCTGACGGACCGGCTGGGCGACGGGGAGCCAGGCCTGCCCGGCGCGGAAGAAGGACACGCGGTCCAGCACGCTCTCCTGGAACCGCTCTAGGTACAGGTAGATGACCGGCGTGACGTACAGGGTGATGAACTGGGACACGATCAGGCCGCCGACGATCACGAGACCGAGCGGCCGGCGCGAGGCGCCGTCGGCCCCGTAGCCGAGAGCTATCGGCAGCGCCCCGATGACCGCGGCCAAAGTCGTCATGATGATCGGCCGGAAGCGGTCCATGCTCGCGTCGTGGATGGCGCGCTCCGCCGGCTCCCCGGCGGCGACCCTCTGGCGGGCGAAGTCGACGATCATGATGCCGTTCTTCTTGACGATCCCCATCAGCATGAACATGCCGACGAAGGCGTAGAGCGACGCCTGCTCGCCGAACAGGACCAGCGTCAGGAGACCGCCTACGAGCGCCGTCGGGAGGGTCGAGAGCACCGTGAGCGGATGGACGTAGCTCTCGTACAGGATCGCCAGGATCACGTACATGACGAACACGGCCAGGGCCATCAGGATGGTCAGGCTCTTCACCGTGTCCTGGAACGTCAGCGCCTCGCCCTGCAGACCGGCGCGGAGGGTCGGCGGCACGATCGGCGCCGCCGCCTGCCGGATGAACTCGGTCGCGTCGCCGATCGCCACGCCGGGCTTCAGGTTGAAGAAGATGGTGACGCTGGTGAACTGGTTCAGGTGGTTCACCGCCTGCGGGCCGAGCGTGGTGTTCCAGTCGACCAGCTCGCGCAGCGGCACGAGGTTCTTCCCGTCGTCGGACTTGATGTACAGGAGCGAGAGGTCCTCGGGCTTCGAGCGCGCGGCGTCCTCGACCTCCAGGATGACCTGGTACTGGTCCTCTGGCTTCTTGATCAGATAGAGATAGTTCTGCGAGTACGCGTTGCGCAGCAGCGCCAGGATGCGCGTCTCCGAGACACCGTACGTCTTCGCCTGGTCGCGCCTGATGTCGACGTCGAGGTTGGGGGTGTTGTTGAAGAAGTCCGACGACAGGGTCAGGAAGCCCGGGAACTCCCGGAGCTTCCCCAGCAGGCGGCCGGCCACGTCGTACACCTGATCCGAGTCGACCCCGGACACGGTGAAGGCGTACTGCCCCTGGTTCTGGTTCGTCGCCCCGGTGCTGATCTCCAGGACCGGGTAGGGGCGCAGGAACGGGAAGACGCCGGGAATGCCGCCGAGCTTCCCCATCATCTGCGCCGCCGCCACGGCGATCGGCGGGCGCTCGCTTGCGGGCTTCAGGAAGGTGAAGGTGATCCCCTGGTTCGACGCGATGAAATTGGAGTTCCCCGTCATGGTGAAGTCCATCAGGACATTCGGGTCCTGGTGCAGCGTCTCGTCGACCCGGTCCTGGATGGCTTGCATCTGCTCCGGCGATGAGCCTTCACGGCCGATGAAGACGCCGAAGACGACGCTGCTGTCCCCCGGCGGCAGGAAGGCCTTGGGGACCGCCGTGAACAGCAGGAACGTCCCGGCAAGACAGACGACCCAGACCAGGGCCGAGACCCAGCGATGCCGCAGGAACCACCACAGCGACGCGCCATATCCGGCGAGCACCCTCTTCTCGGCGCCGCCGATCACCCGCTCCATCCAGGTCTTCTTGGATCCCTGTCCCCGCTCCCCGAGCAGCCGGGCGCACATGAGCGGCGTGAGCGTCAGCGACACGAGTCCGGAGGCGAAGATCGCGACCACGATGGTGACGGCGAACTCGCGGAAGATGCGCCCGACGAGGCCGGTCATGAAGACGAGGGGGATGAAGACCGCCGCCAGGGAGATGGTCATCGACAGGATGGTGAAGCTGATCTCCCGGGCGCCGTTGAGGGTCGCATCGAGGACCCGCTCGCCGCGCTCGAGCCTGCGCACCGTGTTCTCCAGGAACACGATGGCGTCGTCGACCAAGAACCCGATGGCCAGGGTGAGCGCCATCAGCGACAGGTTGTCCAGGCTGTAGCCCAGAAACCGCATCACGATGAAGGTGAGGAGGAGTGACAGCGGCAGGGCCACGGCCGGGATCAGCGTATCGGTCGCGCGCCCGAGGAACAGGAAGATGACGAGCACGACCAGGACGAAGGCGATCAGGAGCGTCGCCTGCACGTCGCCGACCGAGTGGACGATCGACTGCGAGCGGTCGTAGATCGGCGTGACCCGCACCGAGCCCGGGAGCTCGGCGCCGATCACCGGCAGCTCCTGCCGGATGCTCCTCGCCACTTCGACCGCGTTCGCCCCGGCCTGGCGGTTGACCGCCACGACGACGGTCGCCGACGGCACCGGATAGCCCCGCACCCAGAACCGCATGTTGATCCGCTCGTCCTGGACCGAGTCCCGCGCCCGGGCGACGTCGCGCAGGTACACGGGGTCGCCGCCCTTGCCTCCGACGATCAGGTCCTCGTACGCCTCGGCGCCCTCGAGCTGGCCGCGCGGGCGCAGGAGCGCCGTGCCGGCGGTGCCGTCGAGCTGACCCGCGCCCGTGTAGGAGGTGCCGTTCTTGATCGCGGCGGCCAGGTCGTCGACCGAGATGCCGCGGGCCCACATCGCCGAGGGATCGGCCTTGATCCGGACCGCCGACTTGGTGCCGAAGACGTTCACGCGCGACACGCCGGGCAGGATGCTGATCCGCTGGCCGACCTGGGTGCTGGCGTAGTCGTACAGCTGCCCCGCCGTCACCGAGTCGCTGGTGAGCGCGATGTACATGATCGGCTGGTCATTCGGATTGGTCTTCGAGAACGTCGGCGGCGAGGGGAGATCGACCGGAAGGCTCCCCGTGGCCTGCGTGATCGCCGTCTGCACGTCGGTGGCGGCGGCGTCGACGCTCTTGCTCAGGGCGAACTGCAGCGTCATGCTGGTGTGCCCCTGGGTGCTCTTGGAAGTGACGAGCTCCAGGCCGTTGATCTGCATGAACTGTCGCTCGAGAGGCGTGGCGATGTTGTTCGCGACCGTCTCGGGGCTCGCGCCCGGGTAATCGGCCTGCACCTGGATGACGGGATAGTCCACCGCCGGCAGGTCGTTCACCGGGAGCCCGCGGTAGCTGAGGACCCCGAACAGGATCACGGAGACGGTCAGGACCGCAGTCATGACCGGACGGCGGATGAACGGCTCGGAGAGGTTCATGACTCGCCTCGCGCGCCCGCCGGGGCCGGACCTGTCTTTGTGGTGCCCGCCGGGACGATGGCCGCCGGGCCCGTGCTCGCCGTGGCGCCTGGCTCCACGCGCACCTGCCCGCCGGGCGTGACGCCGAGCTGACCGTTGACGACCACCCGCTCGCCGGGGCTCACGCCCTGACTGATGACGACCAGGTCACCGTGACGCTGGCCGGTCTGCACGGGCCGCAGCTCGGCCGTCGCATCCTGCTTCACGACGTAGACGAACTGGCCGCGGGCCGACATCTGCGGCGCGGCCGCGGGCACCAGGACCGCTCCCGGGAGGGTCGAGAGCACGAGGCGGACCTTGACGAAGCGGCCCGGCCAGAGCCGGTGCTCGCCGTTGGGGATGGTGGCGCGGAGGGTGACGTTCCCCGTTCCGTCCTGCACGGAGTTGTCGAGGAACGTCAATAGGCCCAGAAGCGCGCTGTCGGGCTCGTCCGGCAGCCGCACCTCGACGTCGAGCGTCCCCCTCCGCATGTTTCGCTGCACAGCCGAGAGGTCGTTCTCGGTGACGGTGAAGTCGGCGTAGATCGGGTCCAGCCGCTGGATGGTCAGGAGCGATCCGCTGTTGCCGGTCACGACGTTCCCGATGTCGACGAGCCGCCGCCCGGCGCGGCCGTCGATCGGAGAGCGGATGGAGCAGTATTGAAGGTTGAGCTGCGCGTTCTCGACGGCGGCCCGCCCCTGCTGGACCTGCGCCTCGGCCACGTCGAGCGAGTTCTTGCGGGTGTCGTACTCCTGTTGCGAGATCGCCTTCGTCTCGACCAGCTGCTCGCCGCGGGCGAGCTGGATGCGCGCGAACGCGAGCGCCGCTTCCGCCTGGGCCAGGTTGCCCGCCGCCGCGTCGAGCTGGGCCTGGTACGGCCGCGGGTCGATCGTGAACAGCGCGTCACCCCTCTTGAGGTCCGCGCCGTCGGTGAAATGGATCTCCATGATGCGCCCCGAGACCTGTGGCTGGATGGAGACCATCTCGCGCGCGACGATCTTGCCGATGGCGTCCAGATAGACCGGCACGTCCTCGGTGACCGCCGCGGCCACAGCCACCGCTGCGGGCGGTCGCTGGAAGGCCGGTGCCGCGGCCTTCTCGCAGCCGGCGAGGGCGAGAATCCAGAAAACGACGGCGCTTCCCCTGACGAGCATGGATTTCACTTGTCGTTCCTCCTCTGGATGAATTTCCTCAGACTGATCTTCTGAAGGCGGGCATCGATGCACCTGGCGAACCGCCGGCAGGCCGTGAAGTCGAGATCCAGGATCGCCCGGGTCTCGACCGGTGTGAGCGGCAGGCCGGAGGCGATCAGCTCCTGGAGGACCGCCTCTCTCTCCGCCTCGAACCGGCGGCGGAAATCCTCGTCGGTCGCCAAGCGGCCAATGACCTGCTCCACGCTTCGCTGTGACATCGTCCCGTCCTCCGACGTCCCTGTTACTTCACGATGCGTGCCAGTGCCGCGTGGGGCGAGGATTTCGCAGGGAACGACCTGTCGGAGCGGGGTTTGCGACGATCCGTCACCCCGGCCGCGCGTGGATCGGACCTGTCCGAAATCAGACAGGTGCGGGAAAACGGTCGGCACCGCGAGGGCGCGACCCTCCACGAACGTTAGAAACCCCGGGCCGTTGCCCGGCCCGGGGTCCCTGATGGCGGGAACCGATGTGGGTGGCGGGAACTTCTACGAGGGAATGAGAACTCGGTGCTTCATCAAGATGATGAACGTCACGTAGTGCGTCACCAGAAGGCCTGGCACCCAGAACGTTGGTATCCAATAGGCCGCACCCATCGAAAGGGGCGCCTGATAGATCGTCGCCAGCGTGATCGCCATCGCCAGATCCAGCGTTCCAAAAATGTTGAAGATCCATACGAGGGTCCGCCCGGACCTGCCGCCCTCGAGCACGGCCGGAATGGAGATGAAGGCGAGCAGGGCGGTCAGCAGATCGCCCAGCGCGGCGGGATAGGCAAACTGGGGCGGCATGCCGGGATGGACCGCTCCCGGGGCCAGGAACATGAGTCCGAGGTGCCGGAGCGAGTGGAGCAGGAGAATGGGAACCAGGACATTGCGCGGCGCCAGCTCTCCCAGTCGCGGCAGCAGGTAGAGCCGCGCCACGACGTAAAAGACCAGCGTCGTGCCGATCAGGT
>WNEQ01001467.1_pt1 | contig 12474 bp, 18 predicted proteins | sample 5399971 | NCBI WGS metagenome assembly WNEQ01 (sample SAMN13153330, study PRJNA577476) | soil metagenome | isolation source: 20 cm grassland meadow soil 2 days after 1st rain plot 5 | place: USA:California | collected 2015-09-18
CAAGATTTCAAGCAAGACGGTGGAATTCCATAAGTCTCGGATCATGGCGCAGCTGGACCTCCATACGACCGCCGAGTTGACGAAGTACGCCATCACCCACGGTCTCGTGTCCCTGTAAGCAGTCCCGCACTCTTCTTGCCGTCCCTTCGCCGACCGAGGGAATTTCCCCTTCCCAACCAGGGTTCTGCCTAGTTTGCCTCGTCTACGACGTAGGCTAGCATGAACGGCAGACAACCAAGGAGATGCCGCTATGACTTGCCGACGGTGCCATGGACTGATGGTGGTGGATTACTACATTGATCTGTTGAACGGCGGGGAAGATTTCTGGCTCCGCGCCTGGCGGTGCGTGAACTGCGGGGAGGTGGTGGAACCGGGAATCATCCGGCACCGGCTTGGACGGAGATCACGTTTATCTAGTCTTGCGAAACGATGGCCTAAGACAGCCAGAAGAGAGTACGAGGTCATTCCGCTCGGTATTTGATGCGGGGGGTACGACACAGCGTTGCCTGACTTGAGGGAGGCCACCATGCGACAGGAATACACAAGCGGATACAGTGGTGCAATCGGGTCAAGAATCCTTCAGGAAATGGCCTGGTGGCTTTTCGTCATCAGCATTGGAGGCGTCTCCAGCCTCGTCCTCGGCCTCGTGGCACTCGTGTTCCTCGCTGGCGAGTTCCGGTAAGGAAATGGCGAGGTGGTCTGGCTCCAAGTCTTATCGTCAACCTTGCACTACAGGAGGACCCTATGAAGCCGAGAGTCTCTTGGGACACGCTGGCGAGAGGAAATAGTGAAGGACGAGCCATGGTCAATGAACAGACCATAGAGGATCGGATCATTGAGACCGTATCCCGCTCTCCTGGCTGCTTGATTGAAGAACTCGCCCTGGAGTGCCCAGGTCTGACCTGGAACCAGGTGTTCCTGGCGGTTGATCGGTTAAGCCGGACCGGCCAGTTGCTCCTATCGAGAAAAGGTCCGGGCGTTTACGCCGTCAGGGTTGCAGCCCCATGATCAACACAGCAGCGCAAAGGGTTTCACAGTCAGACCGTCTTTGGTGGCTGATGGTACGGATGGTCCTGACGGATGGTTTTCTCGTCGCCGTGGCTATGGTGTTGCGGTCGTAAATCCCATGATAGAAGAAGGCCCAATTGAGCTCAGAATGCCATTCCAGATGAAGCCCACGAGGCAGGGCACATTCATTAATGACTTGGGGAATCATCGCGAAAAAGGAGAGAAGAAAATGTGCCCAAAGAATGGATCTTCACAGGCGACCGTCACGAAGGTGCTTCTTGGGATTGGTCTGACAGTCGGCATTGTTCTGGTGTCAGCAGGCTACTCTCCGGCAGTCGCCAGGACCGTCAACGTGGAATTCACCGCCATCGAGACCGAAGTCGTCATCGACGGCGAAGGCCATAAATACAAGGCCTGGACCTATAACGGGCAATTCCCCGGCCCTGTCGTGCGGGTGACGGAAGGCGATACCGTTCATTTCACTCTCCATAATCTCAAAACCAACACCTACCCTCATTCCATGGACTTTCATGCCGCTGAAACCGATTTCTTCAAGAACTATCGAGCGATCAATGCGGGAGAAAGTCTCACCTACGACTTTGTAGCCAAGAAGCCAGGGGTGTTTGCCTACCATTGTGGGGCGCCCCCCATGATCCAGCATGTCGCACGGGGCATGGTCGGTGTGATCATTGTGGACCCCAAGGATCCTCACGCGCTGCCCAAGGCCGACCGCGAGTATGTGTTGGTGCAGACGGAATTATTTAAGAACCCGAACGACGTGCAGGGAATGTTCGACCGGAAATACGACCACGTCATCTTCAACGGCGGGATCTTCAAATATCACCCGCTCGTCGCGGGAGGAAAAGCACTGGAGGCCAAACCCGGCGAGCGGGTGCGGTTTTATTTCGTGAACGGCGGGCCGAATAACTTTTCGGCCCTTCATCCCATCGCGGAGATCTGGGATGACGTGTGGGCGAGCGGTAATCCCGCGAATCACTTGAGGGGCGTGCAAACCTATGTCGTGCCGCCTGCCGGAGGGGCCATTTTGGACGTCGTTGTGGAGGCAGAGGGCGCCTATCCCATCGTCACTCATTCTTTGACGGATGCGCTGCGCGGGGCGATTGCTGTCTTGGTCGTAAAAAAAGATGCACAGCAGCTGACGCTCCTGCCTTACGTCCAGCCAGCCGAACCGGTCTTGCATTCGCGAGTGACCAACTGAACCCGGCGTGGACCTAGAGAAGGAGACGCATCATGGCGCAAGAAGGACTCGTGAACCGTCCCTTAGTGAGAGCCTGGCTTTGGTGGGCGCTGGTCTGGCTCACCGTGTTCCCCATCGTCGGCGTCCTCGTCTCGATCAAATTCCACAACCCGGAGTTCCTGGGTAGCACATCCTGGCTGACCTTCGGCCGAATGCGTCCTGTGCACGTCAATGGGGTGATTTTCGGAGCTTTCTCTACCACCTTTCTGGGTCTGGCGTACTACTACGTCCCGAGGCTCTGCGGAGTCCGCCTCTACAAGGAAGAGTGGGGTTGGTGGCTGCTCTGGCTCTGGAACGCGTTCCTGTTCTTCGGGGCCATCTCCTTCCTGATGGGCTACAACTCAGGGCTCGAAGCCGGCGAGTACGAATGGCCATTCAACATCCTCAGGTTTGTGGTGCTGGGAGCGGTCACGGTGCAGGTGCTGGGGACGGTCTGGCGGAGGACAGAGAAGCGGTTCTACGTGGCCATGTGGTACACGGTGGCCGCCCTCGTCTGGACCTTGATGAACCTCATCCTAGGTAATGTGGTTCTGCAGTACGCGACTAAAGTGACCGGGGTCAACAGCACGGCGCTCCACGGTCTCTACATCCATTACATCGTTGGGTTATGGCTGACTCCGGCCGGGCTGGCGATGATCTATTACTTTCTCCCTCCCAGTACCAAGAACGCCCTCTACAGCCACAGGTTGTCGTTGCTGGGGTTTTGGTCGTTGGCCTTCTTCTATCCCTTTGTGGGGATCCACCATTACATGTACAGCCCCATTCCCCACTGGAACCAAACGATTGCGGTCGTGACCAGTATGCTGCTGATCATTCCGGTCTGGGCCGTGACGGTGAATTTCTTCGGAACCGTGTCAGGGCGTTGGGGTCCTGTTCTCGGCGGGCTGGATTCCGATAGTTATGCGGCAAAGTTTCTCCTCCTCGGGGCGGTCTACTACCTGATCGGGTGCTTCCAGGGGTCCACGGAAGCGCTGATGCGGATCCAGCAGTTGACGCATTTCAACGACTTCGTCATCGCCCATTCCCACCTCACAGTCTTCGGAGCCATGGTCCTCTGGGCGGTGGGTGGGCTGTATTACGCCTGGCCGCGGGTCACCGGGCGCAAGTTGTGGAGCAGCCGGCTCGCCAGTTGGCACCTGTGGCTGACGATCGGCGGATTCAGTGTGATGGCCCTCGGCCTGATCGGCCAAGGCTTCATCCAAGGCTCCATGCTGGAGTACGGCGTCAATTTCGTGGATACCATTGCAGAGCTGAAGCCCTGGTGGGTCGTCCGCACGCTGGCCGGGGCCACGATGGATATCGCCATCCTCCTGTTGTTGATCAATTGTTACAAAACGGCGCGCTATGGGGTGCCGCTCGAGAAGGACGTGTACGAAGCGACTCGACCTGAGGATGAACCGCTCCGAGCCGTGCAGAAACAAGGCTGGCTGGAAAATCCCTCCGCTGTGGCGCTGGTCGCCGGGCTGAGCTTCTTCTTTCTCGCCGTCTTCGTTCAGGGGATCATCCCGTTCCTCTCACCCAGTACTCGTGTCACGACGGTGGAGGATGTCGTCACGAAGAAGCAGGTGCAGGTGGCCGACTATACCCCAGTGGAGCTTCGTGGACGGCATGTCTATATTCGGGAAGGCTGTTGGTATTGCCATTCCCAGTACATCCGCCCTGTGACGGGGGAGTCGCTCCGTTGGGGACCCGTGTCTCAGACCGGTGAGTACGCGTACGATCGGCCGCATCTTATGAGCACGCGCCGAATCGGGCCGGATTTGACCCGCGTCGGGCGAAAATACGGGGACGGCTGGCATGTCGCGCATCACTGGGAGCCTCGGAACGTCGTGCCCGATTCAATCATGCCGAGGTTCCCTTGGCTATATGAACCAACCAAAGGCGAGGCGCCGCCTCAACTTAACGACGATGGCAAAGCTCTAGTGGCCTATATCCAACGCCTGGGCACCAGCATCGGCGACTGGCGGGAGGGCTTTGTCTCGACCCGGGTCTCGACCGGTATGGCCCTGAACCCCAGTCCCGAGACGAAGGAGGAACTGCTGACGCTGGGGCAATCAGTCTACGAACGACGCTGCATCGGATGTCACGGGGCCAAGGGGGATGGCAATGGGCCATCGGCGGTGTTCTTGAATCCGCGGCCTCGCGACTTCACGCGCGGCATCTTCAAATTCCGGTCCACCCCGGACAAGGACTCCCTGCCCACCGACGCGGACCTCTTCCTCACCGTGACGCATGGCCTCTGGGGCACCGCGATGCCGACCTGGCAGGAAATCTCCGAGCGGGAACGCTCGGCCGTCATCCAGTACGTCAAAACCTTTTCGAATCGGTGGCAGAAGGAGACGGTGGAGCCGCCCATCACTGTGCCTCCAGAGCCACCTGTGACCCAAGCGTCCCTCGACAATGGGAAAACAATCTTCCACGGCAAGGCGATCTGTTTCATGTGCCACGGCCCGGAGGGGAAGGGTGATGGCATGATGGCGGCTGGGCTTCAGGACGTGTGGGGACATCCTGTCCGGCCGGCCAACTTTACGCTACCGGCAGGGGCGCATGGAGGCGTGAAGCTGGGCCATGACGGCGATCATCTTTTCAAGACGATTATGACCGGCATCGGCGGGACCCCGATGCCTCCCTTTCAGGGAAAATTGACACCACAGGAAGTGTGGGATGTGGCCCATTACGTGCAGTCGCTGCGGGTGGATGCTCATGTGGCCGAGCTGGCGGCATCGGGCTTGAAGAAAAGCGATGAGGAAGAGGCGCGATCTAGGATCTGGGCCTCGCTGTCAGAAGTCGCCCGTCGCGGAGAGATCGACAAGCTAGTGGCCCAGGGACCACAGGGAAACCCAGTGACTCTGGCGAAAACGACCGGGAGGTAGCGTCATGGCCGAACGTACTAAGAATGAAAATGAGGACGTGTATCTCTACGCCGACGCCGGTATCCATGAACGCCACGGCTCGATTCCCCTGTGGCTCAAGCTCGTCGTGACGGGCCTGCTCCTCTGGGGCGCGTATTACATGATCCAGTACTGGAGCGTCTGGTAGGTACGGGAGGCAGTCACGTGGCGGTAGTTCAACAGACGGCCATGGATGCCATCGGAACCGATCAGAGCACCTTTAATTTTACTGTCAGCTCTACCCTGGGCATCTTGGAGGCCAGCGTTACGCCAAGAAGCGCTAAGCAAATGGAAGGCTGACTTATGGCCGCTCTAAGGAGGAGTTATGAGCACCGTGCCTTACGCGAATTATGAAGTAAAGAAGAACCTGAAGCCGAAGGGATTGGTGGGGCTGTCCGAGAAGCTGATCGATCAGCATTGGTCGCTCTACGAGGGGTACGTCAACAACGTCAATCTCCTCGACAAGATGGTCTGGGAGTGCCTGCAGGAGGGGAGGCTGCTGCAGACTCCACCCTTCTCGGAGCTCGAGCGGCGGCTCGGGTTCGAGTACAACGGCATGATCCTCCACGAGTACTATTTCGGAGCACTCGCAGCCGGCATCCCGGAGCCGGGGAAATCCTCCAAGCTTGCCCAGCGGTTTGCCAAGGACTTCGGGAGCTTCGAGAACTGGAAGCGGCAGTTCTCCGAGATCGGCAAGATGCGCGGAATCGGCTGGGTCACCACCACCATGGATCCTTCGACCCAACGGCTCATCAACTTCTGGGTCACGGATCACCAGCTTGGGAACGTGTCGAGCTTCATACCGATCGTCGTCATGGACGTGTGGGAGCACGCCTACATCCTCGACTACGGGGCTAAAGCGGGCGGTCGGACTACTTATATCGAGTCGTATTTGCAGAACCTGAATTGGGAGATGATCGAGAAGCGCATGGCGCTGGCGGATCAGTCCAAGGTCTGGCCTCGTGATCTCACGACGACCGTTGCTTAATTGATGATATTGGCCTGCTCCCCTTAACCGGTCCAGGTTCTAAACTGCGGTTCTGGGTAGTTCGAAGCGTAAGGTTCGCAACGGGTACAGATCGGGGAGCCACCCGCCTTTCAGCTTCTTCTCACAGTGTGCGTGGTCCAACAACTGGGGGCAGGTCATTTCGAAATTGAGGAGTTGATCGTCAGCGCGTGAAGTGGAGGGCGGCATGAATACGAAGATTTCCTGGATTGTGTCCAGTATCGTCGAGTTGGAACGGGAACTGGAACAGGAATTTGCGCAGGAGGTCGAGGAGAAGCGTCTCGAATTCCAGTACTTGATCGAAAAGGGCAAGATCGTCTTCGGAGGCGAGGCGTGTGCGCTCCACAAGCAGCTGCGCCAGGGCGTGCTGGCTTTTCTGTGGCAGGCGCCTGTGGTGAGCCTTCTCGTGTCGCCGGTGATCTATTCGCTGATCGTCCCGATTGTCCTGCTGGACTTCTGGCTCTGGTTGTACCAGGCGGTGTGTTTCCCGGTGTACGGGATTGCCAAGGTGGACCGCTCACGGTATGTGCTCCTGGACCGACGCCATCTCCAATACCTCAACTTGATCGAGCGGCTCAACTGCGACTACTGCGGCTATGCCAACGGGCTGATCGCTTACGTGCGCGAGATCGCCTCGCGTACCGAGCAGTACTTCTGTCCGATCAAGCACGCCCACCGCTGGTCGGGGCCGCATTCGCGCTACCACGAGTTTCTCGACTTCGGAGACGCTCGTGCCTATCAGAAGGAGTTGGTCAAATTCCGAGCAGAGCTGCGACCGTGAAGAGATAGACAGAGAGATGATGAACGTGTCTTCTCCTCGTAAGCGAGTGTGAATGGGAATTAAAAAGCTAACGGGGCATGAGCCTGCAGCCGCGCGAAAGCGTACGAACGAATGACGTGCGCGCGTGCGTGAAACGAACCACGGAGGACAATATGAACGAAGTCATCATCAAGCCTCAAAATGATGGTCCTTACCACGTCAAAGGAAGCTTCAAGATCGTGACCGAGGGCGGTCGGGAGATCGCTTTCGACGGAGACGAGACCTGGCTCTGCCGATGCGGCCAGTCAGCGAACAAGCCGTTCTGCGACGGCTCGCATAAGAAGGTCGGCTTCAAGAGCAATTTGGATGAGAATCCATGACCGCGTTTCAGCCGGTCATCAAGCAGCTGACCTGCCCTCCCATAAATGGAGGGGTCTATGTCGGAGACGGCATCGCGCCCAAGATCGTGACCAAGCTGAAGGACGGGAGCTTCATGGAAGGGTTTACGAGCAAGGGCCGGTATGGGGGGTTTCTGAAGGGCATCCGTGTCAGTGTCGCGCTCAATCCCTTGGCTCCATTGATCGGTGCGGCCAGCTTCGCCAAATTACTATGACCTCAACTGGAGGTGCGCCATGATGCTTTTTTTGGATACCGGCAATATCAAAGAAATTAAAGAAGCGGCGAGTTGGGGGGTGTTGGATGGTGTCACCAGCAACCCGTCCTTGGTGGCAAAGGAGGGCCGCAGCTTTAAAGATCTGCTCAGGGAAATTTGCACCATCGTGGATGGCCCGGTTAGCGCGGAAGTGGTGAGCGTCGAGGCCGATGCCATGATCAAGGAGGGGAAGGATCTCGCCTCGGTTCACAAAAACATCGTGGTGAAATGCCCTCTGACCCCGGAGGGCTTGAAAGCCACCAAAGCTCTGACCTCAGAGGGTATCCGCGTGAACGTCACGCTGTGCTTCTCGCCGACCCAGGCCCTGCTGGCTGCGAAGGTTGGCGCTTGGTGCGTCAGTCCCTTCGTCGGCCGATTGGACGATATCAGTGAGCACGGGATGGGACTCATTCAAGACATTGTGACCATCTACCGGAACTACCAGTTTAAGACCAAGGTGCTGGTGGCCAGCGTGCGGCACCCGCAACATGTGATCGAAGCCGCAAAGCTCGGGGGGGACATCTGCACTATGCCGGTTGCCGTTTTCAAACTGCTCGTCCAGCATCCGTTGACCGACATTGGGCTCAAGAAATTTCTGTCGGATTGGGAGAAGCAGCATCTCCCCAAGGGTTGAGGTGGACAGTTAATGGAAACCTACACAGTGAGCCTGAAAGCCCGGCGCGAGGTCGCTGAACGTACGACGGCATTTCTTTTCGAGAAACCGGCGGGCTTTCGCTTCAAAGCCGGGCAATGCCTGAATTTCACCCTCCTCGACCCGCCGGAAACCGATGCCGAAGGGAAAACACGGACTTTTTCAATCGCCAGTGTTCCAGATTTGGGAGAGTTGATTGTGGCGACTCGGATGCGAGAGACGGCGTTCAAACGGGTGTTCAAAACCATGCCACTCGGCACACCGGTCAAAATCGAAGGCCCCTTTGGGAATTTCACGCTCCATCCCAACGAGACGAGACTCGCCGTCTTCTTGACAGGCGGGATTGGCATTACGCCATTTCGGAGCATCATTGTGGATGCTGCCAGAAAGAAGCTGCCTCAACGGCTTTTCCTCTTTTATTCCAACCGCCGCCCGGAAGATGCTGCATTCCTGGAAGAACTCCAGCAGATGGAGAATTTAAATCCCAATTATAAATTCATCGGCACCATGACAGGACTAGAAAAGTCAAAGCGCTCATGGCAAGGGGCAACCGGATATATTACTAAGGAGCTGCTTGGCCAATTCATCAACGAGTTAACGACACCGGTTTATTATATCGCCGGACCCCCAGGCATGGTGACCGCCATGCGAAAAATCTTACACGATGCTGGCGTCAGCGATGGTGGAATCCGCACTGAAGAGTTCGCAGGCTACTGATGGGTACACGAACTATGAAGGCGATACGCCGGCTTCAGGGTCAACCAACACACTCAAAAGATAGGAGGAGAACATGAGCGCAGAAGGTCTTCCTGTTGGAGGGTTACGAACAGTCGGTCAGATCATGGCGACCAACCCCTTGCGCTTCTATGCCGAGCAGAATGGATTGGCGATCGCCATAGCCTTGTTGTCAACTCATACAGCGGGGGCTCCAGTGGTTGATGGCAAGAGCAAGTACCTGGGTTTCATCAACGAATATGATGTCATGAAAGTGCTCGAATCTGGGAAGGATATGAACAAGCTCACGGCAGAGGACATCATGCGTAAGGATCGCATCGTGGTGAGCGGGTCCACGCCGATCACAAAAGCGTACAAGATCATGGAGGAGCACCGCGTGTTGAACCTTCCCGTCGAGAACAATGGGAAGGTGGTCTGTTCCGTGAGTCGGCATGATCTTTTGCGAGCATGGATCGGGCTCGGGCCACAAATTGAGGACTAGGTGTCGCCGTTCCCTTCATATAGTAGGCCCTGGCGACTCCTCGGTCCTGTAGCGGGCTTCAGGAGGCGGCATGATACAGATTAAACGCGTCTATGATGAGCCAAGCGCGCGCGATGGCATGCGAATCCTGGTGGACCGGGTGTGGCCCCGCGGGATCAGTAAAGAACGTGCGCGTATTGTCCAGTGGCGCAAGGATTTGGCGCCGAGCAATTCCCTCCGCAAATGGTTCGGCCACGATCCTGCCAAGTGGGCAGGTTTTCGTGAGCGTTACCGGAAAGAGCTGACCGAATCTGGCGAGATCAACGCGCTCAGGGAATTGGCCAAACGTTCCCGCCAAGACGCAATCACGCTGATCTACAGTGCAGCCGAGGAGCAGCACAACCAGGCGGTGGCTCTCAAAGAATTCTTAGATGAGCTGGCCTAAGCATGTGCTGAAGGAAGTTGAGCGAGGCGAGATATGACGAAGATTGCGATCAACGGATTAGGGCGAATCGGCCGAGCGGCCTTCAAAATTATTCTTGAGACGCCCGAGTTGGAGCTTCGAGCGGTCAATGACCTCAACGCTGCCGACGACCTTGCGTATCTGTTGAACTACGACACCGTCTACGGACGCTACCACAAGAAGGTTGCACCTGCCCCCGATGGCCTGACAGTCGATGGGAAGACGTATCCTGTGTTCAGGGAAAAAGACCCGGCACGGCTACCCTGGCGGAAACTGGAGATCGATATCGTGCTGGAATGTACGGGGGTGTTTAATCAGCAAGCGGACTTGCAACGTCACCTGGCGGCGGGCGCCAAGACAGTCATCCTCTCGGCGCCCGCCAAAAGCCCGGAGATCGCGACCGTGGTACACGGGGCGAACTCGACGCATGAGCCAACGACAGGCATCATCTCCTGCGCCAGTTGCACCACGAACTGCATTACCCCGGTGGTTGAGGTGATGGGAAGACGAATCGGCGTACAGAAGGCCATCATGACCACAGTGCATGCCTATACGGCCACCCAGGCGATTGTCGATCGACCGAATAAGAGACGGCGGCGGGGCCGGGCGGCTGCCGTCAATCTGATTCCCGCTTCGACCGGTGCCGCCATTGCGACGACCAAAGCCCTCCCGCAGTATGCGGGCAAGTTCGATGGCATCGCCGTTCGCGTCCCCGTTGTCATCGGCTCCCTCGCGGATATCGTGTTCCTCACGAGCCGACGCACGACGGCTGAAGAAGTCAACACGATCTTGACTGAAGAGGCGAATAGCGAACGATACCGAGGTGTCCTCGGCGTGACCGATGAACCTCTTGTCTCATCGGACATCATTCAGGACCCGCGCGCTTCGGTCGTGGATCTGGAGTTGACGCAGGTGGTAGACGGGAACCTGGTCAAAGTGATGAGCTGGTACGATAATGAGTGGGGATATACGTCTCAGATGATCAGGGAAGCCGTCAGAATTGGCAAGGCGTCGAAGTCGGTCGCCGCACGCCACTGACGGCGAACGCAGCCTTCGTGCACGAGAGGCAATTCTCGATCCAGCCGGTGTTGCCATTCCGTCTCGATCTGACGGCGTGGGCCTTGCGCCGCCGTCCCGGTAATGCCGTGGACCACTGGGACGGAACAACGTATCAGCGGGTCCTCATGATTGAACAGGGGCCGGTGCTGGTAAGCGTCACGCAAGATGGCGCAAAACTTGACATCACCGTCAGCGGCGAGCAGCTGGGACCTTCGGTACAACCAACCGTGAGAGCGGCGCTTGACCAGCTGCTCGGTCTTTCTGTCCGCCTCGACAGATTCTATGCCTTCGCCGAACGCGAGAGTCGATTGAACCGGCTCGTCGTGAAATTCCGTGGTCTGAAGCCGCCCCGCTTTCCCACGCTGTTTGAAGCGCTGGCGAACGGGATCACCTGCCAGCAACTGAGCTTGACGGTCGGGATCATCCTGCTCAATCGTTTGGCGGAGAGGTTTGGCCCAGGCTTTGACCGCAGGCGCCATGCGTTTCCTCGCCCTGAAGATCTTTGTGAGGTCCAGTCCACTGAACTCCGACCGCTCGGCTACAGCGTCAGTAAGGGCCGTGCGCTCGTTGAGCTGGCTCGTGGCGTGACCTCGAGACAGGTTGATCTGGCATCGCTGGTGGAGCTCAATGACCAAGATGCGGTCGCACGACTGCGTCAGTTGCGGGGCATTGGGCGCTGGACGTCCGAGTACGTGCTGCTCCGCGGCCTGGGACGGATTCATGTCTTCCCCGGGGATGACGTCGGTGCCCGTAAGAGTCTGGAGCGGTGGCTCCGCTTGAGGAAGCCGCGTGATTACCAAGGCGTCCGGCACGTCCTGACACGATGGGACCCATTCGGCGGGCTTCTCTATTTCCATCTTCTGCTGGACCGTCTGAACGACGCCGGATATCTATCCGAGTGTCAATCAGTTTCGTGAGCATTGTTCGCTCATGCAAGGTCTGACATTCGTTTTGTTGTCCCCCACTAAGATTTGGACAGGTATCATTGGTCCCCAATAAAGTGGGGCAGTACTTGACGTTCCCACTCAGATTAAACGGAGTGCCTTATGTCCAAAACCTTCAAGCGAGGCGATCATGTCGAATGGAATTCGGAAGCCGGTCGGGTGCGTGGCGTCATCACCAAGAAAGTCATCGCTGACGTCTTATTCAAGGGGTATGTACACCATGCCTCGAGAGACGAACCCCAATACATCATCAAGAGTGACAAGACCGACCACGTGGCCATTCATAAAGGGCGAGTACTGAAACATCTAACGGCTCAGACGGAGAGAAGATCACGGAAGCCTAACCCTAAGAGAAAGGCGAGACGATAGCGGAGATCCTGATAGGCCATCTCCCAATCAGGTGATCGAGCTCACCTGACACGTTACAATTGGCGTTGCTTGTGGAGGCAAGGGGAAGGTTGTTGTTGGGTCGTCTCGACGAGGCTGGACGGTTACTATGAGCACGCGTGCCTCTAAACAACCACCTGCAGTCTTGACCATGGGGCATTCCAACCGGTCGCTGGAGGCCTTCCTCGACCTCTTGCAC
>WNEQ01001469.1_pt1 | contig 12466 bp, 10 predicted proteins | sample 5399971 | NCBI WGS metagenome assembly WNEQ01 (sample SAMN13153330, study PRJNA577476) | soil metagenome | isolation source: 20 cm grassland meadow soil 2 days after 1st rain plot 5 | place: USA:California | collected 2015-09-18
CCGTGAATGTATGGGTTCATGGTTCCAGCGTCATAGTTGAGGTAGGGATCGATTTTGACGGCGGTTACTTTGAGTCCGCGGGCTTGCATTATTTTGCCGATAGAAGCTCCGACCACACCTTTGCCGATACCGGACATTACGCCGCCGGTAACGAATACGAATTTTGCCAAAGGGTAACGTGGAAAGGACTAACCACCAATAGAAAAGACTGACGGTTTCTGAATGTCTTGCGAGCTGGCGGTTATGCAGGTTCGCTCACAAGAGAGTTGAAGGAGGCGAATGTTCAGCGTGGTGAGGTGAAGGCCGATGTTCGTACTACAATCATGCAAGAGTCAATGACATAGTCAAGAGGCTCAAGAAGGCTTGACTTTGTCTTGTCGAGCGGTGCGAGTGTGCTGAACCCGTGGCCCAGGTTGTCTATCCTTGGTCTTGTAGCGGCTAGTGTCTGTTTCTTCGCTCAGCGACTTCCAAGTGTTCTACAACCACTATTGCGCCGATCACTAGTCGGTGGTCAACGTTTCCTGTGATTGAGACGCCGAAGGAGTCTCGTACGGAGACCCATTTCTTGTGGACGTATGCTACTGGTTGCTTGTTGACATCCATTCTATAGTCGTGTTCGGTGAAGTTGCCGTAGACTCGCATGAACTCGTTCCCGTTCTGTTCGATCCAGTATTCCTCGCCGAAGAGCTTCATCAGCTTCTTCTTTATGGTGCCAATCTCACTCCCAGCATTGTCATGAAACGTGAACTGGTGCCGGAGGGAGACCAGCTTGCCTTGGATGTTCATTAGCTCTGATCGGTTGGCATCATATACCTCGAACTTGGCTGGAAGCTGTATGAGATTGCCCTCGCCCTGACCGACCAGGATGCCAGATCTGTCTTGGAAGTCGTAGTGCTCGCGAACGGAGAGTATTTTCTTGTTCATTGTGAACTCGCTAAGCTGAAGGAGTGATCCTCCGCCCGCCGGACCTTGCGAAGGTACTCCGGTGTATTGATTATAGCCCGAGCTGCCGGTGTTACTGGTCGGTTTTCCGCAGTTTGGACAAAACATGTCGCCTTGTCCTAGCTGGGTCCCGCAGTAGTGGCATGAAGGCAAGTTAGCCTCGTTGCGAAACATACGGGCCGTTAAATCACTGTCGGCAGTAAAAGGGCGATATGTTACTCGATGCCCATGCCCAGTTTTGCCTGTGGACTCTCATCTCGTTCTCTATCGCCTCGTCGAAGAAGTGAAAAAACGGGACTACGAGTTCTTCGGCTGACTTGTAAATAATCTTACTTCGGTACTACTGCTCTCTTGCGGAGATAGTTGAACCCGCCCAGTCCGAAGAGTAGTGCTCCAATGCCTCCGAGTAGCCCTGCTACTGCGACGAGCCAAATGCTAGTCAGGCTTGCGGTGTCGGTTCCTCCGCCGGTCGTGGCTAGCGAATTTTGCGCTGCGTTTGCGCTATTGAGGGCGTTCTGAAAGTTCGTTTGTGCCTGGTTGAAGTTACCTGTTTGGTATGCTGTCTGCCCGAGGCTTAGCTGCTGCTCGGCAGTTACGAGTGAGGCGACTGCAGCATTTGTTCCTGGGGGTGCCTGTTTGGTCGTGCTGAGAATGTCTCCAAGGGCGCTTATCTCTGTGGCTGCTTGTTGTGCTGTAAGCATGCAGCTTGCCTGAGTGCTGGAGTAGACTGCGACGGGATATGAGAAGTTGTTAGAGAACTGTCTACAGCTAGTTATTCCACTGTCGAAGCATCCGTTGGTCCATACTGCTCCGATCGCCATGTCCCAGACCTGGACAGTCCAAGTGTGAGGGGTGAGGTTGAGACTGGCATACTGGCCTGAGAGGGCTGGCATGGTAAAGGGTAGGGTGATGTATGCTGCTTGCCCTCTGATGACTGGTGTTGAACTTGTCGTGTTCTGGAAACTTGTCATCCAGTCGAACTTGACACCCATGGTGATGTTCCTCTGATAGTTCTGATTATCCGCGATGAAGACCACCGTAAAGGTCAAGGTGCTTCCCGCTTGCACAGCATCCACGGATTGGCCGTAGAAGCTATCATACGTATGACGGAGTACGTAGCCGGTGCTCGTTATCGTCTCACTGATATCGTCAGCGTGGCCGCTAGGGACCATGAAATTAGCAAAGATTGGGACTGTAAGGAGGGCGAGAATCCCCACAACGAGCTTTCTATTCTGCAACAGGCTTGACTCTAGGTTGCATGCCAAGAATGGGTCCTTCGTCAACCCAGCGTTACTCTCGAGTGCAGACTTCGGTTACTGCCGAAAAGTCTTGAGCCGAGGATTTGATGTCTTAGTTGAATCCTGCAAACCCAAGCTATCGACGGCAGAATGATTGTGTAGCTGGTTATCCGATGCAACCTTTTTCGCTGAACTTGAGAGTGGTCACGAAGCCGGCTCGGTTCTCATGTCTTGCATGAATCTCCCTGTCCCCTACCCACCATTTCTTGATGTTTGTCGTAATGGCCCTTTTCCAGTTGATCCCACCCGGCAGGAAGACTTCTCCCTTGAACTTTTCACCTGTCACCGGGTTTGAAATGTAGGTTGAACGAACCTCTCCGATGCCGTCGACTTTGAACCAGCTGTTGTAGCCATTGTAGTGGAAGTCGATCTTGACGACTTTGGTGGGTAGTACCTTCGACCAGGTCTTGGGGAATATCTCGAATACTCCGCCTCCCTGTTTGCCGCTGAAAATCGCCTCTATTGCTTTTCGCTGGTCAGAAGTCGTGTTCTCGTCCAAGTAGAGAGCTGCGGTACCATTTCCCTCATGTATAGCCTTGGGCCACCAGGCCGATAGACCAAATATTGCTCCGTCGAGCTTTGTGTCACCGAATTTTCCCTTTTTGACTCTGTAAGCTACGAGAGCTTCGCAATTGCCGTGAGTGGGGAGAGCGTTGAAGTTGCAGGGGCATCCCCAGTCGCAGTTGCAGCTCTGGATATACTCAGCCTCAAAGTTCCATTTCGTTCTTACAGCCAACCGTGCATCAGATCAGCTGGCGGTCCGGTCCCCCAATATAAGATGCTGCCATTATGGTCACCTAGTTCTCCACTCTAGGAGAGACTGGAAGGTTTGTCAGGTCCGTGGTGGGGCCGGTGGGACCCAACCCGGTAGCGATGAATCTCCTGGCCCCGGAAGTGCGGGCCAACCCCCAACTGCCATTTCGCGGAATTGTTGCGTTCACAAGTACAGCGTACGTACAATACAGTATTCGGCCACGATCTCCCAAAGCAGTTCGCGAATTGCATCCGTTATCATGACGTCAGTCTCACCCACGTTGCGCCCCGATTCCATATACGCGTAACTGGGCATGAGGGAACAGTCCCGGCGTATACTGTGAGAATCGCCTTGGCCGTCGAATTAGGCGCGAGGCTCACGCTCGACGGGCTGATGCTCCAAGTCGTGCAATAAGGACTCGGAAATAACCTGTCTCCAGACGATTTGCGTCTCCTGCTCGCACCTTTCACTTGCACTCTGTTGTACACGCAGGACTTATGAGTTCTCCCAGTAACATCCCGACAAAAATGTTGGCGATTTCTGACTCTATCGTATGGAAACGGTTACCGAAAACCATTATGGTTGCTCTGGCTGTTCTGCTCGGCGCGTCGATGCTTTTAATCCGAATGATCACCCTACCCTCGCGACTGTGCCTGTGGGCTCCAATCCCTTCGACGTAGCTGTGAACTCCCTGACCCACAAAGCATACGTCTCGAATTTCGGCAATTCCGGCGGTTGCGGATTCTCCGGCGGTGGGTCGGTGACAGTAATCCTCAACCAGCGTGACCACAGCTTCACAGTCAAAGCTACTATTACGCTAGGAGGCACAGCTAACGCTCTGGGCATAGACCTGAACCCGGCAACGAACAGAGTTTACGTAGCTAACTGCCGCCAGATTCAAGGTACAGTAGGCACAGTGGTGTCGGGTGCGGTGACAGTGATAAACGGGACCAGTGACACGATAATAACTACGATTATCCCCTGTCCCCCTTGCATCGACCTGAATGACATCGCCGTTGACCTGTAACTAACACTATCTACGCCATCGGAAATGCCCAAGGGTCTATCAATGGTGTTTTCACCAACTATATCGAAATTTTCGCAATTGACGGCTCAACCAACATGGTGGCTCATAACTTCATAATCGCGGGAGCTTGTCTCACCAATGGCGGCGGCTTCGCCAATATTGCTGACAACCCAGCCACGAATACAGTCTGGCTCGACGGGACACAACCATGTGGCGGAAGTAGTTACCTATGGGCCTTAAACGGCTCCACTGGAACTGTCAAAGCCGCGATACAAGTGCCATCGACGTGTAGCTTTCCTTGTGATCAACTACGGGGTATAGGAGTAAATTCCATCTCGAACATAATCTATGTGGCTGACGGCAATGATTTCGTGTGGGTGTACAGCGGTTCCACCTACGGGCTCGTGAATACACTGGACCTCACCACGGCAACATGTTGCCCTGAAGACGTGACTATCGACCCTGCGACAAACAGAATTTACGTGAGTGAGGATCTCCTGAACGAAGTGACCGTTATCGCCGGGGCATGATTCACCCGGTAGGAGACCCCGCACATGCCTCATGACCGGCAAAGAATTGTCGCAGAGCCAGAACTTGAATTATTACTCTCCAATGGATGGTGTTTCGAAGCGACTCTGCCTTCTGGGAAAGATAGTGGTTAAGTCGTTGGTTCCGAACTAAAACGCGCACCTTAATCAACAAGAACCCGTCGGGGGAAAAGGCCGTTTCTCGTACGATGAGTAACGAAGCCCGTAAGCACGCTAATCCCAATCAAAATAGGTGATATATCGAAACCCGAGAATGTCGTGTTCCGAGATTGTTGCCGTGCGGAATATTCGTTATACGCTGCCCACCCGCTGAACACTATGATGAAAATTCCGAACACTTCACGAGTAGCAAAGGCAACACTTCTCTCAATCCTGTCCCTTGCAGGTTTGATGTTTCTAGTCCCGACAGCCCTTCAGCTAGCCTCCGGGGACGGAGGGTCCTCGAAGACCCCGAACTTCACCAACTATGAGCTCGCGGGGAACCCGTTCACAACCGGGGCCAGTGTAGGTACGACCTGCCCCAATGCTCTCCGGACCTGTATGAATACAGAGGGAGAACCACAAATTCGGGCAACCCCTGACGGCAGCTTCTACGGATCATCGGAGAACGTGTTCTGCGTCATTGGTGGGCAGTGCGGTGGAACCTTCGCCTACAAGTCAATCGACGGTGGCCAACATTTCACCACTCTTCCTTTGCCGAACAGTGCTTCCTCGGGAAGGATCGGATTCTCCCCTGCTGGCGGTGATACTGACATTGCAGTCGCGCCTGTTCGAAATCTGAACGGCTTCTTCAATGTCTACGTAGCAAGCTTGGCCACATCTCCTCCACTGGCCAATGTTTACGTGTCCACGAGCAAAGACGGAGGCAGCTCATGGCTTCTCAACCCAACCGGAGCTAGTATTCCAGTTGATGACCGGGAGTGGATCGCTGCCGATGGGGCTGATAAGGTGTGCGTGTCCTACCATGCTATTTCAGCTACCAACGATATTTTCGTCACCTGCAGCTTGGACGGCGGGACCAGTTTCACCCAGACAGGGAACGCATTTGACCCGGCCCACGTGGCTTTCCTGGCCGGATTCAACAACGTTATCGGCAATTTGGCCATAGACCCACGGAACCATGCGGTTTACCAAGTGTTCAGCTCCGTTGCCAGTGCTGCAGAGCTGGCTCAGTGCACAATCTTCTGCCACGTTCACACAGTTTGGATAGCCGTATCCACCGATGGAGGTTTGACTTTCACCGACACCATAGTGTACAACAACCCGAACATCAACCTTGATTATGGCCACCAGTTCATCGATGTGAGCGTCGACATCGCTGGAAATGTATATGTGGTATACAGCGACAACCACAATATCTTCTACAGCTTCTCCAAGACCCTTGGACAAACGTGGTCTGGGCCCTTCCAAATCAACAAGGGGCAGTCTAAAACGGCCATCTTTCCCTGGAGCGCGGCGGGAAGTGGTGGTGCCTTGGACGTGGTGTGGTACGGAACAAGCTACTTTGACGGCGTAAACCCACCGGACAACTACCCGATGACAGCTGCATGGAAGGTCTACTTTAGCCAGAACTTCAAGGCTACTACCCCGGGAAGCAGTTGGAGTCAAGTCGCGGCCTCAGGGATAATACACTATGGCGGCGTTTGCGAATCCGGTGTTACCTGCACCGGGAACAGGGACCTGCTTGACGACTTCGGCGTTGCCACCAGCCCTACTACTGGCCTTGCAGTAATCATTTACACATCGGACCAGTTCGTGAACAGCACCGCAGAACCTGCGACCCGTCGGTCATCTACAAGTCCCTTCTGCACCCAGGACACAACCAACGATATCGACTGCGAGCACACGAACATTGCAACACAGACCGGGGGCCCGGGTGTCATCATTACGACGGCTGCCCCCATTCTTGCAGTAGCACCTAGCATCCTGGCGGGACCTGTTCTTGCAGTAGGAGACACTTATCCGGCGACGGTAATGCCGACGCTTGCTGACGTGACAACGCGAACCCCGGCAACCAGCGCGATCCATAACCTAGGTACCGGAATCGGACGATAGACCCTACCCTACCCTTTTTTTCCAAATTTCTCAGGTGCTACCCAGAACTCTTCGGCTCACCGTCATGCTCGCCGAGGTCAAAATCGGCGAGATCTTGTTATGACGGGAGACCCACGGGCCAGCTCGGACCCATGCCGAGCTAAGTAATCCACTGAAAGCTGCCCGTACGGCAACGCCGATTATCGCCGTCCCGCCGATCAACGATACCAGCATCACTTCGTTTTGCCAAAGGCCTATGAGGAAGGAGCGTCGACGACAAATGTAGACTGGTTTGCGTTCGAGTTTTGATTGGCATCTCCACCGTAGCTGGCCGTTATCACTTGAGAACCCGCAACTATCACTTGAGAACCCGCGGAGTGTCACTTCGCAACGCGGCGATATATCAGGATCAGATATTTTCGAGTTTCGAAAATATTCCGTCTCTGAACATTCCCTTTATCAAGGAAATACCAAGCTCAGACCAAGTGAACACTATTGTTAAGGCAAACCATTTCAACCCGAACAATTCTCAAAGCTACAGTCCTGCTAGCTGCGATCCTCGCAAGCGCCATTACATTAGTCATACCCAATGGCTCGGCTGCCTCTCCGTCCAGCGGAACAGTCACAGACACTGCGACAAGCACAAGCTGGACTGGCCAATTCTACGCTGCCAGTTCCGTCGCACTCCCGGAACAGTGCCCGCCCAGCATTGACCCACTCAACCTTCTATGCGACCACTTCTATCTCAACATCAACCTACCAAGCACGTTTTGGGACACACACGTCGGGTCAGTAGTCATAACTATCCAATGGGCGAGCAGCGACAACGACTTCGACCTTTACATCTATCGACAAAGCGACGGGCAACAAGTAGGCTCCAGCGCCTCAGGAGGAACAACGAGCGAACAGGTATCCCTCCAAACGCCAGCCCCGGGAATCTACGAGATCCGAACTGTGCCCTTCCTAGTCACAACATCAGACTATCTCGGCTCAGCACTCCTCACCTTCATGACCGGTAGCCCCACACCCAACCCCAGCTTCCCAACCGGCGGAATATCCTTTGGCACCCATGCCATAGTCGACCCACAACGAACCGAGGGAGAACCACTCGTCCACATAGACCAGAATGGAAACATCTGGGAAACCGGGCCCTGGGGCTTCTCCACTGCCCAGGGCTTCGTAGCAAGGTCAACTGATAACGGCGATAGCTTCCACATCGTCTCGCCCAACGGGCTACGGCCCAACCCCGCAGCTTCGGGAGGCGGAGACACGGACATCATCACAGACGATGTGGGAAACGCGTATTTCGCCGACCTGGAAGGATTGGCAGACATCGGCGTTGCGGTGTCGAACGACAACGGTAACAATTGGAGGGAAAACTCGTTAGCCGCCATGTTTCCTACGGACGACCGTCAATGGCTTGCCATCGACAACGGACCAACCAATGGAGTCTTGGACAATACTGTCTTCCTTACCTACCGGCAAATACCCCTAGGAAGCCAGGTCCTCTCCTCACCCGGTTCCACAGGCTCAACAGACCCCGTGGGAGGATTCATCTACACCAACGCTGCCACAACCACTTTCGTCGGCGCGGGAGCTCCTTGCGGACGGCTGATTTTCGACCCGGTACTCCGCTATCTCTACCTGCCCTGCGTACAAGGCGACCATGTCCATGTCTCAAAGGCCCACGTCGACCCAGGCCAGAGAACTGGCCTCACATTCAGCTCTGTCAACACCCCACCTAGCCCTGGAGGCTCGGTTGGAAACCTCTTCGCCTCACTCACCACAGACCAAGCAGGCAACGTGTACGTTGCCTGGGCTGACGAAGCGAACAATAACGTATACCTCACCGTCTCAACCAACACCGGGACCAGCTGGTCAACTCCTCTGCAAATCAACGGGGACCCGGCCAACACCAACGTAATGCCCTGGGCCATCGCCGGAGCACCTGGAACAGTCGACATCGTATTCTATGGCACAAATGCCCGCGGCGACCCCAACAATTTTCCCTCATGGTACAACAACCGTGTTGCAGCCAGTAGCGTCAAGTGGTTCGCGTACTTCGTACAAGTCCAGGCAGCAACCACTAGCACACCGACAATCTATCAGGCCAAGGCTAGCGAGCATCCAACCGATTACGGGCAGATATGCACCGGCGGCCTCGGCTGCACAACCTCTGGGGGAGACAGAACCCTTGCCGACTTCTTCACTGTCGCACTCGACGCCAACGGCGCCGCCAGAATCGTAATCAACGACCTTACGAACCAGCACCACGGGGCAGCCCTCTTTGAGCTGAGACAGGTCGCGGGACCCAGCGCGTACGGCACAACCCTCACACCCCCATTCTCCAACACGGCCACAGGGGTCACAGACCCCGCGGGGGATGCCCAGGTGCCGCATTACTCGCCCGCCGGGCCGGGCGGCAACCAGCCTGCACTGGACCTCCAATCATTACAGCTATCCCAGCCAGACACGTCACACCTTAGAGCAACCCTCAAACTGCAAAGCCTAGCGTCTCTCCTTCCGCCAACAGGTTCAACCGGTTTGCTCTGGCTTGTTCGCTGGCAGTTTCTCTCCACCGGCGACGCAGGCGAGGAAAGCTACAGAATCTTCTATCTCGGGGCAAACAGCACTGCGGGCCAGCCGCCAGTCTTCTTCGCAGGTACAGGAACCTCCGCCAGCCCCGGGACAGGAGTCCCCCCCGGCAACGGCTGCGTCACCACCACGCCCCAGAACTGTAAGATCATAAAGTACCCATCGGAGATTCCTGAGACAGGAATAATCAACACCTCGAAAGGTACGATCACTATAACCTCCCCGCTCAGCGACCTCGGAAGCCCGATAACTGGCGACATACTATACAGCGTCAGTGCGCTCACCTTCGCCTACACCAGCCCCAACCCGGTGCTTGTAGACGCGGACGCGACGCGCGCATATGACTACATCCTCGGCAAGACAATCACGCCCAGCAACTGCCCACTGGGAAAAACCTGCAAAGCAACCGGTTCCGGCTACATCTTCGTCGACATGAACGGAGACAAGGGAAGCTTCAGTTTGGAAGTCAGAGTAGACCCGGACGGGCGAATACGTGGAAAAGCAGCCTACCAAGACTCAGCAGGGGGCGTAGACTTCAGAACTAGCCTCATAACCTCCGCCACGTTCAACAGCAAAACAGCCACTTTCAGCGGAACAGGAACCAACGGCAACGTCGGGACAAGCTTCACCATCATGGTCCAGGACAAGGCCGAGCCCGGGGTTGGAAAGGACACGTTCTCCATAACGCTAGGAACAGGCTACTCGAAAGCTGGCAAGCTACAAGCGGGCAACATCCAAGTCCACTAGACACAGCCCCACCCCCTCCATTTTTCTGGAATCCCCCTAGTCGACAGTTGTGACTATTGAACGGACTCGAACGTCTCAAGAAATTCAGCGGAAACAAAACATCATTTTTTACGGCACCATTTCCCAAAAAACCAGGCAAGAATCCTGCCCGGACCCGGGATTAGGGTTGGCGGGCCCGGAGGGTTCCGGATAAGCCATGATCCGGGCCCATGGTTCGACGATTGCACCGTCGGATTCATGGGTTAAGGTATACGGGGGAAACAGAAGCGACCTTGCCTACTCTGTACAGCAGACTTCCGACGGTGGATTCATAGTAGCAGGCTTAATCCATTCCTTGGGGGTTGGGGTAAACCTCGATTCCCAAGACCCTTGGGTCCTGAGGCTAGACGCCTCCGGAGGTATTGTCTGGCAGAAAGCATACGGTAGAGCTGGCGGGGTTGCTATTGCCCATTCGGTGCAGCAGACTTTCGACGGCGGGTTCATAGTGGCAGGCAGAGGAACACAGGACGGGAGTATGAAAAGATGAGCGATTGCGAGTGATCAATTCCCGCCAATTTGGAGTTTTACTGTTGACTTTACGGTTCCACATGGATCCACTTATGTTCCGCTACTCATGACACCAGAGAAGGAGGACCAGGCTTGGACCCGAGAATTGTCCGATTCCTGAAATCTCAGGACCATTGCAGAGTAGCCACTATTGACAGTTTCGGCTTTCCTCACTGTGTTCCGGTGGGTTTCTGGTTTTCCGGCAGCCTCGTCTACATTCCCACAAACTCCATGTCCGTGAAGGCTAGAAATCTTCGACGAGAGGACAAATGTTGTGTGATTGTTGACGCGTACGAAAAGGGCAAGGGCAGAGGCGTCATGCTTCAAGGTTCAGGAAAACTTGCGACCGGCAAACAGTTTCTCCACGCAAGGAGTCTTGTGGAACGGTCGACGGGCTGGAAACTGAAACGGTGGCGAGTCGGACCTCCCGGAAAGGAGAGAGTCGATACCATCATAGTGTTCAAACCCGCCAAGACAGTTGCAATTGGGCTGCAAACTGACACAGCGTGAAGTTCTTGTCCTTGCAGTGTTCTGGTTATATGACCTCTCTCCAGAGTCGATGACGACATACGTCAGTTATTCTGGAGGTTTCGACCTGTGTACGGCCCTAAACAAAGCACAGGATACTACATACCACAAGGTCAGGTCTACGAGCCATAATGGTGAGAGGGCTATTCCCGGCTGCGGCGACACGTCTGTTCCAGTGAGATATGCCGTAATCTCAAGTGGAACGTGCCCTCCAGACAAGAACCATAGTAGGGGGAGGCCAAGATACTGGATGCAGTACGGTACCCCGGTAATTGCATGATCGCAGACAAGCGGTTGGTTTGAGGTGCCAACCGCCCAGGCGAGCAGAATTGCCATTGTGAGGAGGAGCTTCCTTCGATTCGGCCGGAGGAAAACGGCTGCTCGGTCTTTGGACATCACAGGATATGTACGGTTAGTAAACGCTGAACTGGTTTGTGTAATTTGTCTTCTTAAAAAGAGTCCTTTGGCTCAGCGCTTGGTCTTCTTCTTGGTCCTGTTGACTCTCCGAATTTTCGACGAACTTCGGGCGGGACGCTTCTCATATTTTGGCTCGTACAGATCAATCTCCATACCACCAGGCACTCGGAAGTGCGTTAGGAATCCCCAGCCTTGATCTTTAATGCCGGACGTGAATTCAACCCCGCGAGATTTCAACTCTTGAACTGTTTTCTGGATATCTTTGCAGTAGAACGAAATAGAATGAGAATTCTTTTCCGCTGGATGGCACCCTATGTCTGCTTCCTTCATGCTGAAGATCAGCCAGCCGTCGCCAGTGTCGGTGTATGGGAAGCCTAGTTTGTCCCGGATGAACGCTCGGAGTTCTTCGGCGTTAGGAGTCTCGAACATGGCATGAATTCCTTTAATCATGTTGAGACTAGAAGGCGGAAGGCTAAAAGACATTTCTATGGCAGGTGCCTAGTCAAGGCATTGGCCATTTTGACCCACGTTTTTCAACCATGCTGGCCCCTGTCAGTCCATGAATCATGTTGTAGAACTGGCCAACACTCATGTTTCGTTTGGAAGTCCAGTCCTTCCATGTCTGAATAGGTAGACCTGTAGGCTCCTCCTTCCAATATTGAGACGACTGAACACATGGATTAACAGCTTGAACCGTCGAGCCACTCTAGCCATTCTCCGTGTGAATCGCACCGAGCTAGTATTTTCTCGTCCTTTATCCCATCGTTGAACGATACGAGATCGAGTCGGGGACTTTCTGAGTCTGCGGGCCACTCCATTGAGACCAGGAATAGTTTTCTCTCCCTAGACGCCTTCGTCATGATGGAAATCAGATCGTCTCTGGGCTCCTGTTTCGCGAATGTGAGCGTAAAAGAATGATAGACGCATAATAGCGCGTGTCTCGGGGTATCGTCGATCAGGCCAGGCAGAAGGTCGATCGCGTTTCCAGCTAGAATTTGTGGGGGTTGTTGTTTGGCAAGTTGTATGGCCT
>WNEQ01001470.1_pt1 | contig 12460 bp, 15 predicted proteins | sample 5399971 | NCBI WGS metagenome assembly WNEQ01 (sample SAMN13153330, study PRJNA577476) | soil metagenome | isolation source: 20 cm grassland meadow soil 2 days after 1st rain plot 5 | place: USA:California | collected 2015-09-18
CTGCGCGGGACGCTGCAGGCTGCGGCGGTCAAGGCTCCTGGCTTTGGCGATCGCCGCAAGGCGATGCTGGAAGATATCGCGATCCTCACCGGCGGCAAGTCACTGACCGAAGATCTCGGTATAAAGCTCGAAAACGTTCGCATCGAGGACCTCGGAAGGGCGAAGAAGGTGGTCATTGACAAGGACAACACCACGATTGTCGAAGGCGCGGGCAAGTCTCAAGCCATTGAAGGCCGCGTGAAGCAGCTGCGTACGCAGATCGATGAAACCACCTCGGACTACGATCGCGAGAAGCTTCAGGAACGGCTGGCCAAGCTTGTAGGCGGTGTCGCCGTCATCAAAGTCGGCGCTGCGACCGAGACGGAGATGAAGGAAAAGAAAGCTCGCGTCGAAGACGCAATGCACGCCACCCGCGCGGCTGTCGAAGAGGGCATCGTCCCCGGCGGCGGTGTAGCGTTTATTCGCGCGGTTCCGGCTCTCGAGAAAGTGAAGTTGGAACACGACGAGCAGATCGGTGTCAACATTGTGAAGAGAGCTCTGGAAGAGCCGCTGCGAATGATCGCTTCCAATGCCGGCCATGAAGGCGCTGTCGTGCTTGGAAAAGTCAAAGAGGCAAAGGACCCCAATATCGGCTTCGATGCGGCGACCGAAGAGTACACCGACATGATCGCAGCCGGTATTCTCGACCCGGCGAAGGTCGCTCGCACGGCGCTGCAAAACGCTGCCTCCATTTCCGCTCTGATGCTGACCACCGAAGCTCTTGTCTCCGAAATTCCGGAAGAAGAGAAAGCTCCGGCAGGTCCCCCGGGCGGTGCTCCTCCCATGTACTAGGCGATGAATGCCCTCTCCCAAAGGGAGAGGGCGACCGCCGGAGGCGGTCGGGTGAGGGTCACAAGATTTGCGCAAATTCTAAAACCCTCACGCGGCGCGCCAGCTTCTATAAAAAACACCGACCCCCGGCGCCGGATTCGTCGACCAGAACCTGAAACAGCTCCTGTGGCTCCTTGAGCGACGGGTGAAATTCGCGATGCGAATCAGCGTTTCATAGCGCTTCGCTGCCGACCTGTCCGCAACCGAACCGCTAGCATTGTCCCTGTTTCCAGTTGATACTCCAGAAGTCCTGCATGATTCATCGGCAAAGTGCCAGGATTTGGGCACCTGCCGATGCCCTAATCGTTAAGTCGGCAGCCAGTGAATAAAAAGACGCTGACAGTGGTGGAGTTCCCTGCACGGCGAACTGGAATCGCCGCTGCATTACCGGAGCTGAACCCCGGTTGGGGTTCAGAACAGAAAGGAGCAACGAAATGTTCAAAAAAACCTTAGTAACGATGTTGATGGCGGGACTGGGCTCCATCGCGCTACCTGCCTATGCTCAGTCCAAACAAACCGGACGGCAGGAAGTTGCCGCCCAGGCTGTTCCGGAGCGAACAGCTGTGGTTTTCCGATTTGCGGTGCAATCGGAACCCGTCGCAGATTCGGTGGGTTTGTCTTCACAGGCGTGTCCTCAAGACGACAACGGGTGAACTCAATCGGCAGTGTCCCCTCGAATAGTGCCGCTGCTACGCCGAACATTAGGACAGTCGATCCGGAAATCCTCGATTCAATCTCCGCTGAAATTCAAAAAGGACTTTCGAAAAAGATGCCGGTCATGGTTGATCCTGATCCACAGACCATTCCAGTAGGGAGCCTCGTTATCACCGGCTGCATCTTGAAAGCCGAAAAGGGCAGTTCGGCTGGAAGAATGATAGGCATGAACGTGGGAGCAAGTCGGCTGAGCGCGCATCTTGTGATTTTCTCAAAGGGTGAGGCGGGTTTTACGCCAGTAGATGCGTTTGACCCCCAGGTCAAAGGCGGTTCCGTTCTGCCCCCGCTCGGACCGATCGGAAGAGAGCCAGTGGCTGATGAAGTTGCACACCTATGGGCTGCTCCGCAACTCGTTCCGGCTGGCGGAAACCATGGAAGGGGTGCGGACGATCTGGCGGTTGCGGGACCGGCACGTCAAGCAGGCGGGACGGTCGGTGCAGCACATGCAGAAGGCGCTGACCAAGATGAACGTTCAGCTCGCCAACGTGATCAGCGATATCAGCGGCGTCAGTGGGCAGGCGATCATTGCCGCAATTCTGAAAGGCGAGCGGGACCCCTACAAACTGGCGGATCTGAAACACGAACGCGTCCAGGCCAGCCGGGAAGAGGTCGCGCGAAGCCTGGAGGGAAACTGGCGGCCCGACGTGTTATTTGAATTGCAGCAGGCCGTCGACAGTTACCAATTCGCGCACCGGCAGATCCAGGAATGCGACACGAAGCTGGAAGCGTATCTGGCCATGCTACCGACGCGCGTGATCCAAGTTGCCGACCAACCCGACTTGCAGCCGGCTGCAGTCGAGCGGCAGGCCAAAAAGCCGAAAAAGCCTAAGAAGCCTAGAGGCAATGCACCGGCACTGGATTTGGCGGGGGAATTGAAACGGATTTCGGGAGTGGATCTGACCTCGATTGACGGCATTGATGTGATGACGGCGCAGACGATCCTCTCCGAGCTTGGCACGGATCTGTCCGCATTCCCCAGGGAAAACCATTTTGCCTCCTGGTTGGGTCTGACACCGAGCAAAGACATTAGCGGAGGCAAAGTCATCGGGCGAAGCCGGAGGACCGTGCAAAACCGCGTGGCCACGTCTTTACGCATGGCGGCCAGCACGCTGTTAAACAGTAAGAGCTATCTGGGAGGCCGATATCGGCACTTGCGCAAACACTTGCCCAATTACGCGGCGGCCGTCAAGGCGATGGCTCACTACTTGGCGCTGCTGGTCTACCGGATGCTCACCAAAGGCCAGGCGTGGGTCGATCGAGGTGCCGCGAAATTCGAGCAAAGGCGCGCCGAACGGGAACTGTCGAGCTTGAAAGCTAAAGCCTTCGCCCAGGGCTTCAAGCTGGTTCCCATTGCCGAAGCATAGTAACCGAAACCAAGCGCAACAGCCGCACCTCGCGCGCTACAGCCGCCTAACTTCGTCGTGTCTTTGATCGACGTCCAATCCACAGTCCTTCATCCGCACCCTGCACAACAAAGCCGACAAAACAAAGACTCCCCGCCGTAACTCCCAAACAAGTTTCTGGAGAGCGATCAGCTGTTAGCTTCTGGACGAACACCGTAAGCATGCGCTTGATCTCGGTGATTTCTTGAGACAGTTCCTCGTAGCGGCCGGATGGGATCAGCTTCAGGTCGTGAGCCAGGAGGATCTGGTATTCCAGTTCGCGCGCCGAGCCGCGGGCGATCAGACAAAAGCGGGCTAACTCGGCATCCCCTTCTCGCCCACAACCTTCGGCAATGTTGGATGGAATCGACGATGCGGACCTGCGAAGCTGCGTTGTCAGGCCATAGGTTTCGTCTCGTGGAAAGGATGACTGCCTGACTCGAAACTTCTCTGAAAAAAACGGAGAATGTACGGATAAAAGATTTATCCTTTGCCCGCTATGACCCTGGACCATCGCGATAGCCTCGAGGCTCTCGTTCATAAGGATCTCCGTCTGTCCTTCGATGGCAACCGCTACTGTGTGCCGCCGCGTTACGTCGGCCGCCGGCTAACTGTGAAAGCCGACTCTTCGTCGGTCGCCATCTATGACCAGCAGCAGGAGATCCACGCTCGTGGTGGCGCGGCCAAACGTTCGGTGCGGAGCGTTTTCAAAAAGACTTGTTCGCACAGATGGCTGCAGCCGAGCGTCGGCAGCTCAACATCGCCTTATCGCGTTGCTCGGACCGGCTTCTGAAGAGTATCTGCGCCAGTTAGCCAACACTGATCGATCATTGAGTCGCCAGATTCGCGAACTGCTCATCCTGGTTCGCGACTATGGCCCCAATGCAGTGGCCGCAGCCATCGAAAAAGCACGTGCCGCCCGCGCGTTCGGCGCCGACTACATCGCCAACATCCTGTGTCAACAGCAAGCTCGCCGTGAAGTTCAGCCTCCCTTAGAGCTGAAAGATCCGGCTTTGAATCAACTGGCCACCGATCCGTTGTCGTTGGCCGAATACGACGCATTCATCCTGCGTTCTCGAGGAGTGCTGTGAATCCACTACAACAGAAATTGAATCAACTCAGCCTGACGACCATGAGCCAGAATCTGGACCAGATTCTCAGTAATGCGGCCGCCAAGAATCTCAGTCTTGCGGCAGCGCTGGAATCGCTCGCCGATCGCGAGTTGGAGGCGCGCAATGGCCGGTCCATCGAACGCCGCTTCCGTTTCTCGCGCCTCGCTGCGCGATGCTCGATTGATAGTTTCCAGTTCAACTATCACAAAAGCCGAACTCAGTTAAAAAATCGAATCCTGCATTTGCTGGATCTGGAGTTTCTTCAGAAAGGCACCAACATCGTGATCATTGGCAATCCCGGCGTCGGCAAAACCTTCTTAGCGAAGATCCTCGGATGACGCGCTTGCCAGGCCAACCAACGCGTGCTCTTTACGACCGCGATGGACATGCTCAATCATCTGCTCGCCGCGCAGGTCGATCACTCGCTGGTCCGCAAGCTCAAGGTCTACACCGAACCGACTCTCTTGGTTTGCGCGAACTGGGATATCTGTCGCTGGATCAGCAAACCTCGAATCTGTTCTATCAGGTGATCTCGACACGTCACAGCCGCAAGCGCAGTACCGTCATCACGACCAATACACCGTTCTCTGACTGGGGCAACATCCTCTACAACACCACCATTGCCACAGCCATCGCCGACCGCTTGGTCGAAAACTCTGAAATCTTCTTGCTCGGCGGAGACAGTCTCCGCAAGACGAATAAGGGTCCGAATCCGCCGGCCGATTGATCGTGCCGGTTTCAAGAAGGCGCCGCACTGTGGTGATATCCCGCTCGGACGAGTCCGCCGGGTAACCCCTCAACGGCGCTGCGGGTGGGGCTGGCCTTCCAACCGTTACCTCTTCCCATCCATGTTCAACTTCGATCAAAGTGAGATGATTGGCGCTTCACGGACCGAATACCAGTTCTGCGTCGTGCTTGTCCTGAGAGATGACACCGGGTCTATCGGCTCTACGACTTCACCAAAACCCAGCACATTTTGCGACACGGCTATTACTGCATATCGGGGCAAAGTCAACAGATAGGCCATTGTTCCTGTTTTCCACAACCTACCTGTCGGGCCGTGTCCAGTTTTGGTGCCTATATAAACCCGATTGACAACTTGTGAATGGATTACTACGCTTTGGCTACTCTCGGCAAAAAAGACATTGAAGTCTTTTAGGTTGGTTAGGACAGTGTGAAGAAGAATGGCACGCCGTGGTCTCGGGCGGCCGGAAATGGCAATCCAGCACTGAACTAGCGCTTTTTACCAGCACAATTCAAAAACCTGAGCGTTGGCTGAAAGGCATCGGCATTCAGGTCCATGAGTCCTCCGCCGTCACTCGATAAGGGCGCCTATGACACAGGAAGCGAGGTGGTGTCGGGATTGCCAGCTCCCTGTCGCGGCGTTCGTATACTGATCATCCACACAAACCGACTCTTCCGAGAAGGTTTGGCGATCGTGCTCGGCCAACAGCCGAATGTAACTGTTGTGAGCACTGCCGAGTGCGCCACTGAGATCTTGGGCGAGCTAAACGCGTTGCAGCCGACGATAGCGATCTTGGATTTATGTCTGCCAGGGCGCGAAGGCCTTGGAGAAGCCCGTCTAATCCACAGTTCGTACAAGGAAGCCAAAATTCTAATGCTCGGCCTCACCGATCTGGAATCTGACGTCCTTGCAGCTATTGAAGCAGGGGCAGCCGGATATTTGCCCAAGGAAGCATCCATTGAAGACCTGCGCAGACATATTCGTGCAGTAGCTTCGGGCGAGGCACTGGTCTCGCCAAAGGTAGCGGCTGTCCTCTTCTCGCGTGTCGCCGATGCTGCCAATAAAAGGGATGTCCGGCGGGCATTAGGTCTTCCGAATCTGACGCGACGCGAGCTGGAGATTGTCGGCTTGATCGAGCAAGGCCTGAGCAATAAAGAGATCGCCGTCCGCCTGCGAATCGAACTTCCGACAGTGAAGAATCATGTCCATAAGATCCTCGACAAACTGCAGCTCGACGGGCGTCGGGAGGCGGCCCGCTTCGCCCGCGAGCGCGGGATAATCGCCAGCGCGAGATAATCGCCAGCGCGAGTTGATCCTCACCACGTACTACTTTTCGCCGGCAGGCGCTGAGGGATGTACAGAAATGTAGATCCTTTTTTTCTTTGCGATAGATCCAAAGCTGCAACTTAGGTTCATTGCTTCCACATCATCATCAGAATACCGTGCAAGGTGTCCGGGAAAGCCACCCGTGAAGAAGATCAGAGTCCTTTTAGCGAATCGCAGTCGAATGATGCAGGAAGTCGTCGACGGAATGATTCAATCCCTGCCCGACGTGGAGGTAGTGGGAGGGATGGTCAATCCGGTGGACCTCCTCATCGCGGTGCGGGAGACGAACGCCGATGCATTGATCCTGGATCTTGAGAATTCTGAGGAGCCTGGTGTGATCACTCACCTGATAGCGGAATACCCCGAGCTCACCATTGTTGCTTTAGCTAAAAATGGCAAGAAAGCTTTCGTTCGACCGCCACGACAGGAGATCCTTTTTCCAACCCGCACCAAAATTGTGGCCGCGATTCGCCACGCCATCGAGTCCCGCTTCAGCTCGAAAGAATAGCGGTGGTCTTTGGCTTTTCATCAAGTACTAGTTACTGCGGCCAAGAGACGGCGAAGGATCTACGGAAAAGTAGATCTTTTTTCTTTCTGGGAATAGATCCAAATCTAAGACCTTGATCTATTGCCTCCCTCTTGTTCGCCGACTAACTTGCGGTATTGCACCGCAGAATGTCGACCACTCGATCGCAGGGTACTGAGCGTGGAGGCGCAAGGGGACGGCAGCTACGGTATCGCTGTCGAGTTGCTGCGTCGCCACATCTTCCGACGCGAGAAGTCGGCAAAGTTAGGCTGAAAACCGAAGTCTGTGACTTCTTTGCGGGAGTTTGTCTGAACGATGTTTGGCGAATTCAGAAAAGTATCTGACGGTTCACTCTGGTTTGCAATCCAAGTCAAGAGCACCCACGAAAAACGGGTGACGTCACTGCTCCAGTATCAGACGTACGAATGTTTTCTGCCACTATACACGAGCCGGCGCCGGTGGTCGGACCGAATAAAGAGCGTAGAGCTGCCGCTCTTTCCGGGATATGTGTTTAGCCGATTTACTCCGGCAGCCCGAATCCCGATCTTAAAAACACCAAGCGTGATTTCGATTGTTGGAATCGGCGCCATACCAACTCCGATCGACGAATGCGAGATCGCCGCGATCCAACGCGCCGTCGCGTCGGGATTCGGTTTATCCCCGCACCCTTTTCTTCAAGTCGGACAGCGGGTCCGAATCAACGGCGGGTCTCTTGATGGGCTCGAAGGCATCATTGCAGATGTACGAAAGCAAGACCGTTTGATTCTGTCCGTGACGATGCTGCAACGATCCGTCGCCGTGGAAATCGATAGCGCCTGGGTCACTCCTATCCATATGTCTAAGGCACAGCCATCATGTACGAACACGTTGTACTTGTCGGCCTGATACTGCAGGTCCTCACTCTTGTCACGCTGAGTTTTTTCCTTTTCCAACTGTCCACCCAACAGGGCCGCATTTTGCTGCGTCTGGATAGTCTCGAGGGCAAGCGGCCCGATGACGGAAGGGGGGCATCAGGCCCGAAAGGGCTCGCAGCCGGAACCGCTATTGAAGATTTCGAGCTTCCCGATTTAACCGGCAAGACCCGATCCCTTTCAGAGTTTCGAGGCCGCCGTCTCCTGCTGATCTATTGGAGCCCGGACTGCGGCTTTTGCGACATGTCGGCGCCGGAACTGGTCCAGATGCAGTCCGCGCTGGAAGAGAACCACACGCAGCTGGTATTGGTCAGTTATGGCAATGCCGAAGCCAATCAGAAGCTGGCTGCCGAACACGGATTGAACTGTACGATCTTGCTGCTGAAGGATCCCGCGGCGGAAAAATATTTAAGCGAGGATATGTTCAAATACTGCGGCACGCCATCGGCATATTTGCTGGACGAGCAAGGACACGTCGCCCAGCGTCTGGCTGTAGGGATGACTGAGGTAGTCACTCTCGCGCGGGAAGCCGCAAATGGCGCGCAACCGAAGAAGGCCGCACTTCGAAAGCTTCCGCTCAGTGAAAGCTGCATCGAGCGTGAAGGTCTTAAAGCCGGCGCTCCGGCGCCGGATTTCAATCTGCCGGATCTCCACGGTCAACCCGTCTCGCTCGAGCAGTTCCGGGGACGGAACGTGCTCCTGGTCTTTACGGACCCGCAGTGTGGGCCGTGTGACGAGCTGGCGCCGGAGCTGGTACGGCTGCATCGGAAGCATCGCAATAATGGGCTTGCCGTCGTCATGGTCGGACGCGGCAATGCCGAGGAGAACAAAAAGAAGGCGACAGAACACCGAATCGCTTTTCCCTTCGTCCTTCAGGAACGTTGGAAATTGTCTCGGCAATACGGAATTTTCGCAACGCCGGTGGCGTTTCTCATCGGGAAGGATGGCGTCATCATGAGAGACGTTGCAAAAGGTCGCGATCAAATCATGACGCTAGCGCGCGAAGGCCTCGCGTCGCGTTAGGTCATTCGTTAACCCACACTTCCCCTCTCGTTTTTGGAGTCCTTTCAACGAGGGGACCAAGAAGAAACATGGCGAAACTCGTTGATGAGATTTGCCGTACTCTTGCCACACCCATGCCGAGATCGCGTGCACTGAAGCGATCTTCGAAGGGCTCGCGAGCGCCGTTCTGGCTCCCTTCGGTTACGGACAACAGAATCCGCCACAGCAGTGTCCACAAGACCAAGTCGGCCCGGGCATCAACCAGGGCTCTATTCCGAACTGTCGCGTTTCTCATCCGCAAGGATACCGTCATGAGAAACGTCGGAGAAATCCGATGAAGCATGGACCTGAGCCCTGCGAAGGAAGGGCGTCGAGTAAAAGGAGAAAACCATGAACCAACTTTTCGACAACATTTGCCGCATACTTGCGACACCCATGCCGCGTTCGCTGGCGTTGAAGCTCATTTTCGGAGGGCTGGTGAGCGCGGCTTTGGCCCCTTTTGCTTTTGGAGACGACTGTACCGGACGGCCGCAATGCGGGACCAACGCCAAAGGCGTGGCCGCATGTTGTCCGCCTGGGCAAATATGCTGCCTACTTACCCACGAGGCCAATGTCAGACCTGTTTGCTGTGGCAAGAACCGAGGATGCGACGGCCACGGCGCTTGCGCCAAACCATCGCCCAGTCAGCCTTAGCGACCGGCAGCAACTGATACAGAGGGAATGAAACTGGATCTGCCCCTGGAACACCCGGCCGCTCGAGCAGCAGCCGTTGCGGCAGTTCTTGGGCTCTGCGGGTCGCTGCTGTATGTGGCTCTCTGTAACTACCTCATCGGTGCATTAACCGATGAGCGAATCCGCGTGACCCCCGATGCCCCGCCGGCTTCGTTCATCACGGCCCCCTTCACAGACGATCGGGTCGGTATAAACCCGGATGTGCTCGCCGCGGCCGGGCGGCGCTTTCCGAATTCGCCGCGTCTCCATATGGTATTGGGCGAGTTCGGGAGGTATCAAGAGGAAGGCGATTGGCCCACTGCACAGTTTCATGCAAAGCGCGCCATCGACCTTTCTCCTTACGATTACAGGCCGCACTTGCTCTTGTCTGTGATCCAGGAAAATCAAGGCAACCTCCAGGGGGCGGAAGAATCCGCTCGGGCGGCGCTGAACCTGGTGCCGGGCAATCTCCAGGCACACTGGCAACTCGGAGCCCTTCTTTTGAGAAGGGGCAACCTGGCCGGGTCGCTCGAACAGTTTCACGCGGCGGTCGCAGGGCATACAGCGTATTTGCAACCGGCCCTGAACCTGGTTTGGAGCGAGTCGGGCAAGTATCTCGACGCCGTCCGGGCCGTTACTCCGGATAACGCGAAAGATAAGCTCGCACTGGCGCGCTTTTTGCTCGAACAATCCCGGCCGTCGGAATCTGCCGCGGTCTTCCGGGAAATCGACCGCGACGCTGTGCTCGCGGATCGGGACGCCGCTCAGTATCTGAATCGTCTTATCGGTGCCGGTCACGTGTCACTGGCCCATAATCTTTGGTCTGGACTGCTGGAGCAGGGTAGGGAAGGGCCGGAAGAATGGACGAACTTGATTTGGAACGGCGGCTTCGAGTCCGACATTCTGGTAGATTTCGCCCAATTCGATTGGTCGATCCAGCCGAGCAACTACGCGCGAATATCCATCGACAGCCGGACCTCGCATACCGGCAGACGTTCGTTGAGCGTCGATTTCATCGGCCGGGAAACGACGCGTCTTGAAGGCGAAATCCAACAGCGCATTCTGGTCCGGCCAGGCGCGCGGTACCGGCTGCAGTACTACATCAAAACCCGGGACCTGGTTGCGCCCGAAGGTCCTCGTGTCGTGGTCTCCGGCACGACGTGGCAACAATGGATCGTGGCTTCCGAGCCGGCACGCGCCGGTTCCAGTGATTGGCGCCCGGGAACTGTCGAATTTTCCGCATCCTCACCGGCTGTAATCGTCGCGATCCAGCAAAAACCCAGGTACAGCTACGAAGACCCTACACACGGCACCGTCTGGTTTGATGACTTCAAGCTTGAAAAAATTCCGAAACTGTAGGCGCGCTCTTATGAGCGCGCCTATTTCCTCGGTTCTAGGAAAATCGGACGCTCATAGAGCGCCCCTACAGATGAGCCAGTATCTCGACAAATCCATTGCCGCCGGTCTGCTGTCGGTGATGATCTTCACGACGCTGGCGCATGGCGCGGTCGAACCCTGGTCGCTTGCGCTGTTTGAATTGATGGTGGTGGGACTCCTGCTGCTCTGGGGCATTAAAGCCACGCTAGACCGGCGTCTGGAAATAACAATTCCGGCTACAGCGCTGCCGATTGCTGCGCTTCTGTTGCTGGGAATGACGCAGAGTGTGGCTTTCAACGCGGCCGGCCAGAGGGCGAGCCTCTCGATGGACGTCGAAGCAACGCGTCGAGCCGTGACGGTCATATTCTTTTTAGGGGTTTCGTTCGTCGTTGCAGCTAACTTTTTCATCACGCGCGAACGCCTCTTCCTGCTAGCGAATCTTCTCACTGTGTTTGGCGCGGTAGTTGCGGCCTTTGCTCTGATCCAGTACTTCACCTGGCAAGGCCGTTTCTACTGGCTGCGGGCGACCGGTCATTCCGTGTTTGGGCCGTTCGTCAACCACAATCATTTTGCCGGCTACATGGCTATGGTCATGCCCGTGCCACTCGGACTGATAGTCCGAGTTATCCACGGCCAGGCCCGGCTGGTGTACGGGTTCGCCGCCGCGCTGATGGGAACGGCTACGATCGTCTCGGGTTCTCGAAGCGGCGTGGTGAGTTTGACCGCGGCCGTGGTGCTGATGGCGGTGCTGAACAAGCGACTCCGCCGGCACCCTATGGTGGACGATCCGGCGGAATCTGAACGATTTTTCCTGTGGAAATTCGGCCCGATTGCCGTTGTGACCCTGGCGATGATCGCAGGTGTTCTCTGGATCGGCGCCACGCCGGTGATCGAACGTTTCGGCGACGCTGTCGATCAAGTGGCGCGCTCGGGTAGTCCGGACGTAAGCCGCGCCACGATCTGGCAAGAGACCGTCGAGATGGTGCGCGACCATCCGATACTGGGGGCGGGCCTGGGCACCTACTACACGATTTACCCACGCTACGCGCGCACGGAAAAGCTCTTCGGTCTCGACTATGCGCATAACGACTACCTGCAGATTGTGGCCGAGGCCGGCATGGTCGGTGGAGCTATCGCAGTCTGGTTCATCATCGTGATCTTTTCGGCCATGTCCCGCGCGATCCAGTTTCGGGATTCGCTCTCTGCCGGTCTGGCTTTAGCCGCCGGCGCCGGCATATTTGCAGTCGCGGTCCAAAGCCTATCGGACACGGATCTGCAGATTCCGTCCAACGCGCTGCTGTTTCTAGTCCTTTCGGCAGTGGTGTCGCAGGTGGCCGCCATCCAGAAGGAGAACGCATGATCAAACTAAACCGGGCGTTTGTCTTGATGCTCGTGGGTTTGCCGCTGTTGAACCCGGCGATGGGGCAAGATGTTCAGCGGATCCCGCCACAAGCCGTGAAGGAAAACGGATTCGTAGCGCGAGCCATCAGTGTGTCGCCCAACGAGGAATACCGCATCGGACCGAAAGATGTGGTCGAAGTCTATATTCTGCGCTTGCCCGAACTATCGCGCGAGTATCAGGTCCGCTCGGATGGCAACATCGAAATGCCATTCCTCGGGAAGATCGAAGCGCAAAAGAAAACGTCAGCGGAGTTGACAACGCTGATCACGGATCGACTACGCGATGGATATCTTGTGAATCCTCAGGTCTCAGTGATCGTGAAGCAGATCAGCCGGCAGTTCTTCATTCAGGGCGCCGTCCGGAGTCCCGGTGTGTACAACAT
>WNEQ01001968.1_pt1 | contig 12457 bp, 10 predicted proteins | sample 5399971 | NCBI WGS metagenome assembly WNEQ01 (sample SAMN13153330, study PRJNA577476) | soil metagenome | isolation source: 20 cm grassland meadow soil 2 days after 1st rain plot 5 | place: USA:California | collected 2015-09-18
ATCGACGAGCACGCGCTCCCGCTCGATCAGGGCCTGCCATCGCCGCCGGTCCTCCGGGTTCACGTATAGATCACCCGCATTGACGGCGAGCAGCGCTTCGCGGCTCGGATAGCCGAGCATCTGGATCATTGGCGGGGTGACGTCGAGAATCTGGCCGGAGGGCGTAGATCGGTACAAACCTACCGGCAGGCCGCTGAGGACGTCGGAATAGTCAAACTCGGGCGCCGCGACCAAGCGCACTTTCGCAAGGGACGCGCCCATCCGCGCCTTCACAGTTGGCTCCAACCGAAGGAAGGTGTCATAAAACAACCCCTCATATCAAAAAAATGCCCACGAATGGGCAATATAGTCGGCTGGAGAGCCATTGTCGAACTAACCTGAGGCGGGCGCACCGAGGGGCGCGAGCGGCTCGCCCTGCCATAGCTGCTGCATCTCTGGAGATCTCCGCAATAACTCATCCAGTGTGCCGACAGCCTCAATCCGGCCATCTTTGAGCACGATGATCCGGTCGGCACGGCGGAAGGCGATTTTGCGATGGGATACCACCAGGCACGTCACGTCCTCCAGCGCAAACAACCGCTCCCAGAGGGTGCGTTCTGTCTCCACGTCCAGGGCGCTGCTCAGATCATCGATCACCAGCAACTCCGGCTTGCGGACAAACATCCGGGCCGCGGCCGTGCGCTGGATCTGACCGCCGGAGAGTTTCACCCCGCGCGGGCCGACCACGGTCTCCAGCCCCTTTTCCAGCATCTCCACGTCGCGCTCCATGACCGCCGACCACACCGCGCCCGGCAGATCCGTCCGCGTGACTGGGAGGCCGAACAGCACGTTATCTCTCAGCGCCTCGCTAAACAGACGCGGGACCTGCGGGATGTACGCCGCGCGGGGAGCCACGAAGAATCCTGCCGGATGCTCCACCGGCTGCCCATTCCAATAGATCTCACCGGCATCGCGGGGCAGCAGACCGATGAGCACGCGCACCAGGGTGCTCTTGCCGGAACCGATCCTCCCGGTCACCACGGTGAATGAGCCGCGCGTCAGGGTGAAGTTGACGTCTTCGATCCCCCGCCCGGTCACCGGATCGCGAAACGTGAGGCCGCGTACCGCCAGCGTCTCCAACCGGTCCACCTCGGTCTTCTCCGCAAACCCCACCTGCGGGAGCGGCCCGCTGAGATACACGGGATGGTACTCGAGCAACCGCTCGGGCGGTTCATCCTGGAGGAGCTCCACAAGACGCTGCACGGACACCCCAGCCTGACGGATGCGCGCGGAGAAGTTCCCGATCGCGGTCATCGCTTCGGTCACGAGACTGAGGTAGAAGACAAACAGCACAAAGTCCCCAACCGTGAAGGTACCGGCGCGGATGGACTGGCCGCCCAGCAGGAGGATGAGACCGGTCCCGAGGTTCACCGAGCTCGAGAACACCATTCCCAAGACCTCGGTGAGCAAGCTGTCCCGGAGCGACGCCCGCCGCCGAGTCTCATTCAGCGTCCGGAAATGCGCGATGACGTGGTCCTCGGCGCCGGCGACCTTCACGGCCTGGACCGCGCCAAACATCTCTGCGATGAGGTCGGTGACCCGCCCCGCCGCCTCGCGCGCTTCGCGCCGGTAGCGGAGAATGCGGCGGCGCAGCGTGGCCACCACCCCAATGATCAGCACCAACGGGACGAGCACCGCCTTCGTGATGACCGGATTGATCCGGAACATGATGGCGGCGCCGATGATCCCGGCCAGGACGATGCCGACGCCATCCACGGCCATCTCGACCAGGCGCAGCAGCTCCTCGACATCGTCCCGGAACCGGCTCATCGCCTCGCCGGGAGAGTCGGGCAGCGCCCTCGCGCCGGGCCGGCCGAGGATGCGCTCCAGCAGGTTACTGCGCAGCAGGGCCGCCCGGCTGAAGAAGTACGTGGCCCAGGCCCCCACACCCCAGACGTTAATCACGACGCGCGCGGCCGCCACGCCCAGCAGCAAGGCCAGCAGACTCAGCAGGCCCGTCTGCACCGTCGCCCCGTGCGTGATCGCGTTGAAGATCGCGCGCGTCACCAGCCCGACCAGCAATGGGGTCAGCCAGAACGCCGTCCACAACAACATGTTCAGGGCGTACAGCCCCGGCTGGTAGATGAGCAGCCTCCCGAGCACGCGCCACGTGCTCACGCCAGCACCTCCTCCATCCCCGTGCGCAGCAGCGAGGCAAACCGTGACGCCGGATCGGCGGCGAGGGCCGCCCGGGGGCCGTACTCGATCACCCGACCGCCGTCCAGAATCATGATCTCGTCGGCGCGCTGCACCGTGGCCAGACGGTGCGCGATGATGACCGCGGTGCGGCCGCGCAGCAGCGCTCCCACGGCCCGTTCCACAAGTTGTTCGGTTGCCGGATCCAGCCGGGAGGACGCTTCATCGAGAATGACCAGCCCGGGATCTTTGAAGAACACGCGCGCGAACGCGAGCAGCTGCGCCTCACCGGCCGACAGCGCGCGCGGGCCGATCTGGGTGTCCAAACCGTGCGGCAGGGACTCCATCCACTCCACCAGACCCAGCGCGTGGAGGACCTCCATGATGCGGGCGTCTGAGATGCCCGGATTGAAAAATGTCAGATTTTCCCTGACGGATGCGTGGAACAGCTGAACGTCCTGCGTCACCAGCCCGACGCGATTGCGCAGATCGGCCAGGGGAACGTCGCGGATGTCCGTCCCACCCAGCCGGATGGCGCCCGCGGTCGGATCGTAGAACCGTACGAACAAGCGGCCCGCCGTCGTCTTCCCGCTGCCCGTGCGCCCCAGCAGCCCCAACACGCGGCCGGGAGCCAGGTGCACCGAGATGTCTTCGAGGACCAGATCGCCCTCCACGTAGCCGAATGCGACCCGGTCGGCATCGACGCCCAGCGGCCCCGCCGGCAGCCGGCGGGGACCATCTTTCGTCGCGGTCCCAAGCGCGAAGAGATCGCCGACGCGGCTGATGCTCGCGCTGGCGCGCTGCAGCTCCTGGATCTGCCGGGTGATTTGCTCCAACGGCCGGCGCAGCATCTCCGTGTAATGGAAGAAGAGGTACACCGTCCCCAGCGTGATCACGCCCTGCCGCAGCAGGTACGCGCCCATCCCAAAGGCGATCGCGTTCCCCACGGCGAGCAGTCCGGCGGTCGTCGCCCACATCATCGTCCCGCGCAGCCAGGCCCGCCGCGACTTGTCCAACTGGTTGCGGAGCGCCTCGTACAGGCGCCGCATCACATAGGGCACCGCACCGCTGGCGCGGATATCCTCGGTGCCCGACAACCGCTCTTCGAGGAATCCGAGCAAGATGGCGCTGGTCTGCCGGGCTTCCTTCCAGTAGGGGACAGCCGACTCGATGAGGCGGCGCAGGATCACGAGCGCAGTCACCGTGAAGACGGAGTAGACGATCCCCACGCGCCAGTCGGCGCGGAACAGCAAGACGAGAATACCCACCAGGAGCACGGCGTTCCCGAATACCCTCAGGACAAACTGCGAGAAGAACGACGACAGCTGAGTCACGTCGCCATCCACGCGCTCGATCATCTCGCCGGGAGTTTTGGCGTTGTGGAACGGCAGATCCAGCCGCAGGCAGTGCAGGGCCAGGTCCTCGCGGACTTTGTTGGTCGCGGCCCATCCCACGTTTTCGCTGGCGTAAGCCGAACACGTCGAGACCAGCTGCCCCGCGCCCGCGACCATGAGGGACAGTACCGCCAGGCGCACCAGCGTGTCGGGTGCCCCTCCGCCCCGCGCGGCGTCGATGAAACGGCTGAGGATCTGGGGGGTCACAAGCTGCAACGCGATGCTGCCGAGCAGCAGGACGCTCATCACCGCCACCGCCAGCCGCTGCGGCCGCAGGTAGTCGATGAGGAACTCTCGGTGCTGCCGGAATGAGACGGTCATGGAAACTCCTCGAGCGACGAGAAAAACGAAACCGGCCACGGCAACCCGTGGTCGGTCAGACATGCAACGGCCACGGGATCAGTCCGCCCGTGGCCGCAAGCTGAGCGTGATCGCGTTACCGCTTACGGGTCACAAGGCGCACGCAGACGGAGCGCAGAAACGATGGGAATGATCGTGAACACTGGTGCGCCTCCCTTCCGGTCAACCCGCGCACACGACAGTAGCAGAAACCTCTCCGGCGGTCAAGCCTGCGACGGTGCGACGGCACCCGTGCGGAGTCGCTTCAGGACGAAAATCTGCGCGGCGTGGTAGTGGTCGTGGGTCGCGATGTCCATCGCCAGGTCGATGGCGCGCAGGGTGCGCGCTTCCCCCTCGACTTTAGGCAACGGGGCGAGGAGTCTGTCCGCCCCCAGGGCGCGCAGGTCGGCCATCAGCCGCTCGTGCGCAGCATCGAGTTCTCTGTGAGCTTGCGCCCAGCCCGACTCGGTCGCCGCCACCTGGCGCCAGTCTTGCTGCTCATCGTAGGTCCACGGCCGCCCGGCCAGCCTAGCACCGGCGCCATCCTTCCAGTAGGCGATGTGCAGCACGATCTCTGCGATCGTGTGCTGCTCAGGGTGTGGCCGCCAGTGTGCCGCGGTCCCGTCGACGCCCTCCAGCGCAGGCAGCACGCCCCGGCCAGCCCAGTTACCTCTGCGGTATGTTCGATCGCAATGATCGAGGATCCACTGAAACACGTCGTCCATGGCATTCCTCCAGCCCATGTCGACGTTTCGCCGGCCGGCGCCGATCTCCGCCCGCACCGGCCTCCGTCTTACTGCGGAGTTGCCTGGTCGCCGAACTGAGGAACGTCCGGGTATATGAGGTAGCGCTGGCGAAGTGTCATGAACTCTTCCAATCCAGGCTGCCAGCGTGCCACGATCGCTGAGGCGTCATCGCCCCGCACGATGCCTAACCGCACCTGCCGGGTGCCCCAGACCTGATCGAACAGGGACGGTCCATGCCGAGGCTGCCTGAAGATCAGCTGGTTGCCGTACATCTTGCGGATCTCGGCCAATACATACACCGTCGTGGCCATCGGCCGGTACAGTGAGGGTTCGGTGATGTGCAACCGGACCCCCGACCAGACCTTATGAGTGAATGGCAGCGGCACCGACGACGGAGAGAAGGTAACGCCGGGTAACTGGTACTCGTTGAGCCGCTCGGCGAGTTTGGTGCCATCGATCCACGGCGCAAGAATCACCTGAAAGCGTGCGTCGGTGCTGACCCCGTTCCAGAGGTTTGTGCCATCCAGCGCGCCGGTGGTGGCGTAATAGTATGGGCTGTCCTCGGTCAGCAATCCGGGGGACGGGTTGACCCACGGCAGGCCGGTGTCGGCCCAGTTCATGTGCCGTCTCCACCCGCGCATCGGCACCACGCGGAGATCGGCCCCAATGCCAAAGGCGTTATTGTACAGCTGGGCCAGTTCACCGATGGTCATGCCATGCACGTAGGGAATCGGGTACATGCCGATAAACGAGCGGAACTGGGGCTCCAGCACCGGTCCGTCCACCAGCAACCCGCCCATCGGGTTGGGACGATCCAGCACGATCACGGGCTTGCCGGCACGGCGCGCGGCCTGCATTGTCAGCGCCATCGTCGAGACGTAGGTGAACGGGCGCACGCCCACGTCCTGCAGGTCAATGACCAGCGCGTCAACACGCGACAGCATCTGCCGGGTCGGCCGCGTGACCCGTCCAAACAGGCTGAACACTGGGGCGCTGCCGGGAATCGCAGCGATCGCCGGCTCGGCTCCCGACGCGTTCAGCCCATGCTCGGGTGTGAACACGGCGGTGAGCTGCGTATCGGGAAGTTCTGAAGGAAGGACGATGGCGGTCGGCAGCCCGTCGCGCGTGACAGCGGCGTGATTGGTGACGATCCCAATCCGCTGACCGGCCAGTGCATCGGCCACGTCCCCAACGCCGTCAACGCCAAGGGCGATGTCGGGACCTTGCGCAATCGCAAGAACGACGATCCAGATAAGCGATGCGCCCACAACAGGGGTAATGACGCGTCGGAATACCCATCGGAGTTGTGCCATGGTGGTAGTCGCCGCACCGCGCGGCCTTCCGCCCAACTACACAGCAACCGCGGTGCCACGGAACCGTCCACCCGGCTCCAAAATAGATCCAGACTTCTCGGATATCTCCGATTATTCCTGAAGTTTGATCTGTGGGCGCCCCGGCGTGTCAGGGGCCTTCGTCCAGGCGGGCTTGTCCGACAGCGGAGTGTCCGGGTACAGAAGGTAGCCCTGTCGGAGGGCCAGGAACTCCTGCAGGCCCGGCTGCCAGCGTGCCACGATCGTCGCCGCATCATCGCCCCGCATGATGCCCAGCCGCACCTGCCGCGTGCCCCAGACCCGATCAAACAGGGCCAGGCCGCGCCGAGGGCGCCTGAACACCAGCCGGTTGCCATACATCTTGTGGATCTCGACCAGCACGTACACCGTCGTCGTCAGCGGTTTGTACTGCGCCGGGTCCATCACATGCAGTTGCACCCCTGACCACACCTGTTTGGAAAACGGCAGTGGCACCACCGTCGGAGAGAAGATCACCCCGGGCAGTTTGTACCGGTTGAGGCGCTCTGCCAGCCTGGCGCCGTCGATCCATCGCGCCACGATCACCTGGAAGCGCGCGTCGGTGCTGACCCCGTTCCAGAGGTTCGTCCCATCGATGGCCCCCGTGGTGGCGTAATAGTACGGGCTGTCCTCGGTCAACAATCCGGGGGACGGGTTGATCCACGGCAGGCCGGTGTCGGCCCAGTGCATCCGCCTGCTCCAGCCGCGCATCGGCACCACGCGGAGATCGGCCCCGATGCCAAAGGCTTTATTGTACAACTGGGCCAGTTCACCGAGGGTCATCCCATGCACGTACGGAATCGGATACATGCCGATAAATGAGCGGAACTGGGGCTCCAGCACCGGTCCGTCCACCAGCAGCCCGCCCATCGGGTTGGGACGATCCAGCACGATCACGGGTTTGCCGGCGCTGCGCGCCGCCTCCATCGTCAGTGCCATCGTCGTGGCATACGTGAACGGGCGCACGCCCACGTCCTGCAGGTCGATCACCAGGACGTCGACGCGCGACAGCATCTGCCGTGTGGGCTGGGTCACGCGGCCGAACAGGCTGTAGACAGACGTGCCGGCGGGCGGAGCGACCGGCGCGTCCTCCCCGAATCCGTGCTCCGGGGCGAAGAGTGCGGACAGCTGAACGTCAGGGAGCGAGGTGAGGACGAGCATGGTCAGCCGTCCATCACGGGACACAGCGGCCTGATGGGTAACGACGCCGATCCGACGGCCTGTCAGAGAATCGATTGCCAGTTCGACGCCGTCGACGCCGGGGAAGACCTCAGGGCTCTGAGCCAGCGCCGGGACAAAGATCAGACAGACCAGGAGCGTCGCGACAAATGGCGCAAACGAACGCATGCGGACCATCATCGCCTGTTCTGCCCACGCCGTCGCGGCGCTAGTCACGAACCTCCTCAAACCTTCCACGCAATCTCCTCCTACTGCGCGAGTTTGACGAGCATCGGCATGATATCTACTCCGAACAATTGCCCGATGCTCCCCTGCGCGGCGGCACGTTCGCCGAATGTCGCCGTCCCGTCGGCTGTCACGCCGCCTCCCGCGACGAGCAGCGGCACCGGATCGGCGGAGTGGCTCTTCAACGCGCACGGGGTGGCGTGGTCCGCCGTGACGGCGACGATGGTCTGATCCAGACGGATCTTCGGCAGGAGCTCTCCGAAGAAGGCGCGATCGATCACGGAAATGACGTCGCGCTTCGCGAGGAACTCGCCGTCGTGACCCGGCTCGTCGGGTCCTTTGAGGTGCAGGTACAGCCCGCCGTGCCGCGGGAGCTCCTCGATCGCGCGACGCGCCCACAGGCGGTACACCCGTTCTCGATCGTCCGCGCTCGGCGGCACTTCGATGATGGTCATCCCCAGCAGCCGGGCGATCCCGCGTTCCACCGGCATCTCCACGAAGCATCCGAACTGCACGCCGAAGCGCTGCTGCATCGATGGCGTCTGCGGAAGATGGTCGCCCGCGTCGCGCAGCAGGATCACGTTGGCGGGCAGATCGCCCCGCTCGCGCCGTCGCCGGTTGACGGGATGGCCGTCCAGCACCTCCCGACTCTTGCGGGTGAATTCATTGACCAGCTCCGCCGCCGTCCACGCCTCCGGGCTGTCATCGAGTGGCCGGCACTCGTCCACCTTATTGCCGGCATCAGCTTTCGCCACGCCCAGACCTCCCACCCGCGCGTACGCCGGATCGGTGTTCGAGATCTTCGCCGAGAGGCGGCCTTCCTTCGGGTGCATGACGACGACACAGCGGTGACCGCTGGTGGCCCGGACCACCACGTCCGCTCCCGATGCGCTGAGACGCACCTCGCGCTCAACCGCCTCCGCCAGCTCCACGGCTTCTTGCGACTGCAGGTTGCGGCCGACGCGGCGGTCCAGGATGGTCCAGCCGGCGCCCAGGGTGGCAAAGTTCCCGCGCAGCGCGAGGTCGCCATCCTGAAACGGCAGTCCCGCGCCGAGCGCCTCCAGGGGCCCACGACCGGCGTGAAAGCGTAGGGGATCGTACCCCAGGATGGCCATGACGGCGACGTCGGATTCGGGGGCGATGCCTTTGCCGACGGTGATCACCGTGCCCTGCTGCCCAGATGCGGCCAGACGGTTGAGGTGAGGCAGATCGGCCGCCTCCAGCGGCGTCCGGTCGCCCAGTTCCGCAACCGGCCGGTCGCCCAGCCCATCGAGGACGATAAACAGGATCTTTTTCATTCACCGGCCTCGAGCGCGCTGAGGAATGGCGCGGACAAGATGCCCCTACAGATTTCTAGCGCAGGACCGGTCATCTCGACCGTCCAGTCCGGCGACACGGAGATCTGCAGCTCGCCCCCCTGCATGGCGACGGTGAGGGTCCGGTCTACCAGCCGCTTGCGGACTGCGGCGGCCGCAACGGCGCACGCGCTGCTGCCGGACGCGAGCGTCTCGCCGGCCCCGCGCTCCCAGATCAACGCGGCCACGCGGTCATGCGCCTGTACCTGCGCGAACTGCACGTTCGTCCGCTTCGGAAACATCGGGTGGCGTTCCAGCCGCGGCCCGAGGTGGTGCAGATCGACACGGTGCAGGTCGGGGACAAAGACCACGCAGTGGGGATTGCCCATGGAGACGGCGGTGATCGCCAGAGACTGCCCATCCACATCGACCGCTTCGTCGATGACCTCCCGCGGAGGGCCGGTGACAGGAATACGCTCGCTGTGAAACGTCGCCCTCCCCATCTCCACGGTAATGCGATCCACCGCGGTCCCCCGGAGGTGCAGCCGGATGGCGACGATTCCTCCGGCCGTCTCGACGGTGAACTGCGTCTTCCTCGTCAGGCCATGGTCGTACAAGTAGCGGGCGAAGATGCGCAGTCCGTTGCCGCTCTTCTCCGCCTCGCTGCCATCGGGGTTAAAGATGCGCAACCCAAAGTCGGCCTTCACCGGGGGGACCGGAGTGAGGATTCCGTCTGATCCCACGCCGCGGTGCCGGTCGCAAATCAGGCGGATGGCCCGCTCGGTCAGCGGAAAGGACAGCGCCTGCGCATCAATGATGAGGTAATCGTTGCCCAGCGCATGGCTCTTTACGAAGGCATTGCGGTCCACGGTGGGAGTTCTCTTCGGTGATGCAGATGAGCGTCCTTCTGAGTCTTCCCGGTCTACCCAGTCTACCCAGTCTTCACAGTCTCAATGATCCAGTGCGGAAAGCAGAGAACTAGGAGCGGCGAAGCGCCCGCGTCTGGAATCATGTAGACCGGGAAGACTGTGAAGACTGGGGAGACTGTGTTGACCGCTGCCGCGACCTACGAAGAGCACTCCGAACAATGCGGTCCAACAACTCTGGGAACCCAACCCCGGCAGCTTTTGCGGCATCGGGCAGCAGGCTGGTGGCCGTCATCCCTGGGATGGTGTTGACTTCCAGGACAACAATATCGTCTCCGCGCGTGATCATGTCCACCCGCGACATCCCTTCGCACCCCAGCGCCTGGTGGGCGCGCAATGCCAGCGCTGCCGCCTGCTGGGCGACCTGCGCAGAGACCCGGGCCGGAACGATGTGTTCACTGCCGCCGGTGGCATATTTTGCCTGATAATTGTAGAACTCCGCGTTGGGAACGACCTCGATCAAGGGGAGGGCGATGGGGTCTCCGGTGATGGGGTCATCGATAATCCCAGAGGTGATCTCCGTTCCCGACACGTACTCCTCGATCAGCACCATCGATCCATACGCAAAAGCCGCCTCAACCGCCGGATCCAGCAGGGCGGGCTCGCGAACCAGCGAAACGCCGATACTGCTGCCGGCCGCATTGGGCTTGACGACGCACGGATAGCCGAGCTCCTGGGCCACCTGGCGGTGGACGCGGTCGCGGTCACGCCAGACCGCCGCAGTCACGCTGAGGTAGCCCGGCACCGGGATGCGGTGCCACTCAAATAGTTGCCGGCTGCGCAGCTTGTCCATCGCCAGCGCGCTGGCCAGTACGTTCGAGCCGGTATACGGAATCCCCAGCAACTCCAGAAGCCCCTGCACGGTCCCGTCCTCTCCGTACGGCCCGTGCATGGCGATGAACGCGACGTCGACGTGATCACGTTCGAAACCAACGGGCTCCGGGAACCGGGCTCCGGAGTGGATCAAGCTCACCGACTTGGGGCTCCGCGCTCCGTACATTTCAAGTGGACGGTGCCCGGTGCCCGGTGCCCGGCTCCCGTCAGTTAGCGGTTTCAGGTCCGGCCTCGGCAGCCAGTGGCCCTCTTTCGTGATCTCCACGGGCAGAATGTCATACTGCCGTGGATCGAGCGCGGCGACGATCTCCTGCCCGGTGGCCATCGAGACGTCACGCTCCGGGGAGGGCCCACCCATGAGGCCGTCCCGCGCGCCGGCGGGTGCGCGTGTGCGCCGCGCGACCGCGGCGCCCGTGCGGGGAAGGCCGCCAGGCTCGAATGCGGTCCTCCAGCAAGCCCACCGCGCCGTCATTCAGCACGCTGGCAAACGCAACCACTCTCGCTTTGGACGGGATCCTGGCGCTGAGGCGTTCGAGCACCTTCGGCGACGCCAGCACAACGTCCGCGCGGCGCAGCACGTCGGCGAGTTTTCCTTCCTGTTGCAACGTGGCGGTCATTAAGTTGGGCCGGCGAATCCCCACGGCGTGGATGGAGCGCTCCTTGCTGCGCACGCCCTCCTCTGTCGCACAGACCAGGGCGACCTTCGCGTCGGACGGCAGCTGCGCCACGACCTCCAGCGTGGACAGTTCCGGCATCGCCATCAAGCCCACCACCTCATGATGCGGCAGTAGCCGGCGGACCTCTTCGACGTGAAACATCGTGGTGGCCACCAGATCCAGCGTTGAGGCCGCACGCGGCAGATCGGAGAGCAGCACCGGAACGGGCGGAACCCGCAGCCGCGCGGCCAGTTGCCGGGAGAAGTAGGCCAGGTCAGAGGTGTTACACTCCACAAACCCTACCCGGGGACGGTCGGCACGCGCCCGCTGCGCGGCGCGGCCGACGACGAGCGCATGCAACTCCGCCTCACCGATCCCATGCGCCGCGGCCTCATCCAGCAGCCGGTCGATCAGCGGCCCGATCGTCTCTTCGCCCCGACGCGATGAGACCGCCGCGACAAATGTCCCCCGCCCCTGTGTGGTGACCAGGGCACCGTCTCGCTCCAGCGTGGCGTACACTTTGGCCACCGTGTTGCGGTTCACGCGGAGGAAGCCGGCCAGCACCCGGACCGGCGGCAACCGCTCACCGGCGCGCAGCCGCCCTGCGCGAATGAGCCCGCGCAGCTGCGCGGCGATCTGCTCGGCAATCGGCAGCGGCCCGTCGCGGCGCACCCGCAGGGCCATGGGCTGAATTGTCCTATCCTCAATAGGACACACTATGACAATTCTAGACTGTCCCACCGGCCGCCGTCAAGGGCCGCAGCAGGAGGGGACTGTCCCCTCCTTCAAGGATGTTCAAGATCGTGCTCCAGAAACAGGTGGAGATCATCTTGATGCGGCAGCTGGCCAGCTACCTCACGCTGCCAGTATTTGTCGTGGACCCCGAAGGCAATCTTCTCTACTACAACCCGCCGGCCGAGCCGCTGTTGGGGCGCCAGTTTGACGAGGCCGGAGAGATGTCAATGAAAGAGTGGTCCACGATTTTCGCCCCTGTTGACGAGCGCGGCGCTCCTCTGCCCCCGGACGCGCTGCCCCTGGCGATTGCGCTGCAAAAGCGCCAGCCCGCCTACCGCCGGATCCGGATCACGGGACTCGACGGTGTGCCCCACGAGCTCGAGGTGGTCGCCTTCCCCCTGGAGGGTCAGGGGCGCCGGTTTCTCGGCGCGGTGGCCATCTTCTGCAGCGTCAACGCGCGATGAAAATTACCCTCTGGGGCACAAGGGGGTCGCTGCCCAGCGCCGGACCGGAGACCGTCCGGTACGGTGGGAACACCTCCTGCGTGGAGGTGAGGGGGCGCAGCCGCGCGCTGCTCGTGCTCGATGCCGGCACCGGGATCCGA